>LNFM01000572.1_pt1 | contig 90912 bp, 94 predicted proteins | sample 596031 | NCBI WGS metagenome assembly LNFM01 (sample SAMN04254537, study PRJNA301005) | activated carbon metagenome | isolation source: dual media filters at the Ann Arbor, Michigan drinking water treatment plant | place: USA: Ann Arbor | reverse complement strand
ATCAAACTTCTGCGACCTTTGCTTTTTCAAGCCCAGGTAGCGTGACCTTTGAATGTCAGTTGGACACAGCGGCCTACGCGGCTTGCACTTCACCAAGAACTGTCACTGGTTTATCTGCAGGTGCCCATGTATTTCGAGTTAGAGCTCGAAGTGCAGCAGGCAATTTATCAACACCCATCATGCACTCTTGGTCTGTGGATTTAGCAGCTCCCACAGTGAATTTAACTTCCATGCCTTCTGTAAATACCAATCAAACTTCTGCTAATTTTGCTTTTTCAGGAACTGGCTTTGTGACTTACGAATGCCAACTTGATAACGCCGCTTACACTGCGTGTACATCACCTCGCATGCTATCAGGTCTTTCAGCAGGGGCTCATACTTTTCGAGTCCGGGGCACCAATGCGGCTGGCAACGTTTCAGCACCTGTACAATTTGTGTGGAATGTGGAACTTCAAGCCTCAGCCATTGCTTTTACTCAGCAGCCACAACCCGTTGTTGGTTCAGGTAGTGCTAGTTTTGCATTTTCGGGAAATAATATTGCAAGCTATGAATGCCAACTGGACAGCGCAGCCTATGTGGCTTGTACATCGCCTCGTGTATTATCGGGCCTTGCGCCCGGTGCCCATACTTTTCGAGTTCGGGGTGTTAGTTTAGCTGGAAATATTTCTCAAGCGGTCAGCTACAACTGGACAGTGGAATTAGCTCCGCCCACGGTGACTATTTTATCGGGACCCAGTAATCCTACTAATCAAAGTACAGCTGTGATTACTTTCTCAGGAACCAATGCGGCTCGCTTTGAGTGCCAATTGAACAGCTCTGCTTTTAGTACTTGTTCATCACCGCATACCATCCCGAATCTTGTCGATAGGAATTATAGTTTTAATATACGAGCTGTAAGTAGTTCAGGATTAGTTTCAACAAATTACAGTTACAACTGGAGTGTGGATCTAACTCCACCTGTAGCACCGGTTATCACACTCTATCCACCTACGAATTCAAATTTGGCGAATTTTAATTTTGAATTTAACTTTTCAGGTGATCCCTTAGAGTGTTCGTTAAACAGGGCTTCCTATACGGCCTGTTCAAGCTCTTTCCAGGCTACAAATCTTAATCAAGGCAACAACGTCTTTCAAGTTCGTGCTCGTGATAATGCAGGCAATGTTTCTGCCAGTGCAGATTACTTTTGGATTTTTGATAATAGAGCCCCTTCAACACCTGCCATCACTCATAATTTAACGGGCACAGTGACCTCGCAGACATCAGTGACTTTTAATTTTTTATCCATAGATCCTGGAAATGGTGCCGTAAGATATTACTGCGCTATCGATGGTGCCGTCACTCCTTGTACCAGCACATTAACAAGGCAAAATTTAGCGGCTGGAAATCACAATCTTTCTGTTTCGGCCATCGATGATGCTGGTAACTTTTCGACTGCGGCTAGTTTTTCTTGGAGGGTGACAACAATAAATCCGAATTCTGTTGTACTCTTAAGGGGTACGTATAATTCAACATGCGCTATTACGGCTGGTGGGCGCGCAAAATGCTGGGGTCTACAAGAGGGCAGTTCCATGGACCAAGGTTTCGACGATGTTGCAGACGTCGCCATAGGACATTCACATATTTGTTTGCTTTTTAAAAATGGTACAGCTAAGTGCCGTACTAATATTTTAAATGGCAATATTTTTGGAGCAGTGGGAAACGGCACAACAGCATTAACACCAAACTACGTTGACGTAAGCGGACTTAGTGGCATGTTGTCTATTACAGCAGGTAATAATTTCACTTGTGCTGTCATGGGAGATCGAACAGTTAAATGCTGGGGTCGCTATATTTGGACTGAAACTTTTCCTAATATCACAACTTACGATTCAGGTGTCATGTTAACGCCAACAACAATAGCTGGCATAACAAACGCGGATAAAATAGTTTCATCTGGTGCCGCCGTTTGCGTTTTACATACTGATGCGAGAGTAAGCTGTTGGGGTTCGCAATCGCGGTCAATAAATTATGGTTCACTCACTCCAACTCTTCAGCAGATCGATTCAGTAAAAGAATTAATTTCAACTCGTGCAGCTCTTCGAACCAATAATCAAATATACCAATTTACGGGTGATCTTGCCCCGGTGCTTATCTCTAGCTTCAATCAACAAGCTATTATTTCGTGGACAACCGGTGTTGCAATTAACAGTACTGGAGTCGCAACCTTTTCTGGTGTTAGCTTTTCATACTTTCCAGCTAACAGCGAAACCTCTCAGCCAGCCTTACCGCCAATTGTGAACGACGTAAGTTATGTCGTGTTGTCCAATGGAGGCTACTGCTTCCTTACTAATAGCGGCGGGGTAAAATGCGTTGCAGTGTCCGGAAATAGAAATCTTGTCGACGGCAGGGTTACTTTGACGGATATTACCTTTTAGAGCCAGTTGGAAACTGAATTTCCATCAGAATGGACTTCATAACATCCACCATGTGATGAAGTCTTTTCCTGTCTTGAACCGGGTTTATTGCATTATTAAAACAACTGTCTGTTAAAGCCTGCTGATGGAGTTTCAAAGTATCAATTCGCATCTCAATAGACTTCGAATCTGTGAACCAAAAAAGATGATTGGAAATAATCGAGTTGATCATATTCACGTCGGCATCGATCAAGCCTGAAAGACTGCAAAAATTTTGAATGCTTAAATCAGGTAGAGCGAGTTCCTGGTGAAATAGTAGCGCATGGGAGATAAAAATTCCTAAAAAACTTTCCACTTGGCTAGCTGAAATATAATTTTCATGAAGTTGATGTTCGATCTGTTCGGCTAGAATTTGCGAGATCTGGTAGCGACTGTCGTCATAACCAGAAACTCCAAGGTATTCATGTAACACGAAGATGGCCTGAACCAAAGGGCTGCGAAGTTTGGCCTGTGACCATCGTGCTCGGCTGACCAGGATTTTATTTTCTAATGGATAATTAATGGCATCCACTTCCACGCCATTAAGAATTAATGTCTCAGCTGAGTTCACTTGAACTTTCAATAAACTTTGCTTCAGTTGAAGCACGATCTTTGCCTCAGGCTGACTCAGTGAAGCTGAATCTAGGTAATGTAGACTTGTTCTTGCGATTTGTGTGAATTCTACGACCAGTGAATCGCCACCGTTACCGACTGTGTTACCAGCTTGAGCTGTAATGGATATTAAAATTAAAAATAGTATTTTCATGATTATTCCTGACTTCCAGGCCCAGTGACGGGGAAAAGTTGCTGACTAAAAGTATAGACCTCTTGGGGCTGATCGCTTTCAATTTCTTTACACAATTGATCTTTGAACTTATTGATCAATTTCTGAGCCTTTTGAATATTGGCAGAGGTTGTAGCAAAAGTAATGGATGAGAAAATTCTTTTATCGACTGGCACTGTTTCCATTTTTTCCATGGCCAGATACATATTTTGTTTATGATACTGTCTGATGGCCTTTGATGGTACTGCGGATGATGTTGTAAGAGGTTTCGTCGATTGATGGAATTGACCGTTGTGAAGTGTAACGAGACCCAATCTTTGTAGGCGCTCAAGGGCTTGGTGGGCTTGAATTTCTGTAATATTAAGCCGGCTTGCAATCCATTTGGGATCTGCTTTGTTGTTTTTGATTGTTGATAGACTTAAAATCGCAAAATGGTACCAATCTGAAATCAAGCAAAACTGATCTTCTGATAAGCTTTGTTCAATTTTTTTTGTTTTAACTGTGCGCTTGGCTTTTAGTTTTTGCTGCGGCAGTAAATCTTGGACAAAAAGTTCCACTTCTTTTTTAGATAATTTTAAGTCATTGATAAGATTTGTGGCCATTTGCGGAGTCAGTTTTTTTCGTCCACTAAGAAGTGATGATAATTGCGAGGCAGAAACATCAAGGCTGGCAGCAAAAGAGCGCAAAGATCTTCTAGGGTTGTTTTTTCTAAATTCATTTAAACGATCAAGAATAATTTGTTGGTAACCGAGCATATTTTATTGCTATTGGAGCTTGTTTAATCGGTCAATTGTTGAGTGCTTGCTGAGGCGTGGCAAAGTGGAGTCAGGTGGAATATTTAGTGATTCAATTGCCATTTAATTTGCTTAAATAGTGAATTCCATTTTGATTGTGCATCTTGAGCGGTATCCCCGGTAGTTGCAAAGTCCCCACGTTGAGCCATTTGTCTGTCAGTTCGTGGCTCATGAACAAAGGAATCGGCTTGAACGAGTAGATTGCAATCAATCACATCTTGATCTGAGAAATCAGGGTATTGGATGCTTTTGTAGTGTCCTTTAGGTAATGGCAGCCGCTGCCAGAAGACGGCTCGACCTGGATTTTTCGGAGTTTGTAGGGGGTTTCCTAGAGCTAAACATTCGGCATGCCAATTGTCTTTGTAGGCCAAGAAACTTAACTTAGCAGCTGTTAAGCTTGAACGGGGACTAGCATCAATAATAAACAAGCCCCTTGAGGAATGATAAACAAAATCGGCCATCAATGGGCCCTCTGGGTAATTTAAAACCAGTGCCATCTTTGAAACTATTAAAAGGATTTCATTTTCAATATTTTTATTAATTGGCCAAGAAAAACCTTGCTCAGCGAAGTAAGTCGAATCAGCGCTATGGATTTCATAACAAAAATGAGAAGAAATTTTGTTTTCTGAAAATAGAGCTGATATTGAAAAAACCTGACCAGGTATGTACTCTTGGAAAAGATACCTTCCGCCTAAAGCATGAGAATTATAAATATAATTTCTAACCCCTTTAGAAGTTTTATTTCTAAAAAAATGACTCATGGGTGTTAGTTGAGTGGGGTCATTTTCATAAGCATAGAGTCTTTTGATGTCATCTTCACCATTGGCCAATAGTACCCCGTAGCCTCCAGAACAAGAAGAGGGTTTGCAAACACATGGATATTGGATAGAATTGAATAGTCTTGTATCGGGCTCTTGATTGTCTTTTAATGTCCCATAGGTCTTAGGAACAGGTAAATGGGCGTCAGCAAGTTCTTTTAAGTAAAGGTCCTTATCCCAGTTTTTATTTTGAAACCGTAAATGAGGCCTTAATTTTGGTATAATTAAGCCTAAAATAATTGTGAGAAAGTTAAAATGAATATAGCGTGAATTTTTAAATTCTTTATTTGGAAAATGAATAAATTTGAAAATCTGAATTTGTAGCATATTGATAACAGCAGAAAGCCAAAAAGATTTATTTTTTTGAAATGCTGTGGTGGTGTGTAATAATTGAACTTGCGGAAATTGTTCTCTAAATGAGGTGATTTCTGAGGTATCATTGTCTGAAATATTTCCAATGATTGAATGACCAAACTTCAATGCAGCTTGAATAAATAATTCATCGTCTTTAAAGATATTTCTAATAAATATTTTGGCCATTGAGTTTTCTTTGTGAAAGAATAATTTCAATCAAAACAAATAGTACAGGTACATACCAAAAGCTTACATTAATGCCCATCATCAAAGCCACCATGATATGAAACAAAACCCATTGGGGTAAAAATAAAATAAGGAATTTTTTGAATAGGAAAGCAAGGGGTGATAAGATCTGTAACGTAAGAATATAAAATCCAACAAAAGTCAGAAGAATGGGTTGATTCATAAGCCAATCATAAATGAAGAAAGCCTCTTGTGGAATATTAGGTTTAAAATTGATATGTGCTGTCTGCAAGTGAAATTGAAAAGTCTTCTCGAAAACCCAATTTAGCCCCGAGTGTCGTAGTTTTCCCGAGGCAGCTCCAAAGTACATCATAACTACGCAAAAAAGTATGAGTTGTTGTGGCCAGCCGTACTCTGTACTTATAATTACATTTTTTTTTCTATATAATGAATCAATAGAAACAAAGTCATGTGCATTCGAAAATGCAAAAACTCCCAAAGCCAACGTGGGTAAGAAATATTGAAAATTGGACTCTAGAAAACCTACGGGAAGTCCAAAAATAAAATAGCCTAAAATAAAACTCATGGCCATCGAAATGCGTCCTAAAAAGCCTAGGGCCGAAAATAGTAAAAAGACAAGCCATGCACGATGCATCCACCAAATGGTTTCAGGACTTGGTAATTGTGATATCAGAAAGTCAATGTGCCATGGGGACTTCCAAAGCAAACTTTCGGCTAAACCAAAATGTGGAAAATCAACTTGAGCTACAATGAGAAAGAAACAAGAAAAGAATAAAATTCTTAAATAACCTAAGGAAACTCCACTTCCTTGTACATAGAAAAGTGATTTAATTGGGTTTAACATAGGACAGTTTTTCAGTTGGATAGTTGTTAGAACTTTCTTCATTAAACAAAGGTTGGTTTTGTACCAAATATATCCGGTCCATTTTGGGAAGGTGACTTAAATTCTTATTTTGAAAGTATTGATACCGATAAAAGAAGTAGGCCAATACTTTGCTATACTGTTCCTTCTTCGCGCCTGAAATTATAAACTCAATGATTTTTTGGTTAATTCCATTGGGTCCTACAGGCCAAAGAATTGTTGAGTTAGTAATCTTATATCGCTCACCCTTTGCTTGATCTTCTCCCCATAGTTCAAAGACAGCGCTTTCAGCAGCGGAATGAGCATACAGAGTATAAGAGGTGTAGGGCCAGTAGACTTTGCCAAGTAGAGTAATTAATACTGTTGGCAAAGAGAAAATTAAAATTGCTGCTAGACTTCTCATGATGGTTAAAGAGTCTTTTCAGTTGATACCGGCTTTTTTTTCAACAGAGCCTCTACCGCAATTGAGAAATAGTTAATTGAATAAAAATGACTATCAATTAAATCATAGTTTTTTTTGATCTGAGCCAAAGAATTAGAATTGAGTTGTTTTTGGCTTGCAAGGGATGCAATTTCAAAAATATTTTTAATGTGGGGCTCTTGATTTTTCAGGCCAATCATTTTTTTACAATCATCAAGAGATTTTTGAATTTTATCAAAAAGGTCACCGCTGTAATCGCTGATGTGGAGTGATAAGGCTAATTGAGCATGACTGAATAAATTTTGTGTGCAGACGGGCTCTGTGGAAAGTAAATTGGGACGAGTATAATCAAAAGACTTTTTATCTGAATTTAGGAATAGCAATTCTAATAGCAGGGATGAGTTTTGTATGTCCGGTGAAGCTATGAGTTCTGCATTGGTTTTGGCTAAATCGAGCGCCAGTTTTAATTGCTGTTTGGATTCATCGAACTTTTGAATTTTGTAAAATAAAATAGCTCTGTTGCGGAAGAAATTAAACCCAGCCCGAGCGCGTTCAGAGAGATCGTAGGATTCTAAGGACTTAGATAAGTTCAAAGTTTCCTTTATTTTAGTTAAATCCAAAGACAATCTTAAAATTTCATGGGTGGCTAACATAATCCGAGAACTGTTGAGATCCTTTTTAAAACTCTCCATCTCAAGAATTTGATTGAGGATGGGATCAGCTCTGGAAAAAAGCAATGCAGAAGATGTATAGTAATACCTAAGCTGGCTGAGTTTCAATGGTGCAAGAAAGTTAGAGTCTGGTGGTAAAATTTTAAATAGCTCAGTCAAACAGTTTTCATAATCATCTGTGATAAATAGTTGGGACAACAAATCGCACTTGTGGCCTAGTGGCAAAGCTGTTTGCTCTTTTTTGCCAATACTTAGAAGTTGGGTTCGGTGCTGTTCGATAAACTGAATGGTTTTTAAGGGCCCTTTCGCCGTTGTGATACTAGCTAAGAACTCGAGTTCAGCGGCATAGTTAGCTGGTTTGTAAGGAACTATTAAAAGTTGGTTCAGTGATTTTGGAACATTAAAAAACTGACTTTCTTTTGGATATCGAGAGGCAATTTCAATTAATAAAAGAACATGAAGTTGTGCTACGATATGTTTTTCTAGGCTACTTTTTGTTGTGAGCCCAGAAAGTCTGACGTTCGTCAAAGTTCTGAAAGCTTTTGCTTCTGAAAGAGTGAGTTTTTCGGTTACAAAGGTTTTATCAAAATAGGTTTTAAGAGTTTGTTGTGGTGTTTGAGTTTCAGCCCAAGCCATAGTCGCTGATAGAATGAAGATGAATAGATTAAACATTCTAAAAGTTTAAGAATTTAAATCCTAAATAGCAACTGTTACAGAAATTTTGAAAGAGGAATCTGCTGCCTGCAGCTGATAAAGTCAGGGCGGTAATGAAGCAAAGAAGAGTCAAATTTTGTATTTTCAGAAGTCAAAACAAGGAACAAAGTGAATCGGTCTTGATGGGAGTTATTATCTGAGCTTGAGTGCCAAGCATTAGCATCCATGATAGCATAATCCCCTGAAATCATGTCCAAATTTGTTATTTTATCACTTGAGAAAAATGTGAGGCTTGCGTCATCAGCTAAGCCACTTTCCTTGTGTTTTTCCAACGAGTCATGACGAACATTGTTCATCTCCCAGCTTTGTTGGGTCGTTAATGTGTGGGGATAGTAGTAGCGGTGGCTACCTTTTAAAATACTTAAGCCACCATTGGTGGAATTATGATTATGAAGTGGAATAACCACGGAAATGGCTCTTGGTTCCTGCATCCCGTCATGAGAGTTCCAGTAACAAAAGTCAGAGTGCCAGGCGAAGGCTCCACCAGTGGATTTTTTTTTAAAATTAATATGACTTTGGTAAATCACAGGTTCAGAGCCTAAAATAATTTTGGCATTATTATAAATTTCTTTTGTTACAAAACCAGATAATGTTTCAGGGTAATCATTATGAATATTGAACTGAGAACGTGTAGTTTGATTATCTGATTCTAAGATTTGGCCGGATCTTTTTTTGTTATAAATAGAATCGATTTGTGTTTCAGAGTATTTTTTTGAGTTTTGGGATTTAAATACATGAAAACCGTTTTCTTGATAGTCAGCAAGCCAAGATTCTCCCTCGGGCTGAGGGCCCCATAAAACTGGTGAATTGCGAACCGTCAATTGCATTCTAGTAGTTAAGACCATTAGAAATAGACCCGTCAATTAAAAATTCATCTCAAATCGAGACACGCTTAAGTGAAGAGACTTTTGTATCGATAAGACCTTATGGATCAACAGGGTCAAAAAAGTGAGAGAAAGGGGCTTGGCGGATTTTTTGAAAATCTATTGCGCCAATTTCAAATTTTAGCTCACCTTGTGTTAATTGCTCCCCTATATATTATTGCTAGCTTAAGTCTGGGGCTGGCGGTCTTGCCAGGGATTTTTTTATTTAAAACAGTATCTGGTTTATCTGAAAGTTGGCCATTATTTTTAAAATACTGGGCTTTGGGTTCAAGTCTTGCCTTGGGATATTTTGCTTACGGTTTTAGTCTTCTCATTATAGTACCAGCACTTAATTTTTTATTTCGCACGAAATTGATGGCCTGGCGTGGTCCGTATTATTCTTTGCCGGCCATACGTTGGTATGTTCATAATGGACTTACTTATTTAGTGAGATTTACTTTTCTGGAATTCGTAACACCGACACCTTTTAGTCTTATGTTTTATCGCTTAATGGGAATGAAAATAGGCAGTGGAACCATTATCAACTCGACGCATCTATCGGATCCCTCGCTGATCGAAATGGGTAGACAGGTCACATTGGGTGGCTCGGTCACCATTGTGGCGCACTACGGTCAAGGTGGATTTTTAGTTTTGGCACCTGTTAAAATCGGCCATCGGGTCACAATTGGCCTTAGAGCCATTGTTATGGGTGGAGTCCAAATCGGGGACGGCGCTAAAATTATGCCGGGCTCGGTTCTGTTGCCAAAAACCATCGTACCAGCCGGACAGACGTGGGGCGGTGTACCTGCACAAGCTATCGATATGATGTCGCTAAAATCTAGCAAAGCAGCCTAGTTTAGAGTTAATCTCTAAGGCATGAAAAAATACACAAAACCTGATCTTGAAACTCTCAAAAAGACTCTGACTCCTTTACAATTTAAAGTGACCCAGCAGGAAGGCACCGAGCCTCCATTTCAAAATGCTTATAACGATGAAAAACGCGATGGCTTGTATGTGGACATTGTGTCCGGAGAGCCTTTATTTAGCTCCAAGGATAAGTTTGATTCCGGAACAGGTTGGCCCAGTTTTACTAGACCCCTCAATCAAGATGTGGTGACAGAAAAAGAGGACCGACATTTGTTTTTTCAAAAGCGCATAGAGGTGAGATCCAAAATTGCTGATTCTCATTTGGGGCATGTATTTCCTGACGGACCTGCCCCCACGGGTCTCAGGTATTGTATGAATTCGGCATCGATGAAGTTCATCCCTTTGGAAGATCTTGAAAAAGAAGGCTATGCAGAATTTAAAGAAATGGTTTTAAAAAAATGAATCTCACCCATAATCGTTATTTTAATTTCTCAGAGCTCACATCTACTTTACAAGACTTTGAAAAAAAATATCCCGATCTTTGTAAAGTCACCTCCCTTGGAAAAACAGAAGGAGGATTTGATATTTGGCTGATGACATTGACAAAAGATGTACAGAAAAGTCCTGATGCAAAGCCCGGTTTTTGGGTGGATGGAAATACTCACGCCACAGAACTGGCGGGCTGCCAAGCCTGTGTGCACTTGATCGATTCATTGTTAAGCCGACATCAAGAGCCCCAGATTCAAGATTTACTTCAGCATGTGACGTTCTACATTGTGCCGCGAATTTCTGTGGAAGGTGCAGAACTGGCTGTAACAAATAATAAGTATGTTAGATCCAGCCCTGAAATTTTTCCAGCCCATGTACCTCAAGAAAATTTCTTAGAAAAGGATCTGGACGGGGACGGACAATTATTAATGATGCGAATCAAAGATCCAGCCGGTGCTTTCAAAATCTGTGAAGCTGATCCCAGGCTTATGGTCTTACGTGAACCTTTTGATTACCATGGGGAATTTTATCATCTTCTTCCCGAAGGAGAATTTCAAAATTTTGATGGATTTAAAAAATCCTATACCGAAGCACAAAATTTTGATCTTAACCGTCAGTCCCCAGTGCAGTTTTCGCCTCAAGAATACGGAGCCGGGCCTTTACCCATGTATTTGAATGAAGCCAAAGTGATTGCAAAAGCCTTTGTGGATAGACCTAATATAGTAGGAGCCCATACGCATCATACTTTTGGTGGTTTTTTGTTAAGACCTTCATCATTAAGAGCTGACACGGAGCTCCCTAGTTTTGATCTGGAAATTTATAAGCTTCAGGGTCAAATGGGCCAAAAGCTTACTGGGTACAAAGCTTTTTCTGTTTATCATGACTTTCGTTATAACCCCAAAAAAATCACCACGGGCACTTGGGATGATTGGCATTATGATCACAGAGGGGTTTTTTCATGGACCACTGAAATTTGGAGCCTCGCCAATCAAGCAGGAGTCGAGTTCAAGAAGCCTTTAGACTACTACCAAAATCCAACGGCTGATGATTTGTTAAAAATGATTCGATGGTGTGATCAAAATTTACCTGAGAAGCAATTTTTTAAAGTTTGGACTTTGTTTCAACATCCTCAGCTGGGGACTGTTGAAATTGGAGGTTGGCAGGGGCTTTATGTTTTTAGAAATCCTCCACCTCAGTTTTTAGAAAAGGAACTGGTCAGACTGACTGATTTCACCATTCACCAGGCGCTGATGAGTCCTCGTGTGAAGGCAGAGGTTCACTCATTAGAAAAACTCAGCCATGATCTTTACCAAGTTAAAATTAAGGCCACAAATTTAGGCTATCTTCCCACTTACGTTTCTGACTTGGCTAAAGGACTTGAGATTTATAAAAAACCCAAAGCTGATTTGGTACTGTCTAAAGCTCAAGGGCTTGTGCAAGGTAAACTAGAAACTTTTACTCACCATTTAGCGGGTCGGTCAGCGGATCTGCCGTGGGTGTCCCCTTTATGGGGAGGTTCAGTGGAAAATAAACATGAAAGTTTATTTGAGTACGTCATAAAAGGTTCTGGGGATGTTCACTGGTCAGTGGACTATCAAACGGGTGGAAAAGTAGAGCTTAAGCCTCAACTTAAATAAATTTTAATTTTAAAAGTGACAAGATTAATGGAGTTTTTTACTATACCGTTAATCACTCTTTTCAAGTAGGTTTGTTTGCAGCCTCAAGACATGCTGACTCTTTATTGTTGTATCAATGATCGGAGTCATCACTTTGGATGGTCTGAAGAGCAAATCCAATTGTCAGAAAAAAGACTCAAGCAGTATGGTCTTATCAGTTCCCATCCTCAATCAGTGAAGTTTGACCGTATTCAGACATTTTTAACAGAGGCCATTTCTTTTTGGTGGCCTCTGAGTTCACAGGTGAAGTCTCCATTTTTCAAAGAACTTCCTGTGATTGTTCAGCAAGATCAGGAACTCAAACATTTTTTTTCATTACTGGAAACATTAAGAGCTGAAAATCATCCCTCTAAAAATTTAGCACAAATGGAAATGAAGGATTATTTAAAAGGTCTTGCCATCATTCGAAAACAAAACTTCCCTGATGTGGGCTGCACAAAAGTGGAATTATCCGACTTGGCCATGGCACAAATTGTACGCTTTGTTTGTCAAAATGGATTCCGTGATTTAACACTTAAAAAAGCCTCTGATTTAACTGGGATTCCTCATGAATACTTCATCAGTCGTTGGGAAACGGATCAAGCCTTAAAGCTGTGGGTAACAGCTCAGTCTCATCAAGAATTTTATTTATTCTTAGCTCCATTGATCGGGAATATGTCAGAATTTAATAAAGGTCATTTAGCCCAGGTCCTAGAGAAATATTTGGACTACATTGAAACTCACGAGTCCTATTACCGCATTTTGTTATGGGGTTATTTAGAAAATGACCCCACTTTGCAAGAAATGAATCGTCGCAGTCAGCAGGACTATTTTGAAACCATTTTGACCTTATTTAAAAAATCAAAACCAGAAGCGCAAAAAAACGCAGAATTCTTTTCTTATTTATTCACATCCATTTGGAAGCTCTACGCAAGCTTTGTGTGGTGTGATTCTAAGACCCTCGTTCATAAAGTGAACTTATCCCGTGTCAGATCACAATTAAAAAGTTTTATTGTGGAAGCTGTTTTTGAGACTTTTTAATTCAGGACCTTGACGAAGCTTAAATGTACCTCACATTGTTACTTATGATGAGGAGGCTATTATGTCATGGCCAGTAGGTTTAGTTCCCGTTCTGCCACTTAAAAATACAGTTGTTTTTCCTTCCATTTCCCAGGTTTTAAAGGTGGGTCGAAGTCCCAGTTTAAAAGCCATTGAAAATGCAAGCCAGCAAGGACAATGGATTATAACTGTGGCCCAAAAAAGTCCAGATTCCGAAGATTTAAAAATTCATGATTTCTATTCAGTGGGGACACTTTGTCGAATCGAATCGTCTAAAAAGTTAAATGATGGAAGTCTTCAAGTTGTGATCCGTGGGGTTAAAAAAGTCAGTCTTGATTTGTCTCAAGATCCACAGACTTTATCTTTTCAAAGTACATTGGTGCCCATTGAAGATCTTATTGATTTAGATGTGGATACAGAAAATATTTTGATGAAAAGCTTATTGGATATTTCCTTTGATCTTATTAAACCACAGGAAAATTTAAAATCTGTGTTTAATAATATCGAAGATTTAGCTGAACTTGGGTATTTTTCTGCTGCACAAATTGATTTGTCCATTCAAAACAAACAAAAAGTTTTAGAAATTTCCAGCCTTAAGGACCGCACTCTTGAGATTTTAAAACTATTCAGTGATTTAAAATCCAGTTTAGAAGTGCAAGATGATATCAGAAAAAAACTTTATTCTCGTTTTGGACAAAATCAACGTCAGCAAATTTTACGAGAGCAAATGCGAGTGATACAAGACGAACTGGGTGATTCACAAGAAGGTGAAGAGCTTCAGTATGAAGATAAAATTAAAAAATTGCAGCTACCCAGTGATGCTTTGAAGTTAGCCATGTCACAAGCTAAAAGACTGTCACAAATGAATAATGCTTCACCTGAATTTCATGTGATCAAAAATCATTTGGATTTCATGCTCAGCCTGCCTTGGAATGCCAGCTCAGAAGTCCAGGAAATTAATATTGAACAAGCCAGACAGCAATTGGATTCTGATCATTTTGGACTAGAAAAAATTAAGAAAAGAATTTTACAAAGCTTATCCGTGATGAAATTAAAAAAAGGTCAAAAGGGATCCATTTTGTTGTTTCTTGGCCCTCCAGGGGTGGGGAAAACATCATTGGTTAAAAGTATTGCTAGTGCGCTGAACCGTCCCTACGTTCGAGTCAGCTTGGGCGGTGTGCGTGATGAAGCTGAAATCAGGGGGCACCGCAGAACCTACATTGGTGCTTTGCCTGGAAGAATTCTTAACTCAATTAAAAAAGTTGGAGCTAACAATCCAGTGATGCTTTTAGATGAAATTGATAAAATGAGTTACAGACACTCCGGTGATCCTGCCAATGCGATGCTTGAAGTTTTAGACCCTGAACAAAACGAAAACTTCATGGATCATTATCTTGATACAGCCTTTGATTTGTCTCAGGTGATGTTTATTGCAACTGCTAATAGTTTAGATGGGATTGCAGGCCCCCTTTTGGACCGTATGGAAGTGATTGAGCTTGGCAGTTACACTAACCTTGAAAAACTAGAAATTGCTCAGCGCTATTTAGTTCCGCAGACAATTGAAGAGCATGGGTTATCAAAAGATGAGTTCCAACTTTCTCAAGAGGCTTTGCAAGTTTTGATTTCTGATTTCACCAGAGAAGCGGGAGTTCGAGAACTAAAAAGAAAAATTGCACAGGTGGCTAGACACGTCTCTGAAAAAGTGGTCGAGCGCCGTGAAAAAAATGTGACAGATCCTTTACCTGTTGTTCAGGCCAAAGAGCTTGAAGATATTTTGGGCAGTGACCGCATCGTTCGTGAAAAGGAAGATTTAAAATCAGGTCCTGGCATTGTGGCAGGGCTTGCGTGGACACCCGTAGGTGGAGATCTTTTATACATTGAATCAGCGGTGATGCCTGGATCTGGAAGGCTCACTTTAACAGGTCAATTGGGTGACGTTATGAAGGAATCTGCAGAGCTTGCTTTAAGTTTGCTTAAATCAAGAACCGCTTTGTGGGGTGTGCCTTTTGATTTTTCGAAATTGGATCTGCATATTCATGCGCCTGCCGGTGCCATTCCGAAGGATGGTCCCTCAGCAGGGGTTACATTGATCACTTCACTGGCTTCATTGATTACAAAACGCAGTGTGGATATTGATAAGGCCATGACCGGAGAGATCACTTTAACGGGCACGGTGCTGCCTGTGGGAGGCATAAAAGAAAAGTTGATTGCTGCACATAAGCGCGGTCGAAGAAAAGTTTTAATCCCCATGGGAAATGAACGAGATCTTAAAAACTTGCCTGTTGAAGTTTTGCAGGATCTCGAGATCACTAAGGCCCAGACCGTTGATGAAGTTCTGAATTGGGCCTTAGGTTTGGACGGAAGTTTAGTTGAAAATTTTCAACTTAAAGCTTTGCAGGCCCGGATCTGAGGGCTTGCCACTCCAGATTTGTAAAATACCAGTGGTCCAAGCCGTGGGACTGATAATTGTTTCAGAAAAGCGGCTTGAGACCTGAACTAATAAGATGTCTTCTTTTTCTTTTTTTAATCTTACAAGTGACAGCACTTCATTTTTTTTAATGTCACCCAAAGAGGCCACTTTTTTTAAAAAATCTTGAACTGCGGCAGTATCAGTGCTGACACTGTTCTTTTTTAAGCCTTCTGCAAATGCAGCCGACACATCTTTTCCTGGGACATCCCTTAAGAAAGTCATCATGATTCCAGCCGTACTTGACCCTTCAAAGGTGCTGGACTTTTTATCCCACGCAGTCGTTGGGGGAAGTAGAATCTCAGCCACATAAACATCAAAATTTAAAAACGCCACTTTCTTTTGTCTTAATGCCGCGTCCACTGATTTAAGTGTGGTGTTTTCTAAATTAGGAAAGCTAACGGTATCAGATAAGCTGACACCTGATATTTTTTTGGACTCGGCAACTGCGAGCGAGCAAGTCAGTAAAAGAAGAGAAGATAGGATACTAGCTTTAATCATAGGAAAACTCCCTGTGTCATGTTTATATAAGTTTTGTTTTTTTTTGCTGACTGATTCAAGCTTAATACAAGATTTTAACGCAAAGCAAGGGGACTGGTTGCTGAATTTAGAGCGTGATTCTTTAATACTCATCACAAGTGATCCAGGCCTTAAAAGTCGCTTCACTCAAGCCTGTGAATTTCTTTTATTTAAAGCTCATATTTGCGACAGTCTTAGCTCTTTTTTAGCAGACGACAAACTAAAACCTCACACTGTGTTCTTTGATATTCCAGAACACCTTTCGGCTTCCGCTGGCGATATTCAAAAATTAATGGACCATTTTCAAAATGAAGTGGATCTATTTATTATTACTCCCATCAATGAAGAAGCTTTGCTGACCGCTCAGAAGTTGTTTTTGAATCATTTAGTAGACCGGCAAGTTTTTTTAGAGACCTTTTTGTCGGAATTTCTAATTTTTTTAAAAGGGCTTTGTGAATTCTATGAAATCAATTCGCAAGATTTTTTTCCTGAAACTTTGATTGCATTTAATGCTTATTTTTATTTGCCACTGAACCAAAAGTACATTCCAGTTGTGAACGAAAATCTTATTTTATCAGAATCCAAATTTAAAAAATTTGAAACAGCTAAGCTTCTCTACATTCACAAGCAAAGTGTGAATGCCTATAACCAGCACATTGAATATTATTTTGACCGCTTCAACATCGGCTTAAGGAAAAGATTAAGGTCTAAGTTTTATCAAGTTTTATCGCAGTGGCGGGAAGCTTTAATGGTGGGCTTGACCTCGATCCCACGCCCCAATGAATTCCCTGGCAGTGTGGATGACTTGTCTTTACACTTAGATACCATTAACGATTATTTAAGAGAATCACCAGATCCATGGTTTTTACTTTTTGAAATGACTCAAAGCACTTTGCTGCAATTTGAAAGATCTTCTTTAGATTTGATTGTGGCTTCTTTCTTAGCTGATCACTTTTCGCAAACAGAACATGCCAGGATGATCGAACTGAAGTGGGCCTATGCTTGCTGTCAAAATTTATCACCCTCTCTTTTTTATAAAAAATGGTTGTTTAATTCCACCCAATTGTCAGAGGAAGAAAAAGTAGTTTTTCAATCCTTTCCCCATCAACTATCTGTGTCGTTGCAAGGACAATTGAAAGAAGATTTTTACAAATACTGTGAAGGTTTCACGACAAAGCAAAGTCCGGCGGATTTAAATTCATTTTATGTGCATCTGTATATGGCTGAAAAAATCGTCCTTGGATTTTCTCAAGCTCATAAAAATAAATACAACAAACCCGATCTTCTGCATTCTGCTCTTGTGAGTGTAAAAAATGAAAATATATTGAATGAAGCTTGGATTGAAGAATACCGACTAATGTTTGCTAAACCCAATTTACAACAGCGAAAAGAGAGTCCTCAATGAATGACGTTATCGTTTGCGGCGGCCAAAGAACACCTTTTGTGAAATCCATGACAGCTTATTCCGGAGTCAGCACTCAGGATATGATGACAGCCACATTACAGGCCCTCGTCATAAAAATGAAGTTAGAAGGCAAGCTTCTAGGAGATGTGGCCGTGGGTGGTGTGATGATTCCACCGGGCAACTGGAATCTGGGACGAGAAATTGTATTAGGCACGGGGCTTGATCCCAGAACTCCAGGATACAATGTCCAGCGTGCTTGCGGAACAAGTTTAGAAACCATTAATCAAATCGCTCTCAAAATTTCCAGTGGACAAATGCAGTGGGGAATTGGCGGAGGTGTGGACACCAATTCTGATATCAGTGTTTTATTTCCCAGATCCTTTGCACAAAAAATAATAGCTCTTAACCAATCCAAATCCACAATGGATAAAATAAAATCAGCCCTTGGTTTTAGTTTCAAAGACTTCAAACCCCAATTTCCAGCTGTGATGGAGCCCAGGACTTCTAAATCCATGGGTCAGCACTGCGAGATGATGGTGCAAGAGTGGAAAATCTCCAGAGAAGATCAAGATCAACTTTCCTTTGAAAGCCATCAAAAAGGGGCTGCAGCTGTCGAGGCAGGTTTTCATAATCAGATGATTTTTGAGTTTCAAGGTGTAAAAAAAGATTTAATTCTAAGGAAAGAAACAACGATCGAGAAACTAGCTAAATTGAAACCTGTTTTTGATACTTCAGGAGCTGGAACTTTAACAGCAGGGAATTCAACAGCCTTAACTGACGGAGCTAGTGCTGTGCTTTTAGCAAGTCGCAAAAAAGCGGAAAGTGAAAAGCTTCCCATGCTTGCCAAATTTGTTGATTGTGAAGTGGCAGCTCTGGATTTTGTGCACGGGGAAGGTTTATTAATTGCTCCTGCATTAGCGGTCTCAAGATTGTTAGAAAGAAATAATCTAAAACTTCAAGATTTTGATTACTACGAAATTCATGAAGCTTTTGCTGGGCAAGTGCTTTGCACATTGAAAGCTTGGGATGATGAGTCCTACTGCAAGCGAGTCCTAGGTCGCAATGAAAAAATGGGTGTGATAGATCGATCCAAAATGAACATCAAAGGGGGAAGCCTAGCCATTGGTCATCCTTTTGGGGCAACTGGTGGAAGAATCGTTGCCAATTTGGCCCATATTTTAAAAGAAAAAGGCAAAGGTCGAGGCCTGATTTCCATTTGCACAGCAGGTGGAATGGGCATCGCTGCCATCATGGAATCCATTTAACTGATTTCTTAAATAAGCCGATATTGGTATGTGATTTTCATCCAACTACTATTTGTTTTATTTTTAATTTTTAGCTTAGGTTGTACCAATGCCACTGTGGATGTTTCAGGGCTTGGTGATTTTTCAAGCTTTGGACTTTCCATTCCTGTTAATGGAAATATTAATGAATTAAAAATCGTCGGTGATCAACTGATTGTCGCAGGAAATTTTTCTGAAATTAACGGTGTTCGAAGATCTAATTTAGCAGCGCTTAATATTTGGACCCGAGAAGTATTGGATTGGGCACCTAATCCTTCGGGTCCCATTTATGCAATGGATGTCAACCAAGCTGGAAATTTAGTTATCGGTGGAAGTTTTGATCAGATCAATCCTGAGATCAATTTGTCCTCAGCTGCGACTATTCAACTTTCCAATCAAGCCGTCAGTGCTGTTGATTTTATCCCAGGGCAAGTTCTGGCTACCATTCCAGATGGAAACGGGGGTTGGTACATTGGTGGAGATTTCAATGATGTGGCTGGTATCCCCAGAAAAGGTGTAGCAAGAATTTTAAGTAATGGACGGTTAGATCCTAATTTTGTTCCTGATTATGGAAGGAGCTTGTATTCTGGATCGGTTCAAGCTTTAGCGCTCGACGGGAACGATCTTTATATCGGTGGTAGCTTTACGACAGGTACAAATAGCTTTGGTGCACCTCTTGATACTGTCACAGCTCAGTCTGTTTTTCCCGCCAACCAATTATCAGATTTTGTGAATTCACCATTCAACGGAGCTTTAACAGCTGTGATAGCTGATGGTTCAGGTGGTTGGTTTGTGGCAGGATTTTTTTCAGCAGTGCAAGGAATTCCTAGGCAAGGGCTTGCAAGACTAAATCCGGATGGAACTCTTGATCAAAGTTTCAACGTGCCAGTTGCAAATGGTTTTGTTGAAACTTTGAAGCTCAATGCTGGCTTACTTTATGTGGGTGGAAACTTTTCCTTAATTGGTGGAGTTGAACGAACAGGTCTTGCAGCCATTGATCTATCAGCTGGTGTTGTGACGAGTTGGAATCCTAGTCCTGCAGGTGAAATTAAAAAAATTGAAGTGAATTCTACAGGCGATATTTTAATTGGCGGTCAGTTTGGCTCGATCAATTCCACCTATATCAATTCATCCAGTGCTGAATTTTCAATAGCTTCCTCAGAACCCAACCTCAGTTTTCCAAAAGTGAATGGAACTGTTTATTCAGCTATCTCTGACGGTGCAGGTGGGTGGTATGTTGGGGGAAGCTTTTCATCTGTTGGTGGAAATTCAATTACTAATTTAGCCAGAATTTTATCAGACGGCTCTGTGGATTTAGCATTTAATCCAAGTCCTAATAATATTGTTTATGCCATGGTTCTTCAGGGATCAGTTTTATATGTGGGTGGTTTATTTACTTTTATAGATTCTCAGCTAAGAAATTATATTGCAGCCATTGATACGAACACAGGAACTCTAACAAGCTGGAACCCTAATGCGAATGAGAGAGTCAGAACTTTAGTTTCAGATGGATCATTGATTTATGCAGGTGGAAATTTTGTAACTATTGGGGGAGAAACACGAAACCGCGTGGCTGCTCTGGATACCACAACGGGTCTTGCAACTGCTTGGAATCCTAATGCAAATAATGTTGTTCATTCTTTAGTAATCAATGGCGCAACGTTGTATACCGCAGGTGAATTTACAACTATTGGCGGTGCAAGTCGAAATCGAATTGCTGCTATCGATTTAACATCAGGATTAGCAACAGCTTGGAATCCTAACGCTAATAGTATCGTTAGTACTTTAGCTGTAGATGGAACGCTTGTTTATGCCGGAGGTTCGTTTACAAATATTGGGGGTCAAGCTAGAAACCGAATTGCTGCACTGGATGTATCAACTGGAAACGCAACGGCTTGGAATCCCAATGCAAATGCTAATGTTAATAGTCTTACTGTTTTAGGTGCGACAGTTTATTTGGCAGGAAACTTTACGACCATTAATGGATCTTTAAATCGAAAATACCTAGCAGCAGTTGATACTTCAACAGGTACTTCAACTGCATGGCAACCCGTGGTTGATAATCCAGTTATAACCTTGGCTGCACAAGGATCTCAAATTTTAGCTGGCGGATTTTTCAATTTTGCTGGCGGAGTGGCAAGACAGAATTTAGCGGCTGTAAGTTCAACCACTGGTGTTGCAACCGCTTGGGATCCTAGCAGTAATGGGCTGATAGAGAGCCTATTTGTTGATGGAAATAATGTTTATGTTGGTGGATTATTTAATTCTATTGGTGGTGCTTTTCGAAATCGTGTTGCAAGAATTAGCGCTATTACAGCCTTAGCTGACTCTTGGAATCCTAATCCGAACAGCACAGTGTTAGATATTCAAATAGCAGGCTCTGTTGTTTATGTAGCAGGTAATTTTACAACCATTGGTGGACAAACAAGAAACCGAATTGCGGCCCTTGATATAGCATCAGGATTAGCTACCACTTGGAATCCCAATTCTAATGGAACCATCCAAAGTCTTTACGTCGATTCAGGATTTGTTTATGTGGGGGGAAATTTTTCTACCATTGGGGGACAATTAAGAAATCACATCGCTGCTATTGATTCGATTACGGGTCTAGCCACCGTATGGAATCCTAGTCCTGATGGATTAATTAACTCCATTGCTGGACAGGGATCTAATGTTTACGCTGGTGGAAATTTTTCAACGATTGGCAATCAAGGCAGTCGTAATATTGCAAAATTAAATGCGACAACAGGTGCTAATCAAAACTTTTCATTCCGTCCTGATAATACAGTTTTGTCACTTGCCATCAACGGTTCTTCTTTGTACTTGGGCGGAACTTTTTTATCCATTAATACGACGACTCGAAATTATATTGCTCGCATTAATATTTCTACCAATACTTTGGACACTTGGAATCCCACGGCAAACAGTCAAGTGAATCAAATGGCTATAAGCGGTTCACAACTTTATGTTGCTGGATTTTTCAATTCTATCGGTGGTCAAGCAAGAAATTATTTAGCCTCTTTAGATGTGACCACAGGTCTAGCCACCACTTGGAATCCGAACCCCAATCAATTCGTCAGGGCTTTAAAAATTAATGGTACCACTTTGTATGTAGGTGGAAATTTTAATAGCATCGATAGTTTGGGGCGAAATTACTTAGCTGCCTTTAGTATACCTACAAACACACTTTTACCATGGATACCGAGTGCAAACAATATAGTGACCTCTTTGGCATTGAATTCCACTGACCTTGTGGCAGCAGGGGAATTCACAGAAATTTCAGGACAGCCCAGGTTAAGACTTGCATCATTTAATTTAGCTTCAGGATTGCTGGGGAGTTTAAATCAAAGTATCGGTGGCACGATCTTAAGTCTTGGTCTGACCGACTCTGCTGTTTTTATTGGGGGAAATAGTTTAACGGTGGGGGGACTGCTTCGACAAAATTTAGCTGAAATTGATTTGCAAACCGGGGAGGCCACAAGCTGGAGTCCTACTACAAATTCATCTGTCAATAGTGTGGCTGTTAGTGGCAGTGATGTTTACATTGCAGGATTATTTAGCTCCGTTAACGGCTCTGTTCGTAATTTTTTTGCATCACTGAGTTCTATCACTGGAAATCTAAATAGTTTCGATCCTGAACTTGATAATGGTGTAGATACCATTCATATCAGTGGAACAACCCTTTATCTGGGTGGTGTTTTTAATTTTGTAAACAATTTGACTGACCCAAGAAATCACTTAGCTGCATTTGATACTTCGACAGATCTTCTGCTTCCTTGGAACCCAGGTTCAGATGGGTTTGTTTATCAACTTTTTAATGATAATGGAATAATCTATACCCACGGTACTTTTACCACCATTGGTGGACAAATTCGAAACAGGCTAGCCGCTGTTGATTCTATGACTGGTCTTGCTACAACTTGGGACCCCAATCCTGATAATAGTGTCACAGGAATAACGAAAATAGGCAGTCAGCTTATTTTCACTGGCTATTTTAATCAGATAGGTTTCAATAGTATTTCTTATTGTGCGAAATTAGATACTCAGTCTAATCTTTACAGTGCTTGCAGTTCATCAATCAATTCCAGCATAGACGCTGCAGCTGCGACAGATTATTATTTATTCCTCGCCCAACCAGGAAGACTAACAGTCGTTCCCAATCAATCCTCACCCTAAGCGTTTTCGACCGGCTTTGATTTCGGATCTATGTTTTTTTTCTTCCACGCGCTTTCTTTGTGAACTTCGGGTGGGTTTGGTTTTTATTCTTTTTTTGGGTTCTTTAAGTGCATTTTTTAAAATGTAAATGAGCTTTTCAATGCACATGTCTTTATTTTGTTTTTGTGATCGGGATTCTTGAGATCTAATTAAAACTTCGCCCATCTGGTTCATATAAGATTTTAATTTGAAATGAAGTTTATACTTCTGCTCGTCACTGAAGGCTTCCGATTGACTTAAATTCCATCTCAGGATCACAGCACTTTCTGTTTTGTTCACGTGCTGGCCACCCGCACCTGAAGAGCGGGTGGTTTCGAATTGATACTCGTGAAAAGGAATCGTGAAGCTTGTCATTTAAGCGAGTGTATTTGCAAAAAGCATTTCGCGGTATTTTGGAAGCGTCCAAAATTCATCAGCCACCAATGTTTCTGCATGGTCGCAGGCTTTCCTCAGTTCCAATGCTTTGGGACTTAAAATTTTAACGATCTCATGCATGCGAACCGCTTCATCACTGGTTTTGTGTGATTTTTCTAAAAGCTTTTCGAACTCTTCTAAATTTTTAAGAACTGAAGCAAATACTTTTTCTAAATTCTGCTGGCGAGTTTTTTGCAATTTTTTTAATGCAGGCACAGATGCACTATCAGTAGAAGCTGAAATTTGAATCATTTGTTTTTCTAAAGAAGGAATGACGAAGGTTTTTGTCAGCTCCACCAAAGATTCAAATTCAATATCTAATGTTTTTACGTATCTTTCCACATTGATGTGGTAACGGCTGGTGATTTCCTCTTGGCTGAGGACATTCATATCAGCTAAAAATTGTGTGGCTTTTTTATTATTAAACACACTTAAAGCTTCAGCTGAAGTATTAAGTACGGGTAGGCCTCTTTTTTTAGCTTCATCGCGCCACTCTTTAGAATAACCGTTACCTTCAAAGCGGATATTTTTCGTTTTTTTACAAACATCACGAATGAATTCCATCACCGCTTCATCACGCTTCATGAATTTGCTACTCATTAATTCACGAAGTTTCGCAGAGCTTTGTTTAAATGACGAAGCCACAGCTGCATTTAAGATAGACATGGGCACTGCCACATTGGCACTTGATCCTACGGCACGGAATTCAAATTTATTACCAGTGAAAGCAAAAGGACTGGTGCGGTTTCGATCAGTGTAGTCCCTAGAAATATTAGGAATGTGAGTCAGGCCTAGATCAATGATTTGTTGATCTGTGGCCTTAAGCGCTTTTCCCTGTTCGATGTCGTTTAAAATATTTTCCAGTAATTCACCAAGGAAAACAGAAATAATGGCAGGAGGCGCTTCATTAGCACCCAGTCTGTGATCATTTCCGGGACTTGCAATGGAAGCTCTTAGAACATCTGCATGATCAAACACAGCTTTAAGTGTGACGGCTAGAACGGCTAAAAATCTTAAATTTTGGTGTGGTGTTGTACCGGGTTCCAGTAAATTTTCACCCTTGTCGTTAGCGATGCTCCAGTTATTGTGCTTGCCGCTGCCATTAATTCCAGCAAAAGGCTTTTCGTGAAGTAGACAAACAAGTCCGTGTTTAAGAGCAATACGTTTTAAAACTTCCATGGTTAAGACATTGTGATCAGCTGAAATATTCACGTCTTCAAAAATCGGCGCTAGTTCAAATTGGCTGGGGGCCACTTCGTTGTGACGAGTTTTAACTGGAATGCCTAATTTATAAAGTTCGAATTCCACTTCTTGCATGAATTTTTTGACTCGCCCTGGAATGGATCCAAAGTAATGATCTTCCAATTGCTGGCCACGGGCCGGAAGTGCACCGATTAAGGTTCGCCCTGTCATAATTAAATCAGGTCTAAGGGACACAAAGTTTTTATCAATTAAAAAATACTCTTGTTCAGCCCCCAGAGTAGCTGAAATTCTTTTCACATCCACGTCACCTAAAAGTTTTAAAAAATCACAGGCCTCACGGTTGATGGCTTCCATGGATCTTAATAGTGGAGTTTTATTATCTAAAGCCTGTCCGTGGTAACCAAAAAACACAGTGGGGATACATAGGGTATTACCTGATTCTTCTTCGATAATAAACAAAGGTGATGAGGGATCCCACGCTGTATAACCACGAGCTTCAAAGGTCGATCTCATGCCACCACTGGGAAAGCTAGAGGCATCGGGTTCACCTTGAATCAACTGTGAACCTGTGAATCTTTCAATCACCCGAAGTTCAGAGTGATGAGAGTGCTGAATGGAAATAAAAGCATCGTGCTTTTCGGCGGTCAAACCTGTCATCGGTTGAAACCAATGGCAAAAATGGGTCACACCTTTTGATACAGACCATTCTTTGATAGAGCTTGCGATGGCCTCAGCCGTTTCCTTAGGAAGTTTTTTTCCCTGTTCAAGAGTTTTTAAAAGGGCTTGATAAGCATCTTTGGGAAGTTTCTCGCGCATTTGTGCAAGACCAAAAGTCATGCAGCCAAAATACTCGGAAATAGGAGCTTCAAGGCCTGCAGAGTTTTTCATCTTTTCAAGCTTTTTGACAGGTTGAGGGTTAACGGCTGATTTAAACGCGTGAAAACGCTCTCCCGATAGGGAAGTTTGAGTGGGCATATTAAAATCCTTATGCGCTATCTTTCAAGAATACCAAAAAATCTTGGACTCTGAGAAATAGACTTATCAATAAAGCTAGCCGAAGAATGATCCAAAGAAAAGGGCTTGGGTTTACTTGCGGTTTTGCGTTAGAGTGATTTTCAAATGATACCATCCCCCAGTTGCAGGCTTTGCCACAATCCTGACACAAACTTAAAGTGCTTAAATAAGTTTTTTGAATGCCCCAGCTGCGGATACATTCAACTCAGCCAAAAGTTTTTTGTAAGTCCAGAGCAAGAAAAAGCCAGGTACGAACTGCATGAAAATGATGTGGATTCTGAGGGTTATCAGAATTTTTTTAAAGTATTTGTTCAATATGTAATGGCTCATAAAAAGCCCATTGACCTGGGGCTTGATTATGGCTCGGGACCCAGTTCCGTGGTGCAGGATCAGCTGGTGAAGCAAAACTATCATGTGAAGGTCTTTGATCCTTTGTTTCATAATCATACAGAAACTTTACAAAAAAAGTATGACTACGTCATTTGCACTGAGGTCATCGAGCACTTTAAAGATCCCGAAACTGAATTAAACAAGTTAATGGGCCTGCTTAAGCCAAGTGGGGATTTGTTTTTAAAAACAGGTCTGACTGATGAAGTCACTGATTTCAGTCGTTGGCACTATCACCGCGACATCACCCATGTGGGCTTTTTTAATCAAAAATCCATTCGTTGGGTGGCCCATCATTTTGGGCTAGAGCTTATTCATTGTAGTCCTGATGTGATCCATTTGACCAAAGTCGAGGCTTAATAATACCCAAAAAATTTCCGATAAAGAAGAATGCTAAAAGTATTATTCATCGCCATTTTATTATCTGCTCAAGCCACAACAAAGCTGAACCTTGAGTATGATGCAAAAAAGAATCCTCCCGGTGAAGCTGATATTAAACTTTTGATGAATCGGGCCAATCAAAGATTGGGATCACTGCAAAAACCTGTGGGCCTAGATGGCTGTGAAATTGATTATGCCATCGATCGGGAAGTGAACCTCGAGCAAGATTATGTTTGTTTTTTACCGCCCAAAAAAACTTTCACTGAATGGGTTTTTGATCCAAATGATGCTGTCAGCTACGAATTAGTAAAAGCCAATGACGGAAATTTATTTAATGTCAGAAACGAAAAAAATCCGAACAAGAAATTAAGTAATGACACGGGATACACTTTGGGTGTTAACGCGAAAGCGTCCAGGGAAAACACAGAAAGGCTTTTATCTTTTGAAATGGATTCAAAACTTTATACAGCCCGCACCAAAGGCCCCGATGGGCAATATAAAACATCGGCTGGCAAATACTACATCGACACCTACGAAATCAGCCGGATCAATGTGAACTTTGAAGATAAATCAAGAAGTGATAATTTAAGAGCCGTGGGCCGAGTGGGCCTACGAATGGATTCCACAAACAGTGATGGGGTAGGGGCGAAGCTGCAAGACAAATGGCATGATAGCCTCGATCGTTACAAAGGGCTTCGCTACGAACAGCTGGCAGGCGGAAGTTCGGACATGACCCTAGAGGCTGAAGTGGGACTTAAAAAAATTCTAGAAGCGGACCTTGGACAGATTCATTGCGCTGCTGCTGGAACTGTCATGATGGGAATGGATTCAAAAGGTAATCCACTATTAACAACAAAATTAGAAGCTCAAGTTTCTACTGGCACCATGGGGGGAAGGTCACCTTCCACTCCGTTATTTTTAATTAAAGCTCTGCAGGAAGCCCACATCAACGGCCGCGAGCGATCCACAGATCAGCGTTTGGAATTAGGATCCTACGTTTATGCTGGAAAAAATATTTCTGTTTATGCAGGATTGGGCCGAGGTCGACACGTCACTAATGCAGCCTCACAAATTTTAAAAGATCGTGAAATGATTAATTATATAATTCTTAAAGCCAATAAAAAATTCTAAAAATCACTTCGTCAGTTCTAAGAATTCCAACTGTTCTGCTTTTAATTGATTCGCAATTTTTTCAAGCTCCTGATCAGTTAACTTTCGCCACTCATAAGTAGACGCCGTTGATGTGGTTTTTCGTTTAGGGTATATTTTTTCGAAATAGTTTTTTAATAATGCTGGGGTGATAGTTAGTTCATCGGTCTTTTGCATTTCTGCAGCGTAAAGATTAAAAACCTCCAGCGCTTTTGGGTTTTCTTTAAAAACGGCCTGGTTGTTGGGATTGTTTCTTAACGTCTCTGCAGCTTCCTGAGTTAAGTACATGATGTTATGTACTTGCCAGTGATCAATGTTTAGAAGCGTTGCAATTTCTTCTTTAAGCTCATCTTCTTGCTCAATGAATTTTAAATAAGAAAGTTCATTTTGGAACTTCATTTTTTGCTTATCATTTAAAAGTTTTTCAATTTTGGAATATTTTAAATCCTCGAGGTCTTCCGAATTTGAAATTTCATAAATTTCAGATTTTTGTAAAAATACAAGCAATTTTTTGTAACTATCGAGCCCTAATTGGTTGCTCCATTTGTCATACTCTCTTGAAATGGGATCAAGTTGTTGAATAAGCGATACCGCTTTTTCGATTTCTTCCTGTGATAATTTTTCGCTGGATTTTTCTTGAATGTTTTTAATAATTTTTTCTTTTTCTAGTAGTGCATAATTTTCAGTGGTCACCCCCATCGCTTTAAGTTGAAAAATAAGATCACGTTGTTTTGGTAGATTCCTTAGTTTTTCAGACCCCTCGATTTGAGTGAACACATTCGTGTTGTCTAGCTCGATACGCATCACTTTGGTTTCGCGCTCAGTTAGTTTGTAATTGGGATCAGCCGCCAGTTTTCCAGCGATAACTTCCATTCTTGGACTGTTTTTGTGCAGTTCAAAATACTTTTCACTATCAATGGCATATTGGCCTTCGGTTCGGTCCATACACAGCAAAGATTGATAATCACCGTAAGCTTTTTTTGCTAATTCCACTTCTTTTTGAATGGCGGGGTTGATCATCAAAGAATTGAGCAAAAAGTCCATGCCTTGGTAGCCGTAGGCAGGGGTTTTAAAGAAATTAATTCCGGCTCGAAAGGCAGGAACTGGTTCTGCTGCACCCATGAGATCTGTGAAGCCATTAAAGCGTTGAATTCTATAGGCAGGGTCAGTTTGATTACGAAATTTTGATTTTATGGTTTTACTGGCTTGCTCGATAGTGAGGGCGTCTTCTAGGGTCTCAATCAATTCATCTGAATCTTGAGCCGTGAAGGGAATTTTAAGACAGCATTCTCCGTCAATTTTTGACTCTGATATCGTTGGGTTGGCATGTAAGATATGACGACACAAGTGCGCTGGCTTTTTTTCATATTCAAAGTTTTTGAGTTTTAAGTAATTTTCTAATTTTTGAGTTAATTTTGTATTGGTGATGACTTGGGGTTTAAATTCATAAAAGGTATCAAAAGAGTTTAAGGTCACCCCTGGGACCTCTTTGTTCGAGGGTGTACCTTTGCAACCAATGCTATCCATAGCGCCCACAGGATCTAAATAAAGATCCTGTGCCCCTGAAATTCCATTTTCCAAATAGCCTTTGGCTAAAAAAACATAAGGATCCATCCCCATGGAAACCGCTTCACGAATTTTTTCTTTTGTAGATTTCCAATTGGTTTGCTGACAGGATTTCAGTGACATGGATTTACAGCCCGATAAAAACATCCAATTGTTTTGATAGGGGTAAAAAGTGGTTAGATCCCCTGAATTGATAAATTGATCAGGATCAATGAGTGTTTCATTTTCGCATTGAAACTGGCTGATTTGATCTTGATGACTTTTTTTAAAAGCATTAAATGCATCAGAATCAACAGAGATCACGATCTCAGATTTTTTAGAATCCAAAAGCTTCTTTAAAGAAGCTTCCACAATCAAAAGGTTTTGGCTTTTTAACTTTTCACAAGCGAGTGAGCAGTTGTTATCACAAACTGCAGCTTCTGTCGTTGAGGTTAATAACTGTTTAACAAACTGGTTTTGTTTTTTTAATAATGAGGGTGAGAACACAATGTCAGTTAAGTTTTTATTTTTATTGCATTGAAAAACGATGGGGGCAGCGAAGCCTTCAAAACTGAAAAAGACCACGAAAAGAAGATGAATCATTTATTTCATTTCCTCAAATTGGTAAGTTTTTTTATTAAATGATAAGCGAATGGATTTGTTTTCTTCTTGTTTAAGCAAAAGCCCCTTTTTTTTATCCATTTCCAGTCTGCCAAAAAAAAGTCCTGAATAATGGTAGCAACTTTTTTTATTTAAAGTGTAGATGTAATTTTCACAGCCTCTGTTTCCACAGCTGATCTTATTAATTAAGATCATATCTTCTTTTTTATCTTGGTTTAAATCGGACCTGGTGACGATGTATTCGGACTGCTTAGGATCATTCAGTTTTTTCTTAATATCCTTATAAGGATCGACACAAACACTCAAAGCCATTAAGGGGAAAATCATGATGAATAAAATCCATTTTTGCATATTAATATTTTATTCATGTTTTTCAAATTTGGATACGGACTTTTAACCAGATCAGGACCTTGATTTGCAAACCTCAAAGTTATGTTCATCATCAAGGAGCTCACGTGATTTCCATTTCAACTGCCGTCAAATCCAGCGCCCTGTTTTGTCTGCTGATTATAACTTCGACACCACTCTTATCCTCGGCTAGTGAGTGCAGAAAATTAGTTTCTGTCACAACTCCTGAAATTTTAACCAAAGACTCCTTAAAACTCATGGCCTGGAATCTGAATAATGTTTTTACTCATCAGGGTGAATTTCAGCGCGAAGGTATGAAATTTATGAAAAGGTCTGCCGGGAAAAAAGGCCTACCAGAAGCAAAACCCCTATGGGAAGTGGAAGCCATTCGAACGACCATCGCCACACACTTACCTGATTTTGCCACCTTCACCGAAGTGGAAAATGTTTATGCACTCAGAAAGCTTCTTGAAGACGACCCAAGGCTTAAAGGTATTTATGATATTCTTCTCAAAGAAGGAAATGATCAGCGTGGAATTGATATCGCAACAGTGGTGAAAAAAAGCCTAGGCCTTCGCTACAAACTTGATACCCATAAGGATTTAGAGTGGACGGACCGCTTTCAAGTTGGCAAACAATGGAAAGAAGAAACAGGTCCCATTTTTGCCAGAGATCTTCCAGCAATTAGACTTTACAGGCCTGGTGAAGAAACGCCGTTTTTAATTCTTATTGGTAACCACGGTAAATCAAAAAGGGACCGTGAAGGGGACCCAGAAAGTAATCGCTGGAGAACGGTACAGTACGAAAAAGCAGCTGAGATCATAAAAAAATACAAAGCTGAGTACCCACGGACTAATATTATAATGGCAGGGGATTTTAATACCGATGTGATGACTGGTCATGAAATGAGAGCGATTCGAGACATTACAAAATCCGCTTTTGATTTAGCCCCTGTTGAGCAACAAATTCCACCAAAGAAAAGATCTACCCATGCTTATTTTGCACCCGGCGGTGGTCCTAGTTTTAATATGATTGATGACGTGCGAATTTTGGGAAATCTTGAAGTGATGGATGCAGATATTTTGCCTTTGATCGATAGAAACGGCAAACCCATGCCGCCCCCGAAGACTTTCAAGCAAAGGGAAAATCAGCCTTCAGACCATAATCCCTTGTTGATTACGATTAAAAATAAAAAATAAGTCCGGCTTTCAGTGGGTGATCACCCACTGTGCGAAAGCGGGTCTCATCAAGTGAACTTAAGCCCACTCCACCTTCGAAGCTGAAGCCTAAGGAATCAAGACCTGCGAAGAAAAACTCTGCGCCAAAAACCACGTTCATTTCAAAGCCCGAGTCTTTGTTAGAAGTTCCGTTTCCAGTGTCAGTTTCCACATTTAGTAAACCTACTTGGCCGCCGTAGTAGAAGTTCATATTATTTTCTTTAAATAAAATTCTGCGAATTCCAGCATTAAAAGCAAATTTTGAGCTGTTTTCTTGAGTGTCCACGCCCAAGCTTCCCGTTAAACCAATGTCTGCGTTGGGGTAGTAAACGGCTGCGATGGACGGTAAATCCACTGAATTATTGTTTTTAATTCCCACTCCCAAGCGAGTTGATAGGTCTTTAGCGGAAGCAAAGCTTGAAATGAGTAACAAAACACAAAGTCGAAATAGCATGTGAACCTCTTTTTTTACATAATAGGTAAAGCCATTAAAGAAATTCTATCCACGCTGCGTTGGGCTTCAATATTAACGTTGGCTGTTGCAAGAAGAGTTTGTACTTTGTAATCACCCAAAATGAGGGCCTGTAGCTCAGCTGGGAGAGCGCTTGCATGGCATGTAAGAGGTCGCCCGTTCAATCCGGGTCAGGTCCACCAAATATCTTTCGGCCTAGTTTTAAAAATTAGGTAAAACACTCAAAGCAAACACTTCACCAGAAGAATCAGACTGTGATACTACAAATCACTCGCCGTTAAGAGTTTGAATAGTAGGACTGCTAATGATTGTTACGGGAGCTATTAGATCTCAGGCACGTGTCTTGAAATGACCTAATAGCAACGAGGTCATTTATGATTAAATCAAAATTAGTAGGCTTAGTCGTGTTAGTAGTATTGACAGTTGTTAGGCCTATTTGGGCCGAGCAGGCCAGTGATAAAGCTTCATTAACTAATATCAAAAATGTTCTAGCAACAAATGTCATCAAAAATAAAATGAGTTTGGATAAGCTGACAGTGCCAGGATCAAACCGATTTTACCGGGCTCATGTCTCAAAAGAGAACACTGTTGAAGTGAAAAAATTGGCCAGTGAAATTTTAGATGGACTTAATTGGCTAAAACCAAATCTTGAAAAATATTTATCAATGTATCGTCTTGGAAGTTTGAAAAGCGATGAAGCCGCAAGCCTTGAAAATATTTTGTCTGTTTATAATAGCTTTATAAAACAAGATGGCCGAACCCAACTTGTATTTGATGACGAGAATTTCTTAGGTGCCTACGGATCATCGACTCAAATTTTTAAAATCAAAGATTTCCAAATCGAAGTTACTGGATTTGATTTTACAATTGGCTTTCGAGCTGAATGCCGGGAAGCTTATGGTGAAGGAATCATTGCTTATAAAAATCCTACAACAGGTGCAATTGTTTGGGAATCCTCATTTAAAAGTGCAATAGCCGTCATTGGAAATGATGAAAATGGAAATCCAGTCGTTAAATCTGTCTTCAAAGGTGGAGTTTCATCTGCTTATAACCCAGTGGCTCAGCGTTGGGAGCCAACCCCTGGTGGTTATAAAACACCTTCTGCATCTGTGTGGAATCCCAACACTGGAGCTGTTGATTCTCGAACTGGTGGTTACAACACAGGAGTGGGTGGAGTCTACAATCCTATTAGAAAAAACATTGAATGGAGTTCTGCTTATAAGACAGCAGTGACGGGCTATTTTGATGAGAATCTTAATAAAGTGGTTTGGGTAAAAGCCTATAAGTCAGGCCTCGCCTGTGTAAGCCGATCACGTTCGGGAGTCTATACATTTTCCAGTAGTTTCTATGGTGGTGAACTGGATGATGAAGAGGATTAAATTTTTAACTGACCTTTTTCAAAAGCCTGTTGGCTTCCACATTGGTCAGGTACTCTTTCACAAACTGCAGATCATCAACGGAGTTAGTATTCCCAACCAAAGCTTTGACCGCACGAACACCAGAGTTAATTTTTCTTAAGCTAAAGCCTTCGTTGACCACATCTTTAAATTTTGTTTCGAAATAATCTATTTGGATGGGCTTTTCGATAACATCTTGAGCCCCTAACCTGAGTGCAGAAATCACATGCTCTTTTTTCACATCCCCTGAGATCATAACAAAGGGGACATTGAGTTTCATGCGCCTACAGTGTTCAAGAAGTTTAATTCCACTGCCACCACCTAAGGAAATATCACATAAGACAGCGTCGATATCTTGAGTCTTTATGATCGTGAAGGCTTCATTTTCAGAGTTGGCGACTAGGGGTGAGTAGAATAATGATAATACTTCGGAATAGGCTTGAGACACAGCAAGATCATCTTCTACGATAAGCACTTTGCGACTTCTTGGCATGTACGAACCCTCCGTACAAGCTTCTTTTCGGATGTTACTGGAATTGTATAAAGACTGTGGTGGTAACAAAATAATTAAAGTTTCTTTACTACTTTTAAAGACTTATCGGTTCGTAGGTTCAGACGTTTTTTGAGAATTTTTCCTGTTTCACTTGTAATGAAAATGTTTCCCGATTGCCTAGCGCTAAGACGATTTATCTGCACTTAGCTTGAACGGCTAATATTTAAAACTGAGCACGATTATTGCTTCATCTAAATTAGACCGCTTTTCAAAAGGAATATTTATGTTTTTGCGACAACTCCAATTAGGCCTCCTAACAACTTTGTTTTTTGCACAAGCTTGGGCTTCAACGGAAAAAATCATTTTAACTGCTAATGAAATTAATGTAACCCAAGAAAATAAAAACTTCTTTAATAAGATCGTTGGGGGACTAAAATCTGATTTATATAAAGTCAGAGCCCAGAATTTTTCGTCTTTTAATCTGGATCTTCAAACCTTTATACACTTTCGCAGAAGTCCTGTGCCCGGTTTGAATCACAAAGAAACTTTCAGCCTGGCCAGTGATGGAAATCAGATTATTCACGGAGTTCCAGTTTGGCCCATTCAAGGAAACATTGTTTACCACCTTGATGAATCATTTCGTTTCGAAAATCAATCGGTGCAATTAAGACCGATCCCGGGTGTTTTTTATTTACTTGAAAGCGAGCAGGGACATTCGGAGCGAATGAATCGATGGGGAAAGCTTAAGGAAAAGCTCAGTTATACAGACTATGCTAGGGCGAGTGGTAAAATTGTTGGAGTTGTTCAGATGGATTTAACTAGAATTTCAATCGAGTTTTATCAACTAAATCCAGACACCAATGAGATGATCTCTGCCGGGGTTGCAACAGGCGCAGCTGTAGTTCGTTAACCCCCTTAACCTTTTTGGCCGCACCAAATTGTCACTTGTGTCTAAATTCTTGTCAATTTTGAAGCTTATTCACAGTGGCATGGCTTGCAAGGAACACTTTGGAATTTTAACTAACCCAAAGGAGTACTACTATGAAATCGTTAATTTTAGCTGCTTTATCTGTGATCGCAATTTCAACACCTGCCATGGCTGAAGATTCAGCTTGTTTGCTCACTGTTAAAAATAGTCTTGTGTCGTTGGAAGACAGTGCAGGTCTTCGTGAAGTTCGATTGCAAACCATCAGTCAAGATATCACTGGTTCCACAGATACCATCACAATCATGTCAACCCGAGCTGAAGGTTTAGGTAATAAACTTTTTATCGTGGATGTTGTTAACCGTGAAGTGGGTGAGAACAAAGAAACCATCTGCGAGATCACAAACCTTCGCACTTATATCGAGAAAAACTAATGAGCTCGTTGACTCACATACTTTTAATTTTAGCAGTTTCAATTTCAACTTTTGCTGAAACTAAGCTTAGTCTTGTTCGGCAAATTGATGAATCCACCAAGCTATTACAAAGCTATGAGAGTCAGCCTCAAGTGTTAGAATCCGAGTTTCGAAAGGTCTATGAGTTTTTAAGAGCCGTAGACCCCAAAGCTTACGATATCCAAGAGATCAAAAAAGAAGCCTTTTCAATTAATAAGAATTTAGCTCAGTTAAGAAATCAACTTCGTGATCAAGTGGCCCTTTGGAAAGCAAAAGGCCCGTTGACGCCTGAGTTTGAAAAAGAGCTTCGTGGTGTTATGAGAGCGTCTCATTATTTAACTGATTACGTGTCAGAAATTTCTGGCCTCGAATCTTTACCGATGAGGTATGAAGATTTTAAATCAGGCGATGTAATTCTGATGCGTGGTGGATCATCCATCAGTGCTGCCATTGCAAGAATTGCCGATTTCAAATCTTTGTTCAGTCACGTGGCCATCGTTTACGTGCACCCCACAACAAAAGAAAAATTTCTGATTGAAGCTTTAATCGAATCGGGTGTGATTATCAGCTCACTAAAAAAGAATCTTGAAAAAATGCCGGCTCGAATGACAGTCTTAAGATCTTTAGACCAAAAGTTAGCAGAAAACGCAGCTCAAATTGGCTATGACCTTGTTACTGAAACTTTAAAAAATAAAAAACCATTACTTTATGATTTCACAATGTCTTTGCATCGACCTGATTTTAACAACTTGAGTGAAGAAAAGTTTTTTTGCTCGAAAGTGATTTCTTGGTTATTTGACTTAGCTTCTAATGGTCACTTTCAGCTTCCTTTTTTACCAAGCCGCATGACTCAAGAAAACCGTAATTTTTTACAAAGATTAAACATCAGTGATAATACTCAAGAAATGTTTGCACCAGGAGATATGGAATTTGAACCCACAGTAAGATTTAAAGTGATATCCGAGTACCGTGATATCAAGCGAACAGCTGCATCAAGATTGGATGATCTTATATTTGATAAAGTCTTTGAATGGATGGAGAGAGACGGTCTAACTTTTGATGAGCCTAAACTATTAAAAACTTTAGGTGCTGTAGCTTACCAGGCCTCTCATGTGTCCCTAATTAGTAAAGCGGCTGTGGCTAACGGTGTGGCTTTAGCTCCGCATATACCAGCCCAAGTGATTACAACTGTGCTGATGCTTGTGATGACACGAAATAAGATTATCAAAGCTATTACGCCTGGAATGGAAGAGTATTTGAAAACCACTGGAATGGCTGCACCACCTAAGGTCGTGTATAACTTGCTAGAAAAGTTTTACAGCTCACAGACGCAGGCTTTAAAGTTTTTAGCGAAGCCTTCAGCAGTTGATTGCAAAAAAGCCGTCGTGCAAAACTAGCCTTGAGGTGAGGTGCGAATGATTTCATAATGGAATCATGATCCCTTGGATGCTTTCTCTGCTATTATTCAGTCCTCAAGCTTATTCTGCCAGTTGCAAACCTGAAGACATTATCCTGCGCACTTGTAAGTTTTTTTATGATAATCCAACAGTTAAAGAATTTAAAACCTCAGAAGGTGCCATAGTTAAAAACCCCGCTTTTCAATTACCTGTTGATCCAAATGCTAAGACTCAAGAACTATCAGCAGGCTATGGTTATGGTGCAAGTTTCAGTGCGGAAGCCATGGGACAAATTGCTGACAATGAAATTCTTTTTCAAATCGAAGTTGAAAATTTACTTAAAAAAACAAAAGTGGGCCGGTGGCCATTAAGAAATCAAAAGTTTTTACATAGTTCTTTTGCTATTGGTAATTTGCTAGCTGAACTTAATCCAGATGATGAGTTGTTTGATTTCAATCGGAATGGGTTTTCCATGCCTTATCCTTTTGGTAAAGTCGGAGCACCAGTTAAGGTCTACAGTTCAACAGAAATTCAACAATTGGCTTTGGAATTGGGGCCTCATAACATTGAAAAATTGAAGCAAGCCCACATGCAACTCACGGAAAAAAATGAGAAACTAGGTAAAGGGCAGCCATCACAACCAGCACCAGTTCTGGTGCAAACGGCGGCTCCTGAGCTATCAACACAAAATCTTCCTGATTCTTTAACAAATAAAAATCGCCAAACAAAACTTTTTAATTATGCCAAAGATAAACTCAAAGAAATGATTATAAGAGGTCGTAAGGTTTCAGATCTCACCGAGGCTGATCAAAATCTTTTAAGTCGGCTTGATAGTGTCGAGTTAGGAGACCCTAAGCTTTTGGGTGACAGGCTTTTAGCCTGTGCACAGGAAGCACCCAACGCTGCCTTTCATCCGATCAGTAATAAGGTTTACTTGTGTCCAGGAATACTTCGCATGTCAGATGCGATGCTTGCACAAGTGATTGGTCACGAGCTTGGCCACTCCATCGACCCCTGCGGATCCAGCTGTGAGCATTTCAAAGTGAACCCGAGTGTGGTGAATCAATTTGTTGAGAATGAAGAAAATAAGAAGAACAAAGACCTTTTTGAAACTGCAGAAGTTATAAAAAACACGCAAGCGAAGTATTCTAATATGCCACCCGTGATGAAAAGATCAGGTGTTTTTCAAGAGCTGATGGATCAGGGCATGATCCAGCCATTGAAGCCGATCTTGAAGCCCGAAGAGCACCCTTTAAAAAATATTAATAAATGTTTAATTGATAAAGAAAATTTTGATGACATCTCAGATGTGGAAATTGAGGCCAAGGTTCAAACCATGGTGAGCCAAGCAAAAAGAGCCAATCAAAAAGTGAGTGCGACAGAGATGGAAGCTGCCATTCAAGAGCTCAAATCCGTCGCCAGCTGTCATGGGATCGGATCAAAAGTCAGTGAAATGAATGAAGTCATGTCTGATGTGGGAGGTGCTTACGTATTATCTTCTTACTTGAAAGACAATCCACCCAAGACAGAAATTGATGCCATTGCAAGCTCTGGTTTATGGTTTGAAAATACATGCGGAATGGACTTAGCGCCCAAAGGTAATCCTTTATTGACTATCCATCCCACTGGCTTAAGAAGATTAAATGGCGTCGTTCTTAACTTTCCGGGTGTTTTAAAAAATTTCCCTGGTTGCGATTCAAGCTCACCCACGAGTTCTTGTTTTACAGCGTTTGAGTACCTGAACCAAAAACAAAAACCTATGACGACAGAAGGGGTGCAAAAATGAGAATAATTATTCTAAGCTTATTTTTTGTATCAAACCTGGCTTTTGGAAAAGTAAATGATGAAATCACTTTCACCATTGGCTATCACTCGAAAGAAAGCTTAAGCCTTAAAAGTTATAGTGCAAAATCAGGTGGTGGATTTGCCATGATCAAGGCTTTCGATAATAAAGCTCGGTTTCAAAAATTAACGAAGAAAGAGTATGATCGAAAATACCTTTTGATGAAAAAGTGGGTCACAGACCTAGGTCCTTATAAAATTTCTAGCCAAAATCAATGTTTTGAAACCATTCAATTTAAATCTCTTGATGATACAAAATTCTACTGCTGGGATCATGCCGAGCCAAAATTGAAAAATAAGTTCATTGGTTTTTGGAAAGCTCACATTTAACTTTACCGGGTATTTGCCGATGAGGCGTCATGCCTGCACAACATCTACTATTCACATTTTGGCTGATTCCTTTAATTGCAGCAGTGACTTATTTAGGTGGTCTTCATCAGCCCTTGTTTTCAGCCCCTCAATCAAAGACCACACTTGCTAGCTCACATAGGGAGTTTACACAAAAAGGGCCTAGGGTCGCTCATGTGTTGTCAGAAAAGTGTGGATGCTCGGGTCGCGTGGCCAATCACTTAGAATCCCGTGAGGCTTTATCTGGTGCACAGGAAATCATTTTCCAAGTGGACCAAAGGCTTTCAAACGCAGAGCAATTGGAAAAAAAAGGCTTTAAACTGCTTATCATTTCCAGTGAAGAGCTATCCAATCAATGGGGAATCGATGCCCTTCCTTTAATGCAAGCTCAAGTGGGTGATTTGAGCTATTCAGGTGGCTATCAAAGTTATAAATCTGAAACCTATCAAGACGCCTTCATCATCCAAAATTTAAAAAATAATTTTGAGCTTCCAGAAATTTTTAATTCCACCGGTTTGTTGGCTTATAAGTAGACAGACCAAGGCCACACCCAAAGTAGAAAGCACTGGAAACCAAAGCCTGCCTGCGATCGAGAATCCAATGGGTAACATCAGGTTAGCTGCATAAAATTTCAATGGAAATTAATTTTCTTTCCAAGCTTCAGGCATTTTTAAACCTTTAAGCTCAAAGACACCTAAAATTAAAAGTCCTGTAAAAACCCAGCCGAATAGATTTTTAAGTGGCATTTTCAAAAACTGTGAGGCGGGTTCTTCCCAAATCCAAAATGATGTCAGGTGGCTCATGGCGGGGTCCAATGACAGATCCCAGGCCACCAAAAGAAAGGATCCCAATAAAGTTTTAGAAAATAGCCATGTTTTGGGACCTAGTATTTGCTCTGCAATTAAATAACTTGGCAAAGCCATAAAAAACCAACTGAGAGGAATAAGATAGGGGACTTCACCGGCAATCTTCCATCCCAACAAAGAAGAGTAAGAGTATTTCCCGAATGGAATTCCGTAGGTGGTGCCGCCGTATTCCATGATGAAGCTGATAATCACAGAGGAAATTAAATAAAAGTACCACTTTTTCCCAATGTCTTTGTGGCATTTGACAGCCATTAAAACAAATCCAACAAAAATTTGTAATTGAGCAAACAATGGAAAGGATATGGCAAAAATGGGAGGAGCCCATTCAAACTTAGCTAGCAACTGGGGATTGAGGACAAAGGTGGCATAGCCAAAAATAGAAATAAGATTGATTAAAACTAAAAAAATCATGTGTGGCAAATTAACTTGAGAACGGTTGCCCGATCAACTCTTATCTTGATAGATTGTAATCATGGGAATCACAGTGGCTTTCACAATCTTAATGACATGGTCCGCTGTTCTGATCACTGCCTTGACCCAAGTTCAGCTGAATACATGGCCTGAGGCCATTTCTTATTTATGGCTTATCTTGTTGATTCAATTTTTATACATGGGTCTTTTCATCACTGTGCATGATGCTTGTCATGGTTCGGTGGCACCTGATCAACCCCGAATTAATCTGTGGGTAGGGCGAATTTTTTCAGTGCTCTATGCAGGGTTTAGTTTTGATCGATTAAAATTAAAACACCATCAGCATCATCAGTTTTCAGGAACTTTTCAAGATCCTGACTTCCACCCAGAAAATCAACCCTCCTTTTTTCCGTGGCTTATTAATTTTTTTAAACAATACGTCAGCCTGTGGCAAATTTTATTGATGAGTTTATTTGCACAGATTTTATTTCATGTCTTTCATTTACCAGAAATCAATGTTTTTACATTTTGGGTGTTACCCTCAGTTTTAAGCAGTCTTCAGCTTTTTTATTTTGGCACTTACTTGCCTCATAAAAAAAATCAGAATCAAGATTTCCAAGACCATCATCGAACCAGAAATAAATCCTTACCAAAGGCCTGGTCGTTTTTAAGTTGTTATCACTTCGGTGCCTTTCATCATAATCACCACAGATCTCCTGGTACACCTTGGTACCAGTTGCCTGGTAGAATTAAAACTCTCTAATGTAAATGAACTTTACAAATTTTGACTTCAATTGTCTTCTGAAAGACTGATGCAAACTATTTCCATGGACTTACAAAATCGCTACAAAGAAGAATGGGTCGACGTTTATCGATTTATATTAATCACCACGGGAATTATTTTAGGAATATTTTCTGCCACGTTTCTTTATTTACAAGCTTGGTTGGCTTTTTCTGTCATAGCCATTGGGTTTGGAATAATAAATCCATTGTGCTGGATTTTAGCAAAAAATAAAAATCCTGTTTTGGGCCGAGTTCTTTTTGTGACCAGCTGCAATCTTTATATATTACTGGGAAGTATTGCTTGTGATAATGCCATTCAGGTTCAATTTTTCTTTATTGCAACTTCAATCACATCCATTATTTTATTTGAAAAAAAAGAAATCAAGTGGACTTACATATCTGTGGCTTTGATTATTATTTTTTGGTTTCTCACTCAAATCAGAGCCAGTCGGTTGATTCCTGAATCCTATATTGCGAAGGGGTTACCCCTGTTTGAACTTCAAGCTCTTAGTTTCACCGGAGCTGTGGTTTTATCAGTGCTTTATTTGTATTTTCACCTGGAATCCATTCGTAAGTACTATAATCAGATTCATCAATCCACGTTAGACGTGCATCAACAAAAAAATAAAGCTTTAGATTTATTAACTAACATTGCGAACAACGTACCGGGAGTTGTGTACCAATACCGCCTTAGTCCTGATGGAAAATTTAGCTTTCCTTACTCAAGCATGGGAACTCAACAAATTTATCGACTATCACCAAAGGATTTAGAAAATGATCCGGATCTCATTTCTAAGATTCTACACCCGGATGATTTTGAAAGAATCCACAATTCTGTGCAACAATCAGCGGCCACTCTTGAAACTTGGAAGTGTGATTTTCGAGTGCAATTTTTTGACGGTGAAATTCAGTGGCGCCGAGGTATTGCACACCCTAAAAAAGAATCTGATGGATCCATACTTTGGCATGGTTTAGTCATGGATATTACCCATGAAAAAAGTATGGAGCTGGATTTAGAGCAATCCAAAAAAATGACTCAACAGGCAGCTAGGCTTGCATCACTTGGTGAAATTGCAGGTGGTATTGCTCACGAAATTAATACGCCCCTGATGATTATCACCAGCAAGTCGGCCTTGATTGAAAGGTTTTTGAATCAAAGTTCACCCAATGTGGATAAAGCCAAAGTGGAACTTGAAAAAGTCAAACAAACCACCTTTCGAATTGCAAGTATTGTCAGAGGTCTTTTGACCTTTGCAAGGGGAGGCTCGGCTCAGGGCTTTGTCAATGTGGATGTGGATCAATTACTCAATGATGTGCTGTTACTATCCAGTGAAAAATCCAAGACCCATTCTGTTGTTTTGAAATTTCAAATGGAGGCCAGCTTTCAGGTTTTTGGAAATGCAGTGCAGCTTTCTCAGGTTTTAATCAATTTAATTAATAATTCTATTGATGCCATCAAACATCTATCAGAGAAATGGGTGGTGGTGGAGGTCTCTTCTGTGTCCCTAACTCATATTCGTTTTTCTGTGACAGATTCAGGTTTAGGACTCACCACTGAGCAAGTGGATCGTTTGATGCAACCCTTTTTTACCACAAAAGAAGTGGGACAGGGGACGGGGCTGGGCTTAAGCATTTCAAAGGGTTTAGTGGAATCTCACGGATCCACTCTTGTTTATAATGAAACTTCAAAAAACACTTGTTTTTATTTTGAGCTTAAAAAAGTATGAACCTTGCTGAATACCAATTAAAAAAGCAAAAAGATTTAGAATCACAAAAAAAGTACAGACCCCTTTGCACTAAGTGCTTTCAGCATGGTGATAATTGTTATTGCAAACATATCGATAGCTTTGATCCCTTCATTCAGTTCGTGATCTTGATTCATCCCATTGAAGTGAAGCGTAAAGTGGCCAGTGGACGAATGACCCACCTCTGTTTAAAAAATTCTGAAATTATTAAAGGTGAAGATTTTTCTTTTCATCCCAAGGTGAATGATCTTTTAGATGACCCTACTAATCAGTGTTTTATTCTGTATCCGGGTCGAACTTCTATTGCTATTTCTGACCATTCCGGTTCAGACTTACTTACAAAAACTAAAAACACAGTTATTTTTGTGATTGATGGAACTTGGGCCACCGCTAGAAAAACCATGCGGCTCAGTCAAAATTTAAGATCAGTACCGCAAATTTGTTTTACTCCTAAAAAATTATCAGAATTTAAAGTCAGAAAACAACCCAAGCCCCATTGTTTATCCACCATTGAGGCCGTCCACCACACCATTGAACTTCTTAGCCCTCATAAAGGCTTTGATGTTAATAGTCGTAAGCATGATCATCTTTTGAAAGTTTTTAGTACAGTCGTCAATAAGCAGCTGGATTATGTTTTAAATCCAAGGCCTGGAAGTTATCGTCAGCCCCGATTCGTCAGTTCACTTAAAATGTCCCAACCAAATTTTTCGATCTTAGAATCGCCGAATCCATAAACATTTTTAAGTTCGACTAAGTTTTTTGGTCTTTTTATGCATAAATCCTTTAAGGATTTATCACTTAAGATCACAAAAGCGGGTTGATCCCACTCTTTTGCTTTTTGTAATCGCCAAGCTTTCAATGTTTGAAATTGCTGAAGTTGTTCTTCGTTCAGCTCTATGTTTTCTTTTTTAGATTTCAATTTTGTTTTCAACATTTGAATCAAATGGGGTTTGTGAATTTTAAGAATTGATTTTGGATCACAGGAGTCACAATGGCCACATTTGGTAATTCTTTGTGCATCTTTGTAGTAAGCTAAAATTTCAGCGTGCCTGCATTCTCCGCCCTCTGCATAGCTGACAAGGGCTTCTAAATTTCGCCACCTGGAATCTTTAATTTTTTTAGGTGCATCGGAATTCATGATAAAGTAATTCTGTAGTCCTTTATCAGCTTTTGTATAAAGTAGCAGGCAAGTGGATGGTTTTTGGTCGCGGCCGGCGCGGCCCATTTCTTGATAAAGTGAATCGATATTGGCTGGCAATTGAAAGTGAATCACAAGTCTGACATCCGGTTGATCGATTCCCATACCAAAGGCATTGGTGGCCACCAGTATTCTTAGGTCTCCGGTGGCGTACTGAGTTTGAATTTCGCTTCTTGCTAACGGGCTAAGGCCTGCATGATAAAAACCCACATCTTTAAACTTTTTAGCAATATTTTCTGCTATTTTTTCAGACTGCTTCCGGGTTCCACAATAAATGATAATGCGCCCTTTGGGATTTTTACCAATAGCTTCATGAACGAAGCTTAGTTTTTCTTCTTCGCCCGCACAGGTTTCAACTTGGTAGTACAAATTATCCCTATAAAACCCATGCACATTGATATCAGGGTTTTTTAATTTTAAACTTTTTGCAATATCATCAAGTACCAATGGAGTCGCGGAAGCCGTCAGCGCTAGTATGGGAACATCAGGTCTTAAATTTTTTAAGCTTGAGAGCATTTGGTACTCTTCCCTGAAATCATGACCCCATTGGGATACGCAGTGAGCTTCATCGATGGCAAACAAAGCTATTTTTTGTTTTTGAATCCAATTTTTAAAGCCTTCTTTTTCAGCTCGCTCGGGAGACATGTATAAAAGGTAAGCTCCCCCTTTTTGTACAGCTCGAAAGATTTCTAATTTATCAGAATCACTTTGTCCCGAGTGCAGGCATCCGGCTGGTAGGCCTAATTTTTTTAAATTCATGACCTGATCTTTCATCAGGGCAATCAACGGAGAGATGACAACAACAAGTTCGTTATTCACAAGGGCTGGTAATTGATAACATAAAGATTTTCCACCGCCTGTGGGTAAAACAGCGAGTACATCTTTTTTATTTAAAATAGACTGCAAAATTTCCATTTGCCCCGTTCGAAAATGGGTCATTTGAAAATGTTTTTTTAGGGTCTGATGAAGCAGGGTTTGGTTCATTTGAGACCCACATCTTTCATCTCACCTTTAATGCCCCAGAGTTGAGAGAGTAACTTTGGAGCGTGGGACGAGATCCAGGTCAGAACTAGAAATTTGAAAGTGCGTCCTGCTAGCATTACAAAAAACAAGGGAATCATGGGAGTAGAGGCCAGTGCTGCTAAAATGATGGCAGGATGTTGGATAACGGGTGTGGCAGAAACAAACAGGACAAGCAGAAGTCCGTACTGATCAAAAAAGTTCAATGTCCAGATCCAACTTTGTGTTTCTTGGATGTGAGGGAAGAAATAAAGAATCATTTCCATACCGTAAGTATCGACGAATAGGGCTAAGAAAATCGCACCCACCGTAGAGCCCACAGCTGTCATCAGGGCAAAAGAAAGCCATCGATGGGGATTGAGTAGGGTGCTTGAGATGACAATTCCATCGGTTGGTACGATGAGTAAAAAACTATCAAGTGCGGCCAGTAAGCCCACAACCGGTGGGTACCAGTTTTTATCAGAGAATTTTTGAAGTTTGCGGTACCAATTGGAAATCCATTTCATTTTTTTGACATTAGCTGATAGCCTTTTTGCATGCAAAGTCTGTTTTACGGTTCTGGTTTTCTCATATCAGCGTTAACTTTATGGGGTTTTTACTTAGGTGAAGCCTGGACATTCACAGGATTTTTTATTTTGTTTGGCGTGGTCTCTGGACTTGATCTTTTAAAGCCGAATTTTAAAATACAAGCTTCATTAACAAAATCTCCACTTTCAGATTTTTGGCTTTTAATAAGTCCAATTTATCTTACTTTTTCGTTGTTCTACTCGGGCTATTTGTTTCTTCATTCCACATCCACGGTGGAAAAATGGGGCCTTGTACTATCAGAAGGAACTTTGCTAGGGGCCCTGGGTATCACCATCGCTCACGAACTGATCCATCGTTCAGAAAAGTGGCAAAGAGCACTGGGAGTTTGGAATTTGCAGCTTGTGCATTTTGGTCATTGGGGTGTGGAGCATGTGTTTGGACATCACAAAAATGTCGCCACACCATTAGATTCTGCAACGGCTAGGCTCAATCAAAATCTTTATCAGTTTTGGATTCAAAATTATTTTGGAGGCTTTAAAAGTGCTTGGGAATTTGAAGCTCAAAGGTCTAAAAGTTTATGGCAAAACCGAATCATTCATTATCTCACTTTTTCCGTTGTGCTAATAGCGGCTGTTTTTTTCATGGGCTCTTATCAAGCTCTGTTTTTTTGGTTTTTTGTTTCTTTCGTAGCCACAGTTTTACTTTTAAGTGTGGACTACATCGAACATTATGGTCTGCTTAGACAGCAAAAAGAAAACGGACTCTATGAGCCCGTCAAACCTCAGCATTCATGGGACTCGGGAAGCTTTTTCACCAATGTGATTTTATTGAATTTAGGTCTTCATACCCATCATCATTTAAAAGCTCGCCTACCATTTCAACAGTTGCAAGCGAATCCCGAATCAAGACAAATGCCCTATGGCTATTCAGTGATGGTAGCTTTAGCTTTTGTTCCACCGCTCTATTTTAAACTTATGAACCCAAAAATTTTAAACACTGAAACGAGGTCTTTATGAAAAAAATAATTCACACCGATTCTGCGCCAAAAGCTGTGGGGCCCTATTCACAGGCAGTGGATATTGGTCAATTTGTGTTTTGCTCGGGGCAAATTGCCATTGATCCTGCAAGCAATGAGGTTCTTAAAGTGGATGTAGTTCAACAGACCAAGCAAGTGATGAAAAATATTGAAGCGGTTTTAAAAGCCAGTGACCTTCATTTCTCTCATATTATTAAGACCACTATTTTTTTAACGGATATGAACGATTTTGCTAAGGTCAATGAAGTTTACTCTTCTTTTTTAACGGCTCCGTTTCCAGCACGAAGTACAGTGGCGGTTTCAGGTTTGCCAAAAGGTGTGAATGTCGAAATCGAAGTTACCGCAGCTCGAGTCTGAAAAAGATCCACTGCTGTTTAAAAAAATTCTGATTCGCTTTGCCTTGGTTATTTTAATCCTGGGCCTGACGTTCAGATATGTTCGCGAGTGGCAACTTGTGCATGGTGAAATAGGGACTTTACCGGGTCAATTACTCACCGCTGACTGCGGTGTGGTTTTAACGGGCAGTATCGGCCGAGTCCGAGAAGGTTTTGATCTACTTGAACAAGGGCAGATCCAAAATCTGATTATTTCAGGGGTGAACCCACAAAATAATATCAGAGACCTTTTACCCATTTGGCCCTACTACAAAAAAGCTCAGGAAAATTTTGTATTTTTAGAAAAAAGATCCGAGACCACCTACGGCAATGCTGTGCAAAGTGCCCACTACGTTCAAGCCTTGAAGTGCAGGGACGTGGTGCTTATTACATCGGAACTGCATATGTTTAGATCCTATCAAACCTTTCGTCCAGTGTATCCCATGGGCGTTGTTATTTGGAAGCATCCTGTGATCGCTCCTCGTGGTTACTTTTCCTTTTTTGATAGCTCATTAGAAGTTTTTAAGTCCCTATTTTATCGACCTTGGGCTTATTGATCTCTTAGCCTTAAATCCCGACAAGAAACCTATGATAAAAGTGGTTCAAACATTGGATCAATTGGGTCGCACCCTAGTGATGCAATTCATTTACACATGGCAGATTTTGTCCATGGTGTATTTAAGTTGCCGAGCTACTTTTTTAGATCAAGCTCAAGGTCTTCGCACCATCATCGGTGTGCTATCAGCGCAAGTTTACTTCACTGGATTTCAAGCTCTTCCACTTATTTCTATTCTTTCTTTAGCCACTGGTGGCTTACTCATTTTACAAGCCATGAGCAATTTAACTTTGCTTGGTGGCAGTCAAGTCATTGGCTCTTTTTTGATTGCAGTTTTTGTTCGTGAAGTCGCACCTCTGTTAACGGCCTTAGTTGTGATCGCAAGAAGTGGAACAGCCGTGGCCTCGGAGCTTGGAAATATGCGGGCCAACCGCGAAATTGATGCTCTTGAAAGCATGGGAATTAATCCTTTAAGTTTTATTGTTTTTCCAAGACTTGTGGGTGGAATTTTAAGTGTGGTGGGTCTTTCCTTTTATTTTATTGCCATTGGTTTGATCGGTGGATTTTTACTAACTCAATTTTTTCATAAAATGCCCATTCAATTTTATTTTGAAAGTTTACTTAAAGCTTTCGCTAAAGAAGATGTATTTATCTTTTTAATTAAAAATACAGCCAGTGGAGTCATTATTTTTATCATCAGTTGCTACCAGGGACTGAGTGTTAAAAGAAGTCCTCACGAAGTTCCTCAAGTGACCACTCAAGCCGTTGTGAAATCCATTTTGTATGTCACTTTGTTTAATTTAGCTGTCTCTGCTCTTTACTATTTAAGTCGGTTACAAGAATTGGGAGTCCTATGAATTCATCTGCATGGTCTTTAAGGTTTGAAAATGTCAGTTACTTTCACGAAGGTCAGGATCCCATTTTAGAAAATGCTGATTTTCAATTTCCAATTGATCAGGTGTGCTGGGTGAAATCAGAAGAAGGTGAAGGTAAATCCACTTTACTGCAATTGATTGCAGCTCTTGAGTTACCTAAAATTGGGGATTATTTCATTAATGATCAATCTGTGAAGGAAATGACTTTTGAAGAATTTTTACCGACCAGGCTGAAGATTGGCTACTCATTTGATTACGGTGGTTTACTTAGCAACCGAACTTTAAAAGATAATTTACTTCTGCCTTTGCTTTATCATCGACTGGTGCCAACGAAGCAGGCTTACCAAAAAGTGAACAGCTTGATTGAAATGTTTGATTTTGCAAAATTTGCGGACGAGAGACCCGCGCACGTGCCAGGACGCCTCAGAAAGCTGACCTGTTTATTAAGATCTGTGGTTCACGAGCCTGATTTGCTTGTCATGGATGATCCTTTTGTGGGCTTGGGACTGGAAACTTCAGAAAAATTTATCAGTCACCTAAAAGATCTACGAATGCAAGGTAAAGCAGGAAATATATTTCTCTCTTCCTACGACGATCAGCTCTGTCAAAAATTAAACCCAGTTATCATTCACATTGATGCAGGCCAAATTTATCAAACCATGACTGAAGTAAACAAAAAAGTAGCTAATTTATGAAAAAATTAAGACTCACTCATTACGAACGCGTAGCAGGATTGTTTATTTTAGTGGCCCTGGTGGGTGGAGTGGTCACCGTGATTTCAGCAGGGATCAAACAGGGATGGTTTTCTGATAAAGCTCATTATTATACTTTTTTTGAAAATGCCGATGGTTTACATCAAGGCACAAAGGTTTTAATGGCGGGCCTGCAAGCAGGTGCCGTAGATGATATAGAACTGGAAACCGATAATAAAATTAAAGTCAAATTTCATGTGCTTTCAAAATTTAAAAGCAAAGTGAAAAAAGATTCTGTGGCTCAGTTGGTAAGACCCTTTGTGATCGGTGAAAGATCCATGGAGCTTTCCGTCGGTAGCAAGACGGCAGAGATCCTTCCTGAAGGAGAGCTTGTTTTATCAGAGGAATCTTTAGACATTATGCAGGTTTTAGGCGGAAAAAATTTAAGTCTTTATATGAAAGACACAGGCGCCATGCTGAAGAATTTAAAAAATGTATTAGAAGCTTTTTTAAGCGAAGATCGAACAGATAAAATGGTGCAAATCTTTGATCAATTGAGTCCTTTAATTTTGAATATGAACACCATGAGTATGGAAGTGACAAAACTTTCCAGACAGGCCACAGATCAGGATCAAATGCGAGCCATGATGAAAAATGTAGTGCTTCTAACTCAAGAGCTTAATAAAACCATGCCTGCTATGACAGAGGCCATGAAGGAAATGGGACCCGAGATGCCAAAAACAGCGCGCCGGGCGGTTGAGGCTTTGAATGAGGCCACCATTTTGATCAAAGCTTTGCAAAAAAGCCTGTTGTTAAGATCCAATGTACAAGAGGTCAGACAAGAGGAAAACTCAAGGCTTCCAGCTGCAGAAAAAAACAAATAGCTTTTGCGCACTTAAAAATTCCTATGCTAGTCTTAGAACCTAGATGATTTCCTTTGAAATTTTCAAACGTTTTTTCTTTTCTTCTCGCTCGGGAGCTTTGATTAAAAGGCTCTCTTACATTTCTATGACTCAAATCAGCCTCAGTCTTTTTGCATTTGTGGTTGTGATCAGTGTGATGACAGGAATGAATGAAAGTATCACACAGCGGGTGAATTCATTGGATCCGGATTTAACCCTAGAAGTTTCACAGGTGAAATCCATCGACAGCTTAAAATCCCAGCCTGTGATTCAGCGCTTACTCGAGGATCAGTACAAAATTGATTACGCTGAAAATTCCGATGTGATCCTAAGAACTGTGGATGGACTCTACCGTGGTTTAGTGGCCAGGGGACTTTCACAAACGGCTTTTGAATCCATGATTCAAAACATGAACAAACTGGATCATAAAGCGAAACCTAACCCACTTGATATGATTGAAACATGGAAAGTGGATGAAATTCCTGGCGAGGGTGAAGCCATTATCGGTTACGACACGGCTCAGATGCTTAACATTTATGAAGGAGACTGGGTCACATTGATTCCTCCTGAAGCATTGCTACTTCCTCAAGGGGAAATTCCAGTTCTCGAGCGGGTACAAATAAAAAAAATTATTTCCACAAGACTTCAGCAAATGGACTCACAAAATATATGGTACCGATCTGGCCTGGCTTTGACTCGTTTTCAAGATTCTCCTAGTCGTCGGGTGCAAGCCACGGTGAAACTGGATGATGCTAAAAATGCGGCAAGTGTTAAAAAAAGCCTCAGCGGATTTACTGATGTGAAAGTGACCACTTGGCAGGAAAAAAACTTAGCCCTTTTTGCAGCCTTAGCCTTAGAGAAGTTTTGTATTGGCTTTATTTTATTTTTAGCAGGACTTATTTCCACTTTTTCTGTGGTGATGGCTTTATCACTGCTTATTAATCAAAAAAGAAAAGATTGGGCACTGCTTAAAACCTTGGGCTTTTCTGATAAAAGTCTAAAGACATTAATTTTAAAATTGGGTCTTTGGTTATCGGCTGTGGGTGTGGGAAGTGGTGTACTTCTAGGTCTTATATTTTCACTGTTGATTGAATATTTTCCGCCGTCTATTTTGCCGTCCATTTACTATGACTCACAGATTCCATCAAAAGTAGAACCTGTGTTTATAATCATCACGGTGGTTGTTTCCATGCTTGTCTGTTACTGGGCCTGTTTAAAGACAGTGCAATCTTTAAAAAAAATCAGACTGAATTAAACACTAACTTCAAAATCCCTAAGGGCCTGAGTCAAAGAAGTTTTCAGATCTGTGCTGGCTTTACGTTTTCCAATAATCAGTGCACATGGGACTTGAAATTCTCCGGCGGGAAACTTTTTAGCAAAACTTCCTGGGATAACAACTGAATTGGCAGGTACTCGGCCTTTCATTTCAATTGTTGTAGAACCTGAAACGTCTAAAATTTTTGTGCTGGCTGTAATAGTAACTCCTGCACCTAAGACAGCACCGGATTCGATGTGCACACCTTCCACCACGATGGATCTTGAGCCAATGAACACATCATCTTCGATCACAACGGGACTGGCCTGAACGGGTTCTAGAACTCCGCCGATACCAACGCCACCAGAAAGGTGTACGTTCTTACCAATTTGTGCGCAGGATCCGACTGTGGCCCAGGTGTCTACCATGGTGCCTGATCCCACATAGGCCCCGATATTGGTGTAAGAAGGCATCAATATCGCGCCGCTTTCGATGAAGGATCCATAGCGAGCCAGCGCCATGGGTACGACCCTGACGCCTTCGCTGCCAGTCCACTTTTTAAGCGGAATTTTATCATAAAAGCGAAAGTCATTGATTTCGATCAAGGTCATTTTTTGAATACGAAAATAAAGTAAAATGGCTTTCTTAATCCACTCTTGAACTTTTTGATCCTGAACGACGCGAATTTTTCCAGAATCCAACTGAGCCATTAAATCCAAAACAATTTGTTTTTCTTCATCAGTGATTTGCTCTAATTTTTTATCGAAACAGGTTTCAATTCTGGATTGTGGGCTCACGTTTATTTCCTTATTCTCATTTAAAGAGTTTTTAACATTTCATAAATGGCAGGTGGATGCATTTTTATCACTTGATCAATTTTTTGTCCGCGCTCGATTTCATAGGTGATCGTAGGTATATTTCTTTCAAGACCTGCATAAGTGCCTAAGCATCCTGGAGTGGGATAACCAATATCTTGATCGATGCTGTAGCCCGTGAACTTGGCTAAAACTTCGGCTTCTTTGAGGCAGTTACCGTTGACATTAATCACTGGTTTCCAAGAATGAAGGCTAAGGACCAAATGATAGTTATTTTTTAATTCTTGAACCAGAGCCTGGTTTTCAATCTCACTTAAAGGAGAAGGTCCTGGATGATAGCGCTCGGATTTAATTTCGGCTGACCAATCCTTTGTGGGTAAATTTCGGTTCAGATCCACACCACGGGAGTTTGTTCTTTGATTCATCAGACAACCATCGGGGTTGGCTTCAGGGATAATGGTGACTTGCAAAGGATAGGGGTAGTTTTCCATGAAAGAGGCAAGAATGGCTTTTGCACAAGCCACCCCTTCGATTTCATCACCGTGGATGCCACCTAAGATCAAAATTTTCTTACCTTGAGAGCCAAAATCAAAGGCTGTGATGGGAAGTCCTAGATGAGTGCGTGACAATACTCTTGTGATCATGATTAGTTTTAATTATGTCGCTTAACTATTCAAATCAAGAACTTCATTGGAATGCTCACTCTCTCGTGCAGGTGGCCAAAAAATGGAGAAATCTGAAAGAAGATTTTCCTCTGTATCTGTACTCACGAAAAATCCTTCAAGACCGCTTTCAACTTTTTCAAAAAAGCTTTCCCAAGGCACGAATTCATTTTGCAGTGAAATCCAATCACTGGCAGCCCCTTTTAAAAGAGCTTAAAAATTTAGGCTCCCACGTGGATGTGGTCAGCTTCGGTGAAGCTGAGGCCGCATTGGAAGCAGGCTTTACACCAGAGCAAATTTTATTCTCTGGTGTGGGAAAGACAAAAAAAGAACTGGAATCCGCTATCAAAATTCAAGTTTATCAAATCAATATCGAAGGTGATGATGAACTGAACCGAATCATCGAAATCGATCAGCCAGTTCGTGTCGGGCTTCGTTGGACACCAGGCCTGGATGCTAAAACACACCCTTTTATTAAAACGGGACATTTGGACACAAAATTTGGCATGTCAGAATCTGATCTTTTAGCCATGATCGAGAAAATTAAGAAGTATCCCAAAATTCAGTTGCAAGGTTTATCCATGCATTTGGGCTCACAAATTCAAGATATGCAGGATTTTAAAGCGGCTTACTTGGCGTTAAAAGACCTTGTTAATAAATGTCAGACTGATTTTAAAAATATTGATTTGGGTGGTGGGCTTGGGATTTTTTATGAATCTCAAGACTTGAATCAGGATGAAAAGCTTCTGACTGAATATAAAAAAGTGATTGATGAAGTTTTTTTTGATTCTGGTTTACAAATTTTATTTGAACCAGGTCGATTCATTAGTGCTAGGGCCGGAGGCTTACTGACGGAAGTGCAAGCCGTTAAATCCACACCTAAGAAAAAAATCATTGTGGTTGATGCAGGAATGCATCAATTGATTAGACCTGTTTTGTATGAAGCCTATCACGGAGTTTTTCCCCTTGCAGAATCTTTAAAATTAGAAAAAGCTGATGTTGTGGGTCCCATCTGTGAGTCCTCGGATTTTTTAGCCCTCGACAGGGAAGTGGGCCAAGTTCAGGTCAAAGACCTATTGTGGATTGCTGACACCGGGGCTTACGGATCCAGCATGGCATCAAGGTATAATTTAAGGCCAGAGGCCAAGGAGGTTTTCATTGAAGACATTATTTAAATCCTTACTCATTTTATCAGCTATCTTTTTCTTAGGCTGCAGGGAAGTGACTTTCCAAGGAAATTTACAAGTCAGTGATCAGTTAAAAGTGAAAAACACGGATGGGAAATTAGTAAATTTAAAATCAGGTGATTATCCAATCGACATCACAGCTTCCAAGCGTAAAGTGGTGATGAAGATCTCTAAAAACTTAGAGTTTGAATTACTATTACCTAAGAATGTGCAAATTCCAGAAAACGGCTCTGTCACTTTAAAGTCGGCTAACTCAGGTCAGCCATTTGATTTGGTAACAGAAGTGAAAACAACTTTTCAAGACTCGGAAGCTATTCGGGGTTTTGAAAATTGCACCACTGAAAGATGGGAAACTGTTTGTACACCCAATGGTTGCTTTCAAAGGTCTGTTACAGTTTGGGGTCAGCGCCGAGTTGTTTATAAAAACAGAAAAATCACTCGCGATTTAAAAGCTGAGGTTTTAGCAAAAAATTCGAGTTTGAAATTGGCTGATTCCGATGCCGTAAACTTTGAGAATCAAAGAGTTTATATCAATCAAGGCTATTGCTACTAATTACAGATTAATCAAATTCCAAGAATCACAGGTGTAGGGCTGAAGAATTTTTTCAGCCCAAATTTGAAAATGCCCCAATTGATCAGTGGTATATATTTCTACAGTCGATTTCTTTTTTTCTGTGCTTTTGCTTAAGTTAAGCTCTCTAATCATATGATAAGACAAAGCGGGTCCACTTTCGATCAGCGGCAGATCTCCCACAGCTTTTTGTAAGGAATGAATCAGTAGCGGGTAGTGGGTACAACCTAAAATCACGCACTCGACGTTTTCTTTCAATAAAGTTTGGACGTAGCGAAAGCTAATCAAGTTCGTTAATGGATCGTCGATCAGTCCTTCTTCGGCGAAAGGAACCAGTAGGGGCGAGGCCTGGGCTGTGACGATGGCTTCAGAATCGAGTTCTGAAATTTTTTTTTGGTAAGCCTGACTGTTCACGGTGGCTCGGGTGGCAAGCAGGCCAATTTTTTTGTTTTGTGTGTTTAAAAGAGCTGCTTCAGCTGTAGGGCCGATCACTGTGAAAACAGGAGTGTTTTCAAACTCTGTTTTCAAAAAATAAGCACTGGCAGAGTTGCAAGCAATCACCATCACATCGACATTTTTTGATTTTAAAAACTTTAAGTTTTGTTCGGTGTAATTTTCAATGGTAGCGGCTGATTTACTTCCGTAGGGAAGCCTTGCGGTGTCGCCCAAGTAAACAAAGTCAGCCGGTGGTAGCAGATCCAGCATGGATTTTAAAACAGTGAGCCCTCCAAGCCCTGAATCAAAAACCCCAATCCTCATGAATTCAAACCGTGAGCTCGGGATTCTCGAATGCCGTTGGATGACATTTCAATAAACCGGGCTTTTTCAGAAACTTCCGCCATGGTCTGAGCATTGATATAACTCATACCACTTCGAATACCTCCACATAGTTCACTGACCACGTCAGAAGCGTGACCTTTAATTGATACGGTCGTGCTTTCACCCTCTGGTGCCATACCTTCAGGGATTCCACCTCTCCAGGAATCTTGCGCTTTTCTAGAGGCCATTCCGCGGTAAGCTTTTCGGCCGTGAATGATTTCTCCGGGGGTTTCTAAAGTTCCACTAAGAAGACTACCCACCATCACGCAGTCCGCACCGGCGGCTAAGGCTTTCATAATATCACCAGAATTTCTTAATCCACCGTCAGCGATTACAGGAACGTTGTACTCCCTGGCCACTTCCACGCACAGTGCAATGGCTGTTAGCTGAGGCACTCCGCAACCTGTGATAATTCTTGTCGTACACATCGACCCTGGGCCAATTCCCACTTTGATGGCATCCGCACCGGCTTTGATTAATTCGTGGGCAGCATCTGGCATAGCTAAGTTTCCAGCGATCAGTTCCACAGTGGGGAAGGTGTCTTTTAGCCACTTCATCATTTCAATCATTTGCACGGAATGACCGTGGGCAATATCAATGGTTAATAAATTCACTCCGGCTTGCACCAAAGCCCGGGCCCGGTCTTTACTTTCTTCACCTACGCCCACACTTGCTGAAATCAAATCACAACCGGCCTCTTTAACTTTTAAAACCTCTTTGACTTGCTCAGGAGTGTTCATGAAGCGGTGAAGGATACCAACACCACCTTGTTTATGCATAGCAATTGCCATATCCGATTCAGTGATGGTGTCCATATTGGCGGACACAATGGGAATTTTAATTTTTTTCGTTTTGGTCAGTCTGGTTTCTAAAACAGGATCTTTGCGGGATCTGATTTCAGACTTGGAGGGGATTAATAAAACGTCATCAAAAGTAAGGCCTCGGCTGCGATTCGAGATTTCTTTCCAATTAAAAAATAAGCTCATCATTCACCTCTTTTAAAGAATTTTTAAAAACAGTAAAACTTAAAAATAAACCAATACCAATCACCAAGAAATCAAAACTGGCGGCGGCTAAACTAAAAACAGGGGTTTCCCAAATTTTTCGGTAACCATCAAAAGTAAAAAAAGACACCAGGGGAAACAAAAAAGAAAAGAAAAAAAGAATCAGAATCAATTTTCCCCAAGCATGAAAAAAGATTTTTTGTGAGTGCTTAAGGGCATCCACTTGACCAAGCGAGTATTTTTTTGAAAACAGAACCACATAGGGAACAAAAAAGTAGGCCAACCATTTTATAATTCCAGGAATAATCAATAACAGAGTCCACAAAAAGGTCGATCCCCAGGCTCTGAGGCTTTCAATCACCACAAGTTCAAAGTCTTTGCCTGATTTTTTAGCTTTCACAGTGGTCAGTAACCAAAACGCAAGAAGTAGAGGTGCTAACATATTGAGCACAACCGATAATAAAGCCACGCCCCATACCCAAGGGGGGGCACCGTCGCTGGATCTAAAAAGTTTTTCTAAAAGGTTTGTTAAAAGCTGATCTAAAAATTGATAGCTGATTAGAATAAAAAAAGCGCTGATCAGCTTTGTCGAGTGGGCTTTTATAAAGGGGAGAGGTTGATTGGACACGGGTCAGAATGTTAGCTGAAGAAAACTCAGCGGCACAAAGTAAATGCTTCGTGTCAACTGTGCACGGTCCTTGAGATTCGCGGGTATTTTGCATAAGTTGTTCGTTCACTTCAAATATGTGCCTCGGTGGCGAAACTGGTAGACGCACAGGACTTAAAATCCTGAGCTTCCTTTACAGGGGCGTGCCGGTTCAAGTCCGGCCCGAGGCACCAACTTCTCGAAAGATATCGAGAGGTTGGAAGAACACACGAACCCGCTTTTTCAAGCGGGTTTTTTAGCTTTTGAAACTCCCAATCCGCCACCTATCCGCCACTCTTTTCGCTGATCGCGAAAAACTCCTGAGCCAAAACTGCAAAAACTCCTGAGCCTTTAATCAATTTTGCGCAATGAAATAACGTTGGATTTTGGCAATGAGAATGACACAACTCCCGCTCTTTTTTCTAAGTATCCTGGAGCAAGATGCGCATATTTCATTGTCATCATGGGACTTGAATGTCCCATCAATGCTTGCAGCTCAGCTAAAGTTCCGCCATTCATGACGTAATGGCTAGCGTACGTGTGTCTCAGATCATGAATTCGGATATCTTTAACTTGAGCACGTTTACAAACCTTTTCGTGGGTCTTACGAATGCTCCTAGCAAAGTACCGAGCGCCGTTATCGTCACATATTAAAGGTTCGTTTGAACGACGAAATGACGTCTGGTTTCTGTATTCAATCAAAACTTCTGTGATTGAATCATTTAGCCCAAGCCATCGCTCTTTATTTCCCTTAACACGATTGAAAACTATTCCGGTAACTTCTTCGAACGTCTTCGCTATGTGAACACGACGTTGGCTGATATTAACGTCAGAATGATCTAAGGCTAATACTTCGCCAATACGAATTCCTAGATTAAGTGACAGGCAAGCAAATAAGTAAAAGCTTGGAGCTTCTTTTTTTGCTTCTGCTAGATAATTTAAAATCTCGTCACCAGAAGTCCAATAGTCCCATGCTTCCATAGATTCCTTTAGTTTTGGGATCACTCGCACGGGATTATGAGCGGCTTCTCCTTTTCGAAGGGCATCGTTATACATTTTATTTGCTAATGATCTGATTCGGTTTCTTGTCGCAGGACCGATCAACTCATCCGCAACTAAGCTACCTAAAAAAGCTTCCCATTCCCTGGTCGATATTTTATTCAGCTCTCGATCACCAAATTGTGGAATGATATAAAGCCTCAGTCTTGTCTCGTCCATAGACCAAGAACTTACTGGTTTACCATTGGCTTTACGCTCATCGAGCCATTCTTTCGCATAATTCTTAATCGTAATTACTGAACTCACTCGCCCAAGACCACCTTCAACTAGCTCTTTCTCTCGTTTCTTCTCGAGATACCATCTTTCGCTGTCAGACTTTCGTGAAAAAACTTTTTCGGTTTTTTCACCATTAATCCGTATCGATTTTCTATAGAAAACCGTGCCGTCCTGTCTGGAATAACTTTTTTGTATAATTTTTTTTGACATGACTACCTCTCAAACTTCATAGCTTGAGCAGTTAGCCATTTATCCAAAGTTCCTTTTTTGATTCTTTTTAATCGGCCTCCAATGGGTTGAGTTTCGATTCGGCCTGTTTGCATAAGTTCATAAATGAATTTCACACTGACATCCAAATATCGAGCCGCATTTTTTGGCGACAAGAAAACTTCAACCTCTTTCAGAGGGTCACGATTACCAATTTCTCCACCTATTTTATTTTGAAAGAGCGAGAGTGAATTTTTATTCACTCTTTTATCTTTTAATTTCACCATACCCCCTCTGAAAAATCAATCTTCGTCGTTAGATGTCACAGGAATTTCACTTTGCAAATCTTCGAAACGAATTCGTTCGTTTTGAAGATTCTCCTCTGAAGTTGGTTTATTTTTTTCTTTTCTTGAAGTCTTCTTTCTCTCGAGCGTCGGCTTAAGGGGCTTGCCTTGAGCGGCTAAATCAATAACCGATAGCTCAACACTCCGAAGTTCAATTTGAAGATCAGCTACAAGCTTTTGATCATGATTCTGGAGCGCTTCTTTAATTCGGGGTGCAATCCAGTTGATATGCTTGATGGGGTCATAGTGATCGGTTCGAAGCTGATGAAGTTCCTTGGGGCTCAAGTCTAACTTATGATCTCTGATTAAGAAATTTATGAGATCTGATTTCGTAAGTGACAAAAACCCTTTTGAAGACTCATGAAGTTGTTTAAGCCAAGCCATCACCTTGTCAGATTCTTGACCCCCAAGAGTCACGCGCTCGATATTTTTTGGTTGTTTAACTTTTTTCTCTTTGAGATCAGTTACCGACTCCATGAGGTCTCCTTTTCAATTCGAAACAAATAATGTCCTTCAACCCATTCAGCGCCACCGTTTCTGATTTCGGGCGGAATCCAGATTTTTCTAACAATGGGTTTTAATAATTTAGGCGGGTCCACTTTAGAGTTTTGATTTGAAACTTTCTTGGGGCCCGTTGCACAGGCCGTGAGAATATAAATAATAGAAATCAGCAGATGATATTTCTTCATCACAGAAGTCCTTTCTTTTTTTTAATTTTTTAAAGTGCGAAGCAAATGATGATAGAGGTGAGCGAGTGAGATATAATGTGACAAGGAAGATATTTTAAGAACAGGTTTGAGGGGTAGTCAGTTGGAATTTGTTCCCGCGAGCGCGTGTGACTTAAGTCCTCTTTTTTCCTAGGACTTTTCGTGTGTCGTAATGGACCGATACCTTGGATTGTCCCTGTATATTACCCAAATATTTCCCGTAACTGTCCCCGCAGAGTCCCTGCATGTTCTCTCTGAAAGTGCCAAGCCTTTCTGACCGCTCGTTTAAAACTTGTGCATCCCAGCCGGATTTTAAGTAATCATGTAAATCCACGAACAGATGATAATTTTGAGACGTATCTTGAATGCAAGCCTTAGCACGAAGGACTAAATCCTTCACGTAAGGATCTCCGATCAGCCAATAAACTCGTGAGATTTTTTTCATCAAGTCATAAAATCTTAGGGTCGTCTCGTAAGTTGCAAGAGATTTTGCCCAAAGTTCTACTTCAAAAGCCAAGACTGATTCTTTTTCACCTGTCAGGATTCTGGTGTAGCCGTCTGGCCTGTGATCTTTAGAATTTGGCACCCAGGGCGGATAATAGTCAACTCTTCGTCTGCGCATTTCCTGCTCACCAAAATGTGTCACAATTGGAAATTGGTGCGTGGCCCATTCACCAAGTTGAAAAGCCACAACGTTTCGATCATGCCAGTGATTTTCAGATCCATAGCCCTCTTCACACAAATCTCCAAGACCAGCTCTGATTGCTTCAAATCCTTTATCCGTTAAGATCCAAGATGAGAAATTTTGCTCGAATGTATAACGAGTTTCAACAAATTTATTCCGGGCTAATCGTTCAAGTGCCTTATAGGTCGAGTACTCAGTCAGAGGCCTTCCGATGGCCTCATGAACGGTGGCGGTGGAGGCAAGTTTCCATTTCCATAAGAATTGTAGGATTTTATTGTCTCTCTCGGTAAAGACCTGGCGCTTACCACTTCTACCTAAGTTATGATTTATTTTTGACGTACTTTTTTTAATTTCCATTTTGTTACTCCACTTAAATATTTTTAACCAAAGAGGTAAGTTTGCACCTCCTCAAGTTTTGGACCAAATTTCCAAACAGCTCGGCCCTTGATATTCGGATTAATCTCAAAAGCCCTTTTGGTTCCGATTGCGGACACGCTTGAAACTTGATTAGCCATCGGAAAACAAAGAACGGCTGGTAAGTTTGCTTTTACGGTTTGATCAAAACTTGAAGCGTCAGGCTTTTGTGTCGCCACAATTAAATGCACGCCACTTGCTCGACCTTGCCGAGCAATGCGGTTGACCGAAGCTCGGGCCTTGCTGAGAGCTTCTTTATCAACTTCAGGCTCTCTTGAGTAGAGCTGGGCAATTTCGTCTATGATGATATAAGTTCTTTTTTCGTCTTGATGTCTTACGGTTTCTTGGGTCGCTATAGCTTTCTTAACTTTTTTCTTTAAGTAATCATCAAAATTTGAAGCCCCAAATTGAGATAAGACTTTAAATCGTTCTTCTAACGTCATACCAATTCTTACAAGTTCTTCCACACAGCGTTTGGTGCCATCAAAGCATTGAATATTACTTCCTAAGTTTTTCGCATGATTTCTTAAGTCAGCTGTTTCCATGCCACCTTTAAAATCAAGAAAAATAATTTTAGCGTCTGGATTATTTTTCGTTAAGACTGTTGTAACAACTTTTAAAAAGTTAGACTTTCCACCACCAGTTTGACCAGCGACTAAAATATGACCCACATCCCTCATGTTCACGTGGATGGCACCTTCAAAGGTTTCACCAATCGGGATCTCGCCATCAGCAAAAGCATCTGGGTTTTCAAGCACTGCTTTTTTCTCTAAATCCTTCATGGTGTAGACGATTTCTATTTTACTTTTGTCATTATCCTCTTGAATAATTCTAACGGCCGTCATGTTTAGAACTGCTTCCACGCGCTCGATTTGTTTTTCGAAATCAGATTTCGTGACCCCGTGAGTGATAAGTCTTAGCTTTCTAACAAACTCGTCAATTTTCACATCTTCAATCAGTGAAGGATAGCGACCGTTACATTTTAAGTTCGCGGCTTCAAAGGCATTTTTAAGTTGATTTAAAAGTCGACTTCTTTGAATCGCCCTCATGATTCCCCAGAGAAACCAGCCGGAGAGCAAGCTTGAGTAAATGAGAAAATTTCTTAAGCTTGAATTAAGGTGGTACTTTACACCAAGAGCTTTTATCAGGTCAGCATCAATACGAAAATACAGAAGTATCGCTAACGTCATACCGGCATAGCACATTTTAGCAGGTACTCGGTTATTAATAATTCCCGATACGATTTCTTCAACTGCCATTATTAAAAATCGACCTATGTTAAAAAGTATGTCACTCAGGTCTTTTTGATTTTTCTTATTTTCCAAATTCTGACTCCTCTTTTGGTTTTGGTTCATCGATTATCAGATAAAACTCAGTCCCTTTTTTAACTTCAATAATATGGGGCGAGTTCTTCATTTCATCTAGGTAAGCTTGGCTTTGATCTAGCGTTGCTTTCGAAGCCCCAGATAGGGCCGCATCCCTTGTCGATTTTTTTTGAGTTTGTCCCCAAAAATTTGAGCCGCTCGTTTCTTGAAGACCTTCAGCCATTCCACTTAGAAATCCAAAGCCAATGGCTATTCCCATTTTTTTGGTTCTCGTTCCGACGAAAGCTCCTTTCAATCCTAAAATTTTATCTGCCACATCAAAGGCTTGGGCTCGGATACTAAACGATTCTCCGGTTGGGAAAATGGCTTTTTTAAATTCGACAAAAAGCCTCTCATCTTGTGATAAGCCTTTACCAAAGAGAGTTGTTCCGACTGGCAATACAGGATCACCATCGACAAGTAGGGACGAAATAAGTTTTGCTTTCACAATTCCATTTGAAGCGCCACTTACTAAAATAGCCCTAGCCTCGCTACCAACAGGAATTTCGGAAAGATCTCGGAGATTGAAAACTTTGATTCTGCCTACAACGCCCACGCCAACACGAAGTTTAGGAATTGCGTTCGTTGTATTTTGAGAGCTCAAGATGGGAGCTTGAAGGACATGATCAGCTGCACTTAAAGTCGGGACCTGAACAGGACTACCGCGAGAATCATTTAATTCTTTTTTTCCAGAAAAGAAGAAAGTCACAATTCCAATTACAATCGCGAGGGGAAGAGCGATGATTTTAAGGGCTGCAATATTAAAGGTCTGCTTTAAACCATTCCAAGTTTTAAAATATTCATTTTGCCCCCATCTCCAGGTTTTCCCTTCTCTTTCAATTAAGACTTCACTGGGCTTTCCTTCATTCATAAAATTTCACCTCAACCTGAGAATCCTTAGGATCTTTCACAATTAGAATGTCATCGCCTTTGGAACTCACCGTAATCAGATCAAAAGCACACCTGCGCTCTTCTAAATATACGATCACGTTCGTGCGCCCTGATTTATTAAGGGCTTTTATGATAAGATCGTTCTTGATCTGCTTGAAATCAAAAATGACTTCGCCCGGTACGACTTCTTTTGGCTTAAAAGGAAAGTTGATAACCGTGACGCGTCCACGAGCCACCCGCACAGGACGTGGCTTTTTATCATCGCAAGGAATTGTTTTTTCTTTTTCTTGAACTGCATGACTAAAAAATACCCATCCCCAAAGGATGGAAACTATAATAATAAAAAAATACTTCCTCATTTCTTCTCCTCCTTTTTCTCTAATGGCACGGCAAGGGCAAGCTTTAGTCCGTAAGGGTTTAGTTCATTTGGTTCTGTTTCCTCAAATGCTACTTTTACCGTTGTTTTAAGAGCTGACCTGATTTCCCCAATGGAGAGAATTCGGTCAAATTCAACAATGGCTTCTTCTTTTGAAACTTGGGCTTTACGAAAAACAATGTTTTGTACTAGCCCACGTGATTTCATTTCCTTTTGCTCTAAATTTTTAAGTTCCAGTTGCCTGTTTGATAAAAAAACTTCTGAACTTATACTTTCCGAATCAAAACGGGCCTTGATCATAAGTCTTAAAGCGAGTTCTAGATCATTCTCACTTCGAATAAGCTCTGACATTTTCACAATCTCAAGACCCCTAGACGACCTTTCGACTACGACAGGGCTTCTGTCGTGCAAGAATATGACAGTGAGTGCGAGTATAAGACTTGTGAAAGTTAAAGATTTAACTGAAAAGCGTAAGAATTGATTTTCTTTTGTCAAAGAATCAACGGCTGATGAAAATCTCATCTTGTTGTTACCTCCATTTGGATAATATTTTTTTAAGTTGGTCGTTTCGATTTATTTTCGGAATCATCGTCTTTTCGGGATTTAAACGAACCCAAATCTCTGGGAGCTTGGTCTTTTGCTTTATTCATAATCCCTGATGGCGTCATACTCACTGCACTTAAAATGACTCCACCCAAAACTGCGGCACCCGAGTGAAGGCCACCTCTTAAAAGTTTCCCCACAATAAGTGGAGTCGCGACAACTGAAAAGGCCAGCATAATATTAAGTAAAATGGCGGTTAAAAAATCCACGTCATACTCAGGCTTATTAATTTCTGAAAGAGCAAAGCTCCAAAGTAGGGCAGCGAGCACAGACCAAGTCACTTTCCAGCACGACACCTCAAACAGAGCTTGAAATAGGCCCTTTGTTGCCGGTGCCGTTGCAGGTAAGACAAAAGCTGCAATCAAAATGGGTGAGAAAATATAAAGCAAGGTCCAAGTAAAAAGAAAAAGAGTGTCAGCCATATAAACGCTTACATAGAGAAAAAAGAAAGTTAAATAGCTGATCAGTAAAAGAACGGAATCTTTAATCGATACCCAAGACCAAGTGAAATTTCCCACTTTTTCACCCAGTCTTGAAACAACGAGCTTTAAATTATTAAGCTCTCCCACTTCGCGCGAAAGTTGATCCGTAAAATCAGCTAAAGTATTCATAATCTCAGGCAAGGCGACTAATATAAAAGCTGCTAAAATGGCACGACCGACCAAAATCATAAATTCTGGCACCTGTCCTAATGGCATGCGGAAGTAATTTAAAACAACGCCGATTAGAAGTAGGGTGAGCACGATGCTATAAAATAAATTAGCAAAAAGAGAGTGAATTTGTTTTGCCTCACTCGCAAGCCAAGTCATATCCATCTTAAAACCTCGGCGTTTCAAAGCTTGCGTTAATTGATTGCATTTTTTGTTTTAATTTTTCACCTTCTTTTAAATATTGCTCTGTCTTATCTTTTTCTTGTTTGTTTTGAATCGCGAGTGCTTGAGCCTGAAGTTTAAGCCCCTGGCCTGTGGCTCTCATTTGTTGATTTAGGACGTGAATCACAACACCCAAGGACTGAGCCGTCAGTTTTGCAGCTCCCCCAGGAGATACCGAATGAGAATAAGTTTTAATTTCCTCACCAATTCGGTCAAGCTTCCTTGCGTAGTCATTCAGTTCATTATTAAACGTTAGTGCTTCAGCCACGGTTTGGTCCGTATTTCTTTGAACTGTGGCAAGTTTTGAATCCACAGCTCGGCCAAACAGCGACTCAATTAATCCCACTGCCTGATCAATTTTTCTTAAATCTCGGTAAAGCCCTGGATCAATCCTTAAACCCAAAGTTTCAGCCATGTTAAGGGAATCATTAATCCCTCGGTTTATATCTTTTAATAGACCTAGAGTGTCTTTGCCTTTATCTAAAATGGCTTGAAGCTGGGCGAGTTGTTGAACAGCGTTTACTAAAATTTGCATAAGAACTGCTACGTCTGCGCCAAAAAGATCAGCGCGTGCCGTTTTAGGAATTGGCACAAGAAGACAGACCACTAGGATGAAACTGGAAATTCGTTTCTTCATCGATTTTCCTTTTCTAAAAGGTTAAATAAGTTTTTTTAAGCAGAGGCCCCGCGTGGAAATTTTTCAGCTAAAAGTTCAAGGAGCTCAGTCTCAGGCATCGTTAGATTTTTTAACCGGAACTCTTCCATGACTTTTAAATCTTGTGGGTCAGTCGTTGCAAGCCAGTATTCGAGCGGCGTACTTTCGATCACCACAACTTGCTTTTCGTCACCTGCAATTAAAAATGCTTCTGAAAAATATCCTTTTTTTGAAGTCAAACTTTCAACAAGCCTTGTTTCTCTTTCGTTTAAAAGTAGAATTTCCTTTAAGTGTGGAATATTGCCACCAGTTTGTTTCAAGACCCATTTGACAGAAGAGTTCGGTAAAATGGCTGAAGCGACTTTGGACTTGGCGAAATCATCCATCGTTTGAGAAATCGCAATCGCGGACGCTTTATACTTTCGAAAAGTTCTAAAAACTTCTGCAATAAACCTAGATCCTGCCTCATTTTCTAAAAGACGCCAGCACTCATCAAACACTACAAACTTTTGACTGATGCGGTCTCGTTGCACTTCACGCCAGATGAGATCTGTAATGAGAAATAAACAAACGGCTTGTAGGTCAGGTTGAGATTCTAAGCCTTTTAAATCAAAACACACAATCCGGCTTTGAAGTTCTAAGTTTGTCTTAGTATCTACAAATTTACCAAAAGGCGAATCCCCACACCAAGGGCCTAATATTTTCCCCATCCGTTTAAGGGCTGGCTCTTGGTTTTGAAGTAATTTCTCGCGTAAATGACTTAAGCGGGGTTCTTGTTCATCTCGAAGAATTTCTTTAATCATTTGCTCTATTTCAGATCTCTCTAACTTTCCAATGCCGCTTGATTCATCCTCTTTAGTCATCAGCTCCACAAGAGATGTCATAAACTTAATTTTTTGATCAATCGCTTCGGGCGAATGATCGACAAGATCAAAAGGGTTTAGTGAAATCTGACTATCAGCGCCCAGTGGAATATATTGTCCATTTAAAGTTTCTGAAACCTTTCTGTAGCTGCCGCCAATATCTAAAATAAAAACTTTCGGGTTTTCTTTTAAAAGATGTGAAATCATAATGTTTGTTAAGTAACTTTTGCCAGCGCCACTGCCGCCGCTAATAATTTGATTAAAATTTGTAAGCGTTGGTGAAAACGGATCAAATCCTAGAACATTTCCTCTGCGGTTCCTGAGCAAAATTCGAGGAACTTTATGACCCATCCAGTCTCCGAAGATGGGTAAAAAGTCTGAAAGCACACTCGTGTTCATTCGCCGGGATCTTTCTTTTGCTCGGGCATTTGGAAGTGAGAATTCTAAAAACATTGATGAAGCAGCTAAAGATTCAAGCATCCCTTCAGCCCCAGACAGCTCACGCATTGTTTGAAGAACTTTTTCTATTTGCTCATCAAGAGCTGATTCGTCTTCACTTCGAAGTAATACATTTAATGACACTCCAAATACTTTCTCTGTACCTAGTACGCGTTTACTTAAAAGTGTTTCAATTTCTTTAAACTTTGCTTCGCTCTCAAGATCTGAAACTCCCTTTTTGCCTGTATACATTGCATAAGATACACGGCGCTGAGTTTGAAGAGCCATCGTTTCACGGTCTTGGTCTAAGACATCAAGTGACAAGAATAGTTTTGAATCAAACGGGAGTTCTCGAAACTTTTCACTCATTGAGGCGAAAGTTTGCTCTGGCATAATTTTTAAAGACAAAACCCGGTGATGCATTTGGCCCAGAGCAAAGCCTTTGAGTGAAATCACCATGTCACTTAAAAGAAGGTCATCTCGAATATCTTCTCGGTTGAAGTTAAGACCTTCAAGTGGGTAATGTGGGTTCCACTGATCAAATAGAGTTTTAAAAATTTGTTCTTCGGTCAACTTTTCTGACGTGAGTCCTAAGTTTTCAAGACTTTGACGAACGTTTGATAAAGTTTGATTGAACTTGGCAAGTTCGGGCTCAAGGATATCTCTTGAAAACTCTTCTTCAATATCTTGTTTTCTCCAGAAGAAGAAATTCCATTTTTTCTTCTTTTTTGGCTTTTTCTCGAAATTCTTTCTGACTATCAGATAAAGACTTTGAGTCGGCACAAGGCCCTTATCATCCATTTCAGTTATGCGAGCTATTCGCTCAAGCATGAGCTTTTGAGCCAACGCTTGAGCGTCTTCTGTCGTTAAGGCCTGGTGCACGTCAGTTATTTTCTTTGATCCCCCGTGAACCCCTTGCACAAACTGGAGCGAAAGCCCTGTGGGTAAACCATTCAGCAAATCACATGTTACGCTGTGAAGTGTATTGAGTTCTTCATCGGTTGCGCAGGAGACATCTTTTGGCTGAAGCTTGAGAACTGACCCCAGTGAGAAATCTTTAAAAATAAGGGTCTCGTCCTCAAATCCCCAAACTTCAAGTTTTGATGCGATTGAGGCTTTTGACATTTATTTTATCCTTTTTGATAGATGTAAATTTCATTTTCTGAGGTGCTAGATCAAACGCGCTTAAAATGCCCGGAGAGAAGTGATACCGTATAACGTGCATAAGGTAGTTATCAGGTTTTCCAGCTTTGCTCATTCGAAGGGCTAAACCCAGAATAAGGCTTGGTCCCCAGGTCCAGAAAAACTTATAAGGAACTTGGCCTAAGACAAAATTTAAAACTGCTAAGACCAAAAAAACTAAAAACAGATCTAGAATTTCAAAGCCAAATACTAAGGTCTTTTTATCCAGGCAGCGGTAGACTTCAGAAGTTTTTAAAGCCATTTTAATTTTTACCCTTTCTAGTGAATAAGTCCCCGAATCAAAGAGATAATACTTTCAGCTCCAAATCCAATAATGGCCCCAGCAATTGCGTACACGAGATGCTGTCTTGCATTCGCGTGACCCATCACAAAACTAAATCCAGCCACCACCAGGCCGCAGATCGCGGCGAGTGGTAAAAGAGTGCCGACAAGTTTTGACTGGACGGCTTGAAGTGATGATTCAACGCTTGCAAAGGCCAAGATGGGGGCCATGGTTAAGCCCATTAAAAGAATTAACTTTAATTGTTTAATAGAATTTTCCGTATAACCAAGTTTCATTATGAAGTCTCCTGACTTAAGAATATTTAAATTACTTTTTTGCGAAATTACCGAGATGACTTTTGATCGAGCTTTTTTAAACTGTTTTTATGGTAATAGAATTTGTGCGGAAATTTTTTAACAGTAGTGTTATAACTATTAACGTAAAGACTACAGCCTTCTGAATTCGGAAGGTCAGCCGAGTTTCTTAATTCGCGAGTTCTGACTTCAACTAAGAATCCTTCTTGATCTTCAACCCGAACATGACCCCACATCCGAATTCGGCACATCGTAGGAAACGGAACCTCTGGAACAAAAGCTCCCCCAACTTGCGAAGTTGACTCGATACTAATCACATTTGAATAGACGTTGATTATTGTATCGGCCCCATTGTCATAGGAGTAAGTTCCGGAATCCAAGGCTTGAGCGTTTAGGCAAGCGAGAAGTAAAAGTGCAGTTGTAAAAAGTTGTTTCATTTGTATTTCCTTTCTAAAGAAATATTTAAGTTTTTAAGCCGCTGGCGAAATCAAAGATTTTTCAAAGGGTTTCAATTGGAGGTAGCAAATCAGATTCAGTTCGTAAATTTTTAGCTTGATGAATTCATCCGAAATCTTTTCACCAAAACCTACGGGATAGTAAAATCTAATATTATTATTACTATCGTGGCTCTTACCGCTAAAAACTGTGAACTGTTCTGAATCATCGTCGTTTTCTTTTAAAAAGTACTTAAGTGTAGGAAGTACTCTTAAGCGTAAAACGAAATGATCCTCGTTATCGTAGCGTTTAGCACTACCTACGATTCGCACATTTTTTACAAAACTTGGAAGGTCACTTAAAATTTTATAGTTCTCTTCAGTCGATTGATATTCATGCATCATCTAGATTCCTCCGTAAGGCCCCATGGGGCCGTTTATTAGTTTTACTTCTTGGTCGGTTTTCCTTTGCTTTACTGACTGAAGATATTTTTTTGACTCTAGTTTTTCGAAATCTTTAAGATCAAACTGGGATTGATTAAAAGTTCGATTGAACCAGTCGGTGAAGAATTTTAGAAAAGCCTTCATGCGACACCTTTTGATTTTCTTATTTGATCAGCGAACATGGCCCCTCGAAGTTTTGCGATACTTCGATCAATCAATTCATCTGCACCGTCCCAGCTCATGCCCATACGATCTGCCACTCGGCCTATCGGGAGAGCTTGTAGAAAGCGTAAAAGAACGGCTGTTTGCTCTAAAGGGCTTAAGAAACGAAGTCCTTTCTCAAAAACCATTTGGTAGCGATCAAAGCCTATTTTTAAATTTAAATGAAAGTTCATGGTGGACCTTTCTTTTAGTCTTCTTTTTTGGATCATTTCTTCCCAAGTCATTTGATGTAGCTCCCTTTAAGGTCTGCCAGATAAACTTCGCGAATTTGCTCTTGCTGAGTTTGGTTTTGAGGGTCCGAATTTTTGTGCCCTCCTATAAGGTAGCTGGAAGGTATAGGGTCCAAATCCAGTAAGCGTTTGATTTTATTCAGAGAAATAATTTTGATTTCATGTACAGTTGGTTGCGAAATTCCAAGCCTACGGCCTACCTTTACTTGTGAATACCCTTCGTAAAAAAGCCCGATAACTACCTTTTTTTGTACAGGTGCAAGCGCTCGAACAGCTTTTCGAACTTGGTTTTTTAAATCGTTTGGGAAAGGTTTGGATTCGACTTGGATTTCAAGGCCAGTTTCTTCTAATAGAGTTTCGTAATCCTCAAAAAGAACTTCCGATTCATGAAAGTCTTGATCAACAGTAGCAGTGAGGTATTGATCCCAGGTTTCTGCATCCCACTTTTTTGTAACTTTTTTTAATTCTAATCTATTTAAAAGTTGCCCCTCAGAATCCAACCAAGGTTTTTTAATATCGGGTTCAGATTGAATTTCTTCCTCTCTACTTTTTGATGAATACCAGCTTAGGTACTGATCCCAAGTCGATTGATCCCAAGAACGACTAATTTCTTGAAGTTGCTCTGTGGGAAATTCGTTTCCCTTTTTTGTAAGCCAAGGCTTTTGTGTTTTGATTTCCATTTTTCTCCCCACGATGTTTGGTTAGTTGTCATCGTGAGGAGTGCTAAATGCGAAGACTGGCCCAAATGATGCCAGGTCATGTAAGTGGTTAAGACAAAAGAAGATTTTGGGTATTTTTGATCAGGGTGCGAAATCGCACATTGGTAGGCTAGTGGTGCGGGACCGCACGCACTTTTAAAAAATCAAATGAAATCAAGAGGGGAGAGGTGCAGAATCGCACGCTCAAATATGATCCGCACATAGGCAAGCACGCAGACCAATTGCCAACGTTCATAAATATTAGCATTTGGGAGCAATAAATTATGGATATTTTAACTGGGTCCCCATTGTCGAGGGATCAGGGTAATGGCCCTATTCTGATTTTAATTGGGCCATTTAGAAGAGGTTCTGATCGATTACTTTTGAATTGATAACAAAATAGTGCCGACTGTGGAGATTATTTTTTCAGAACCATCTTGTTCTGTAACTGATTTATCTTTTTGGCAAAATCCAGCAGCTTTAACTAACAAAACAAGCTTAGAATTACTTTCCATTAGGCCCATGCCTTCTTTTGCAATTCCGTCAGCATTGACAGCTAAGGCTCGAATGTCTGCCAGCAAAACCTGATCTCCGACTTTCATACCAAGAAACGAAGTCGATGCTGCTTTAACTTCGTCACTATTCATTTCATTGTTAATACAAGAAATACTTTCTATTGATCCTTGATCGCCTGTTCCCGCTTGAGCTGAAAGATTGAAAAGTAAAGATAGTATTGCAATGAATGTAATGTTTTTCATTTTATTTCTCCAATGTTTGTTTGAGTCCGAGCGGAATAATACTTGAGGATGTCCTTTTTAAAAAGGGTGAAAATATTTACGAGATAAATTTTCAGATTTGTTAAAAAGTTAGACACACAAAATTATTCAATGCTTTAAAACCCAATCTTATCCTCAAAACCTGCGGACATGTCCCAAAAAGCTTTATATTCACCCTAATCCTAGTTTCCCCATCCAAACCCTATTGTTTTGATTTCAGGAAAGCGCGGCAATCTGATCGGTGTGCAGATCAGCGGTGGGCGAGAACGTTTCAGGGCTTATACAAAAGCACAGCGGTTTAGGGATAATCTTAATAGACCTCTGCCGGGCAAGGCCTATCACCTGCGGATTATCAAAAGCGTCGGTGCATAAGAAGATATTTTCCCGTGAACCAAATTCCGCAATTAAGTCGGTTCCTAAATAACCATGACCTAAATCTTGATCAACAAGGATCGGCATAATCGAATTGATAGAGTTCTTTAAAAGCACTTGGCCCTCGTTGAAGCTCGAGGCCGCCGCTACCACGTCAAAACCAATGATCCTTAATTGTTTAGCCATTTCAGGGTTATCATCGATCACAGAGATTTCTGATTGATCTGGTAAACCCAAAAACTGAACTCCGACCTGTGTGAGCGGCAAGTAGACAATAAATTTTGATCCCTTTAGCTGGGGCTCGTAGTCGATGGAACCCTTCCATTTTTTTAAAGTCTCCACCGCATGGTGAAGCCCTAATCCTGAGCCTCCCACTTTTCCGAATGTTGCGCCTTTTTTAAACAGGCTGGTTAGAGCTTCGGGACTAACTCCACAACCATCATCTTCAACTTCAATTTGGCATTTGCCATTTTTTGAGAAAATATTAAGACGAATTTCGCCACCTAATTCAACGGCGTCAAAAGCGTTCTCGAGAAGATTAATGATAATCCTTTTGAAGCTTTCTGGAACTACCGTGATGGGCGAAAGATTCTCGTGGTTATAATTTATAAAAATTGAAACGGCTTTAGATCTTTTGAATTTATCTTTTAAAAGTAAAAGAAGCTCCTCTGACACGACCTCAGCTATGACGAGTCTTGGGGTTTCTTCTTCCTTTTCCAGATGGCTTAGCTCTTCGACCATCTTTTCGATGCTTTGAATTGCGCCGGATAAAGTTTTTTGCAATTTCTCATCATGTGAAAGCACATGCTTAATTGCAAAGAGAGCTGATAGCGGCGATCTAATATCGTGGCGGATCTGGTTCACTTTTTCTATATACTCTTGAGATTTTTGAATTTCAGATTCTTTTTTAGTTCTTAAGGCAGTTTCATGACGGGCCTTGAGTTCGAACTCTTTTAGTTCGCTTTCAAGTTTTGAAACTTCACGGGTTACAATTTTTGAAAGACCCGTTCGTTCAAGTAGAAAACTGACTGATTTTGCTATCACTGTATTCGAAATAAAATTTCTTTTCGCAAAAAGTCTTTTTTCTATTTCATGCCCAATTTGCGCGGTGAACTCTTCAAAAAACGAGCGTAGGGTAAAATAAAGAAGTGCTCCTAAAGTAAAAATAACCAAACTTAAAATCCAGAACCAAAATCCGAAAAACGCCCTTGCAGGGTAAAAAATTTGTGCTTGAACACTTAAATTTCCCTCGGCTTTACAAATGGTTGATCGGAGTTGAGTTTCATTTTTTATACAGGGCGGAGAAAAGCTTCGACCATTATCAACTAAACTTACGCAAGCGTTGGGCATTCCCTGTCTATTTAGTCCTCCTTGGATTCCCTCTTGGGCATTTCGAAGATCTCCGACTTCAAGATAATTTCCTACCATTAGGCAAAGCTCTGATGTGAGGTGATTTTCTTGATATTCCTGATAATTAACCCAAAAGCCACGGCCTAGGCCCGTTAAGATCAGTGAAATGATAGCTAATCGGAAAAAATGAAGTGGCTTCATAAAATAGGATGTCTTTCAGGAAGGCTACTAATTCCATGATGAGTCAGAATGGGGGCTAAGTGGGATTGCACATTGGGATTGAGTTCACCTTGCGGGAATAGGGGAATAGCATAGTCTGAAAATGCTCTGGCTGCAAAAAGTGGAAAATCAAGCTGCCATTTTTGTTTGAGGTCAATAACATCGGTACAAATTTCAAAATCTGAATCGATGATGGGGTAAGTGCTTTCTCCCGAAGACAAAAGTGAAAAATCAAAAGGTGATTCCAAAAAATATTTTGAGCCTTGTGTAATCCAAGATTTTGGGTCCCTTAATAAATCAATTTTTTCTCCATTAAGAGTTAATATTCTGTCAACGGATTCATAAATTGCAGATTCCCAAAATTCAAATTGGCTCACGTTATTTAAAGGACCAATGCAATAGCCGAGTGATACTCCTGAATACAAATTTGATTTCGCGGCGACAAGTCCGGCCACAAGTCCACGAACGTTATAGCATGAGGTTAGAAAAAAAAGTTCCATGTCAGGTGATTGAATATGTTGCGTAAGTTTCAGTCCAGACCAACCATTTTTCAAAAATGACTTAAGCAGTAAATGCCTTTCAAGTAATTCCATTGTAGCTCTCGTTTGGGCTTCTTCTTTTTCAAAGTGGACTGCCCAGCCGTTACTTGTTTGAAGATCAGGCGGTAGAGTTCCTTTGAAACTATGGAAATATTCAAACATAGCTCGTCGTTCTGCCCACTCGGCTGCGCACTTAATAGCGGCCACTTCTCGATCTTGAGACCTGCCAAAGCTTGAGCAGATTCTTTCCTCGCTAGGTTTGTACTGAGCACTGAACTGATAGTAACTAAAATCACCAAGCTGCCTAGTACTTTCAAAAACGTGGGCCTCGCTATTTCTTGAAAACCAATCAAGAAATAATTCCCCCTGCGATCGTCTATCGTTTTTAATAGAAGCAGCCAGTGCAGACATTGTTATAGAACTTTCTCGCGAACTCGCCAGAGTTCAATTTCAGCATCGGTTTCGGATTGCTTACCTAAATCAAGATGGGGCTGATGTAAAAATAAAGTGTTTCCAAAGAACAGAGGTACCGCCTGGTGAGATTCCAAAAGCCATTTTTGGTAGTCTTTAAGAATTTGGATTTTTTTGTCATTCAGATCAGGGGTTTCTGCTTCTTTAAGGTCAACGGGTGGTCTTACCAGTTGTTTTGTCATGTAACGTAGTTGAACGGCGGGGTATCTTTCAGAAGCCGCATAAAGACTTAGCATATAATCATATTTTTTGCCGGCACTAGGATCGTTAAAGGCATTGAACCATTCTTGAGGTGGAGCAAAATAAAACTCCATCGTTGTTCCTACTGATTCGGCAGCGGTTTTAATTTCATCTAAAAACTCTTTTGGAAAAAAGCCTTCAGGGCAAAATACGCGAATTCTTTTGGCGGTAGTTTGAGGTAAGCTTTCCAGAAACTCTTCTCGGCTTAAGCTATAGTTTTGATTAAAAGGTAAATAGCTTTCAGACTGTGAGATATTTGGATCTTTGTTCTGGTTCCATAGGGTCTTTATAAAATCCTGGCCTATGGCTGGCCGTTGACCTGTGCCAAGTCCAAAAAGGTAAAAAATATTAGAGGCTGTCGTCGACTTAACTTTAATCTTAGCTTTCTCCCAGTCTGGTTCACCAAACGGGGAGTAGGAGCGAATCGCAAGATCTACCTTTTTTTCGATTAGAGCCTGGTTGAGCTGAGAAATCGGATGTGTCATGAGCCTGATACTTCGTGGCGAATCAGGAAATCGTTCGCTGATCGGCGAGTTTTCATTTCTTTTGAGCAAAGCTTCTTTATCCGTTTTTTCACTTAAGAAATAAGCACCCGAAAAACTTGAAGCTTTTAACTCAGCAGTTTCTGGATTCATGTCACTCGCTGCCCAAATTCCGGTCTCGGGTGATGCTAATTGTAAAAAGAAAGATTCATTGAAAGACTTAAGTTGAAAGACAATTTCATGATCCGAAACAGCTTTTAATCCCTCACACTCATCCAGTAGTGTTTTAATGTTTTCACAACCAACAATATATTCCCAAAGAGCAAAATGAGTAGATCGTTTAAAAATTAAATGACGCTTGATACTCCAAATAATGTCTTTCGCGGTAATTGGATTGCCATTATGAAACATAATGTTTTTTCGAAGGAAAAAGCGGTGAGTCCCATTAGCTTCCGTGTTCCAAGATTCTGCAAACAGGGGAGAAAATTTTTGTTTGTCAGCATCGTAGATCACAAGGCCACTCGAGACATGGTCTAAATAATACCACTCACTTGCTGATTGAATGTGAGTTGGGTCTGGAAGCACTGTTGAGGCCGTAAGTCTGACTTTTAGCTCTGGGATAGCTTTAAACATAAAGGTTTCCCTTGAGTTGTAACTCAATAACGTGATGGCGACTACGACGAGACTTCCAGCAATCCATAAAATTTTTATCCCCATTTTGAGTTATCTAACGTTACACATATCTGTTGGGGCAGTTGCATCACCCCGATTGTTAATTTCTCCATTTTTGAGCTTATTTTGTGATTCAAGAAGCAAGTCTTCGAACGTTTGAGGAATACAAGTCCCAGACTCTATGATGGTTGCAACTTCATACTGTTTCTCGTCGCTCAGCTTTTCAAAGATGCTTGATGCTTCTTTTGGACTTTTTTGACTAATCAAACAAGCTAGCCCCACAAGTGTTTTTGTTATCACAATTCCCCCTCTAGTATTGCAGAAGAAAATCTTCTGCTCTTAATTCATGTTTTGTTAGTAGTCGATTTAATGCCCATCTTGTAACCCCAAGCCGTGTCGCGGTTTCCTGCTTAGTTTTGGACTTATTAAGAGCGTGCTTCAGTTGACTCTCTTCGACCTGAGCAGCGACTTCGTGAAGTGTTATAGAAGTAACGGTGGCAGCGGCAGCGGTGCTTTTGTTATCAACACCACGATCCCTGTACTGAATGAAATCAGATGGATTAACGATGTCGCTTTGAGTATTCGCCATCATTTGAACAACAGCATTTTGGAGTTCCCGCACATTTCCACTCCAGCTATATTTCATCATTTCATTAACAGTCGAGATACGAAATTGTTTTTGCTCTAATTTTGATCTTGATTGGTTGTACTCATCTTGAAAACGTCGCACTAAAGGTTCAATATCCTCTGGGCGCTCTCGAAGCGATGGCACTCGAATTTCAAGGCGACCAATGCGATAAAGTAGATCCTCTAAAAACTTCCCTTGCTTTACGAGTTCAAAAATTTCAGGTTTTGCCGCTGCAATCAATTTGAAACGAATTGAAATTTCCCTAGCCGAATGATCACCTAGTTTGCGGTAGTTCATTTCTTGAAGAAACCTTAAAAGTTTAGATTGAGCTTCAAGAGAAAGTTGATGAAGCTCATCAAAGAATACCACTTGCTCATGGGCTTGAGATAAAAGCCCTGGGGATTCTTTATCAGCACCAGTAAAGGCCCCTTTTACATAGCCAAATAAATCCGACTCAAGAAGTGTTTCAGATTTTGAATACCTAGGGCAGTCCACAACGATGATACGTTTGTCTTTTGGGCATAAGGCTTGTGCAACTAATTCTTTTCCAGTCCCAGTTTCTCCAATGACTAGAGTCGAATATTTTTCTTGTCGGAACTTTTTGATGGTTTTAATAACTTCATATGTTTTAAGCGAGCGGCCAACAAAGCCCTCAGACCTGATCTCAAGTTCGATTTTTTCTGGTTCTGGAGTGTCATGGCTGATGAGTCGATTTTGATGAAGATAAAGAGATACTGATTCTAGAATTCGATCTTTAAGTTCTTCAATGGGACGGCCTTTGTTTAAAAAACTTCTAGCACCACCTGTTTCCAGCAAATCCAGCAGATTTTCTACTTCTGTAAAGCCAGTAGCAAATAGATAGTCTTGAGTAGAATTTATTCTTCGTATAATTTGAGCAACTTCACTGCCTTTTATATCAGGCAGGCAATAATCGATGATCACTGTTGCAAAACCATATGGGTTTTGCTTAAAAAGTTTCACACCCTCAAGGCCGGTCGCAGCACGAACGATAGTTACGTTATGATTTCGCAAGGCTAGCTCCACGGCATCACAAAAGTTATCATTATCCTCGATCAGAAGAACTTTTGAACGCATGAGCCCCCTTTGCTTAATAACATGTTGTTTAGCAATTGTTGGGCCCATTGCGTAAAGACACAGGAAAGAGTTTATTTAGATATGAAGCTCAAAAAGGATTAGATTTTTGAAATTGTTTCCTAAGTTGATCTTGAGTTTTATGATTTGGAGTCAACTTGCACCTAGATTTTTCGGTCGTTGTGCTAAACAGACTTTCGTTTCTACTTTTACAGACTAATTGATCCGTACTGGTTGGAAAGTCAGAATTTGCTACGGGCTATAGCCTGGGCTCTTTGAGCCCCCTTAGTCATAAGTGCTCACGTAGCCAATAAACAGCTACTCCTAAACAAGATAAGCAACTATTTGAGCCAGCGAGCGCAGGGACATATTCTTTTGGCAGATTAGGCAAAGAGTTTAACAATGATGAATTTAATCAAAATGAAATCAAAAAGGTACTAAAGTATCTGGAAAAATTCGGCAAGCTTCCGTTTTATCTATAGTGACACCTTAAACTAGAGAGTTTAGTTGAACCTTTTGTTGCCTCAATTTTGGTGTTAACATAATATTGTTTGAACTTACAAAGTTTCTTATTTAAGGAGCCTTTGAAATGGCTGATAAAAGAGAAAAAAAGAAAAGTGATGCGATGACACCGGAAAAACTCGCAAAGAGCATTCAAGCTGCATTGGATAGCTGTATTTTGGATAAAGGTTTCGTTAAACTGCCCAAGGAAACTGGGTGGGGCTGGAGTACTGCTGAGGACATAGAATCTTTGAAGGGTAAATACATTGATCGAGGTGCTGCATGGAGTGCTCTTGTAGACCTGGTAAAGAATAATTTCGCAGAAATTGAGTATAAAGAACGCCCCTCCGGCGCATTGAAAGATGCCTTAGATGTGAGTGCATATAAGCACCTTTGTGATCGAATCATTAACTTTTTCCTATCCCTTCCAAGGAAATATACATTCTATTTTCGATTGGGAACACAGCCGGGAAGAAAAATAGTTAACAGAAAATTTTCTAACTGCTCCGAGATATTGACCGTAACCAAAACTGGTCAATATGCAAAGATGAAGAAAGCTTGGGACGACAAGGAAATTTCTGGTTTTCTTTCAAAAAAATACGGTAAGGGCACGCCTGCTTTTTACAAGGATAACACTTTGATAAAAATTGAAGTGGAAGGATACGTAGATCTACATGCTTCCGAAAATTTTGCAGCCGGAGCGGCAATCTCGAAGTTGAAAAATATATTATACTTCGGAAAGACTTACGACGTGTTTGAGCATAACGGAAGAAGCTTTTCTCTTTGGGGAGGGGGCCCACTAAAAAGTTACCTTTTCATAGCTGACAACGAAACCCCTGAGGCCATTCAGCGTCTTGAGCTATCCCATGATTTAAGCTTATATCTCGCTGGATTTGAATTAGCGCCCCAGCTGAAATCAAAGAAATTCAAAATTGACTTAAGATTAGTTGCGCTTGACAAAATTGGTTCATTCCTAAATGAAAATGATACCGATCCCAATAAAGTTCCAATTATAACAGCGCTTCAATGGGCCTTTGAGGCTGCGGCGTCATCGAATCAAACAGTAGCTTTTATTCAACTGTGCATCGGACTAGAGGCACTCTTGGGCGACGATCAGACCAAGGATAAAGTCACCACTACTTTAGCAGATAGATGCGCATACAGCCTCAAGGGTTCGTTTGGCTTTAGGAGTGAGGTCCGAAGGGATTTTAAAAAACTTTATGATCATCGCAGTAAGCTCGTGCACGGTAGACGTCTGAGAATTGATTCGAGTGCTTTAGTTTCATTTCGATGGGGCGCCTTCGTCCTTGAAAAGTTGATTCGGAATGAATTGGTAAATTTCTCGCCCACGCTTCTTTCAGAAGAAAAGGCTAAGATTTAGTTTTTTAATTTATCAGCCATGATTGCGGCTAAACCACCTTAAAACCATTTCCTTGTGAAAAAAATGAGTTCCAATTAGCTTTGCGAATGAAAGAGGGCTTTTTACGCCCCCTGGCCATCCCCACTCAATTTACTTAGAAATCGGTAAAAAACTCTATTTCAGCAGTGAAAAGACTGGGACGACTTTTTAAGCCAGTCAATTAGGGTCGCTCTTATGATCATCTCAGTAAAGCGATCCTTTTGTTCAAGATGCTGGGGACGAGGCTTTCAATTTTCGAATTCGTCCTCAAAAATTCTTAGAATCGAAGAACTCCAATTTCGATCCCCGTTCTAAGTGCCTTATAAACTATATTCGATTATATGGGACTTGAGTCTTATATTGATTGGTTTTTGAACCGAGCGTAGAACAACACAGTGTTTAAAATTCTACAGGTGAAAAAAAAGCCAACTGATGTACATAATACAGAATATTTTAAGGAGACTTGATTATGCGATTGTTACCACTGCTAGTATTACTTTTTTCATTTTCCCATGCTTCTGATTTTGGAAATATTTTAACGGCTGAAGATTCTTGGATTGATTATGGATGTAAATACAGTCAAGAAAAAGACTGCGCGGGTAATGCAACCGGAACTATGGGTAAGGAGCGTAAGACTGTAAAGTATTTTTGTCGGGATGATAAAAATTTGATCCAAAAAAAGGAAGTTACTTGCACTTCACGAGTCCGAGTCAAAGGAGACACATTTTTACTATGGCATGGTGGTAATGATCCAATACAAGGAGAAAGATTTTGTTTTACAGACAAGGTCGTTTTTTCTACCGTCGGCAAAGAGGGTGAACAGGTTTCGTTATTTACGGGGTCTTTTTTAGAGGAATCACAAGGTCCTTCATCCCGTCTTTATTACCACTGCAAACTTGCAGGGGATCCAGACCAACTATTTAAACAAGTAGCGTCTGCGCCTGGCATTAATATTATCAATTATGAAATTAGTCTTGAGGACGGACGAAAATCTCAAGGTCAGTTTACTTTAAATCTTCAAGAAGTCTCCACAGAAGACGTTCACCCGGGGCCTGCGCAAGACTTTTCAGACGAGTCGTGTTCCAGCAAGCTTGAGGAGCGCATCTGTAAAAACAGCTGGTACTAAAAAATTTTGCTGTAAAGAACTGAGTTCTTAAAGTAATTCTCTTAAAATGTCCTGAGGGGACAACAAAAAAACTCGCTCGTTATAGCTCAATTTATAATCGAAGCGTGGCATGAGATGGGTGTTATGCAGCCAGGAACGTTTAAGCTATGGGTTCTGGATCCTACGGGAAATTCAGATGGTGTTCAGGAAAGCACAGGTCTGACAAAAACCCAAGCTTTCCCGGTAAATGAAAAAGATGAGCGACTTAGCTAAAGGCGCTCATCTGATAAAAGAGCGCCAAGTATAGAAGGGGTTTCTTTACTTAATTCCACGAGCAGTGGCGCTTGCAGAGCATACATAGGCATACGAACCTATTGCAGAATACCTTGGATCTGGCTCAAGTGTTCCACACCGATCAATTGTGGAGCCTACGATCACACAATCAGAGAGCTGCTGTGAGTGGCACTCTTTTATGGCTTTATTTTCAGCAGCCTTTTCGATTCCTAATCGAGTTAGTTGCGACCAATAGTTGCTGCCGTCCTGGTAATATGTAGCGGATGCATTAATCAATACCATGCCAGCCTCAGCTTTCTGAGCAAACGAAGAGATTGATGTTAAAAGAAGAAACCCAACAAATAATTTTCTCATAGAAGCTCCCTGTTTAGAGTCAGAGTGAAGTAAAGACGTATGTCCTTGGCAGCAATCTCATGCCTTCTCCCACCTGATCCTGACTCGTTTTGTAACTTTGTACATTTGTCCAATCAACAGAATAGTCTACACCAGCGCATTGCAAAATATCCAAAACCCTTGTTATCGGAGCACCCTTTTGGCCGAATTAATTCCTTTTTAATTAGATTCCTTTATGGAAACTAAAGATTTTAACGTTCTAGGGTTTCCACCACCTGCTTGAAATCCATAATGGGGTAGACGGGTATATCGACTGAATATCCCTGTGCTGCAATTTCATGGTATCGAGTAGCTGGTACAATTTGAAATTTAAGTGCCTCTAGGTTTTCAAGGCCCCACATCTCTTGTGTATATTTGTCAAAATCCAGAATTTGTGTTTGATTTGTTAATGCTCTCAAAATTTTAACAAAACCCAATCAATCATGGCAGGCCACCGCTGCTGGCTTAGGTTCGTTTTAATCGATCTGACCACTTTTTTTGAGAAAGCGGTCCATGACAATAAGGCTCAGAATTCCGGACGAATCAGGAAGGACTGCCTTTTTAGGGGTGACTTGCTTAAACCTTAAAAATCAAAAAGCTACTGACCACAAAGGTTCAGTAGCTTTAAATTTTTTTACTAAAAATCGAAGAGTTTGTGTAGGTATACAACCTACAACTACTTGCAGGCGGGAAACTGTGTTGAATAATCAAACGGTGGACTTGTTTTAAGGTGCTTATTTAGCAAGTTGCATAACCCCTTCGACGCCTCCAAATTCGAAAGTTTCAGATCTTTGATCATTTGATTAAAAACAAGGACAGGCATAATTGCGCTATCAGCCATTTTAACTTCATCGCGCTTTTTTTCACGATAAATTTGAGGCTGTAATTCATTGAGTTTAAAACCTAGTCCAGGTTCGAGATGCGTCACTTCGAATTCGATATCTGTGTCCGGTTCGTCTTTGAGATAGTTGAGCTGGACATTATAAGCGCTCAGTTCTCCTAATACTTTGAACAAGATATCTGCAGCTTGTTTCAAAGTATTGTCGTTAGGAAATTTATCAGTAAGAATTTTCAACTCATCAAAGGCTCTAAAAAAATCCGCAGATTCAGTATCTACAGACGGGCCACTATATTGGCGAACATGCACAAGTTCATGGATAAGTTCGTCAAATGTCATGAGAGGTGTCACAATAATGACTGGTTTGTCAGTAGAGGCAATTCCATTCAGCTGATTAAGTCTGACAGCATCTGAACTCCAAGGAGGCAAAACGGCAGCTTTAATCATTTGTTGGTATTTTGCCCAAAAACAAATTGTAAAATGCTCGCTTAGTTTTTGCCTCAACAGTTCATTAATGCGCGAATCTCGAGAAAGCATGAGATTTGAGTTCTTATCAATCTGTGGTAGTGCTTTAATTAGAAAAAGAGAATCAGAAAAAGGGGAATACCTTATTACATCCTTTGGAACATTCGTAGCCTTGCCGCCTAGTGAATGGTATATTTTCATGAGGCCAGCTTCTTTGGTACCACCCGCTAAGGCCTGTCCCACAATGAAAAAAGAAAATAATACTAACAAAACAGTGTGCTCCATAAGCGAAGAAAAAATTTGTTTTGTCATATAAAGCTCCTCATGAAGTAATACTAATGCAATTATCAGGCCTTGCGAGATCGAATTGAACTGTTCATGCTGTATCATTTTGCGACGATGACAATTTTTTTACATTTCCCAATTAAGCAGCTACATACTTTTTGATCGGAAACCAAATCTTACCCGGGCTTATCTAAAACGTCGCGGCGTGAGCCTTATAATCCATAAACTATGGGCTTTGTTCAAATAGCTGGCTTTTTGAAATGGCACGAAAGCACTTATAGCCTTTGATTAAATTGAAAAGGCTGTTTTGTCGGTTGAGTGGTGAGGTGAGAAAACATAGAGTGCTGTGGCCGCCTTCATTCATCCATTCGAACAGCGCCTTTTGCCAAGCACTTAAGAACACAGGCCATCCGATAGTAGCTCCTGGATCTTAAGAAATGCCGCAATCCACGTGCAGCTATTGATTGGCTTGTCCTGTAGGCTCTGTTGGCTGAGTCCTTGTGAGCCTGGCTTAAAGTGTTCTGAAAGGTCCGCATTCCTGGCTTTTTTCAAAAGTATCGATTTTGTCCCCATCTGAAAGTGCTCAACATGGTTATATTTAAGTTGGCTAAAACTGAGCTTAGTAAGATTTGAATTTTGCAGGAAACTCCAACCCAGACCATCCTCCAACTTGCATCAACATGAGACAAGTTCCTAATGTTGGCATTTTTTTTGTACCTCATTACTATAGGAGGTCGTAAATGAGTTCAGATTTCTCTTCTCTGCCGCAGAATTTTTTTAGGCTCACCTCCTTAGTCATCTGTTTAACAATTTGCCACCTACCAAGCTTAGCTGCTGTAGAGCAAGCTTTGCAGAACTTAATCCTCAAGAATGTTTTTCTCGAAGAACGATTGAGGAGCACTTAAAAGTGATGATCCAATTAAACATGAGAATCTTACTATCCATTATTTTATGTACATTTTTTACGGCTTTTGCGGCACCAATCGTGGAGCGAAATCCTGCAGGCAGCGAATCATCGGTAATAGACAAAATCTTTACTATAGATGGAAGCGGAAGCGTTGGTAGTAAGAGTTATAAAGCAATGGTCGAGCAAGCATTACCAAGTGTTAGTGCTACTTATGAGCATATCCGTTCCAATTTTGAATATGTCGTAGATAAAACAAGAAACGCAGACAAACCATTTAAGGTTGAATTGGAATTCCAAGAAGGAAAACGTATTTATAAGGTCTATCATTCAACCTCTGCCTTTAGAGATTTAGAAGCAACTAAAAAGCTAATCATTTTTTTACAAGGATTAAGACATGCAGATATTGCGGCCTCTGTATTTGAAATGTATTTTAATGCCTACAATGGTGATCCAATTTCTCTAAAAGCTTTTCTTAAAATAAAAAATGGTAGTAACTCTGAAACCAATCTTGAATTAGAAACTAAGTTGAATGAAGAAATCAAAACTCTTAAATCTTGGCGAAAAGTGGAAAGAGATAAACGACTGAGGGCCATGGAAGATCTTGATAGTGCTGCTGATGAAAAACAATTCATAACTTTAGTGGCGAAAGGAGATCGTAAAGGGGCTGCAAAGCTCTTAAAGGCTTATATCCCTTGGGAACAAATGCCTCCATTTGAAAAAAAGTATTGGGAAACGTATCTTGAAGTTATGGCCAATCCAGTACCACTTGAAGAAAGAGTTTTTATCTATCGAGGTTTCAAACATGATATTCGTTCCGCGTTTACCCGTGGTGACGATCTTTCTAAAGAAGAAGCCATTTCCCAATCAAAAGCTTTTTTTATGTCCAGAGTATTAACTAAAAACAATGGTCCATGGAATCGTCGTCTACGTACATTAGAATCAATGTACGAGAAAAAAATTGCAGCTCCTTTTCAAGAAAGAGAGAGAACATCAACACATAGAATTTCCACAATGTTTTCAAATCATGCTGGAAGCTCTGCAGGAAGCCCGTTCCTTTCTTTTTCGCCCGACATTGCTGCTGCTAATGATTTTGGCGTCAAACGACTTGCTGGATTTTTAATTGATCCGAGATTACTGCAATTCAATTATGGTAATCCTAGAAAAAGAGAAGTTGAATTTCTCGTTAACCTCACCACCTTCCCTGAAGATCTTGTCGCTATTTTTGATCAAAAAATTCATGGTATTGACACTGTATATTATGATCTTGAATTCAGACAAAACTTTTTCGAAGAAAAACTCAAAGAGAAAATTAGAAAAAAATATGGCGTTGCTAATGCTGAAAATATTGTTGAAAAAATTAGAATGAACAGTTATTCGTTTTTTGCAGATAAATTTTTTAATCAACCTGTTGTATTCGGCGCAAATCCCGGACCATCTAACAAAAGATTTTATAAATCCCTTGGTAAAGAAGCTATAAAGCCTGTTCTCGGGCCTAGCGGAGAACTAAAAAATAGGGACATTATTCAGCTCTTTTTTTCTGAGTCAGTGCTTCAGAGGGTGCTCTTTTGTCGAGATATTTTCCGAGACTAGTTAAGAGAATAATACTTATATAAAAATTCTACCTTGCAAGCGAGCACGCAGGCGACAGACTCAGAAATAGAAAAAGAAAATCTCTCAGCAACGATCAGTAAATCACTTGTTTCGAATAAGTCTGGCGCGCAGTTTTGCTGGCGCAATTGATCATCTTTTAAAGTAATTCTCATCTTGATTCGAAAGGCCAGCATTCTTGGTCAAGACTGAACTAAAGGAATGCTTATCAAGTCCTACCGTGTGGAGAGAAGAGATGTATATTCTTAAACAATACTAATAATCCCATTAACTTGTATGCTTGAGTAGAAATTGATTTAAACCGTAATATGGTAATTTTAATTGATGATGATTCGTGTAAAGCCGTAGGAGAAGCTCCATATCGACCACCCTTCTCCCATAGCCCTCCCGCGATCGTCTTAAGCTACCAACGAGCAATCCTAACAAACTTGTCTTTACCTGCTCGAGACTTCACAATTCTGTATTCTTCATTATCAATCCAAGAATAGTTCAAGATAAAGCAATTGTAGCCGACGACTTCAAAGTATCCGCCGGTCGTCTGAATTGTACTCGTATCCGTATAACCATATTTGGTAGCGCACTTAAGCTCGGCTGTAAAATAAACCATAAATGTTTTTTTGTATTTAGACTGAGTTGGATTCATATCCTTTGTATAAAAAAATTTACTTGTCCAGCTACTACTTTTTTTAAAAATCTGCGTATCGACAGGCCCTATTAATGACCAGTTATTCTTATCTTGCGTGTCGACAGATCTAAAGAGATCAGACAGCTCTTGAAATTCTTTAAGAGTAATTTCAGCATAAGCACCTGTTTGTTCTTTGTTTCTTTTCTCGACTAAGTCAAAACGATTTGCGTAAATAACCTGAGTAAAATACAAAAACTCTTTTTCAGTAAAGTCGTTTGCCGCATTGGCATTCGCAATTATACCGCTTAATAAAACTAGGTTAAGGAAAATGAAATTCATTTAAGGCCTCCGGTTAATAGTTAAAATCATTGTGTTTTATCCACACGATGATTCGATTCTTATAAAGTTTGATTTGAGTTAGTGACAAGATTTTAAGTTACGTATCGCGACCTACTAGGGCGTGAGATCGCGAATCCTTAAGTCGCAGTTTGCGACTTAAGGCCTTGCAACGCATAATGATTTGTTTTATACCCAATCTCGATGAAACAAACGCACGTTTACCAACACTATTTAAATGATGAGTTTAAAAAACGGAAAGAGCGAAACTCTTCCTATTCTCTGAGGGCCTATGCTCGTGATTTGAATGTTCCCTCATCAAAACTGTCGCAGTACTTAAAGGGTGCCTGTGGTATTTCAAAGAATAAAGCTGAAACTTTAGTCGCGAAACTGAAGTTGGGATCAAAAGAGGCAGAGCTTTTTATTTGCTCGGCAGAAGCCGCCCATTCTAGGGACCCCTTATTGAAAGAAATGGCTCAGAAAAAACTTAAATTATTAAAAGCTGGAACTTTTTCCCAATTGAATATTGAAAAGTTCAATTTAATTCGAGACTGGTACCACTTAGCCATATTGGAGCTAACTGAAACAGAGCAATTTCAATCTGACCCTAAGTGGGTGGCAACGGCCTTAGGCATTCCAAAGAAAAAAGCAAATGAAGCAATTGAAAGACTGAATCGCTTAGGTCTTTTAGATGTGTCGGGCAGTAAGTGGTCTCAGACACAAAAAGACTTTGAAACTCCCCCAGAGTTCAGTTCCCGTGCGATCCGCGATTATCACATGCAAGTGATGAATCTCACAGAGGGACGAATTGAGAATGTATCTTTGGAAAAAAGGGAACTCGGGTCAGTCATGTTTGCCTTTGATAGAGAACTTGTGCCGGAGATGAAGGAACTTGTTAGAAATTTTCAACGAGAAGTAGCGGCCATGGCTGAAAAAAGTCAGAAGAAAGATTCGCTTTACACTTTAAACCTACAATTGATGCCAATATACGAAGGAGATTCTATATGAAAAAAATCTTATTAACGGGATTGCTATTTTTTGTTACCCATTCCGCTTATGCGACAAAAATTGTCGGAAACGGCGGGGACTTTTACGCATTAGAATTCATTGCCGTCGCGCAGCGGGTGATGATGTATTTAGAAATAACTCAAACAACTGCCATTGATACAAAAAAACTTTCTGGATTCGTTAATCAAACAGATGTTGAATCCACAACGAAGGCTTTGCGTTTAAAGGGTCTACCAAAAGACGCCATTAATTATCCTTCCTTGAAAAAAATCATTTTCAATCGTGATAGTTGGAACCGGGCAGACGCTGCTCAAAAAAGAGTGATGGTGCTTCATGAATACCTGGGTGTTATGGGCATAGATGATATCGGATATAGACTTTCAAAAATTGTTTTGAATAATTCAGGTCATGATAACTTTGACCGAAAATTATCATTGCAAGAAATGAAGACGCTTTTACCTATTTATGTAAATTTCATTAAAGCCCGTGCAAGTGAACTTCCGACCGTCGAGGAGTTTGATAAAATGAATAGAATCGCTAGAGTTATCAACGATCCGACACATGCAGTTTGGAATAGTAAAAACGATAATGTCGTTGGATACCAACTCTATGATATCAAATCACTTATTAGTAATTTAGAAAAGGAAACCTTTGACCTCAAGCATCTGACGACTCCGGGTGACCGCGAAAAGTCGCTTGACGATTTATTATCAGGGTTCTCAAGGCATGTTCGTTCTGGAAAGATAACTTGTCTTTTAGGTTATAAGTCCGAGCTTAGAGATAAAAACGAAAGAATTGTGAAGTGCCAGGACAATCGCAGTCGTCCTGAAAAATCAGAAGACGAAGGTGTTTTGGATATTCGCAGTTTTACTCTCAGTATTGATGATAAAACTTTATCTCCTATTGGCGTTGTTCATTTAGCACATGATTTTGCAGGATAAAAAAGAGCATCTAAAGAATGAACAATTTTGAAAATTATAAAAGGGGTTTTATGTATATGCAGTTCTTAATTTTTTTAGGCTTAGTTCTCTTATCAGGTGTTTCAAATGCTAATGAGTGCGATTTGCAAACTTTGAAGCTAGTACTAGAGCGTGCACATTCGAAAATGTCGATAATTTCTAATGCTTCAAGCAGAGATAGAGATAACAGCCTTTTTGCATACGGTGGCGCGATTACATCTGCGCTAGAAAATGCTCTCTACTCGATTGATGTCTGCAGAAGGGGTCACAATGCTAACGAGGCAACGGTCATAAAACTTTCAATAGTGAGCCCAAACTGCAAGTTCGTTGAAGTAGGGAGTGCTGTGCAAATTCTTGGAGAAGAGTTTCTTGATGAAAAGCCAGCCAATAGAGTCATGATTTTGCATAATACTTCCGAAAATTTTTTCTGGCGCGGCGAAATGGGCTGTATTGGTAACATTTATAAGGAAAATCTACAAAAATAAAGTAGCGCAGCGGAACCAGCAATACCGAAAGCAGATAATTTATTGAGCAGTTTGTTCAGCTAAAGCCTTTTGTAAAGTCGCTTGGTAAATTTCTGGAGCGCGCCCCTAATCATTTGCAGCGTGGCGTACTGATCAACTTCTGAACCTGTAGTCCCAATGGTATAAATCAAAATGAATCTAAATAAAAAACTACAAGCAGACTGCATGCGACATCATAGGTAAATCTCTTTGTCTTCTTTATGAAGAAAAGGCTTTCGCTCAGAACAACCCCAAACCTTTTGGCACGTCGAAATCATAAAGGTGCTGAATTGTGGCCGTCGCAAAATGTAAATATCGGCTTGCTCCATTGGAGAATACAATACTGAAAAATGGTAGCCACGTAAGTCCCACAATATATTCGAATAATATCTTATTTTTCAGTTTTCTAGAAAACTGCGAACTGAAAAAATCATCAGCAAGTGTTTAAATCGTTTAGGAATTCGGAGAAACTGAGAGCAAAAATTTACTTCTGCGTTATCAATAACACTTCTATCCTTGGCGGTTGCTGGCTCTTTAAAAAGACCGCAACCGAACCACGATAAGTGAGTAGTTCCCCAAGAGTTCTTCCGATTTGATTTGAAGATCAGCTTATTAGTCACTTAAGACCAAAAAAAGAGGCCAGCTCCTTGTTAGAAACTGGCCTCTCTCATTTTAATCAACAGTATCGTAAGTTACATCACCTTGAATTTTCCGAACATTTTCCCTAGCATCATTCTCAAGCTTCGTTTGAACCTTCAAAACCATGTCATCTGAGAGTTTCATGGCTTTCATTTGCTCAACAGCTTCTGAAACGGGGTTCTGCGAAAACTCTTTGGTCATTTCGGCAAGCTTTTCCTTTTCTTCCTGTACTTTTCGTTTTTTGAGCTCAATTTTTTGAGCATGTACTGAACCATGGGAACACTTTGCGATTCTTGCGACCTCGCGGTAAGAAAGACCGGCTTCAAGTAAAGATTCGATCAAAACAGAATTTCTCTTACGAACTCGGCCAATTCTGATCCCCTTTGCCTTTGCGTTCTTCATTCCGGCAATTACTCTCTCTCGAATTAGCTCGCGCTCGAGTTGGCTAAGACAACCTAAAATCGTGAATAACGCAATTCCCATTGGAGAATTCGTATCCAGGGCTTCCGTGATCGAATGAAACCTCACAGATTTTTCACGAAATTTTTCTAGCGCCTTAAGTAGGTGAGTGGTGCTACGGGCAAAACGAGAGAACGCAAAAACAACAACCTGCTCAACTAAACCTTCTTCCACTTTTTGCATCATTCGGTTTAAAGCTGGTCTACTTTCCTTAGCCCCTGAAATCCCATGATCGGCAAAGATCTCAAAGTTTTGAATATTATTTTTCGAAGCCCAATCCGTGAGGGCTCGTGTCTGACTTTCGGCTCCTCCCACTTGGTCCATGGTTGAAACTCTAATATAAAGACAGCAGACTTTTGATGACATCAAAACCTCCAAAAAAGAAAAAGCCCAAGAGAGGTATCCCTTGGGCTTTTAAAAGCGTTAAAATTTAAAAAGAGTTAAGTTGCTAGTGCGGAAATGTTACGAAGACTTTTTCCAAACTGTTTTGGGTGCAAGGTTTTCCTCTTTGCAGTTTCGTAAGAAGTCATTAACCAAGGTCTGATAGGGAGTATTTGTTTTTTCACCTAGCTTTTTAAAATACTCAATAACATCACTATCGAGCCTAATGGTGACACTTTTTTTAAGCTTACTTGCGTAAGGGTTGGGCTTTAGTTTCATTTTTTTTAAGTCATATTCTTTTCTCATAAATCACCTCTGTATTATAGATTTTCAAAATCATGGCGTTCTTTTTTAGTTGCTTTCCGGGCACTAATAATTCTAATAACATTTTTTTCTTCATGGGAAACATGGACAACAAAAAGCAGTTTCTTATTGTAACTATGGCCAATCAAAATATGGCGGTGCTCATCTTCTGAATGGTCCGGATCGAAAGTTATTTTAGCTAGATCATCAAAAAACACAGTTGAAGCTTCTTCAAAAGAGACTTTATGCTTTTTAAGATTATGATCGGCTTTTCGCTGGTCCCATTCGAACTTCATGCCCTATTGTACATATATTGTATGTACATGTCAAAACTATCTTAGAGCGGTGACAGCCGGTCCTCATTTTGAGACATTGAGAGCTTCTTGAAGCTTTCCCTTGCGCGCCGTAAGGTTTCTTGGCGGTTCTTGTAATACAACCCGCGTAATTTTTTTACCGGGTTATTCAGTGAAGTTTTGGTGTCTTTTTTCATAAGATCAATCTCAATTATTATGCTAATTTTAGCATGGTTTTGCGCGCTCGCAAACTCCTGTAATTTCTTAGATATTTAAACATATAACTTAATTAGTCAGCAGGCGAGTGAACTTGGAATAAGAGATAATCCCTCGTTCAGATTTCTCAGCCGCAAATCCTAACATAACCAAAGTGCAAGATTTCAGCTGACCCACCAGGGCCAGAGAAATCCCAATCCAAATTACAAATGAATAAATCCGAATTAATCCCAACATTTTCAAAAACCTCCGTTAAAAATTAAGCTTTCCAGCGTAAAAGAGATGAAGAAATTGATGAGTAAACCAGAGTAGGGCAAACCCAGGATTTTTCGTGGCGGAGCGAATCCGCCACTTTTCAACCCGCCACCTATCCGCCATAGACCGGGCTTTTCCCGGTAGATCACGGTACATCCTGGACTTTGAAAAAATGACTTAACTGCTTGCTATTACTAATAATTGTTAATGTTTCTAACGACTTATAAATTTCAATGAATAGGACTTAAAATCCTGAGCTTCCTTTACAGGGGCGTGCCGGTTCAAGTCCGGCCCGAGGCACCAATCTTCTTTTTCAGACATTTTGACCAAAACCGCAAAGGGCTTTTTCAGCTCATATCGCACAGTTACCCCATCTAAAATTGGGTTCGA
>LNFM01000863.1_pt1 | contig 90930 bp, 85 predicted proteins | sample 596031 | NCBI WGS metagenome assembly LNFM01 (sample SAMN04254537, study PRJNA301005) | activated carbon metagenome | isolation source: dual media filters at the Ann Arbor, Michigan drinking water treatment plant | place: USA: Ann Arbor | reverse complement strand
GAGGCGCCCATGACGGGCGCAAGACGCTTTGAGGCTCGCCCCGTTACCGCCCAAGGGCGCCGGGGGCAATGGGGAAGGCCCCGAAACCGGGCCGGTGGGCGCGGCAAGCGGCGGCTGGGATATGCGGGCGGAGGGACTCGAACCCCCATGGCTTGCGCCACTGGTACCTAAAACCAGCGTGTCTACCATTTCACCACGCCCGCGTGCGGTGGGCTTTAGCGTGAAGCGGGGCGCCGCGCCAAGCGTGCCTCAGCCTGGCCGGCGCAGAACGAAGATGTTGGACAGCCAGGCGGAGGGGTTGCGGCTGGCGACGTGGCTGTCCTCCCGCACCTCCAGTACCTCCAGCCCGGCTTCGGCGGCCAGGGCGAAGATGCTCGCCTGCGGCATCACATGCATCTCCATGCCGACCCGTGCCGTATCCGCCAGGTAGTCGGCTGCGCGGAAACGATAGCCCACGGAATGCGTCGGGACCTGGAAGATGGCGACACCGCCCGGCGCCAGGCCGGCGAAGGCCTGGCGCAGCAGCATCGCCATCACCGGCGGCGGGTTGTGCTGCAGCACGATGCGCGAATACCAGAAATCCCACGGACCGGCCGGCATCGGCGCCGCCATGCTGCTGTGATGCCAGGCCAGGTTGGTCACACCTCGCGCCGATGCCTCCTGCCGCGCCAGTTCCAGATGCGGCGCGGAGATGTCGCAGCCCGTCACCTGGCGGAACATCTGGCCCAGTATCAGTGTCACACGCCCGACGCCGCAGCCGAACTCCACGCAGCGCGGCAGTGATTCCGGGGCGATGCGCTGGCGCGCCAGCAGGGCCCGGATCAGATCGCCATCCTGGCGGCCGGAGGCGTAGAAGGCCTCCCTGGTTTCCTCGATCTTCTCCGGGACGAATCGCTGTTCCGTCAGCACCGACCAATGCGGTGCCTCGGCGCCGATGGCTGCCCAGTAGCCGCGGATTCGCGCCACCATCGCCGCCATCTGCTGCGGGTTCGCCGCCATGTCCACGTCCAGCGGCGCCGCGGTCAGCGGCAGCAGTGGCGGGGGCGGCGGCGCGCCGGTGGCGAGGAACTCGGCTGAGCGGGCGAATCGAAGGCTCAGCATCTCGAAGCTGGGCGAGGCGGCGAGATGGCGCTCCATAACGCCTTGATTCTCCGGCTCGCGATTGAGGAACAGGCGGTAGGCGGCGCGAATATCCTCAATCCCTGGCGGCGGCAGGGACCGCTGCTTCGGGCGCAGGGTGCCAGGCGTCGTGTCAGGGGCGCGCTGGGCGTCGGTCCTGCCCTCGGGTGGCGCGCTCATTGGCCCAGAACCGCCGCGGCGCAGGCATCCAGGATGGCGGAGGCATCCAGCCCATAGGCGGCGTAGAGGTCCGGCAGGTCGCCGGACTGGCCGAAGCGATCCACGCCGAGCGGCACCACGCGCTGCCCACGCACCGCGCCGAGCCAGGCATGGGCGGCGGGATGACCGTCCAGGATGGTGACCAAGGCGGCGTGCCGGTCCAGCGGCGCCAGCAGGGTCTCGATGGCCGACGCCTCGCTCGCCTTGCCCTGGCGCATTCCGCGCCGGCTTTCCAGCCAGCCGGCCTGCAGCCGGTCCGGGCTGGTCACGGCGAGCAGGCCGGCATCGGGCACATCCTCCCGCACCGCCTCGAAGGCCTCCCGCACCTCGGGCGCGATGGGGCCCTGGTAGGCGATGGCGAGCTTCGCCCCCGGCCCGGGCGGCGCCACCCAGTAGCCGCCGGCGATCACGCCCGCCGGGTCCAGCTTGCGCTCCGGCTGCGCCAGGGCGCGGGTGGAAAGCCGCAGCCAGACCGAACTGCCATCGGGCTTCTGCATGTGGTCGAAGGCGAAGCGCATCAGGATGGCGAGCTCATCCGCATAGGCCGGCTCATAGGCCACCAGCCGATCCTGGGCGATGCCGATCAGTGGCGTGTTGACCGACTGGTGCTGGCCGCCTTCCGGAGCGAGGGTCAGGCCGGAAGGCGTGGATACCAGGAGAAACCGCGCATCCTGGTAGCAGCCATAGATCAGCGCATCGAGGCCGCGATTGACGAAGGGATCGTACACCGTCCCCACCGGCAGCAGTCGCGCCCCGTACAGCGAATGGGACAGGCCAAGCGCGCCCAGCAGCAGGAACAGGTTCTGCTCGGCGATACCGAGCTCGATGTGCTGCCCCTCCGGCCCCATCCCCCACCGTTGGGCCGAGGCCAGCTTGGCGTCCCGGAACACGTCGTTCTTCAGGTGCCGGTCGAAGATGCCGCGCCGGTTCACCCAGGGGCCGAGGTTGGTTGAGACGGTGACATCCGGGCTGGTGGTGACGATCCGCTCGGCGAGTGCCGCATTCGCCCCCTGCCCGCGCCCGATCTCGGCCAGGATCTCGCCGAAGGCGCCCTGGGTGGACATCATCCGGCCGGGCGGAATGCGGGGTGAAGGCAGGGTGGCGGGCACCGGGATAAGCGGCGCCTGCAACTGGCGCCCTTCCGGCGCCAGGGGCTGGGCGAAGGGGATACCGGCCAGGAAGGCCTCCAGCTCGGGCGCCGGCACGTCCAGCCCCTCGAAGCGGTCCCATTCATGGCCGTCGCGGATCCCCATGGCCTCGCGGAAGGTCGCCATCTGCTCCTTCGTCATCAGCCCGGCATGGTTGTCCTTGTGCCCGGCGAAGGGCAGCCCCATGCCCTTGATGGTATAGGCGATGAAGCAGGTCGGCTGGTCGCCCTCGGCATCCGCGGCCCGGAAGGCCTCCGTCAGCGTCTCGATGTCGTGGCCGCCGAGGTTGGTCATCAGCGCGGCCAGTTCCTCATCATCCAGCGGGTCGATGATGGCGCGCACGCCGTCCACCCGGCCCAGTTCGGCGAGGATCGCCCGGCGGAAGGCGGCGCCGCCCTGGAAGGTGAGCGCGGCGTACAGGCTGTTCGGGCAGTCATCGATCCAGCGGCGCAGGGCCTCCCCATCCTCCCGCGCGAAGGCGGCTTCCAGGCGGCGGCCGTATTTCAGGGTGACGACGTTCCAGCCCATGTCGCGGAACAGGCCCTCGATGCGGCCGAACAGCCGGTCCGGCACCACGCTGTCGAGCGACTGTCGGTTGTAGTCCACCACCCACCAGACATTGCGGACATCGTGCTTCCAGCCCTCCAACAGGGCCTCGTAGATATTGCCCTCGTCCAGCTCGGCGTCGCCGACGATCGCCACATGCCGCCCCGCGGGAATCTCCGCCCGCCCCAGCCCGTGCAGGCGCACGTAATCCTGCACCAGGCTGCCGAAACTGGTCAGCGCCACGCCGAGGCCGACGGAGCCGGTGGAGAAATCCACCTCCGCCCCGTCCTTCACCCGGCTGGGATAGGGCTGGATGCCGCCGAACTGGCGCAGCGTGGACAGCTTCTCCCGCTCCTGCCGCCCCAGCAGGTAGTTGATGGCGTGGAACACCGGCCCGGCATGCGGCTTCACCGCCACCCGGTCCTGCGGCCGCAGGATCTCGAAATACAGCGCCGCCAGGATCGAGACGGAGGAAGCGCAGGAGGCCTGGTGCCCGCCGACCTTCAGCCCGTCCCGGTTCGGGCGGATGTGGTTGGCGTGGTGGATCATCCAGGCGGACAGCCACAGCAGCTTGCGTTCCAGCGCATGCAGCAGCCGCAGCCGCTCGGCGTCGGTGCGCGTCGATTCGGCCGGTTGCGGCTGGGGTACCGGGCGGGTCGGGCGTTCGGCGGTCATCTGCGCCTCCTGGACATTTGCCCGTAGGATAGGACGCGGCGGTGGCGGCGCGAAGGCGGCCCGGGATGCCGATGAGGCGACCGCATCAGCCCGGGCGCGTTACCAGGTCGCGCAGCGGAGTTAACGAAAAGGTGAGCGCTGGGAACAGAACGGTCGCTCCTCAGCTCTTGTGCCGTAAGCCGGCCCCGGCGATGGGGCGACACGGCCGCTTGGCCGCTTGTTGCAATGAAACCGAAACGGATCCATGACCTGGACGCAGGCAGCCTTCGGCCGCATCACCCTCGGCCTTACGGCGCTTGGGCTTGTCATCCTGCTCGCGCTCGGCGTCGGTTTCGTCTGGCTGGTCCAGGAGACCCGCAGCTACGCCACCGCCGTTGTCGCCACGCAGCAGATCCGCGTCTCGAATGCGGAGGTGATGGCCTCGTTGCAGGATGCGGTGACCGGCCAGCGGGGCTACCTGCTGACCGGCGATCCAAGCTATCTGGCCCCCTACCGTGCCGCGCAGGCCCAGTTGCCGCAGGAGCTGGAGAGGCTGGCCGCCCAGGTGGCGCAGGATGGCGGCTTCATCCAGGCGCAGGCCGAACTTCGCGCCTCCGTCGAGGCGAAGCTGGCCGAGCTGCAGCAGGGCATCGCATTGGTGGAGGCTGGCGACACCCCGGCGGCCATCGCGCTGGTTCGTGGCGGGCGCGGCAAGCTGCTGATGGACCAGGTGCGGGACCAGATCAACGGCGTGGAGCAGCGCACGAGCGCCCGGCAGCAGCAGCGCAGCGCAACGCTGGAACGGGCCGGGCAGACCTTGCTGTTCGGCGCGCTGTTCGGCCTGGCGCTGATCGCCCTGGTCAGCTTCGGCACGCTGCGCGCGGCCCGCAGCTACACGCGCGAGCTGGAGGCGGCCCAGGCGGCGCTGCAGCGCGCCAATGCGGATCTGGAACAGCGGGTTGCCACGCGGACCGGTTCGCTGATGGCGGCCAATGAGGAAATCCAGCGCTTCGCCTACATCGTCTCCCACGACCTGCGCGCGCCGCTGGTCAATGTCATGGGCTTCACCCAGGAGCTTGAGACCGCGATCGTCGCGGTGCGCGGCCTGATGCAACGCGCCGCCGCCGAGGCCCCTGCCCTGGTGACGCAGGAGGTGCGCGATGCGGTGGAGGAGGACATCCCGGAGGCAATCGGCTTCATCCGTTCCTCCACCAACCGCATGGACCGGCTGATCGGCGCCATCCTGGCCCTGTCGCGCGAGGGCCGCCGGCGGCTGACGGCGGAGGTGGTGCCGGTGCAACCGCTGCTGGAGGGGCTGTCGAACAGCCTGCAACACCAGCTGGACGCCGCCGGTGCCGAAATGCGGCTGCAGGCGCCCTTCCCCACCCTGCGGACGGACCGCCTGGCGCTGGAACAGATCCTCGGCAATCTGCTGGACAATGCGGTGAAATACCTCGACCCCGCCCGCCCCGGCCGCATCCTGGTGCGCGCGCGGCGGGAATCCGGGCTGCATGCGCTGGATGTGGTGGATAACGGCCGCGGCATTGCGCAGCGCGACCACGCCCGGGTGTTCGAGCTGTTCCGCCGGTCCGGCCCGCAGGACAAGCCCGGCGAGGGGATCGGCCTCGCCCATGTCCGCGCCCTGGCCCGCCGCATGGGCGGCGACATCCGCCTGGCGTCGCGCCTCGGCGAGGGGTCCGTCTTCACCCTGCTGCTGCCGGATGTGCTGCCGGCGCCCGAACCAGACACGGCCCACACCCTGGAGGACCAGCCCGCATGAATGTCTCCGCCCAAGCGGTCAGCATCGTGATGATCGAGGATGATGAGGGGCATGCCCGCCTCATCGAGAAGAACCTGAAGCGCGCCGGCGTCTACAACGACGTGCTGCACCTGGCCTCCGGCACCGCGGCGGTGGAGCATCTGTTCGGGCCGCAGCGCCAGGCCGGTGCACCGGTCCTGGTGCTGCTCGACCTCAACCTGCCGGATATGAGCGGCATCGATATTCTCGCCCGCCTGAAGGCGGATGCCGAATTGCGCCTCGCACCCGTGATCGTGCTGACGACGACGGATGACGACCGGGAAATCAGGCGATGCTATGAACTTGGTTGCAGCGTCTACATCACCAAGCCGGTGAATTATGAGACCTTCGCCCAGGCCGTCCGCCAGCTCGGATTGTTCCTCGCCGTGATCCAGGTGCCGCCAACAGCCCCATGACCCAGCCGGCCTCGCGCATCCTCTATATCGATGACGACCAGGCGCTGTGCCGCCTGGTCCAACGCGCCCTTGGCCGCATGGGGCACCAGGTCGTCACCGCCCATGACGGCGACCAGGGCGTGGCCCGGGCGCGGGAGGAGGATTTCGCCGCGATCTGCCTGGACCATTACATGCCGGGCGCCGATGGGCTGGAGACGCTCGCCGCGCTGCACGCCCTGCCCGACCCTGCCCCGGTCATCTTCGTCACCGGCGCCGATGAGACGCGCGTCGCCGTCGCGGCCCTGCGCGCGGGGGCCGAGGATTTCGTCGTGAAGACCCCGGGCGAGAGCTTCCTGCTGCTGCTGCACCGCGCCATCGAGGGTGCGGTGGACCGCGCCGCGATGCGCCGCCAGCAGGCGGAGACGGAGGCGAAGGTACGCTCCGCGCTCGACCGGGCCGAGGAACTCGCCGCCAGCCGCGCCCTGCTGTTGCAGGAAGTGAATCACCGCGTCGCCAACAGCCTGCAGATCATCGCCAGCCTGACACGCCTGCAGGAAGGCGCGGTCAGCGACCCGGCGGCGCGGGCGGCGCTGGCCGCGGTGCGCCACCGGATCGCGGCGGTCGCCCAGGTGCACCGGCGGCTCTACACCTCGGCCGATGTCAGGTCCGTCGCGCTGAACGACTATCTGGGCGGGCTGCTGGAGGAGATCGGGCGCAGCGTGGAGACCGCGCGCATCGATTTCACCGGCGCGGCGCTGGAAGTGCCGCCGGATCGTGCCGTGTCCCTCGGCGTCATCCTGTCCGAGCTGGTCACCAACGCGCTGAAATACGCCTATCCCGGCATGCCGGCCGGCGGCCCGATCCGGGTGACGCTGGCACTGGACGGGACGGAGGGCGTGCTGCGGGTGGAGGATGACGGCATCGGCGGGGCCGGGGCCGACCTGCCCGCCGGCACCGGCCTCGGCGGGCGCATCGTGCAGGCGATGGCGGCGACCATTGGCGGGCTGGTGGAATTCGCCAGCGGGCCCGGGTCGCGCATCACGGTGCGCTTCGCGCTGGCGTAGGGTCTAGCCGCTGGATGGCGCGCGCCACCAGCGCCGCGTCAGCACCAGCGCGGCCATGCCCTCCAGCCCGATCACCACGGTGGCGAGCGGCGCGCCGAGCCAATGCGCCATGACGCCCAGGTGCAGGAAACCGAGCAGCCCAAGCCCGATGCAGGCGGACAGCACGCCCAGCGCGCGGGACCGCAGTTCGGGCGGCGCCGTGGTATAGACCAGGGTCGCCTGCATCGCCGCGAAGGCCGCGCTGCCCACGCCGACCAGCAGCAGCGCCAGCGCCGCCGGCAGCACGGAAGTGGTCAGGGCGAAGACCACGAACATGCCGCAGTACAGCCCGGTGCCGCCGACATAGATGGCGCGGTACCAGGCCGGCCGCACCAGCGGCACCAGCAGCGCGGCGCCCAGCAAGGCGCCCAGCCCATCCATGCCCGCCAGCAGCCCCACGCCATCCGCACCAAGCCGCAACTGGTCCTGGCCGATGACCGGGATCATGGAGGAAACGGGCCATGCGAACAGGTTGAAGATCAGCGTGACGATCATCACCCCCGCCATGCCGGGAATCCGCAGCACCAGGCCGAAGCTTTCCCGCATATCGCGCAGCACGCCACCCGGCCGTGGCGCCAGCGTGCTGCGATGCGTCAGGCGGAGTGCCGCGAGCCCCGCCAGCGCATACAGCGCCACACACAGCAGGAAGGCCGGCCCCAGCCCCGCGGCGGCCAGGATGGTGCCGCCCAGTGCCGGGCCGGCGATGCGGCTGGCGTTATTCGCCACCACATCCAGTGAGACAGCGCGCGCCATGCGGCTGGCGCCCACCACCTCCCCCAGCATCATCCGCCGCACCGGGTTGTCGGCTGCCCAGACCATGCCGCTGATGAAGCTGGCGACGCCAAGCTGCCAGGCGGCCAGGTCACCGCCCAGCGCCAACAGGGCGAGCACCGAGGCCACCACCCCCTGCACCACCAGCATCAGGATCAGCGCGGAACGCCGCTGGACCCGGTCCGCCGCCACGCCGAGGAAGGCGCCGAACAGCCCCATCGGCAGCAGCCGCAACAACGTCATCATGGCGACGAGGAAGGCGGATTGCGTCTGCTGCCAGACCACCACGCCGATCACCAGCATCTCGAGCCAGCGCGCGACCGAGACCAGCAGCCCGACCAGCAGGATGCGCCGGAAATCGGGCACGCCGAGAATGTTCAACCTGCCCGTCCCGTTCCCGCCCTTGCCCGATCCTTGCAGGCGGCGGCGGGCGGCTCAACCCGGCTTCAGACGAATCCCTTGGCCAGCTTGCGGACGGCGGGTGACGCGGCGCGCTTGCCGTCCCCGGCATAGGCCTCGTGGTATTCCTCGATCTTCGCGGGGTCGTAGCGGTAGTTCACCATCAGCCCGCAGGATTCCCGGAAGCCTTTCTCCGAGATGTCGCCGCGCCAGTTCAGGCGTTCGACGCGCGCACCGTTGGACAGGTGGAAATGCGCCACCGGGTCGCGCGCCCTTTTGCCGTTGCGGCCGGATTCCGCCAGCAGGTAGCGGGCGCAGGCGCGCAGCAGGATCGGCTCCAGCGATTTCGAAGTGGCCTCCACCCGCGCCCAGCCGCGGCGCGCGATCAGCCGGCGCAGGGTCTGCGGCGCGGTTTCCTGCACCAGCTTGGCGGGTTCCGAATCCGGCGCGGCGATGGCGAGGTCGGGCGGGGCGGCGGCGCGCAGCGCGGCGGCCTCATCCTCCGTCAGCAGCGAGGTGTCGCCCGCATCGAGCTTCGCCTCCAGCCAGCTGCGGAAGCCGGGGATCGGCGACAGGGTGGCGAAGCATTCCAGCTTGCCAAATTCGGCGCCGAGCAGATCGACCACGCGCTTGATCAGGAAATTGCCGAAGGAGATTCCATCCAGCCCGCGCTGGCAGTTGTTGATGGAATAGAACACGGCGGTATCGGCCTGCCGCGCATCCAGCAGCGGCGCCTTTTCATCCAGCAGGCCCTGCACATTGGCGGCCATCCCCTGCACCAGCGCCACCTCGACGAAGATCAGCGGCTCATCCGGCATGCGCGGGTGGAAGAAGGCGTAGCAGCGGCGATCGGAATCGAGCCGGTTCTTCAGGTCGCGCCAGGTACGGATGCGGTGCACCGCCTCATAGCCCACCAGCTTCTCCAGCAGCTCGGCCGGGGAGGTCCAGTCGATGCGGCGCAGCTCCAGGAAGCCCACATCGAACCAGCTGGCCAGCAGCCCGCGCAGATCGGCCTCCAGCGCCTCCAGCATCGCGTCGCCCTTCATCCGCGCCAGCAGGTCGGCGCGCAGTTCCACCAGGAACTTCACGCCATCCGGCAGGGTGGTGAACTGCGTCAGCAGCCGCAGCCGCGGCGGCTCCAGCACCCGGCGCAGGCGGGCCCTGGCGGTGGCGCGGGCTTCCGCATCCGGGGCGGCGGCCACCACCTCCCACGCCTTGGCGACGGCGGCATGGTCGGAATCGAAGCCGGCGAGCGCGCGCAGGAATTCGCCGCGCGCCGCGTGGTCGCCGGCCAGGTAGCTCTGCGCCAGCCGCGCGGCGCGGGATCGGGCGGAAACCTCGCCGCCACGGGCATCCAGGCAGCCGCGCATCTGCGCCGCGATCCCCTCCTCCCCCGCCGGGGCGGAGGAGGCGATGTCGCGCCAGAGCGATGTCACGCGCCGCAGCGCACGGTCGATCAGTCCGGGCGAAACGGCCACGTCGGACATCACGGTTCCTTTCAGCGTATTTCAGGAAGCATGCCCGACGGCCGTGGGAAGGTCGAGTGCCATCGCGGTCATCGTGGCGGCGATGTGGCCCTGGAGGTCCTCCGCCAAAAGGCCCGGACCGGCGCGCAACGCAGCCTTCCCGTGGATGTAACAGGCGGCGGCGGCGGCCTCGAAGCGGGGCATGCCCTGGGCCAGCAGGCCGGCGATGATCCCGGCCAGCACATCCCCGGTGCCGCCGGTCGCAAGCCAGGGCGGCGCGTCGCCATTGATGGCGACACGGCCGTCGGGCGCGGCCACCAGGCTGTCCGCGCCCTTCAGCAGCACCACGGCGCCGGTGGCGCGGGATGCCGCGCGCACCGCCGCCAGCCGGTCCTCCCCCGGCGGGCCGAATATGGCGGTGAACTCGCCGAGATGCGGGGTCAGCACGGCGCAGCCGGCCAGCGCGGCGGGGTTGCCGGTGGCGGCCCGCAGCGCGCCCGCATCGGCCACCACCTGGCGGCCGGCCGCGATGGCCTGATGCAGCAGGGCGCGGGTCGCATCATCCGGCGGCAGGCCAGGACCGATGACCCAGACACCGATCCGCCCATCCTGGCGCAGCGCCTCCGCCCCTGCGGTCGAGACCATCACCCCGGGATCACCGGCGCGCAGCACGGCGGCGGTCGGCGCATCCGGCGCCAGCATGGTCAGCAGCCCGGCCCCGGTTCGGCGCGCGGCGGCGGCGGCCAGGCGGGCGGCGCCGGTCATGCCCGGCCCGGCGACCACCGCGACATGGCCGCGGGCATATTTGTGGCTGCCGGCATCCGGGCGCGGCAGGTGCCACAGCGCCGGGCCGTTGCTGAAGGCGCGCGGGGCGATGCCCGCCAGCACTGCGGCGGGCAGGCCGATGTCGGCCAGCACGACCTCCCCACACAGGTCGCGGCCCGGATACAGCAGGTGGCCGGGCTTCAGGCGGAAGAAGGTCACGGTCAGCGCCGCCCTTGGCGCGAAGCCCCGGATGGCGCCGGTGCCGCCATCGAGGCCGGAGGGCACGTCCACCGCCACCACCGGCCCGCCCGCCGCGCGGAGCACCGCCGCCACCAGGCCTTCAACCGGCCGCGACAGGCCGGCGCCGAAGACGGCATCGATGACCAGCCCGGCCCGCGCCGCCTCCGCCGCGCTGAAGGGCAGCACCGGACCCTGCCAGCGCGCGGCCATGGCGGCGGCATCAGTGCCCGGCGCGGGCGGCGCCAGGGCGGCGACGGCCACCGGCCAGCCGGCCTGGTCCAGCAGTCGGGCAGCGACATAGCCATCGCCGCCATTATTCCCCGGCCCGGCGAGGACCAGGCAGCGCACCGGCCGGAAGCGGCGCAGCACCGCCCGCGCCACCGCCCGCCCCGCCGCCTGCATCAGCACCAGGCCCGGCGTGCCGGCGGCAATGGCGGCGGCATCGGCGCGCGCCATCTCGGCAGGGGTGAGCAATTCGTGCGGCAGGTCCATGCGCGCAGCCTAACGCGTCCTCGCTGCTGCGGCCCAGGCGGCATGGAGGGAACCCGGGACCCTCGCAGGGCGCTAAAACCGCATGACCCAGTCCCTTCGCCCCCTCCGGCTCTCCGTCCTGCTGCTGGCGCCCCTGCTGCTTGCGGGAACCGCTGTCGCGCAGCCGCCCGCTGCGAGCTCGCAGCCGCCGCCCACGGCACTGCCAGGCGCCGAGCCACCGGCCGCCGATCGCCCGCGACCCTCGGCCCCGCCCCCCGGCGTCGGGACGCCGCGCAACCTGCCGCCCAGAACCACCCCGCCGGAGGGCCGCCCCATCGTCCCGGCGCCCGCGGTACCCGGCGCAACGCAGCCGCAGCGAAGCGAGGGCGCCGGGCAGCTCGGCAGCAGCCCGGTACCGCCGCGCCCCGGCGCCAAGCCGGATGCCTCGACCACCGGGCGTTGAGAGATCGGGCGTTGAGAGATCGGGCACTCAGGGACCGGGCACTCAGGGACCGGGCACTCAGGGACCGGGCACTCAGGGACCGGGCACTCCGGGACCGGGCGCTTAGGGACCGGGCGCTTAGGGACCGGGCGCTTAGGGACCGGGCGCTTAGGGACCGGGCGCTTAGGGACCGGGCGCTGAGGCTCGGTTCTTGCTAGGCTTGGCGTCTCAACAGGTCGTGGAGTCGCCAGCATGGCCTTCGTCATCGCCGTCGCGCAGCGCAAGGGTGGCGCCGGGAAATCCACGCTCAGCGCCAACCTCGCCACGGCCTTCGCCGGCCAGGGCCTGAAGGTCGCGCTGCTGGATGCGGATCCGCAGCAGACGCTGACCCGGTGGGGCGCTGAACGCGCCAAGGCCGGGCCACGTGCGCTGCCGCTGCATCTGGAGGCTCCCGCGGGCTGGCGCCTGCCAGCCGCGCTGGGCAGGCTCGTTGGTCAGGACGTCGTGCTGATGGACACGGCGCCGCATGCCGATACCGACGCCAAGATCGCCATCCGCAATGCGGATCTGGTGCTGGTGCCCCTGCAGCCTTCCTCCGCCGATCTCTGGGCCATGGATGCGACGCTGGAAATGGCGCTCGGGGAGAAGCGGCCGGCCGCCATCGCGCTGAACCGGGCGCCGGCGAGTGGCAAGCTGCTGACACAGGTGCTGGCGGAGTTGGACCGGCGCGGGCTTCATCTCCTCGCCCCCACCATCGGCAACCGCACCGGCATCGCCCAGGCCTTCGCCGGCGGCCTCGGGGTGACGGAGACCTCGCCGAAATCCGTGGCGGCTGCCGAGATGCGGGCGCTGGCGGAGGCCCTGCTGGCGCTGCGCCGCGGCTGAACACGCCGGGGCTTTTCAGCCGCCGCGCGATGTGGCCACTTGCCGCACCGCAACACGCGGCACAGCAGGAGACGACGAAGAATGGCGGAGCGGGATGAGGCGCCGAGGGGCATGAGCCCGGATGCCGGGATCGAGATTTCCGAGGACACCTTCCCCGAACTGGACGCCGTCGCCGCCATCCAACGCGGCCTGCACGCCTTCAACCAGGAAATGGGCGGCCCCTATGACCGCGAACCGGTCACGCTGCTGGCACGCGCACCGGATGGCACCGCCCGCGGCGGCCTGCTCGGCCTGACCTTCTGGGGCTGGCTGTTCATCGACTGGCTCTGGCTGTCGCGCGACCTGCGCGGCAAGGGCGTCGGGTCTGAGCTGTTGCAGCGCGCGGAGGCGATCGCACGGGAACGCGGCTGCAAGCAGGTCTACACCGACACCTTCAGCTTCCAGGCGCCCGACTTCTGGCTCCGCAATGGCTATACCGAATTCGGACGGCTGGAGGGGATGCCGGCCGGGCATGCGCGGGTCTGGTTCAAGAAGACGCTCTGAGGCGCAGCGCCTTGAAGCCCGAGCTGATCCTGCATATCGGCCTGTCGAAGACCGGCACCTCCTCCATCCAGCGGGTGCTGGGCGGGCAGCGGGCGGCGCTCGCGAAGCTCGGCGTCTGCTATCCCTCCAGCCCCGGCTGGGCCAATCACGGGATGCTGCCGGCCTCGCTGGTGCCGCTGTCACGGCTTGGGCACTTCAATCCGGCGCTGTGGGATGGCATCGGCGCGGAGGCGCGGCTGGCGCAGTTCCGGCGTGAGTTCGCGGCCGAGATGGCGGCGCTGCCAGCGACGACGCGGCTGGTGATCCTCTCGGCGGAGCAATGCGGCGGGCTGCTGACGACGCGGGAGGATATTGCCCGGCTTCGCGACCTGCTGGCGCCTCATGCCAGGCGCATCCGCGTGGCAGTGTATCTCCGCCGGCAGGACCAGCACGCCGCCAGCGGCTATACCCAGTCCCTGCGCGTCGCCGCCATCCATCCGCCCGTCCTGCCGAAAGCGGGGCCGGAGCAGCTGGCGCATTACGACTACGCGCGGATGCTGGAGCATTGGGCGGCGGTATTCGGCGCGGACGCCATGCTGATCCGCCTCTTCGAACGCGCGAGCCTGGTGAATGGCGATGCGGTCGATGACTTCCTGGCGCTCTGCGACGTGCCGCTGGCGGTACCCGCCGATCACCCGGACCGGCAGAGCAACCTGTCCCTCACCCCCGCCGCGATCGACCTGGTGCGGACCCTGGGCGAGCGTCTGAAGGCGCGGCCAGAGGGGCTGAGTGCCTCCTCCCTGTTGTGGCGCCGCTTCACCACGGCGGTGTCGGAGGCCCTTCCCGGCCGTGGCTGGCGACCGCATCACGGCGAGGCCGCCGCCTTCCTCGCCCGTTTCGACCAGGTGAACGAGGCGGTGCGCCGTCGCTGGTTCCCGGACCGCGCAAGCCTGTTCGCCCCGCTGGATGCCACCGGGGCAGGCCCGGCGCCGCAGGGCCCGCCGCCGATCGACCGCGACGCGGCGCTGGATGCCGCCTGCCTGCTGCTCGAACACCAGCTCAACGCGGCGGCGCAGCGGGAGGCGGACCAGCTTGTGCAGGTCGGGCGGCTGCATGAGCGTCTGGGCGAACACGGCCCCGCCCGCAACGCCTTCCGCGCCGCGGTCCGCGCCGTGCCGGAGCATCCGCTGGCGCAGCAGCATCTGGCGGAAGCGGCGCTGCGAGAGGGCAACCGCGCGGCGGCGGAGGCGCATCTGGCCGTGCTGCGACGCGCACATCCGAAGCATCCGGCGACGCAGCGACTGGAAAAGCTGCTGCTGGCAAAATCTGTCGGATGAAGGCGGAACGGAGCTGAACCGCCAAATCGGCGCGGGCGTTCAGGGCGGGTGGAGAGAGGAGACACCCCCATGAGCCAGTATCAGACCGACCGCTATCAGGATGACCGACGCGACGGCCGCGACGTCGCGCAGCTCCGCCACCCCTACATCTTCCCGGCTGTCGCCGGTGCCGCCGTGGTGTCGGTGCTGATCATGGCGTTGCTGGAGAGCACGCTGCGCTGACGCGCCGGCGCAGCAGATAACGGTGGCGGCCTTCCAAAACCTGGACGCCGCGCTGGTTGTGCACCGTGCTGCGCAGTCCCAGCACGCCCGTGGTCCGGTTCGGCGAAAGCTCATCCACCTCCAGGCAGGGGTAGAGCGTGTCGCCCAGCACCACCGGATGCAGGAAGCGACTGGATTGTTCGAGGAAGGCCTTCAGGGACTCCTCGACCAAGTGTGGGAAGACGCCCGCCCCGGCCGCGGTCTGGATCGCCACCTGGTAGCCATGCGCCAGCATGTCCGGCAGGCCGCGGGCGCGGCAATATTCGCGGTCGTAGTGGATCGGGTGATTGTCGCCGCTGGCGGCCTGGAAGGCCGTGAAGATCGCGCTGGTCATGGTGCGGCTGGGCAGCGGGAAGCGCTCGCCAATGCGGAAATCCTCGAACCAGCGTTGCTCGGCGAGCATGCGGTGCTGGGTTGGGTCGAAAGTCAATTCCGCGCCTCCGCCGCGCGCACCACCTCACGCCACCAGATGAACAGGCCGGCACCCACCAGCACGGCGAAGCCGGTCAACTCGAACACATCCGGCCACTCGGACCAGATCAGGATGCCGGCGAACATGGTCCAGATCAGGCCGGAATACTCGAAGGGCGCCAGCAGCGTCGTCTCGCCGCGGCGATAGGCCGCCGTCATCAGCAACTGCGCCACGGCGGACACGCAGCCGATGCCAGCCAGCAGCAACCATTCCCGCGGGGAGGGCGTGACCCAGACGGGGATGGTGGCGAGCCCCGCCAGCACGGCAGAGGCCAGGGCGAACCAGAAGACGATGGACACACCCGGCTCCCCGGCTTCCCCCATGCGGCGGATGCTCATCATCGCCATCGCCCAGCCGAAGGCGCCGAGCAGCACCAGGCCGACGCTGAAAACCGGCAGCGCGGCGCCACCGAAGCCGGGGCGGACCATGATCAGCACGCCGGCGAAACCCACCGCCACGGCCGTCCAGCGCCGCCAGCCCACCTTCTCCCCCAGCAGCACCACGGACAGCGCCGTCAGGAACAGCGGCATGGTGAAGCCGAGCGCCGTCGCGGTCGCCAGCGGCAGATGCACAAAGCCGTGGAAGGCGCCGACCATGCCGCACATGCCCCAGATCGTACGCTCCGCATGCCGCCAGGGCAGCCGCGTGCGCAGCAGGTGGAAGCCGCCCGCCTGCATGACCATCAGCATCAGCAGGGGCAGCGCGAAGACATTGCGGAACAGGATGACCTGCGGCAGCGGAATCCCCGGCCCAAGCGACTTCACCAGCGCGGCGGAGACCACGAAGGCCGCCGAGGCCGCGAGGACCAGCAATATGCCGCGGCGCCGTGCGGCACCGAGCGTGAGGGGAATGGGGAGGCTCGGGATGGGGGACATGGACGTTCCTGGCGCCCAAGCGTAGGTTCCGCCGGGCATGAGCGCCAGCCCACCCCACCCCCCATCCGCCCCGCCGCGCCACCCCAAGGCCCCACCCATCCCGCCCTGGCCGGGGCTGGAGGTGCTGGAGGATGAGGTGGTCTGGGGCCAGCGCTTCGCCCTGCAACGCGTGCGCTTTCGCTTCGCCCGCTTCGACGGCACGCCATCCGGCATCCTGACCTGGGAGCTGTGGCGCCGCGGCCAGGGGGTGGTGATGCTGCCCTACGACCCCGCGACCGACCGCGTCGCACTGATCGAGCAGTTCCGCCTGCCCGCGCTCGCCGCCGGCCTGCCGCCGGTGATGACCGAATGCCCCGCCGGGCTGCTGGAGGCCGGCGAGGATCCGGTTGCGGCGGGCACGCGCGAGCTGGCCGAGGAAACCGGGCTGCTCGCCGGCGCCACGGAACGCATCGGCGCGTTCATGCTGATGCAGGGCGGCTGCGACGAGGTGGTGCATTTTCATTGCGCCCGCGTTGAGTTGTCCGACACCGGGGGCAGCACCCACGGCCTGATTGCGGAAAATGAGGAAACCCGCGTGCTGGTTCTGCCGGCGGAAGACGCCTTCCGCATGGTGGCGGAGAACCGCATCCAGAATGCCCCCGGCGCGCTCGCGCTGCTCTGGCTGCAGGTCAACCGCGCGCGGCTGCGTGAGGAATGGAAGCGATGACCGAGACCCTGTTCACCGAAGACGCCTATCTGCGGGAGGCGACGGCGCGCGTGGTCGCCGCCGATGACCGCGGCGTGGTGCTGGACCGCACCAATCTCTACGCCCGCAGCGGCGGCCAGCCGGGCGATGCCGGCACGCTGCGCTGGGAGGGCGGCGAGGCCGCGGTGGCGGAGGCCATCAAGGGCGAGGCGGGCGCCATCCTGCACACGCTGGCCCCGGGCAGCGCTGTTCCCCCCGTGGGGGCGGAGGTGACGCTGGGCCTAGATTGGACCCGCCGGCACCGGCACATGCGGATGCACACCACCCTGCATCTGCTGTGCAGCGTGCTGCCCGGCATCTACGCCACCGGCAACCAGATCGGCGCGGAGAAATCCCGCCTCGACTTCGACCTGCCCGATCCGCCCGCCAAGGAATGGTTCACGGAAAAGCTGGCGGAGCTGGTCGCCGCGGACCACCCGATCTCCACCACCTGGATCACCGAGGCGGAGCTGGACGCCAACCCGCAGATGGTGCGCACCTTGTCCGTGCAGCCGCCGCGCGGCGCCGGGCGCATACGCCTGGTCCGCATCGGCGCGCCGGATGCGCCGGTCGATCTGCAACCCTGTGGCGGCACGCATGTGGCCAGCACCGGGGAGATCGGGCGGGTCGAGGTGCTGAAGCTGGAAAGCAAGGGCCGGCAGAACCGGCGCATCCACATCGTATTGCCGGAGTGACCCAGGGAATGACACAGATGGAACTGCTGGTTTCCACCGAATGGCTGGCGGCCGAACTGGGCAAGCCGGACCTCGTGGTGCTGGACTGCACCACCTACCTGCCGACCGAACAGGGCAACGCGCCGGACGGCTTCCGCAAGGCCCACATCAAGGGTGCGCGGCTGTTCAACATCGACCAGATCGCCGACCCGGACAGCACCCTGCCGCACATGATCCCGACGCCGGCTCGGTTCGAAAAACTGATCGGCGCGCTGGGCATTTCCAACACCACCCGCGTGGTGTTCTACGACCAGCACGGGCTGCGTGCCTCGCCGCGCGGCTGGTGGATGATGCGGCTGTTCGGGCATGAGAATGCGGCGGTGGTGGATGGCGGCCTGCCCAAATGGCAGCGCGAGGGCCTGCCGGTGGAATCCGGCGACGCGCCCCCTGCCCCGGCCGCAACTTTCGTGGCGGATTTCATTGCTCGCCGCGTGGCCGGCATCGGCGACATCAAGCGCATCGTCCGCCAGGGTGGCGGAGAGGCGCTGATCCTTGATGCCCGCTCCAAGGCCCGCTTCGACGGCACGGCGGCGGAACCCCGCCCCGGCCTGCCCTCCGGCCACATGCCCGGCGCGCAATCCCTGCCGGCGGCCGACCTGGTCGGGCCGGATGGCGTGATGAAGGATGTGGCGACGCTGAAGGCGATGTTCGCCGAACGCGGCGCGGATGACACGCGCCCGATCGTCACTTCCTGCGGCACCGGCGTCACCGCCTGTGTCGTCACGCTGGGCGCACTGCGCGCCGGGCTGCCCGAACCTGCCGTCTATGACGGTTCCTGGACCGAATGGGCGAGCCGCCCGGAAACCCCGAAGGACGTAGCGTAATGCCCGACGACGCCAACCCCAAAGGCCACGCCAAGCACGGCTTTGCCACCCGCATGTCGCATGCGGCGCGGCCGCCGATCCGCGCGCTCGGCTTCGTCAACCCGCCGGTGTTCCGCGGCTCCACCGTGACCGCGCAGTCCTGCGAGGCGCGGCGGGAGAATGCGAAGCAGCGCTACAACCGTGTGATGACCTACGGCACCCAGGGCGGCCCGACCCACTACGCCCTCGAAGACGTGGTGGCGGAGATCGAGGGTGGCACGCATTGCACCATCACCGGCACCGGCCTCGCCGCCGTCGCCGTGCCGCTGCTGGCCTGGCTGAAGGCGGGCGATCGCTGCCTGATGCCCGACAGCGTCTATGGCCCCGGCCGCAACCTGGCGGAGAACGTGCTGCCCGGCTGGGGCATCGAGACGCAGTTCTACGACCCCTGCATCGATGCCGCGGGGCTGGAGGCACTGTGGACGCCGAACACCAAGGTCCTGTACCTCGAAAGCCCCGGCAGCCACACCTTCGAGGTGCAGGACGTGCCGGCGCTGACCGCGGTGGCCAAGCGCCACGGCGCCGTCAGCATGATCGACAACACCTGGGGCATCCACAGCTTCCAGCCCTTCGTGCATGGCTGCGACGTGTCGATCCAGGCGCTGACGAAATATGTCGGCGGGCATTCGGACATCCTGCTCGGCAGCATCACCGTGGCGTCCGAGGCGCATCACCACATCATCCGCAACATGGCCTCCGCCATGGGCCATTATGCCAGCCCGGATGATTGCTGGCTGGCGCTGCGCGGCGTGCGGACCATGCCGCTGCGGCTGGAACGGCAGACGGCCAGCTCGCTGGAAGTCGCCGCCTGGCTGGCGCAGCGGCCGGAGGTGATGGAAGTGCGCCATCCGGCGCTGCCCGGCGCGCCGGGGCATGAGCTGTGGAAGCGCGACTTCGATGGTGGCTGCTCGCTGTTCGGCATCGTCTTCCAACCGCGCTTCACGGAGACGGATATCTTCCGCTTCGTCGATGGGCTGAAGCTGTTCGGCATCGGCGCGAGCTGGGGCGGCTACGAATGCCTCGCGCTGCCGACCAACGGCATGCTGGTACGGCGCGTGACTCCGGAGCTGCCCGGCCAGGCCGTGCGGCTGCATATCGGCCTGGAGGAGGTGGCGGACATCATCGCCGATCTCGACCAGGCGCTGGCACTGCTGCCGCAATAGCAGCGGCAGATCCGGGCACCCTCAGGGTGCCCGGAAGGCCAGGATGGCGGTGATATAGCCATCGAAGCCCTCGGTCCCCGCCTGCGTCATGGCATAGAGTTGGGTCTTGCCCAGCCGGCGCACCGGGGTGACGACGCCGGCGGCGAGAAGACGTTTCAGCACCAGCCGCACGGTGGGCCCGCTATACCCGCAGACTGCCGCGATCTGGTCCACGCAAAGCGCAGGCTCCGGCTTCGCCCGCGCTTCCTCATAGAACAGCATGGCAATGTCGAAGGCGATGCGGCTGTTGTGCACGCCGGCCTTCGCATCGACGGCCCGCAGGTCGCGCAACAGGCGGAGCACCGCCCGCCGGCTGGCAGCCGGGTCGTTACCATCCTCGGAGACTTGCTTCTGACGGCCGAATGGCTGGTAGGAACGTTCCATCTGATGCAGAAGTAAGCATCCATGCTCGCACAGCGCGAGAAACGATTTCGCAGGATGACGCGCAGTTGAATACGGCGTTACGTCAGATGCCATGACGTGTAAGCCGCGGCGCAGCCAGGGCGCGCGCCCGCGACACGCTGGTAAGGCCCCGGTCGCGATTCGAGGGCGGTTGATCTCAGTTCTTGACCCCGGCGCAACGCGCGCAGAGCCCTTCCACCTCCACGGTGGTCCGGTGCGGGACAAACCCCTGCCGGGCGGCCGCGGCGGCCACGGCGGTCGCGGTGCCGGGGTCGCAGATTTCCGCGGTGGCCCCGCATTCGCCGCAGATCAGGAACTGGTGCGGATGATCCTCGCCATGCGCGTGGCCGTGGCCGGTCTCGTCGCAGCCGATGAAGGCGTTCAGCCGCTCCACCTTGTGGATCAACCCCTGGGCCAGCAGGAAGTCGAGCGCCCGGTACACGGTGGGCGGCGCCGCGCCGCGCCGGGTGCCGCGCAGCTGGTCGAGCAGGGCATAGGCGCCGATCGGCTGTTGCGCCTGCAGCACCAGGCGCAGCACCTGCCGGCGCAGTTCCGTCAGCTGGGCGCCGCGATGCAGGCAGGACGAGGCAGCCCGATCCAGCGCCGCTTCCAACGCTGCGTCCCGGGCCGGGTCTGCTGCCGCAACCGCATCCGCTCGCATGCTGTCAGCCATCTCTGTCCCCTGCCCCGCTTCGCATCATATAAGGGGGCGGCATGACCGACACACCCTCCCCCCCATCCTATACCCCTCCCTCCGCCGACGCGCGGGAAAGTCTCCTGGCCGCGGTGCGCTTCGATGCCGCTGGCCTCGTCGCCTGCATCGCCCAGCAGCATGACAGCGGGGAGGTGCTGATGATGGCCTGGATGAACCGGGAGGCGGTGGCCGAGACGCTGGCGACCGGCCGCGTCTGCTACTACAGCCGGTCCCGAAAGGGGCTCTGGCGCAAGGGCGAAACCTCCGGGCAGTTGCAGCATCTGGTGGAACTGCGCGTCGATTGCGATGGCGATACGCTGCTCGCCTTGGTGCACCAGCTGGGCGTCGCCTGCCACACCGGCCGCCGCAACTGCTTCTTCCGCGCCATCCGGGACGACGCGCTGGCCCCCATCGCGGAGCCGCTGATGGACCCGGCCGCCTTGTACGGCGCGGCGCATAAGGGACACAGCCACGCATGAGCGGACCGATCCCCGTCACCATCCTCACGGGCTTCCTCGGCGCCGGCAAGACGACGCTGCTGAACGCGCTGCTGAAGCAGCCCGAGATGGCCAACACCGCCGTGCTGATCAACGAATTCGGCGAGATCGGCCTGGACCACCTGCTGGTGGAGCGGCTGGATGGCGACACGGTGCTGCTGAATGCCGGCTGCCTGTGCTGCACCATCCGCGGCGACCTGCTGACAGCACTCGATGGCGTGTGGGACCGCATGCTGGCCGGCCAGGCGGTGGCGCGGGTGGTGGTGGAAACCACCGGCCTCGCCGACCCGGCCCCCATCCTGCACACGCTGATGGCCGACCCGCGGCTGGCGCAGCGCTTCGTGCTGGATGGGGTGGTGACCCTGGTGGATGCCGCGACCGGCATGGCGACGCTGGACAGCCAGCCGGAAGCGCTGCGCCAGGCCGCGGTGGCGGACCGGATCGTGCTGACCAAGACGGATCTGGTGCCGTCGGCGCAGTTGGCGGCGTTGCAGGACCGGCTGGCGGCGCTGAACCCGATCGCGCCGATCCTGCCCGCCATCGCCGGCGATGTCCCGGCGTCGAGCCTGCTGGACGCCGGACCCTATGACACCTCGGCCAAGACCCCTGCGGTCGCGACCTGGATCGGCGCCGCCGCCCCCCAGGGGCACGACCGGGGGCATGGCCACGCGCATGATCACGGCCACCATCACCATGACCGCAACCGGCACGACCCGCGGATCCAGGCGCTGTGCCTGGAATTCGACCAGCCCCTGCCCTGGACGGGCCTCGCCGGTTGGCTCGAGATGCTGGCGATGACGCGCGGCGCCGCCGTGCTGCGCATGAAGGGCCTGCTGGACCTGGAGGGTGAGGACCGGCCGGTGGTGATCCACGGCGTGCAGCACCTGTTCCACCCGCCGATACGCCTGGCCGCCTGGCCGGAAGGCGAGCCGCGCCGGTCCCGCCTGGTTTTCATCCTGCGCGAACTGGACCCGGAGGTGGTGCGGAACGGCCTGGAGGCCTTCCTGCGCGCGGCGCGGGAGGATGCGGCGATCAACGCCCACTGAAGCCGCTGCGCTTACGTTGACTCCACCCCCGCCGCGCGCTTCCCTGGCGCCGCTTCAGGGGAGCCGCGTGACGCCATGCCGTTGACGATGCCGGAGGAAATCCTCCTCCTCATGCTCGATGATGAAAGTGGGCGGCTGCAGGAGCGCGCGGCCCCCTCCGGCGACTACGCGATCGCCGGCGCGGTGCTCGCGGAGCTGGCGCTGGAGGGGCGGATCGACACCGACCCCACCCGCCTCTACGTGGTGAACCCGGCACCGACCGGCGATGCGCTGCTCGACCGCGCCCTGGCGCAGATGGTTGCCGCCCCGGAAGCCGGCGACAGCCGCTACTGGATCGAGACGCTGGCCGCGGATGCCGATGCCTATCGGGACACGCTGTTCGAGCGGTTGGTGAGCAAGGGCATCCTGAAGCGGGTCGAAGGCCGCTTCCTGTGGGTGTTCCCCGAACGCCGCTACCCCGTGATCTCCGACAAGGAGGAACGGGAGGTGAAGGCCCGCATCATGGGCGTGCTGTTCCAGGACGACATCCCCGATCCGCGCGACTCGATGCTGATCGGCCTGTGCCGCGCCGGCGGCCTGTTCTCCCTGATCCTGTCGACGCAGGAGTTGGACCGGGTACAGCCGCGGATCGACCAGGTGGCCGATCTTGAGGAGTTGAACCGTTCCCTCGCCGATGCCATCCGCGAAATCTACGCGCAGATCGCGCGCTATGCGCCGATGGTCTAGAACATACCGATACAGGCGCGTTGAGGAGCAGGACAGACTTCATGGACATCACGGATAGCACCGACAAGGGCGTGAAGGTCGCGGCGCTCAAGGGCCGCCTCGACACCGCCACCGCCCCGGTGGCGGAGACCAAGCTGATCGGGCTGCTCGAGGGCGGTGCGAAGGTGGTGGCCGATCTGGCGGAGGTGCACTACGTCTCCTCGGCCGGGCTGCGCGTGCTGCTGAAGGCGGCCAAGCAGGCCAAGGCCGTCGGCGGCAGCTTCGCCGTCGCCGCCCCCCAGGCGCCGGTGCGGGAAGTGCTGGAGATCAGCGGCTTCGACAAGATCCTCGCCATCCACCCGACGCGCGACGCGGCTGTGACCGCGCTCGCCTGAAGCCGGGGCGCCCCGCACACCGCGGGGCGCAGCTTCACCCGCGGCGCAGCTTGACCCACAAGATCGCCGCCGTCAGCGGCACGGTGATCAGGTTCGCCACCACCAGGCCGGTCGAGCCCTTCATCACCCCGTAGCCCAGCCACATCGTATTGCCGGCCACCAGCAGCACCAGCAGGGCCAGGCTGAAATCCTTTGCGGACCGGGTGCGCCAGGTCTTCCAGGCCTGCGGCACGAAGGCCGATGTGGTCATTGCCCCGGCGATCAACCCGACCGCCTCCACCGCCATATCCACAGCTTCGCTCTTTCCTGTCCGGATGGCGCCCCCTATGCATCCCGCCATGGCGGAAATCCATCTCACCTTCGAGACCTTGGCCGGCCCCGCGCTGCACCCGCTGCTGCCGGACCTGGCCGCGCTGCGCATCGCCGTCTTCCGCGACTGGCCCTATCTGTACGAGGGCGATGGCGGCTACGAGCAGGGCTACCTGCGCGCCTATGCCGACGCCCCGGGTGCCGCCATCGTCGTCTGCCGCGACGGCGACCGGGCGGTCGGCGCCGCGACCTGCGAGCCGATGGTCCAGGGCCATGCGCCGGTCAGCGCCTGCTTCCGCGCCGCCGGGCTGGACCCCGCGCGCTTCTGCTACTTCGGCGAATCGGTCCTGCTGCCGGACTATCGCGGCCGTGGCGCCGGGGTGCGCTTTTTTCAGGAACGCGAGGCGCATGCACGGCGCCTGTCGCTGCCCGAGGCCGCCTTCTGCGCCGTGGTCCGCGACCCGGCCGATCCGCGCCGCCCGCCGGGCTACACGCCGCTCGATGAATTCTGGCGCAAGCGCGGCTACACGCCGCGGCCGGAGCTGGTGGTGCGCTTCGACTGGAAGGAGATCGGCCAGGCCGCCGAGACCCCGCACGACCTGGCCTTCTGGACCCGGACGCTTTGATCCCCGCGCCGCGCCCGCTTCGCCTCGGCCTGCTCGCCTGGCCGGTCGGGCAGCCCACCGACGTCGCGGCCTTCGGCGCGCGGCTGGATGGATGGCTCGATCAGGCGCGCGGCCAGGCCGATCTCTGCGTGCTGCCCGAATATGCCTGCGTCGAACTCGGCGCCGCCCTTGCCGCCACCGCCGCGCCGGATGAGGCGGCGGAGCTGGTGGCCATGGTGGCGCATGCCGATCAGATCCTGGCCACGATGCGCCAGGCGGCGATGCGCGCCAGGGTCTGGCTGCTGCCGGGCACGCTGCCGGTGCGAGCTGCGGGCGGCCGCATCATCAACCGCGCGCCGCTGATCGCCCCCGACGGCCGCATGGCCTTCCAGGACAAGACGGCGATGACGCGCTTCGAGTCGGAGCGCTGGGGGGTTTCCGCCGGCGCCGGGCCCGCGGTGTTCGACACGCCCTGGGGACGCATCGGCATCTCCATCTGCTACGACATCGAATTCCCAAAACATGCGCGGTCCCAAGTGGAACAGGGCGCCTGGCTCGTGCTCGCGCCCTCCTGCACCGACAGCCTGCGCGGCTATGCCCGCGTGCGAATCGGCGCCGCGGCGCGGGCGCTGGAGAACCAGTGCTTCGTCGCGGTGACGCCGACCGTTGGGGATGCGCCCTGGTCGGCGGCGCTCGACGAAAACCACGGCCAGCCTGCCATCTTCGGCCCGCCGGATCGCGGCTTTCCCGAGGATGGCGTGGTGGCCGCCGCGCCGATGGACCAGCCCGGCTGGCTCTTCGCCACGCTGGACCCGGCCCTGGTCGCGGAGGTCCGCGCCAATGGCGCCGTCCGCAACCACCGGGACTGGCCACGCCGCCCGGTGCCCACCCCGAAACCGGCGATCTTCGCATGACGCTTGTCTATCTGGTCGCCGGCGAGGCCTCCGGCGACGTGCTCGGCGCCCGGCTGCTGGCGGCGCTGCGGGCGCGGAAGCCGTCACTGACCTTCGCCGGCATCGGCGGCGACCGACTGGCGGAACAGGGCATGGAAAGCCTGTTCCCGATGCGGGAGCTCGCCCTGATGGGGCTGATCGAGGTGCTGCCCAATATCCTGCGCCTGTCCCGCCGGCTGGATCAGACGGTGGCCGATATCGCCGCGCGGCGGCCCGCCGTGGTGGTGACCATCGACAGCCCCGGCTTCACGCTCCGCCTCGCCCAGCGCATCCGGCCGCTCGGCATTCCCGTGGTGCATTACGTGGCGCCGCAGATATGGGCCTGGCGGCCGGGCCGCGTGGCCAAGATCAAGGCTGCGGTGGACCACATCCTGTGCCTGCTGCCCTTCGAGCCGGTGATCTTCGAGGCCGCCGGCATCCCGTCCAGTTTCGTCGGCCACCCTGTGCTGGAATCCGGTTTCGATGCCGGGGATGGCGCGCGCTTCCGCGCCGCGCACGAATTGGCGCCCGATGCGCCGCTGGTGGTGGTGATGCCGGGCAGCCGACGGATGGAGGTGAAGCGCCTGCTGCCGGTCTTCGGCCAGGCGCTCCGCCTGCTGGCGCCGCGCGTGCCGGGGCTGGCCGTGGTGCTGCCGGTCTCGGCGGTGGTGGCGGATGCGGTGCGGGCCGCCACGCGGGACTGGCCGGGGCGCACCATCCTGGTGACGGAACTGGCCGAGAAGCATGATGCCTTCGCCGCGGCGCAGGCCGGGCTGATCAAATCCGGCACCTCCAGCCTTGAGATGGCGGTGGCCGGCGTGCCGCATCTGGTGGCCTACAAGGTGAACCCGATCACCGCCGCCATCGTCCGCCGCCTGGTCCGCGTGCCTTTCGCCAGCCTGGTGAACCTGCTGGCCGATCGTGCCGTGGTGCCGGAATATCTGCAGCAGGATGCGACGCCGGAGGCGCTGGCCGAGGGCCTGGCCGGGCTGCTGCTGGACCCTGCCCCGGCGGCGGCGCAGCGCGCGGGCTTCGGCGAAATGCTGTCAAAACTGCGCCCGGCCGAGGGCCTGCCAAGTGCCGCCGCCGCCGCCGTCGTGCTGCGAACCATCGAGGATCACCCATGAGCGTCGGCCTGATTGCCCTGCTGGACGACATCGCCGCCCTGGCCAAGGTCGCCGCCGCCTCGCTCGATGATATCGGCGCGCAGGCGATGAAGGCGGGCGCCAAGGCGGCCGGCGTGGTCATCGATGATGCCGCGGTGACGCCGCGCTATGTGGTGGGCTTCGCCGCGGCGCGGGAGCTGCCCATCGTCGGGCGCATTGCCTGGGGCTCCGTGAAGAACAAGCTGCTGTTCCTGCTGCCCGGGGCCCTGGCGCTCAGCCTGCTGGCACCCTGGGCAATCACGCCGCTGCTGATGCTGGGCGGCGCCTATCTGTGCTTCGAGGGAGCGGAGAAGGTCATCGAGGTGATCTTTCCGCATCACACGATGACGGTCTCGAAGTCCCCCGGTCTCGCCGAGGATGACCGCACGCTGGACGACCAGAAGGTCGCCAGCCCATCCAGACCGATTTCATCCTCTCGGCCGAGATCATGGCCATCACCCTGGCGACGGTGCCGGAGGCCACCTTCATCGGCCAGGCGGCGGTGCTCGCCGTGGTCGGCATCGGCATCACCATCGTCGTCTATGGTGCCGTCGCGCTGATCGTGAAGGCCGACGATGCCGGCATCGCCCTGGCGCAGACCGGCAGCGCGCCGCTCCGCGCCCTGGGCCGGGGCATCGTCTTCGGGATGCCCTATTTCTTGCAGGCACTGGCCATCATCGGCACCGCAGCCATGGTCTGGGTCGGCGGCGGCATCATCGTGCACGGGCTGGAGGAATACGGCCTCGGCGGCATTGCCGATGCGCTGCATGCCGGCAGCGACGCCGCCGCGGCGGCGATGCCCGCGATCGGCGGGCTGGCCGCCTGGTTCGTGACCGCGCTCGGCTCCGGCCTGCTGGGCCTTGTCCTGGGCGCGGCGCTGGTGCCCGTGGTGGAGAAGCTGGTTATCCCGGCCTGGCAGCGGCTTCGGCCTGGGGCCTGATCCTCTCAGTCGAAGGATGAAATCGCCGCCTCCACCGCCAGCGCCACGCGCAGCGCGGCCATGCCCTCCGCCGCGCCAACTTCGGCCGGCTCCTCCCGGGCGCAGGCGCGGGCGAAGCCGGCCTGCTCGGCCTCCAGGCTGTCATGGTCGGTCCAGCCGGCGCGGTCGATTCCGTAGCCGGGCATGGTGGCCACAGGCTCCGCCCCGCCGCGGCGCAGCATCGCCAGACCGCGGTTGAGGAAATCCACGCTCATCTCGCCCTCATTGCCCAGCACCCGCAGCCGCCGCTCCATGGTGAGCGAGACGCGGGACGCGGTGATGGTGGCTGCCCGGCCGCCGGGGAAGCCGAGCCGGGCCACGGCGAAGTCCGCGTGATCCGACATCACCCGCGCACCCACCGCCTCGACGCTGTCCGGCGGGCCGCCGGCCAGCTTCAGCACGAGGTCGATGTCATGGATCATCAGGTCCAGTACCACCGAGACATCCAGCGAGCGCGGCCGGAACGGCGCCACGCGCACCGCCTCCCAATGCACCGCACGAGCGCCCTCCTGGGCTGCGACCACGGCGCGGAAGGCGGCGGAGAAGCGCTCGATATGTCCCACCTGAAGCACCAGGCCGCGCGCTTCGGCCATCTCGGCCAGGGCCTGCGCCTCGGCCAGCGTCGCGGCGATCGGCTTTTCCATGAACAGGTGCCGCCCGGCTTCCAGCACCTGGCGGCCGAGCGTGGCATGGAAACGCGTGGGGGCGGCGACGATCACCGCCTGCGCCGCCGCAATCGCCTCCGCCGCCGGCAAGGCGGGCACGCCGCATTCGGTGGCGACGGTGGCGGCGCGCGCCGGGTCGGCATCATGCAGCGCCACCAACCGCAGCGGGTTTTCCCCTGGCCGGCTGGCCTTCAGCGCATGAAAACGCCCAAAGTGCCCGGCACCCAGCACCGCGACCCGCAGCGACATCGTGAAAAACCCTCTCTTCAAGCCATCGGGTGATACTGCGTCCCGTGCGGGCTTGCATCAGGGGGGGCCGCGCCGCATCTTCGGGGCGAGTGGCATCGCTCCCTGCATGGGGTAATAGGGCCGCTAATCACCATTCGGGGTCTGGCTGCTTCCATGATGTATTTCGCCCGCTGGAAGGTGCTCGCCATCATTGGCGTCTGCCTCCTCGGCATCCTGGCCTCCCTACCCAATTTCGTGCCGCGCAGCGCGCTGCCGGATTGGGTCCGCCAGATCAGCCTCGGCCTCGACCTTCGCGGCGGCAGCTACCTGCTGCTGGAGGTCGATACCTCCGCCATGGTGCGGGAGCGGCTGGAAGCCCTGGTCGATACCGCCCGCCGCGGCGCCGCCAGCGCCAATCCGCGCATTCTCTATACCGGGCTGAACGCCGATGCGGCCACGCGCCGCGTTTCCGTGCGCGTCTCCGACCCCGCCCGGGCCGAGGACATGGCCCGCATCCTGCGCGAAGCCGCCATCGTCGTACCGGCCGGTGCCGGTGCGCAGCAGCCCGATATCGAAGTCACGACCGCCGCTGATGGGGTGGTCAGTGCCACGCTGACCGAGGTCGCGCTGCGCGCCAAGGCCGGCAATGCGGTGGAGCAATCGCTGGAGATCGTCCGCCGCCGCGTCGATGAGACCGGCGTGGCGGAGGCGCTGATCGCCCGCCAGGGCACCAACCGCATCCTGGTCCAGCTTCCGGGCGTGGAAGACCCCGCCCGCATCAAGGACCTGCTGGGCCAGACCGCCCGCATGACCTTCCACTTGCTGGACGAGGCGGCGAACCTCCAGGCGCCGACGCCACCGCCCGGCACCATGTTCCTGCCTGGCGACCGCTTCCAGGACCGCTATGCGGTGCGGCGCCGGGTCGAGGTGGATGGCGCCAACCTGACCGATGCGCGCGCCGGCCAGGACAGCAATGGCCAGTGGGTGGTCAACTTCACCTTCGACTCGATCGGCACGCGCCGCTTCGCCGATGTCACCCGCCAGAATGTCGGCCGCCCCTTCGCCATCGTGCTGGATGAGCGCGTGATCACCGCGCCCAACATCCGGGAGCCGATCACCGGCGGCCGCGGCCAGATCTCCGGCAGCTTCGATGTCCGCGGCGCCAACGACCTGGCCGTGCTGCTGCGCGCCGGCGCACTGCCCGCGCCGCTGACGGTGGTGGAGGAACGGACGGTGGGGCCGGAGCTGGGGGCGGATGCGATCCGCGCCGGCATCATCTCCCTCGCCGTCGGCGCCAGCTTCGTCTTCCTGTATATGGGCCTGGCCTATGGCTTCTTCGGCTGGCTGGCGAATATCGCGCTGCTCGCCAACCTGGTGATCATGATCGGCGTGCTGTCCGTGATGGGCGCCACGCTGACCCTGCCCGGCATCGCCGGCATCGTGCTGACCCTCGGCACGGCGCTGGATGCCAATATCCTGATCAACGAGCGGATACGGGAGGAAGTACGTAACGGGCGAACGCCGATCTCAGCACTGGACCTGGGGTTCACCAAGGCGTCCGGCACCATCATGGACAGCAACCTGACCAACCTGATCGCCATGGCCTGCCTTTATGCCTTCGGCTCCGGCCCGGTGAAGGGCTTCGCCGTCACGGTCGCGGTCGGCACGGTGGTACAGATGTGGACGGCCACGGTGCTGGTGCGGCTGATGGTGGCGACCTGGTATCGCCGCCGCCGCCCGCAGACCCTTCCTGTTTGATTGCGGCGGCCTGAGGAAAAACCATGTTCCGCTTCCTGTCCCGCCCCCTGTTCCGCATCGTCCCGGACGACACGCGCATCCCCTTCATGAAGGGTGCCGTCGCCGGGCTGATCCTGTCCGCCTTCCTGTCCATCGCTTCCGTCGTGCTGGCCTTCTACCCCGGCCTGGCCCGCGGCATCGACTTCCAGGGCGGCATCGTCATGGAAATCCGCACCCCGGCCGAGGCCGACCTGGCCCGGCTGCGCGCCGCGGCCTCCGCGCTGAACCTCGGCGATGTCGGGCTGCAGCAATTCGGTGCGCCCGATGCGGTGTTGATCCGCCTGCCCGTCCAGGCGGATGAGGCCGGCACGCAGCGCGCTGTGGCGGCCGTCCGCGCCGCGCTGGAGCAAGCCACCCCCGGGACCCGCGTCGTGCGCGTCGAGGCGGTGGGCGAGCGGATTTCCTCCGAACTGTTCCGCGGCGGCATGATCGCACTCGGCGTCAGCCTGCTGGCGATGCTGGTCTACATCTGGGTCCGCTTCGAGTGGCAGTTCGGCATCGCCGCCGTCATCACGCTGATCCTGGACACCACCAAGGCGATCGGCTTCCTGGCGGTGACGCAGATCGAGTTCAACCTGCAGACCATCGCGGCGATCCTGACCATCGTTGGCTTCTCGGTGAACGACAAGGTCGTGGTATTCGACCGGATGCGGGAAAACCTTCGCAAGTTCAAGCAGATGCCGTTGCGCGACGTGGTCGACCTGTCGATCAACGAGACGCTGAACCGCACGCTCGGCACCTCTGCCACCCTGTTCCTGGCGGCGCTGCCGCTGGCGCTGTTCGGCGGCGATGCGCTGGCGGGCTTCGCCTGGACCATGCTGTTCGGTATCTTCCTCAGCACGATGTCCTCCATCTTCATCAGCGCGCCGGTGGTGCTGTTCACCGGCGCGAAGGCGCTGCGGCCGAAGGAAGCCGCAACCCCGGCGCGGGCCGCAACGACGTGAACGGCACCGGGCTGCCACGGCGCGGTGTGCTGGGGTTCAGCCTCACGGCCGCGCTGGGGCTGCCTGCACCGGCGCTGGCGGAGCGCAAGATCACGGCCGAGCTGCTGATCGGCGCGGCGCCGGGATCGAAGCCGGACCTATGGGCGCGAAGTGTGGCTCCCTTCCTGGAGCGTGCCCTGCCGCGGCTGACTCTTGCGGTGCGCAACCATCCGGGCCGCGGCGGCCTCGACTCGGTCACGGCGCTGACGGAGGCCGATCCGGCACGGCGTGTCATGGCCGTGGTCACCGCGCCCTTGCTGCTGGCCCGGGCGGTGGAGGCGGGAGAGCCCTTCCCGGCCACCCGCATCGCGCCGCTGGCCGCGGTTTTGGAAGAGAACATGGTGCTCGTCGGCGCCCCGGATGGGCCGCGTGACATCGCCGCGCTGCGCGCCCTGGGCGATGGCGGTACGCTCGGGACGCCGGCACCAGGCAGCGCGGGGCACTTCGCCGCCCTGCGCCTCGATGGCCGGCTGGACCTGCCACGCTTCGCCTTCCCGACCGCCACCGCCGCAAGGCAGGCTGCGGCCGCGGGCCACGTGGCCGCCGCCCTGCTCCCCCTCCCCGACGCCATCGCCTATCTGCGGGAGGGCCGGCTGCAAGGAATCGGCATTGCCGCCGCGCAGCGCAGCGCCCTGCTGCCGGATGTGGCGACGCTGCGTGAGCAGGATGTGGACATTGTCGCCTCCGCCCAGCGTGGCTTCGCGCTGCATCCCGCGGCGCCGGCCCCGTTCCGGGCGGCCCTGCTGCGCGGGTTGGAGACGGTGGCAGCGGATCCGGACTTTGCCGAGCAGTGCGCCGGGCATGGCCAGAACCCGCGTTTCATCGGCCCGGAGGATTGGACCGGATTGCTGACCCGGGTTGATACCACCTTGCGCCGGCACTGGGCCGAGGAACCCTGGCTGCCACGTCGCGCGTGACCCTCACGCACAACACGAGACTGTGTTCGCAGGCGTCCCATCCTGGGCGTGATCCTACCCAACCCCGGGCGGTTCATGCGCGTTGCATCCTTGAATGAGATCCGAAATGATTTTGCTTATCACGAAATGGTGATAATCGAGCGCAACGCCGGATCTGCTCCGGTTGCGGGGTCCGGTTGCTGGATGTGTAGATCATGCTGACACGCCGCAGGCGTGGCCTTCCCGCACCGGCGACAGTGCTGGTCCTGGCGAATGATCCGGTCGTCATCGCGGCAGCCCAGGATGCCCTGCGCCGGATCGCCGGGCCGCCGCCCATTCTTGTCTCCACCTCCGCCGAGGCGCTGAGCCTCATGGTCGGCCCGGGTCTGGCACCGCGGCATTTGGTGGTCGAGAGCGGCTCTGGCAGCAACGCCTTGCTCAGCGCCGCACGGGACCCCTTCAACGGCACCGATGTGATCATCGTGACGCGCCCGGGGCAGGACGTGCCCGCGGGGCTGCGGCAAGTGCCCGCGGAAGGGTCGCGCCTCGCCGCTGCCCTTGGCTCCACCGCCCCGCGCGGCGTACTTCCGACAAGTGACGCTGCGGCACTTGCGGCTGGCCTCGCACGCGGCGAGATCACCGTGCGCTTCCAGCCCATGGTGCGCCTGTCCGACCGCCGGCCGGTGATGGTGGAGGCACTCGCGCGCTGGGAACGGCCCGGCCTGGCACTTGGCGCCAACGCCTTCATCCCGCTGGCCGAGCGTGCCGGCCTGGCGCCGCAGTTGACCGTGGCGGTGGCGCAGCGAGCAATGAAGGACCTGGTGGCGCAGCGCGGCAACCGCCGCATCTGCCTGTCCTTCAACCTGCCCCTGTCCGAGATGGTGAAGCCGGATCTGCCCCATTGGCTCAGGCAGCAGGCCAGGCGCGCCGGGCTGCCCGCCGCCGATATCCTGCTGGAGCTGACCGAAAGCACCCAGGTGCGCGACCGCGCCCTGCTGCGCCGCGCCTTGCACCGTCTGCGCCTGGTCGGCTTCGGCGTGCTGCTGGACGATCTGGCGCTCGATGATGGCCGTCAACGCCTGCTGGACCTGCCCTTCGCAGGGGTGAAACTGGACCGCAAGCTGGTGATCGCGATGCCGGAGGAACGGCGGGCGCGGGCGGAGGTGGAGCGCATCGTCCACCATGCCCATCGGCGCAACATGCTGGTGATCGCAGAGGGCGTGACGGACAGCCACATCTGGCGCGCCGTGGCCGCCGCCGGTTGCGACCTGGCGCAGGGGTTCGGCGTCGGCCGCCCCCTGCCCCCGGCCGCGCTACCGGCCTGGATCGCGGCCTGGAGCGCCTCCGCCGTACCCGACCCTCAGGCGCCGTAGCTGGCCCGGTAGAGCGCGACGATCTCGCCTTCATCGGGTACGCGCGGGTTGTTGCCGGGGCTGCCGGAGGCCAGCGCCTGGCGCGCCATCAGCGGCAGCAGCCCGTCCCATTTCGCGGCCTCGATGCCCCAATTCGCCGGGCTCGGCACGTCGAGGTCGCGGTTCAACGCGCGCAGCTCCTCGACCAGGCGCTGTGCCGCGCTCTGGTCGCCTTCCGCATCGCTGGCCACGCCCATCACCCGCGCGGCTTCGGCGTAGCGGGCACGGGCGGCCTCCAAGCCGAATTCGGTGACGGCGGGCAGCAGCATGGCGTTGGACAGGCCATGCGGCACATGGAAATGCGCGCCGATCGGGCGCGACATGCCGTGCACCAGCGCCACGCTGGCATTGCTGAAGGCAAGGCCCGCGAGCGTCGCGCCGCGCATCATCGCTTCCCGCGCCGCGGCATCCTTCGGGTCGGCCCAGACGCGGCGCAGGTTGGGCGCGATCAGCCGCATGGCGCTGCGGGCGTAGTCGTCCGAGACCGGGTTGGCCTTGGCCGAGACGAAAGCCTCCAGCGCATGGGTCAGGCTATCGATGCCGGTATCGGCGGTGATGCGGGCGGGCAGGCCGAAGGTGAGTTCATGGTCCACCACGGCGGCCAGCGGCAGGGCACCGAGGCCGGCGATGAGCATCTTCTCATCCGTCTCGGTGTCCGTGATGACGGTGAAGCGCGTCGCCTCGCTGCCGGTGCCGGCGGTGGTGGGGACGCAGATGATCGGCATTTTCCCAACATTGGCCGCGGCGGGGACCTTGAAGTCCCGCATCCTGGCGCCGGGCGGGGCCGCGGCCAGGATCGCCATGGCCTTGGCCGTGTCCATCGGGCTGCCACCGCCGAAGCCGACCAGGCAGTCGAAGTCCCCGTCCCGCAGCACCGCGACGCCCGCGGCGATGACGGTATCGGTCGGGTCCGGCACCGTGTCCGAGAAGACCGCCGGCGTCATGCCCGCCGCCCGCAGCGGTGCCAAAGCGTGCTCGACCAGGCCGGAGGAGACCATGAAGGGGTCGGTGACCACCAATGGCCGGGACAGGCCAAGCTGGCCCAGCACATCCCCCAGCTTCGCCACGGCGCCGCCGCCCATCACCATCAGCCGCGGTGCCACCAGTGACATGATCATCGCCCGTTCCCCCTGAACCTTGCTGGCGCGAGGCTAGGGCAGACGGCGTCGCGCGTCAGGCCCCCCGCGGGCTGCAAGACTGGCTTTCGCGCGGTGCAGGTCAGGCCGCCGCCGGAGCAGCCTTGCGCGCCTTCGCCGCCGCATACAGCGCCAGGCGCTGCGCCGCGACAGGCGACATGCCGTTCTCCGCCACCGCCTCATGCGGCGGCAGCGTCTCGGCGAAGTGGCAGGCCACCTGCTGGCCGGGCGCCAGTTCACGCAGCGCCGGCATCTCCGCCTTGCAGATATCCTGCACGAAGGGGCAGCGCGTGTGGAAGCGGCAGCCGGAGGGTGGGTTCATCGGGCTCGGCACGTCGCCGCCGAGCGGCTTCACCATGCCGCGCCGGCGCGGATCGGGGTGCGGAATCGCCGAGAGCAGTGCCCGCGTATAGGGGTGCATCGGCCGGTCGAAGATGGCGCGCTTCGGCGCCTGCTCGACGATCTGGCCAAGATACATCACCGCCACGCGGTCCGCCATGTGGTGCACCACGGCGAGGTCGTGCGCGATGAACAGGTAGGACAGGCCGAAGCGGCGTTGCAGATCCTTCAACAGGTTCACCACCTGTGCCTGGATGGACACGTCCAGCGCCGAGACCGGCTCGTCGCAGATGATGAGTTCCGGCTGCACCGCCAGCGCGCGTGCGATGCCGATGCGCTGGCGCTGGCCGCCGGAGAATTCATGCGGGTAGCGCTGCGCATGGAATGGCGCGAGGCCGACCAGCCCGAGCAATTCCTTCACCCGCGCGGCACGCGATTCGGAGGTGCCGATGCCATGCACCTCCATCGGCTCCGCGATGGTATCCCCGACGCGCAGGCGCGGGTTCAGGCTGGCATAGGGGTCCTGGAACACCACCTGGACGCGACGGCGCAGCGTGCGCAGCGCGGCGCCCGATATCTCCTGCCCGTCGAAGCGCACGGTGCCGCCGGTCGGCTCGATCAGCCGCAGCACCAGCCGCGCCGTGGTCGATTTTCCGCAGCCGGACTCGCCGACGATGGCCAGGGTCTCACCGCGCTCGATGCTAAAGGACACGCCATCCACGGCACGGACCAGCCCGACCTGCTTGGCCAGGATGATCCCCTTGGTCACGGGGTAATGCTTGGTGAGGTTCTCGACCTCCAGCAGCGTCGTCATGCGGCGAGGTCCAGGCTGTTCTCGACCGGCGCGCGGATGCAGGCGGCAAAGTGGCCGGGGGCCACCTCCGTCAGCGGCGGCGGTGCGGTGCGGCAGGCATCGATGGCGAAGGGGCAGCGCGGCTCGAACCGGCAACCCTTGGGCAGGGCGAAGGGCGGCGGCACCGCACCCTCGATGGCCAGGAGTTCGGCGCGCTCCTCATCCAGCCGCGGGACGGAGCCGAGCAGGCCGAGCGTGTAGGGGTGCTGCGGGCTTGCGAAGATCTCGGCCGCGGTACCGCGCTCGGCGACGCGGCCGGCATACATCACCGCGACCTCATCGGCCATTTCCGCGACCACGCCGAGGTCATGCGTGATGAGGATGATGGACATCCCGGTTTCGATCTGCAGGTCCCGCAGCAGGTCCAGGATCTGCGCCTGCACGGTCACGTCCAGCGCCGTGGTCGGCTCGTCCGCGATCAGCAGCTTCGGCTTGCAGGCCAGCGCCATCGCGATCATCACGCGCTGGCGCATGCCGCCCGAAAGCTGGTGCGGAAATTCGTCGAAGCGACGCGCGGCGGCGGGGATGCGGACGCGGTCGAGTGCGGCCAAGCCACGCTCCCGCAGCTCCTTGTTGCTCGCCTTGGTGTCGTGCGCGCGCATCGCCTCCATGATCTGGAGCCCGATGGGATGCACCGGGTTCAGGCTGGTCATCGGCTCCTGGAAGATCATCGCCACCTGGCCGCCGCGGACCTGGCGCATGGCGGAGTCGGACAGGTCCAGCAGGTTCTGTCCGTCCAGCAGCACACGCCCTGCCGCAACCCGCCCCGGCCGCGGCACCAGCCGCATGACGGACAGCGAGAGCATGGATTTGCCGCAGCCGGACTCGCCCACGATGCCGAGCGTCTTGCCGCGCGGCACCGTCAGGTCCACGCCGTCGACCGCGGGAATGTCACCATTGGCGCTGCGGAACACCGTCCGCAGCCCCTGGATTTCTAGAAGAGGCTGATCAAGACCCATCCGATTCAGACCTCCGGTGCTTGCCGCCTGCGGCGGCTGCGCCCTGCTTTCATCGGAAGGGATCATGACCACCGGAAAGTGGGAGGCGAGGAGACTTCGACCGGACGATGCGCCCAATCCTGCGACGGCGCATTCGCGACAACGCGCTTCTGCGCCTCATGCAGATGCGCGGCGGCACCGTGATAGTCCATGGTGGTCACCTTGCCGTCGGCGACGACCTTGTTGCCGTCGACATACACGTCACGCACCGCGCGATCGCCCGCCGCATAGACCAGGCTACGCACCGGGTCGCGGCCCGGGCGCATCATCGGATGCGTCACGTCCACCAGCACGAAGTCGGCGCGCATGCCGGGGGCAAGGCGGCCGATATCCTCGCGACCCAGCGCCTTGGCACCGCCGATCGTCGCGGCATCGAACAGCTCCGTCGTCGTCATGCTGCGCGGGTCATTCGCCTGCGTGCGGGCGAGGTACGCCACCAGCCGCATCTCATCCAGCATGTTGTGCGGATAGGTATCCGTCCCGAGGCCCATGTTCACGCCCGCGCGCTTGTAGCGCCCAAAGTGCTTCAGCGTGATGCCGCGCCGCGCGAAGACGGTCGGGCAGTGGGCCACGGTGGTGCCGGTTTCCGCCAGGCGGCCCATGTCGCTATCCGTCCACCACTTCGTCGAGGGATGGTCGTCGAGGAAGATGCCATGGCCGATGATGCTGCGTTCGCTCAGCAGGCCCATGGAATCCAGCCAGCCGATCGGCGTCTTGCCGGTGCGCCGCGTGATCTCGTGGAATTCCACCACGGATTGCGCTGCGTGGATCTGCCAGGACACGCCACGCTTCTCGGCTTCCTGGAAGCTCTCCTTCAGCAGGGTGTCCGTGCAGGTGTCGATCTGCGCCGGCACCACCATGCCGAACAGGCGGCCGCTTTCGTGTTGCTCGGCGCGTTCGATCAGCGACAGCGCCTCGCCCATCGCCTTCTCGCCGGCGGCCTCGTCCCATTCGTATTCGACGACATGGCCGTTCTTGGTGAACCACTTTGCGGATTTGAACATCGGCGCGATGCAGACCCGCATGCCGGATTCCGCCAGCAGATCCATCCAGCCCGGATGGGCCATGGACAGGTCGGCCACCGTCGTCACGCCGGAAAGCAGCAGTTCCGAAAGCGCGACGCGGACGCAGGACGGCACCGCTTCGGAATCCGCACGAAAGATCGGCATGAATTCGTACAGCGACGAATTGTACAGGCCCGGCGAGCCGATCTCATCGATCAGCCCCTTGTTCATCGGCTCGCTGGAGGGGTGGGAGTGGATGTTCACCAGCCCCGGCATGACCATCAGCCCGGAGCCGCTGATCTCCTCCTCGGCCGCGCCGGTATAGCCGCGGCCGACGAAGCTGATGGCTCCGCCGGTGAAGGCCACATCGGCATCGGGCAGGTAGATATGCTGCTGCGCCGAGGCGTCCCATGCAACGACCAGGTCGGCGTTGCGGATGACGGTGGTGGTCATGCCGGTTTCTCTCCCTTTCTTAGCGCGTCGTGCGCATGTCGAGCGCCTTGTAGACGCCGATGCCATACAGCCCATGCGCGCGCAGCCCGGTGACGCGGTTGGACACCGCGACGAAAAGCTGCTCCCGCGCCGTGGTCAGCCAGGGGGCTTCCTCGGCGAGCTGGCGCTGGATGTTGGCGAGCGCGGTGCGGCGCACGGCCGGGTCGGTCGCGCTGCGCGCCTCATCCAGCCAGGCGTCGGTCTGCGGGTTGTTCCAGTTCATCCGGTTCGGCGTCGGGCGCGCGCGGCTGTGCCAGTACAGGCTCAGCGCGTCGCCCGCGGAGAAGTACGGGTAGGACAGGAACAGCGCGTCGAATTCCTGGGTGGCCATGCGGCCCCAGGCGACCGTCGCGTCGAACAGCTGGATCCGCATCTCGATGCCGACACGGCGCAGCTGCTGCTGGATGATCTCGCTCTGGCGCTGGTTCTCCAGCGTGTTGATGCCGTAGGTCAGGAAGGTGGCGCGCTGGCCGTCCTTCACGCGCACGCCGTCCGAACCCATGGTCCAGCCGGCTTCTTCCAGCGTGCGCTGGGCGGCGGCCATGTCGAAGCGCGGTACCATCGTGTCCGACTGCGCGTCGTAGTCCAGCGCGTTCGGGTTGATGATGTTCAGCGCCGGCTGCGCATGGCCGGACCACACCGCACGCACCAGTGCCTCCCGGTCCACCGCCTGGTGGATGGCGCGGCGCACGGCGCGGTCATTCATCACCGGCTTGTCCACCTTGAAGCCCAGGTAGAAATCCCAGAAGTAGTTGGGCTGGGTCAGCATGGTGACAGTCGGCACGCGACGCAGGCTGTTGATGGCGATCGTCGGGATGTACTGCGTGACGTCCGCGGCACCGGTCTGAATCGCGGCCAGGCGCGCGGATGGCTCCGGCACCACACGCCAGACAATGCGCTCGACATGCGCCGGGCCCTGGTTCTGGTACTGCGGCGGGCCCCAGCGGTAGTTCGGGTGGCGCGTCAGCACCAGCTCGTTCCGCGGGGTCCAGGATTGCCAGCAATAGGGGCCGGTGCCGTTGAAGCCCTGGCTGCCGAAATTCTGGCCGAGGCGATCCACCGTTTCCTTATCGATGATGCCGGCGAAGAACAGCGTGAGCTGCGACAGAAGTTCCGAGAACGGCTCGTTCAGCTCATACTCGACGGTGTGGGCATCGACCGCGCGGATTTCCTTCACCGGGCCAGCGCGCCATGCCACCGGGCTGCGCGTCTCCCGCGAGATCCAGCGGTTGATCGAATACACCACGTCTTCCGCGGTGAAAGCCTTGCCGTCGCAGAAGGTGACGCCCTGGCGCAGATGGAAGGTGTAGGTCTTGCCGTCATCCGAGACGGTCCAGCGTTCCGCCAGGCCAGGGCGAATGGTCTGGCCGTCGAAATCCATGGTGACCAGCGTATCGGTCATCATGCCCACCACTTCGCCCGCGCTGCGCGCGGTGGAGCGGTGCAGGTCGTAGCGGTCCGCGTCGATCTCGCGCAGGAACACCACCGTGTTGCGTGGCGTCTGTGCCACGGCCGGCAGCACCGGCACGGCGGTAACCGCTGCCAATGCGGCGACCATTGCACCCTTGAGGAACTTCATCTTTTTCTCCCTGCCTGACTAAATACGAAGCCGCGGGTCGAGCGCGTCGCGCAGCGCATCCCCCAGCACGTTGAAGGCCAGCACGACGACGAAAATGCCGACGGCCGGAATGACCGAGATGTGGGGCGCGAAGAACAGGAAGGTGCGCCCCTGCGCCGCCATCGCGCCCAGCTCCGCCACCGGCGGCTGTGCGCCGAGGCCGAGAAAGGACAGTGCGGAGCCCAGCAGGATCACCTGCCCGAACCGCAGCGTGGCGAACACCAGGATCGGCGATGCGCAGTTCGGCATCAGGTGCCGCCAGATCAGCCGCGCATCGCCCATGCCCTGCGCTCGCGCTGCCTCGATATAGTCCTGCCCGAGCACCACCAGCGCGGTGGATCGCGCGATGCGTGCCATCAGCGGAATGGTGGCGACGGCCAGCGCGATCACCACCGCCGTCACGCCCGGGCCGAAGATGGCGGCGATCGCCAGGCCGAACAGGATGGCGGGGAAGGACAGCATGATGTCCGCCAGCCGCATCAGCAGCCCGTCGATGCGCCGGTAATAGGCGGCGGCGAAGCCCATCGCCACGCCGATGACGCCGCCGATGCCGAGGCTCAGTGCACCCATCGCCAGCGTCACCCGCAGGCCGTGCAGCATGCGCGACAGCATGTCCCGCCCCTGCCCGTCCGTGCCCAGCAGATAGACCCCTTCGCCAGGCGGCTGCATCACCGCCATCAGGTCCGTCTCGAACGGGTCATGCGGCGCGAGCCAGGGTGCCAGCAGCGCCGCCAGGATCACCAGCACCACCACGGCAAGCGACACGGCCGCCGCTGGTTCCCGCAGCAGGATCTTCAGCGTGCCGGGACGGGCCGGCGCGACGATTTCGGTCACGGTGGTACTCATCCGGCCCGCACCCGCGGGTCGAGCACGCCATACAGCAGGTCCACGGTCAGATTCACCAGGATGAAGCCCATCGAGAGGACAATGATGGTGCCCTGCGCCATCGGGAAATCGGAGGACAGGATGGCGCCCACCGCCAGCCGCCCAACGCCGGGCCAGGAGAAGACGGTCTCCGTCACCACCGCGCCGCCGAGCAGGAAGCCGATCTGCAGGCCAATCAGCGTGACCACCGGCACCATCGCATTCCGCAGCGCATGGCGCGTGACGACCAGCCGCTCCGACAGCCCCTTCGCGCGGGCGGTGCGGACATGGTCCGCGCCCAGCACATCCAGCACCGCCGTCCGCGTCATGCGCGCGACCGGCCCGACGAAGACACCACCCAGCGTGATCGCCGGCAGGATGACCGCCCTGATCCCCTGCCAGGTCCAGAGCGGCCCCTCCCGCCCCGTGAAGGGCAGCCACTGCCACTGGAAGCCGACGAACCAGATCAGCACCAAGCCAAGGAAGAACACCGGCACGGAGACGCCCGCGACGCTGAAGGCCATGACGATGCGGTCGATCAGCGACCCGCGCAGATAGGCGCCCACCGTACCCATGGCGATGCCAAGCGGGATGGACCAGATCAGGCTGGCGAACATCAGCTCCAGCGTCGGACCAATGGTGGAGGCGAGCTCATGCGCCACCGGCACGTTGTTGATGATGGAGACGCCGAGGTCGCCCTGCGCCAGCCGCCACAGATACAGCGCGAACTGCACGTACAAGGGCTCATCCAGCCCGAGATCGGTGCGGATCTGCGCGATGACCTCGGCACTCGCATTCGGGCCGGCGCGGACGATGGCGGGGTCGGTCGGCACCACCTGCATCAGCAGGAAGCCCACCAGCAGTACGCCGAACATCACCGGCACGGCGAGCATCAGGCGTTGGACGGCGTGCCTCAGCATGGCGCGAGCGCCCCGTGCCGGTCGAAGATCACCTCGCCGCCGCGCAGCGTTAGGTCCGCGCGCGTATCCCGCAGGATCAGTTCCGGGTCACAGGCGAAGATGTCGCGCGACAGCACGGCGATGTCGGCCTGCATGCCCGGCTCCAGCGTGCCGCGGCGATCCTCGGCGAACTGGGTGTAGGCGCCGCACCAGGTCTGGCAATGCACGGCCTGTTCCGCCGTCAGCGTCTGGTCCGGCCCCAGCACCGTGCCGCGATTGGTCTTGCGCGTCAGCATGGTGAACAGATTGGCGAAGGGATCGACGGAGGAAACCGGGCAGTCGGAGGACGCCGCCGGATGATGCCCCTCCTCCAGCCAGGTCCGCATCGGATAGGCTTCCTCAGACCGCGCGCGGCCGAGATTGCGGATATAGGTGTCGCCGAATTCGTACATGAAGGCCGGCTGCGGCACCGGCAGGATGCCGCGTGCCAGCATGCGCTTGCGCTGATGCTGCGTCAGGAAGCCGCAATGCTCGATGCGGTGGCGTCGGCCGAGGAAGGGATGCGCCTCGCTATCCGCCATCTCCATGCCGACCAGCACCTGCTCGATGGCCGCATCGCCGATGGCGTGGATATCCAACTGCCAGCCCTGTTCGTGGAACAGTTTGAGCAGTGCATGAATTTTTTCATCCGGGAAGGTGAAGACGCCGGTGCCACCGCCGGCGGACTCCAGATACGGGTCAAAGAAGGCCGCGGTCAGGCCGCCGGCGGAGCCATCCGCAAAAACCTTCACCGCGCCCCAGCGCAGCATGTCGTCGCCCTGCATTGGGCGCAGCCCGGCTTCCCAGGCCTGCAACGCAATACCCTCGGGGTTGCCCGCCAGTACGTTCCACATCCGCATCGGCGAACGGCCCGTGGCGACGGCTTTGCGGAAGGCCGCGACTTCCGCCATGCCCGCCGTCATGCCGACATTCATGTCGGTGGCGGAGGCGAAGCCGAGCGACGCGAGGTGGTTGCCGGCACGCTCGATCGCGTCCACCAGCGTCGCCTCGTCCGGCTCCGGCACCACATCGCGGATCAGCCGCATGGCGCGTTCCTGGAACAGGCCGGTTAGCGCGCCGCCCTTGCGTTCCACCACGCCACCCTCGGGGTCCGGCGTGTTGTGACCGACGCCGGCGGCGCGCATCGCGGCGGTGTTCGCCACGCCCATATGTCCGCAGGTGCGGACGATGAAGACGGGATTGTCCGGCGAGACGCGATCCAGCTCCGCCGCCGTGGGGTGGCGGCCGATATCCAGCTCCGCATGGTCGTAGCCGCGGCCGAGCACCCAGGCGCCCTTCGGCGCCCCCTTTGCCGCAGCGCCGATTCGCGCCAGAATCTCATCCAGGCTGCGGACTTCTTCCGCCCGCAGGTTCACCCCCGCCAGCGCCAGGCCGTAGGGCAGCAGGTGCATATGCGCCTCGTTGAAGGCCGGGATCGCGACGCGCCCCTCCAGCGCCACGCGCCTGGCCTGCGGGGCGGCGGCCGCAACCTCGGCCTCACTCCCCACGGCGAGCACAAGGCCATCCCGCACCGCCAAAGCCTCGGCAAAGCCGCCCGCCAGGCCGCGAAAAATGCGCCCGCCGGTGAAAATCACATCCTGGCCCATCAAGCCGTCAAACCCCATTCTGCGCGCAGTACCGGATGGCCAGACTGTCATGCGGCGATCTGCACCCGTCAACCCGGTGATGACGCAACAACATTGCACCGGAGCCGTCCTGCGGAGATGATCCGCTTCTTCCCTAGGCAGGATGATATCCGATGAAGCGCAGAACCTGGTTGAGCCTGGCAGCGGCGGCCGCCATCGGCCTGGCGCCGAGCCTCGCCGCGGCGCAGTCCACGCTGCGCGTCGTGCTGATCAACGACCTGGCGAGCCTGGACCCGGTGAACTCCACCGCCGCCTTCGTCCGCAACCATGGCTTCATGGTGTACGATCAGCTTTTCGCGCTGGACAGCCAGGGCGTGGCGCGGCCGCAGATGGTGGACCGGCACGAGCCGAGCGCGGATGGCATGCGCCACCGCTTCACCCTGCGGGACGGCCTGGCCTTCCATGACGGCACGCCGGTGCGCGCGGCGGATGCCGTGGCCTCGATCCGCCGCTGGTCGCAGCGCGACATCGTCGGCCGTGCGCTCGCCGCCTCCACCGCGGCGATGGAGGTGGTGGATGAGAAGACCTTCACCATCCAGCTATCGCGCCCCTTCGCCCTGGTGACGGAGGCACTGGCCCGCCCCACGGCGAGCGCGCTTTTCGTGATGCCGGAACGTATCGCGCAGACACCGGCCGCCACCGCCATCACGGAAGCCGTGGGCAGCGGCCCCTTCATCTTCCAGGCGAATGAATGGCAGGCCGGCAACCGCGCCGTCTACCTCCGCAACCCCGCCTACCGCCCGCGTTCGGAGCCGGCGGATGGCCTGGCCGGCGGCAAGGTGGTGAACATCGACCGGCTTGAATGGATCGCGATGCCGGACCCGGCCACGGCGGCGGCCGCCCTGCAGGCGGGTGAGATCGACTTCATCGAACAGCCCTCCCCGGATTTGATCCCGGTGCTGGAGCGCAACCGGAACATCCGCACCTTCGCGCTGAACCCGGTGGGCTTCATGGTCTGGCTGCGGCTGAACCACACCCAGCCGCCCTTCGATAAGCCGGAGGCCCGCCAGGCGCTGCTTCACCTGATCAACCAGCAGGATGTGCTGAACGCGATCGGCGTGCGCCAAAGCGAGCAGGTGCGCTACTGCCCCGCCTATTTCTTCTGCAACACGCCGCTGCAATCCGATGCCGGTGCGGAGGGCCTGCGCGCCGAGAACCTGGACCGTGCCCGCGCTTTGCTTCGGCAGGCCGGCTACGACAACCGGCGCATCGTCTTCATGAACGCCGCCGACAGCCCGATCAACAACGCCGCCACGCTCACCATGGCCGCCGCCTTCCAGCGCGGCGGGCTGACCATGGACGTACCGAGCATGGACTGGGCCACCGTTACCCAGCGCCGCAACCGGCGCGAGCCTGTCGAGCAAGGCGGCTGGAACATGTTCGTCACGGTGGCGAATGTGCTGGACGGCCAGAACCCGCTGACCAACCTGTACCTCGCCAGCCCCTGCGAGGGCGGCCTGACAGGCTGGCCCTGCGATGCGGAGCTGGAGGCGCTGCGCCGGTCGTGGTGGGAGGAGAATGACGCGGCGAAGCGGCAGGAGATCCTGCACCGCGTCCATGCCCGCGCCTACCACGTGCTGCCCTACATCAACGCCGGCCAGTTCCGCACGCTGGCCGCGCATCGCAGCAACATCGAAGGGCTGCGGCCGACCACCGTGCCAGTGTTCTGGGGCGTGACTAAAAGGTGACCTTCAGGCGAGGCTCCGCTGGAGCCTCGCAATGGCACCGGGCAGGCCGCGCACCTTCAGGACGCGGCCTGTCTCGTCATATTCCTCGGACAGAACGCGGGCGCTTTCATAGACCTCGCCGATCAGCCCCTGCTTCGCATAGGGCAGCCGCAACACGTCCTCCACCATCTGCGCCTCGAAGAAGCCGATCAGCGTCTCCCGCAGCGCGGCGACATCCTCTGGCGCATGGGCGGACAGCATGATCGCGTCCGGGTGCTTCTCGGCCAGGGCGGCGCGGCCTTCGGCATCCACGCGGTCCATCTTGTTCAGCACCAGGCGGGAAGGCACCGCATCCGCGCCGATTTCCCGCAGCACGCTGCGGCTGACCTCCAGCTGCGCCTCATAGGTCGGGTCGGAGGCATCGACCACGAACAGCAGCAGCGACGCCTCCAGCGCCTCCGCCAGCGTCGAGCGGAAGGACGCCACCAAATCGTGCGGCAATTGCTTGATGAAGCCCACCGTATCCGAGACGAGGATACGCGGCCGCGTTTCCGGCTGCAGGATGCGGACGGTGGTGTCCAGCGTGGCGAAGAGCTTGTCCTCCACCAGCACCTGGCTGCCAGTCAGCGCCCGCATCAAGGAGGACTTTCCGGCGTTGGTGTAGCCGACCAGCGCCACGCGAAGCTGGTCCCGCCGCGCGGAGCGGCGGTTGTCGCCGTCGCGCTGCACCGCCTCCAACTGGTCCTTCAACTCGGAAATCCGGTCGCGGATCTTGCGGCGGTCGAGGTCCAGCGAGGTCTCGCCCGCGCCCGGCCCCTGCTGCCGCCCGCCGCCGCCGGAGGATTCGCGCAACCGCGGCGCGACGTATTTCAGCCGCGCCATCTCCACCTGCAGCTTCGCCTCCCGCGTATTGGCGTGGCGGTGGAAGATCTCGACGATCACGCCGGTGCGATCCAGCACCTGGGCGCCGGTGGCGCGTTCCAGGTTGCGGATCTGGCTGGGCGAAAGCTCGTGGTCGACGATGACGAATTCCGGGCGCCGCGCCGGCGCCTCCTCCGGCGCATCCGCCTTCGCAGGCTCCGCGGCGCCTTCGAAACGCTGCCGCGCCTTGGCCGTGGATTTCGGCGCCATGCTGCCGACCTCGCCGGTTCCGCCGGTCAGCGCCGCCAGTTCCGCCAGCTTGCCGCTGCCGAGCAGCGAGCCCGCGCCGGTGCCCTCGCGGCGCTGGGATACCTGGCCCACCACCTCATAGCCCAGCGTCTTCACCAGCCGCCCGAGTTCCTCGAGGCTGGCCGCGTGGGCGATGTCATCGACCTCCGGCGTCTGGATTCCGACGAGGACGGCATGCGGCGTGGGGGATTTGGTCTCCATCGGCGGGACCTAGCACGGATCCCGCCAAAAAGCTCAGAGCCGGTCGCGCACCAGCGGGCTGGTCGAGCAATGGATGCCGCCGCCGCCGAGGCCGACCTTGTCATAGTCGATCAAGCGGATCGATATGCTCGCCTTGTCCAGCGCGTCCTGCGTCCTGGGCCCGACCTTGTCGCTCATCAGGATGCGGCCGGGCCGGACGGCCAGGCAGTTGATGGTCCAGGACGGGTCCTCGTGGTTCACATGGATCAGCTTCACGCCCTGGCGCTTCATCTCCTCCATGAAGACGAAGGGCAGCGTGGAGGGATTCACGATGGCTGTGTCGTGGTCGATCATCACGAAGGCGCCGTCGATATGCAGCCGGTAGCCCGGGATCTGCACCCGCAGCAGCTTCGTGCCCTGCACCGCCAGCACGTCCTCCAACTGCCGCGCACCTTCCTCATTGACGCGGGAGGAGACGCCGACCACAGCGAGGTCCGGGCGGATATAGGCGAAGCTGCCGCCCTCCATCAGCCCGGTGCCGTGGATGGTCCGCAGGATGGGCATGCCGAGGGCGGCCAGCGTTTCCGTCACCGGCGCTTCCTCACCACGGCGGATGCGCGGTCCCATGCGGGTGACGATGGCGCCGCCCTGGATGCCGATGCAGCTGTCCCGCGTATAGATGGATTTGTGCCGGCCCGGTGCAGCACGCTTGAGGTAGACCACCTCCACGCCTTCCTCGCGCAGCGCGGCGGACAGCGCATCGTGCTGTGCCTGTTGCTGTTCCAATGTCGGCCGGGTATCGCCGCGCCAATAGGCGCCGGTCCTGGGGTCGCCGAAGGCGTTGAGTTCAGGGATGTGCGGCAGCGTGTCCACCACGCGCATCTCCTCGCCGGGGCGGTGCATCAGCACCACCCGCAGCGTGCCAATGTCCGAATTGCAGCCCCATTCGCGGCCCCAGGTGAAGGCCTGCTCGGCGGCGGTTTCGAAGGCGGGCTCCGGCTCGCTGGCGAAGCGCTCGATCAGCATGTTGTAGCGGTGGTCGAATTCACTCATCGCGCGTGTCATGGATTTCCTCGTCCTATTCGGCCCGGCGTCGTCGAAGCGCCAGGTCCAGCAGCAGAAGTCCGGTGGTGAAGACCACCAGCAGCACCGCGACGGCCGCCATCGCCGGGTCCAGATTCTCGTTGATGCCGTCCCAGATGCGGCGCGGCAGGGTGAAGACATCGCGGGACGCGATGAACAGCACGATCACCAGCTCGTCCCAGCTATGGATGAAGGCGAAGATCGCACCCGAAAGGATGCCCGGCGTGATGCGCGGCAGGATCACCCAGCGCAGCGTCTGCATCAGCGATGCGCCCATCCCGCGCGCCGCCTGTTCCAACCGCGGGTCGAAGGCGGCCAGCGCGGTGGAGACGGTGATGACGACATAGGGAATGCCAGTGACGCCATGCGCCAGCACCACGCCCATGAAGCGGTCCAGCAGATCCAGCCCGGCAAAGTACCGGTACAGCCCCACCGCGTAGACGATGGAGGGGATGATGATCGGCAGCAGCATCAGGGCGCGGACCAGGTTGGTCGCGCGGCTGGCCAGCCGCCAGCAGCCGATGGCGCACAGCGTCCCCGCCACCACGGCAATGATCGTGGCGACCACCGCGATCTGGAAGGACTGCCAGATGGAGGACAGCCATTCGGGTGATCCGAACACCGTCGCGTAATGCTGCAGCGACAGCGCCTCCTTCGGCAAGGACAGGAAGCGCTGGTCGGTCATCGAGACGGGGATGATGATGCTGATCGGCAGCAGCAGATACAGCGCCACCACCCAGGCGGAGCATCGCGCGAAAAGGCCAGGCTGATGCGACATCATGCGCCACCGCCCCCGAAGACCCGCTTCATGTCCACGAGGCGGGAGAAGATGGCCAGCGTCACCAGGATGGCGACGACAAGCACCGTCGCCATCATCGTGCCCAGCCCCCAGCGCAGCAGATCCAGGATCTGAAGCCCGATCCATTCCGCCACCATCAGCGTCTTGCCACCCCCCAGCAGCGCCGGCGTGATGTAGAAGCCAAGCGTGAAAATGAAGACCAGCACGCCCGCCGCCAGCAGCCCCGGCAGTGACAGCGGCAGGAAGATTTTCGCGAATATGGTGACGCGGCCTGCGCCCAGCCCACGGGCGGCCGCCAGCAGGCGCGGGTCGATCTCCCGCATGCTGGCCAGCATCGGCAGCACGGCATAGGGCACCATGTAGTGCACCATGCCGACGACGATGCCGAATTCGTTCCAGACCAGTTGCAGCGGTTCGGTGATGACGCCTGCGCCGATCAGCGTCTCGTTCACCAGCCCCTGGCGGCGCAGCAGCGTCACCCAGGCGAAGGCGCGCACCAGCACCGAAATCCACAGCGGCACCAGCACCGCCAGGATCCACCAGCGCTGCGCGGCCGGGCTGGCGAGCGAGATGCGGTAGGACAGGACGTAGCCCAGCAGCAGCGACAGCGATGTGGTGATGATGCAGATCCGCAGCGTCGTGACGATGACGCGCTGCACGCTCTCATTGGTGAACAACCGCTCGTAATTGCCCAGGCCCGGCGTCGGCTCGGTGAAGGAAATGGAAAGGACCTGGGCAATGGGCGCGACGTAGAAGGCCGTCATCAGCAGGAAGGCCGGCAGGATCAGCAGCCACCAACCGACATCCTGCCGGCGCATCATGGCTCATCATCCAGGACCGGCACGCTGGCCTCGGCGCTCCAGCCAAGCCGCACCGGCAGACCCTCGCGCGGTGCGATCGGTGCGTTCCAGCTGGCCAAGGTGATGCGCAGCGTGCCGAAATCCGGCGTCGCCACGTTCAGCGCGTAGCCGGCGCCGAGATAGGACCAGCTCGCGATGGTACCGGTCACGGTATTCTCCGCGGTGTCACCTTCCGCCAGCAGGGCCATCTTCTCGGGCCGCAGGCTGAGCAACACCTGGCTGCCGAGTGGTGGCGCTTCGGCGGCCATGGTCACCACGCGGGTTGCGCCCGCGCCGATGGCGAAGCCACCGGCGAAAACCTCCCGCACCGTGCCGGCCAGGAAGTTCGACTTGCCGAGGAAGTCCGCCACGAAGCGGGTACGCGGTGCCTCATACAATTGCGCCGGCGCACCCTGCTGGATCAGCTTGCCATGGTTGAGGATGGCCACCTGGTCGGACAGCGACAGCGCCTCCTCCTGGTCATGCGTGACGTTCACGAAGGTGCGGCCGATGCGGCGATGCAGCGCCTTCAACTCGTCCTGCAATTCCGCGCGCAGCTTCTTGTCCAAAGCCGAGAGCGGCTCATCCAGCAGCAGCAGCGCCGGTTCGAAGACCAGCGCGCGGGCCAGCGCCACGCGCTGCTGCTGGCCGCCGGACAACTGGCGCGGCAGGCGTTCGCCAAAGGCCGAAAGCTGCACCAGGTCCAGCGCCGCGCGCACCTTCGCCTCGCGCTCCGCCGCCCCCATCTTGCGGACGCGCAGCGGGAAGGCGACGTTCTCGCCCACCGTCATGTGCGGGAACAGCGCATAGCCCTGGAACACCATGCCGAAGTCGCGGCGTTCCGGCGGCAGCGCGGTGATGTCGCGGCCATCGAGCAGGATGGCGCCTTCGCTCGGCGCCACGAAGCCTGCGATGCACATCAGGATGGTGGTCTTGCCGCTGCCGGAGGGGCCGAGCAGGGTCAGGAACTCCCCCTGCCCTACCTCCAGCGACACATCGGCGACGGCGGTGAAGCTGCCGTAGCGCTTGCTCAAGCCGCGCAGGGCGAGCGCGTGTCCCGCAGCGGACATCAGGCGCGATAATCCGGCTGCTCACGATCCAGTTTTCGTCGCAGCGCCTGCCAGGGCAGCCAGCCCTTGCTCGGGCCCGTGCTGAACTGCTTCCGCGTACGCTCCACCGTGGCAGCGGACGCCACCGCGAGCGGCGCGCCGGAGGATTGGGCGGCGAGCTGGATGCGGCAGGATTGTTCCAGGTACCACATCCAGTAGAAGGCCTCCGCCACCGTGTGCCCCACCGTCAACAGGCCATGGTTGCGCAGGATCATCGCCGGCTTGTCGCCGAGGTCCTGCACCAGCCGCTCGCGCTCCGACAGGTTGTCGTCATCGGCCACGCCTTCATAGTCATGGATCGCGACGCGGCCGATGAACTCCATCATCATCTGGTTCAGCGGCAGCAGGCCGCCGGTCTGGGCCGCCACCGCCATGCCGGCCAGGGTGTGCGTGTGCATCACGCAATTCGCGTTGTCGCGGCCACGATGCACGGCGGAATGGATGACGAAGCCGGCCGGGTTCACCGGCCAGGCGGTGGGCTGCCGCGGCTCGCCATCCGCATCCACCAGCACGAGGGAGGAGGCCGTGATTTCCTCGAACAACAGGCCGTAGGGATTCACCAGGAAACGATGGCCCTCGCCAGGCACACGCACGGACAGATGCGTGAAGACCAGGTCCGTCATGCCGTGCAGCGCGATCAGGCGGTATGCGGCGGCAAGGTCCTCGCGCAGGTCCTGCTCGGTCGGCACATGGTCCGGGTCGGGGCGGACGGGGGGCGGGGGCAGTGCCATTCAATAGCCTCGCGCGTGATCATAAAGGTTGGCAAGCGGGCGGCCCGCCGTGAAATCCGCGATGGCGCGCGCCACGTACTGCGCGCGTTCACGACGGCTCGGCAGGCTCGCGACATGGGGCGTCACGATGATCCCGGGATGCGCCCAGGCCAGGCTTGCAGCAGGCAGCGGCTCCGCTTCGAAGACATCGAGCACGGCACCGGAAAGCTGGCCGGCATCCAGTGCCGCGATAATGTCCTCCAGCTTCTGGTGGCTGCCGCGGCCGGCATTCACCAGCCCGGCGCCCCGCGGCAGCTTCGCCAGCAGCGGCGCGGCGAGGATGCCACGCGTTTCCGCTGTCGCGGGCAGCAGGCAGACCAGGATCTTCGTCTCCGCGAGAAAATCATCGAACGCCGCCTGCCCCGCGAAGCAGGTCACCCCCGGCAGGTCCTTGCGCGTGCGTGACCAGCCACGCACGGGAAAGCCGAGCCCTTGCAGCATGGCGGCGGCGCGGCTGCCCATATTGCCAAGACCCATGATGCCAACGGGCGTTTCGCGCGCGGTCCATTCAGGCTCGTCGTAGGACCAGGTCGCCTGCGCCTGCTTCAGCGCCATCTGCCGCGCATCCTTCAGCAGCGACAAGGCCGCCCAGCAGATGAATTCGCCCATGCGCTGCGTCGCACCATCTGGTGCCATCCGCATCAGTGGCACATGCTTCGGCAGCGCCGCGTCCGCGGTGATCAGGTCCACGCCGGCGCCGCTGCCGAAGATGACCTTCAAATTCGGCAGGCCGGCGAGCCGCCCGGCATCCGGATCCCAGGCCAGCACGTAATCCACCGCATCCGGCGCGACCCCGGCATCATCCCACCAGCGCACATCCAACCCGGGCGCAAATTCGGCGAAATGCCGCTGCCATTCTGGCATGGCGGCCTCGCCACCGGATTTCACCAGGATCGTCGGCATGAGGTTCCTATTCGACGCGCTGCGGCGCGGTCATGCCGCGCCGCAGCAAACCTGCCCTCAGCCGGTGACCATGTCGATATAGTCCGCATTGGCCTGGGCATAATTCTGCCCCCACCAGCGGCCATCCTGCGGCACCTGCAGCCGCGCATTGGCGGGTTCGGTCGGGTTGTACTTCTTGAACTCCTCCGGCACGAGCGCCGCGGCGCGCGGATTGGTCGGCCCATTGCCCAGCAGCTGCAGCAGACCCACCTGCGCCTCCGCATTCGCCAGCATCGAGGCCAGCAGCCGCTGCGCCAGCGCGCCACCCGGATTGCCGCGCGGGCTGACGAAGATGCCGGGCTGCAGGATGCCCTGGTTCCAGATGAACTTGAACCGGCCGTTGCTCTCATTCTCCAGCACCTTGGCGCGGGTGTGCCACAGCATGCCCATCACCGCTTCACCCGTGCGGATGAACTGCTCGGATTCGGCGCCGCTGGTCCAGAACACCAGGCTGCGGCGAATTTCCCGGACGCGCGCCAGGCAGGCGCGGATCTCGAGCGGGTAAAGGTTCTCGGGACTCTTGCCGAGCGAGAGCTGCGCCACGTCCAGCGCACCGGCGGCGTCACGCCGCAGCAGGCGGGTGCCGGGGAATTTCTGCAGGTCCCAGAAATCCGCCCAGCTTGTCGGCGCCGTCTGGAACTTGCTGCTGTCATAGACCAGCACGTTGCTGAAGGAATACGGCGCCGCGCCGTGCTCCAGCGCGAAGGTCGGGCCGATGACATTGTTGCGGTCGACCACGTTGTAATCAATCGGGTTCAGCAGGTTCATCCCGCCCAGCAGATGGGACGTGGTGGCCGAGCTGTCGCAGAGGTCCCAGGTCACCCGGCGCGACTCGACCATGGAGCGGATGCGCCCGGCGGATGGCCCGGTGCTGTCCTGCACCACCGTCACGCCCGGGTTCGCATCCATGAAGGGCTTGCCGTAGAAATTGCCGAAGCCCTGGTTGGCGATGCCGCCCCAGTTCACCATCACCAGTTCCCGCGCGGCTTGCGCCTGCGCCGCGCCTGGCAGCGCGCTCGCCACGCCCAGCGCCGCCAGGCCGGCCAGCAATCCACGCCGGCTGATCTCGCCGCGGCGGAACTTCTCCAGCGCCAGTTCGACGCAATCCTGCTGGAAGTTTTGCATACGAAATCCCTCTTTTTGTTGAAGCCCCCGATTGGTCCCTTGATCCGGAGCGTCTCCGGCAGGAACCTCGCCCGGAGCAAGTGAACAGCGGGACGCGCGCCACGGCAATGTCTGATCTGCATCCGATTTTCGCGCCCGGCTTCAAGGCGCGCCCCTGGTGGTGGGAAGCGGCCGAGCCGCCCGACCGCGAGAACACCCTGCCGGACCACACCGCGGTCGCCATCGTCGGCGGCGGCTATGCCGGGCTGTCCGCTGCACTGACGCTGCGCCGGCTGGGGCACCAGGTGACGGTGCTGGATGCGGAACGCATCGGCTGGGGCGCGTCATCCCGCAATGGCGGCATGGTCTCGGGCGGGCTGAAGGTGGCCTCCACCGGCCTCAGCGAAACCTATGGCGCGGAACAGGCGCAGCGCATCACCGAAGCCGCCGCCGCGTCCTTCCCCTTCATCGAGGAGACGATCGCGCGGGAGGGGATCGACTGCGACTATGTCCGCTGCGGACGCTACATGGGCGCGTGGTCCAAGGGCCATTTCCGGGCGATGGAAGGCCGCGCCGAGTGGATCGCCAAGGTCACCGGCCTGCCGACCGAGATGGTGCCGCAAACCCGCCAGCGCGAATTTCTCGGCAGTGACCACTACCGCGGCGGGATGGCGGCCGCGGCCACCGGCAGCCTGCATCCGGGCAAGTACGCACGCGGCCTGGCCGCGGCTGCGGAGAAGGCGGGCGCGCATCTGGTGGATGGCGTGCGCGTGACCGGCGTGAAGCAGGAGGGCAGCGGCTTCCGCCTGGCGACCGACAAGGGCGAGCTGCGCGCGGATGCCGTGCTGGTCGCCACCAACGGCTACACCAAGGATGCGCGCGGCACCGCTTTGCCGTGGCTGGCGAAGCGCCTGGTGCCGCTGAACTCCTACATCATCGCGACGGAAGAACTGCCGCCGGAGACCATGGACCGGCTGTTCCCGGGCCGCCGCATGATCTCGGACAGCAAGCGCGTGCTGAACTATTTCCGGCCCTCGCCGGATGGCAAGCGGGTGCTGTGGGGCGGCCGCGCCAGCTTCCGCGCGGCAACCGCGGAGCAATCCGCGCCGACGCTGCACAGCTACATGACGGCGACCTTTCCCGAACTGGCGGGTACCAGGATCACGCATGCCTGGACCGGCTATGTCGCCTTCACATTCGACTACCTGCCGCATATCGGCGTGCAGGATGGCGTGCATTTTGCGGCCGGCTGCCAGGGCAGCGGCGTCGCCATGGCCACCTGGCTCGGCCACAACGTGGCGCTGAAGCTGGCCGGGGCGGCCAATGAACGGTTTGCGCTGGACGGGCTGAACTTCCCGACCCGGCCGACCTATACCGGCACGCCCTGGTTCCTGCCGTTCGTCGGCAGCTGGTACCGGCTACGTGACCAGATCGACCGGATGGGCGCATGAGCCCCGATTTTCTGCTGTTGAACGGCCGCATCGCGACGATGGATGCGTCGGGCACCGAATGCACGGCGCTGGCCGCGCATGATGGCCGCATCGTGGCCCTCGGCGACGACAGCCTGCGCGACCTTGCCGGGCCAGGAACAATAGTCCTCAACGCCGAGGGCCGCCGCGTGCTGCCCGGCATCGTCGACAGCCACGCGCATCCGGATGCCTATGCGCTGCGGCTGCGCGCCTGGACACTGGTCTCGCCGGAGCATGTGGCGACGCGGGACGCGCTGCTGTCCCGCATCCGCGCCCGCTGCGCGCAGGCCGCGCCCGGCCAATGGTGCGCCTTCTACCGGCTGAACGAGCGCGCCTCCGGCGGCTATCCCACACTGGCGGAGCTGGATGCGGCGAGCCTCGGCCGCCCGGTCTTCATCCTGCGCACCGATGGTCACCTGGGCCTCGCCAATTCGGCCGCCTTCGCCGCCTGCGGCGTCACGCGGGACACGCCCGACCCCGCCTTCGGCCGCTTCGACCGCCTCCCCGATGGCAGCTTCACCGGCCTGGTGCGGGAGACGGCGGCGCATGTCTTCCTCAACGCCGTGCACGGCCAGGACAGCGAGGCCGACATCGCGGAGGGCATGGAGCAGGTGCAGGACCAGTGCCTGGCCGCCGGCATCACCTCGGTCGCAAACTCGCTGACGCCGGCGAAGGCGATCCGCGCCTATCAGAAGATGCGGCGGGACGGGAAGTGGCGCATGCGGATGGGCATCATCGCCTCCGGCCGCGACGAGCCGCTGATCCCGGCCCTGATCGGCGCCGGCATCCAGTCCGGCTTCGGCGATGATTGGCTGCGGATGATCGGCGTGGAGTGGTGCCCGGATTGCTCCACCTCAGGCCGCACCGCCGCCTATTGGGATCCCTATCTCGGCACGCCGGTACCGGGGGAGCCTGTGCCGAATACGGGCATGCTGCTGTACGAGAAGGACGACCTGACCCAGCGCGCCACCGCCGCACACGCCGCGGGCCTGCAGGTGATGATCGAGGGCGTCGGCGACCGCGGCATCGACTTTGCGCTGGATGTGATGGAGGCGGCACTCGCCGCGCATCCTGTGGCGGATCACCGGATGCGCGTCGAGCACTGCTGTTTCGTCACGCCGCCCATTCTGGCACGGTTGAGGCGCGGCGGGTTCGTGGACAGTTCCGCCACCGGCTTCATGGATGAACTTGGCGAGGCCTATGTCGCCAACCGCGGCCAGGATGCCATGCGCCACATGTGGCCGCATCGCGCGTTGATCGATGCTGGCGTGCCGGCGCCCGGCCATTCGGATTTCGCCGTCTGCCGCGTCTCCCCCTGGACCGCGCTCGCCGCCATGGTCACGCGCCGCACCAGCACCGGCGCCGTTCTCGACGCATCCCAGGCGATCACGCCGATCGAGGCGATCCGCGCCTACACAACCCTCGGCGCCTGGGCGCAGCGGGAAGAAGCGCAGAAGGGCTCGCTGGAGGTCGGCAAGCTGGCCGATTGCATCATGCTGGACCGCGACGTGCTGAATGGGGAGGATATCGGCGGTACGCAGGTGCGGGCCACCATCGTCGGCGGCGTGCTGCGCCACCAGGCGTGACGGCGCGGCTGACGCCCGCCGATATCGCGCTGCTGGTCCTGCTGTGTGCCAGCTGGGGCTTCGCGCAGGTGGCGATGAAGCTGGGCGGCGAGGGTATCTCGCCCCTGGTTCAGGCTGGGCTGCGCTCGGCGCTCGCGATACCACCCGTGCTGGCCTGGTGCTGGTGGCGCGGGGTGGTGCTGGTGAAGCGGGATGGTAGCCTGCCGGCCGGGCTGCTCTGCGGCGCGCTGTTCGCGCTGGAATTCTGGGCGATCTTCGCCGCGCTGGAACGCACCACCGCGGCCCGCGTGGTGGTGCTGCTCTATACCGCGCCCTTCTTCGCCACCCTGGCGACGCATTTCCTGCTGCCGGATGACCGGCTGACGCCGCGCAAGCTGCTGGGCCTGCTGATGGCGCTGTGCGGGCCGCCGCTGATCTTCGCGGACCGGCTCGGCGGCGCGCAGCTCGCCGGGGATGCGCTGGCGCTGCTGGCGGCTCTGGCCTGGGGCGGCACCATCGCCACCATCAAGGCCAGCCGCCTGACCCGCATCGCGCCGGAGCGCACGCTGCTGTATCAGCTTCTGGTGTCCGCCCTTCTGATCCCGCTCGGCTATGCGCTTGGCGAGCCAGGCGTCTTCGCGCCCAGCGCGCTGGTCTGGTGGTCGCTGGCCTATCAGGTGCTGGTGGTGGCGGTCGTCAGCTACATCGCCTGGTTCTGGATGGTCGCCCGCCACCCGGCCTCCCGCCTCGCGCCCTTCCTGTTCCTGACCCCGGCCTTCGGCGTGATGTTCGGCGCCATCTTTCTCGCGGAGCCGGTGACGCCGGGGCTGCTCGCCGCACTGGTGCTGATCTGCGGCGGCATCGTGATTGTAAATCGCACATGAGCGGCCGGCGCGGCCCGCCGCCACGCATGGCGAACTCCTTCACGGAGCGGCTTGGCGCGCTGCGCAACCTGGCGCCCTTCATCGCCATGGTCTGGCGCACCAGCCCCTGGCTCACCACCGCCTCCCTGCTGCTGCGGCTGGTCCGCGCGCTGCTGCCAGTCGTGGCGCTGTTCATCGGCAAGCTGATCATCGACGATGTGGTGGCCCTGCTCGGCGAAGAGCCGCGCCCGGAAAGCCCCTGGGTGTGGTGGGAAACAGGCCGGCTGGATTGGCTCGCCTGGCTGGTCGCCGCAGAATTCGGCCTCGCGGTCCTGGCCGATCTGCTCAACCGCGTCGTCACGCTGGTGGACAGCCTGCTGGGGGAACGGGTGGCGAATGACGCCTCGATCCGCCTGATGCGCCACGCGGCCACGCTGGACCTGGCGGATTTCGAGGATGCCGCCTTCCAGGACCAGCTCGACCGCGCCCGCCGCCAGACCAGCGGCCGGATGGGCCTGATGGGCCAGATCTTCAACCAGGTGCAGGATCTGGTGACGGTCGCCAGCTTCGCCGCCGGCCTGCTGTTCTACGCCCCCTGGCTGATCCTGCTGCTGCTGGTCGCCCTCGGCCCCGCCTTTCTGGGCGAGGCGCATTTCAACGCCCAGGGCTATGCACTGGACTACGGCCGCGCGCCGGAGCGGCGGGAGCTGGATTACCTCCGCGCCACCGCCGCCAGCGCGGAGACGGCGAAGGAGGTGAAGGTCTTCGGCCTGAACGACTTCCTGATCGACCGCTACGCCGAGGTCTCCGCCGCCTTCTACGCCGGCAACCGGCGCCTGGCGCAACGCCGCGCCTTCTGGGGCGGCGCCTTCACCGCGATCGGCACCATCGGCTACTACCTGGCCTTCGCCTTCATCGTCTGGCGCACGCTGGAGGGCGCCTTCAGCGTCGGCGACCTGACCTTCCTCGCCGGGTCCTTCCGCCGGCTTCGCCAATTGCTGGAGGGGCTGCTGACCGGCTTTTCCACCACCGCCAGCCAGGCGCTGTACCTCGATGACCTGTTCAGCTTCTTCCGGGTGAAACCCGGGATCCTGTCCCCGCCCGACCCCCTGCCCTTCCCGGCACCGATCCAGCAGGGCTTCGTCTTCGAGGATGTCGGCTTCCGCTACCCCGGCGCCGAGCGCTGGGCGGTGCGCCACCTGTCCTTTAAGCTCCACGCCGGCGAGGTTGTCGCCCTGGTCGGCGAGAACGGCGCCGGCAAGACGACACTCGTAAAACTGCTGACCCGCCTGTACGACCCGGTGGAGGGTCGCATCCTGCTGGATGGCCGCGACCTGCGCGACTACGACCTGGACGCGCTGCGCGCCGGCATCGGCGTGATCTTCCAGGATTTCGTCCGCTACAACCTGACGGCCGGTGACAACATCGCCGTCGGCCGCATCGCCGCGCGCCACGACTCGCCGCGGATCGAGCGCGCCGCACAGCGCAGCCAGGCGGATGCGGTCATCGCCCGCCTGCCCGCCGGCCTCGCCCAGATGATCGGCAAGCGTTTTCGAAACGGCGTCGAGCTTTCGGGGGGCGAGTGGCAGAAGATGGCCATCGCCCGGGCCTATATGCGACAGGCCCAGGTGCTGATCCTGGACGAGCCGACCGCGGCGCTCGACGCCCGCGCGGAATACGAGGTTTTTTCTCGATTCAAGGATCTCAGCGAGCGGCGCACGGCGGTGCTGATCTCGCACCGCTTCTCCTCCGTCCGCATGGCCGACCGCATCCTGGTGTTGGCGGATGGCAAGGTGGAGGCGGAGGGCACGCATGAGGCACTGCTGGCGGCCGGCGGCCGCTATGCCGAGCTGTTCGAGTTGCAGGCCGCCGGCTACCGCTGAACCACGGCGCCCATTCGCCCCCTCCGCAACCGCCCGATCGCGACCGCGGCACCGACCCCCGCCGCCAGCACCGCCAGCGCCACCAGCGGCCGGTAGAACAGCCAGGCCAGCGCGATGACGGATGGCGCCAGCACCAGCGTCAGCAGCAGCGCCACGAGCCCGGTGCCGAAGCCGACAACGGCGCCCACCGGCGGCAGCACATCGGCCAGCACCTTCAACGGCTTCAGAACCAGCCCGAAGCCCACCAGCATCAGCAGGACCAGGCCGCCGCGCAGCAGCCATGTCATCGTCGCATTCGCCGCCTCGGCCTGGGCGAACATCTCGGCAGCCGGCACCGCGCCCGGCACCAACAGGTAGATCTGGTCACCGGCCAGGGTCGGGAAGCCCGCGAAACCATCGCCGCGCTGCGCCGCGACCACGGACAGCGCCTCTGGCCGCGCGATGCGCCAGGTGATGCGCAGGTCGCCCACCCGCGGCGCGCCGGCATCGGCGCCGAGGAACAGGGCGGGACCGTAGGGTGGAACCAGTTCCTCCCGCGCCGGCACGTCGCCCGCCTGGTCCTCGGTGATCCGGAAGCCGCCGAGGCGGATGTCCGGTGCCGTCCAGTCGCGGTCGGCATGGCGCGGCTGCGGGTTCTCATGCCCCTGCGGCTGGCGGAAGCGACTGGAATCGTTGCGGCCCTCTGCCCAGCCGCGGGTGTAGCGATAGGTGGTCACGGTTTCCGTCGCGCCGCCCATCTGCGTGCGCGTCTCGGTCTGCCGCTCCTCCCGCCACTGGTACATCTCGACCTGTCGCAGCAGGCGCAGCGTGCCGGGCGGCGCGGTAACGCCAAGCTCGGCATCCACGGGCACGCCGCCGGCCCGCACCGGGGCGCTGACATGCACCAGCCGGCCCTCCATCGCCGGATCGGGCCGGTCCGCCGCCACGCTCTGGACCTGGCCTGCACCCTCCGCCAGCGACTTCGCGGTCTGCACCGCGCGGCCCTCGTTCCAGAAAGTCAGCACCACCGCCGCCAGCACAAAGACGATGCCGACGAAGATGCCGCCGATGGCGCTGCCGAGCCGGCTGAACCAGGAGGTGCGGACGGTCTCGGTAATCAAGTCAGGCATGGCATGGTCTCCCTGGCGCGGTGCTATCCTCGCGCGCCAAGGTTGAACATCCCCTTGCGTTACATTCCGGTTTCGCGGCGTTTCAGGGCGAGGCGCTGCGGCGCTTCCTCCACCCGCAGCGCCGCAAACCGGGCCAGCACATCCTCCGGCCAGGCGCCGACCTTGCGGGTGGCGAGGTCAACGCAGAGGTACAGCACCTCATTCTCCGCCGAGAGCCAGCCCTCCGCCGCGTGATACAGCCGGTGGCGCAGCAGAAGGCGCTTGGAGTCGAAGCCCAGCAGCGCGCTGTCCGCGGCCAGCGGCGCATCCAGCACCACCTCCCGCCGATAGGCCTGCCAGGATTCGACTGCGAAGGTGCCGAGGCCGCGCGCCCGCAACGGCGCGCCCAGGCCCCAATCCGGCCAGGCGGCATCCGTCGCCAGGTCGAAGACCACCAGGTAGTAGGCCAGGTTCATATGGCCGTAATGGTCCACCCATTCGGGCCGGACATGGCCCAGCCCGACCCGCCCCTCCGTCACGCCGGGCCCCGAGTCAGTGGATCTCATCCGCCTGCGCCAGCGCCGCGGCCAGCTTGGCGGCGCTGAAATCCGGGTCCTTGCACAGATCCAGGATCACCTTTTCCCGCCGCGCGCCCAACTCGATCGCGGCCGGGATCTTGCGGACGGCTTCATGCGGGATCACCACGGCGCCGTGGTGGTCGGCATGGACCACATCCTCATGCTGCACATGCATCCCATGCACCGCGACTTCCTGCCCGTAGGCCACCATGTGGACGAAGGCGTGGGACGGGTTCACCACGCCGGCGATCAACTGGAAATTCGGCGCCAGCATGTCGAGGTCGCGGATCGAGCCGTTGGTCACGCCGCCCTGCGCGCCCAGCGCCTTATGCACCGCCGAATGCACCTCCCCCCAGAAGGCGCCGACGCCGGGCGTGTCGTCCAGGTCCTGCAGCACCACGATGGTGGGCAGGGAGGCGCGCTCGACATATTCGTACCAGCCGAGCCGGATCTTGCGGTCCACCTCCTTCGCCCGGCCGGAGGGTGCGGCGGCGCGGATGGTGCCGGTGCGGGCCAGGCCGCAGATCGGCGGCAGCTTGCGATCGGCCGCCACCATCGGGCGCACCGTGAAGCCATGGCCGCGGCGCTCCGGCACCACGAATTCCAGCGCGTTGCAGATGGTCGGCGTATCCCACTGCCGCAGCGTCTCAAGGTCTTCCAGGGTGAATGGATGCTCGGCCATGGTCGCGTTTCCCTCCTGCGTCTCTGCGCGCGGGCAGCATCCGGCGATGGCCGCCGCCAGTCAAACCACCCCACCACGCCAGCCGCGCTTGTTGCGGCCCCGCGCGGCCTGTAGCCTCGCGCCTAGGTAAAGCCGGCGGGGCCTTCAGCCTCGCACCCAGGTCAAGAAGGTCACCGGACCCAGCATGCGCCGCTTCGCACCCATCCAGGACCAGGGCTGAGCCATGCCGGACACATCCCCCCCGCCAGCAGCGCCACACCCGGCGCCACACCGGGCCGGCCTGCGCGCCGGCACCGGCACGCCCGGGGCCTCCCGCCTCGGCGGCTGGCTCGGGCGCATCGGCGTGCGGGCCGGGCTGATCACGCTGCTGATGGTGATGGTGGTGGGCCTGCTATCCGGCGCCGCGCTGGTCGTGGTGGGGCGCCAGGTGGTCATCATCGAACAGCTCGGCCTGCGCGACCGGGATGCTGATACCGCGGTGGATGATCTGGCGCTGCATGTGGCGGATTTCTCCTCTGCCTTCGCCAGCGTCATCGCCGGCGTGCTGCAGCCCGGGCCCAGCGCCCAGCGCATGGTCCGCAACGGACAGTTGATCAACGTGGCCTTCGACCGGATGGTGACCATCCTCGGCCCGCAGATCGACCCGATCGTGCTCGGTGGCGGCGTGGACATGGCCCGGCGCCTGCCGGAGTTCACCGAACAGGTGCGCGCCGCCTTCGCCGAAAGGCAGCGCCCGATGTTCGGCCCCCTGCATGAGGAATGGCTGGATTTCGCCTCCGCCTTCAACCGTGTCGCCACCGCGGCGCGGATCGAGGTGAAGCGCAGCTCCGAGGCATCGCTGGACGCGGCACGGCAGCTTGAACAGCAGGCACGCACCATCGTCATCGCCGCCGCCCTCGCCGGGCTGATCGGCTGTGCGCTGGTCTGGGTGGTGCTGGTTCGGCTGCTGGCGCGGCCGCTGTCGCGCCTCGCCAGCGCCATGGTCGCCCTCTCCCGCGGCGCGGTGGAAACCGCGGTGCCGGGGGCGGACCGCACCGACCAGGTGGGCGACATGGCGCGCGCCCTTCTGGTGTTCCGCGACAATCTGGTGGCCGCCCGCAACCTGACGGAAACCGCGCTGGAAAACGCCCGCCGCACCGCCGTCGCCACCACCCAGGCGTCCGACGCCATCGGCCAGGTCTCGGATGGCGCGATGACCCAGCTGGCGGAGCTGCGCCAGGTGGAGGAAGCGCTCGGCCAGACGCAGGATGCGGTGCGGGAGGTGAACCGCACGACGCAGGACAGCAGCGACCGCGCCGATGAATCGAAGACCCTGCTGGCCAGCAACCTGGTGAAGCTGCGCAGCCTGATCGAGCTGGTGGATGCGGTGGCAGAGGATACCGAGCGCGTCACCCGCATCGCCGGCACCATCGCCAAGATCGCGACCCAGACCAACATCCTGGCGATCAACGCCGCCATCGAGGCCGCCCGCGCCGGCGAACACGGCCGGGGCCTTGCCGTGGTGGCGGAGGAAGTCCGCGCGCTGGCCGCCAGCAGCGAGACCCTGGCGCAGGAAATCGCCGATGTGGTTCTCGTCGCCGGCCGCCGTACGCGGGAGGGCAGCGGCACCGCCGCCGCGGTGGGCGAGGCGATGGATGAGCTGGAAACCCTCGTCACCGAAAGCGCCCGCCTTGCCGGCGCCATCGCGGTGGCGATGGAGGAACAGCAGGCCACCGTCACCAGCATTACCGAACGCGTCAGCACCCTGTCCCGCATCGGCCAGTCCAATGCGACGGCGGCGGAGGAGATCACCGTGACCATGATCGACCTGTCCAAGCTGGCCGCAGAGACCCGCAGCGTGGTGGAGGCCATGGCGTCAGACCGGGGGGCGTCAGACCGGGGGGCGTCAGACCGGGGGGCGTCGGACCGTGGAGCCTCCGATCGAGGGAAGAAAGCGTGAGCGAGACAACCCCGAGCGGCGAGGATGTCGCGATCCTCGTCGTCGATGACAGCAGCTTCAACCGGCTGGTGCTGAAGCGCCGGCTGGCGGAACTCGGCTACCCGAACGTCACCATGGCGGAGGATGGCGTGCAGGGCCTGGCGGCGCTGGAGCGCGCACGCTTCGACATCATGCTGCTGGACCTCGAGATGCCGAACCTCGACGGCATCGGCGTGCTGGAGCAGCTGCGGGCCGCACGCGGCGCGGCACCGCCCGTGATCGTCATCTCCGCCCTGACGGAGATGGACAAGATCGTCCGCTGCATCGAGCTGGGCGCGGAGGACTACCTGCCGAAATCCTTCGACCCGCCCTTGCTGAAGGCGCGGCTCGGCGCGGTGCTGGAGAAGAAGCGCCTGCGCGACCTGGCCGATGCGCGGCTGGCGGCGCTGGAGGCGGAGCTGGAATCGGCCCGCGCCGCCCAGCTTTCCCTGGTACCACGGGACTTCGTGGCGGCGGCGACCGGCGATCTGGTCGTGCATGCGGCGATGGTGCCGGCGCGCCAGGTGGGCGGCGACCTGTATGACTGCCTGCGGCTCGACGGGCGCCACATGCTGTTCGCCGTGGCCGATGTCTCCGGCAAGGGCGCCCCGGCCGGCCTGACCATGGCACGCACCCTCGGCCTGATGCGCGCCGCAGCCAAGCGCCTGGCGCCCGCGGATGCCGCGCCGGATCCGGGCGACATCCTGACCATGACCAATGATGACCTTTCGGCCGACAATGAAAGCCAGACCTTCGTCACGGTGGTCGTTGGCGTGATCGATGGCACCACCGGCGCCGGGCGCATCGCGGTCGCCGGGCACGACATTCCGCTGCTGGTCGCGCCGGGCATCGCGCCTCGGCTGATGGAGAAGCTGCGGCGCCAGCCGGCGCTCGGCGTGATGGAGGGCATCCCCTACGCCTCGGATCCGTTCCAGCTTGCGGTCGGGGAGGCGATGTTCTGCTACTCCGATGGCGTGTCGGAGGCGGAGGACGACAAGGGCGGCTTCTTTGGCCGGGACCGGCTGGAGGCGGCGCTGGCGCAGGCCGGCACCGACCCGTCCGGGCTGGTGGACACCGTGCTGCGCGCCGTCACGGCCTTTGCCGATGGCGCGCCGCAGGCGGATGACATCACGGCGCTCGCCTTGCGCTACGCGGGCTGATCGCCCGCGTAACGCAAGACAAGGTTCAGCGCGGCAGCACCGGCGCGTTGGTCACATGCATCACGCCGTCGGAGGCCAGCACGTTGCCACGCGTGATGGCCACCGGCGCGCGGCCGGCCACAGGGGTCACCCCCTCCCGCGCCAGGGTCGCGCTGCGGCCGCCGGTGGGCTGCACCTGGAGCCGGGCGCGGTCCCAGGTCACCACCACGTTGCGGCGCGGCGCGATATCCTGGAAGCGCAGCAGGCCGAAGGCGGCGTTGGCGAAGACGATCGGCTGCACCAGCGCGCGCTGCGCCTCCGTCGGATTCGCCGGCGGGTTGTCGAGCAGCGCCAGCACGGGGGCGGGCAGGCCGTCGAAGCCCTCGTTCACCGGGGCGAACAGCGTCACGGCGCCGCTGCGAAGGCCGAGCCGCGGCACTGCCCCACCAACGGCCAGCGCGTTGGCGAAGCGGCGGTGCTCCGGTTTGCCACGCAGCAGCGTCAACAGGTCGATCGTGCCGTCTTCCGGTAGCGCACGCTGGACGATCGGGGTCTGGCAGGCGGCCAGCAGCAGCGCGAGGCCGCCGGCACCAAGGGCGTGGCGTCGGGCAATCACGGGCAGGTCCTTCCACAAGTATCGAACGGCCATTCTTCGGGCCGGGGGCGAGTCGCCCTGATGGCGCATCGCGCGGCCTTAGCCTTGGCACGCGACAGCGTCCAGCGCCCCGGATGGACGCCCTGTATCAACCTGTCGCCACCTCCGGCGCGAACCCATCCGGTTCCAGAACCAATACCGGTTCACCGTTGCCCAGCACGCCGACGCCGCCGATTCCCGGCAGCACCGCGAGTGCCGGGTGCAGCGGGCGCAGCAGCAGATCGGTGCGCTTCTGCACCCGGTCCACCATCAGGCCGAAGCTGCGCCCGCCCGACTTCACGATCACGATGGCCCCGCCCAAACCAGGCGCCGAAGCCACGCCGAGCAGCATGGCCAGCGACAGCACCTCGCACCCCGCCGGGCTGCCGGCTTCCAGCACCGCTTCCACCCGCGCGGCGGGCAGCGCATAGGGGTGGCCCGCCGACTCCACCAGCAGCACCGGCTGCACCGCGGCGGTCAGCGGCAGGCGGAGCGTGAAGCTGGTGCCCTGCCCCGGCTGGCTGGCGATTTCCACCGTACCGCCTGCGCGCCGGATCGCATCCTGCACCACATCCAGCCCGACGCCGCGGCCGGAGGTTTCGGTCACCGTCTCGGCGGTGGAGAAGCCGGGGCGGAACAGCAGCGCGAAGACCTCCTCCTCCGCCATCTGCGCCGCCTGATCGGCGCCGACCAGGCCGCGCGCGACGGCACGGGCCAGCACGCGGTCGCGGTCGATGCCCCGCCCATCCTCCGCCACCCGCACCCAGACCTGCCCGGTGCGGCGGGCGGCGGTCACGCGCAGCTGGCCGCGGCGCGGCTTGCCCGCCGCTTCCCGTGCCTCGGGCGGCTCGATGCCGTGGTCCACGGCGTTGCGCGTCAGGTGCAGCAGCGGGTCGGCCAGCAATTCCACCAGGCTGCGGTCGATGGTGACATCCTCGCCCTCCATCACCAGCTCGACCTCCCGCCCCGAGGCCTGGGCGACGGCGCGCACCACGCGCGGCAGGCGGCCGAACAGGGTGCCCACCGGCACCACGCGCAGCTCCATCACCGCATCATCCAGCCGCCGCATGCCGAGCGCGAGGCGGCTTTCGCTACGCTCCAGCGTCTCCTGCAACTGCCGCAGCCGGCCGATCGCCCCACCCAGCTCCCGCGCCGCGCCACCAGGCAGGCGTCGTTCCAGCGCGCCCAGCGTGGCCAGCGCCTGCGCCAGCCCGCCATCATCCAGCGACTCCGCGAGCGCCAGTGCGGCGGCGCGCACCTCGGTCTCCAGCGTGATGATCTGGTCGATCGTCTCCTGCCGCACCCGCATGGTCACCGGCGCGCCGCGCGCGGGCGCAGCCTCCGGCGCCGGGCCCGTCTCGGCCGGGGCCAGTTCCAGCACGGCGGCGCCGGCCGGGTCGGCGGCGGTCAGCGCGCGGGACAGCGCCTCGAACTCCGCCGGGCCGGCCAGCAGCATGTCGAGATGCGGCGGCTGGCCATCCAGCACCGTGCGGCTGGTCAGCACCTCCGCCTCCGTGGCCAGGGCGGCGGTGATGGCGGATTCCAGCTCCACCGGCAGGCCAATTGCCAGACGCAGCCGCACCAGCAACCGGCCGCCCTCCACCGCCGCCACCACGCGGCGGCGGCCTTCGGCGCCCAGCAGGGCGGCGAAGGCCGGCGGGATGCGCGGGTCTGCCTGCTCGCCGCCGGGCAAGGCCTCCGGCACCGCGCGCAGCGCCGCCAGCCCGCCTTCCGCCGCCTGGCGCAGCCGCTCCACCAGCACCGGGCCCTGGGCGGCCAGGATCGCCGCCGCATCCGGGTCCGCGGCGCGGTCGGCCAAATCGGCCAGCGCCAGCAGAAGCTGTTCCAGCGCCTCCAGCCCGAAGGCGGCGGCGACCTCCGCCGCCTCCAGCGCGCCGGCCATGGCCGCGGTGGCATCGCCACCGGCGAGCGTGGCTTCGAGCTGGAAGGCCAGCGCAGCCAGGCGCGGGCCGAGCGCAACCGATTCGCTGCCCGGCAGCCCGACAAGCTGCGCGGCGCCAGCCGGCTCCCCGGCCAGTTCCTGCAGCAGCACCAAGCCGCGCCGCAGCCCGCCCAGCGCCGGCAGCGCCGCCGGACCGCCTGCCGTCGCCGCCAGACGCTCCACCGCCGCCGCCAGCCGGGCGAGGCCCATCATACGGGCCGCCTCCGTCAGCTCCCCGGCCTCCCGCACAGCCTCCGCCCGCCGGTCCGCCACCAGCCCCGCCAGCAGCGGCGCGGCGGATGCAAAGCGGGAGGCGAGCGCGCCCAGCAGCGCCACCCCGGCGCCCTGCCTGGGCGGCGGTGGCGGTGCGGGCGCCGCGACCGGCCGGGCCGGGCCGCCCTCGGCCAGGGCGGCGAGCCGCGCCAGCAGGTCGGGCGGCGCGGGCACGTCGCGATGCGCCTCCAGTACCGTGGCGCGCTGGCGGCGCAGCGTATCCACCGCGGCCAGCAACCCCTCCGCCACCGCGCCCTGCACGGCCACGCGGCCATTGCGCGCCAGGCCGAGCAGATCCTCGGCCCGGTGCGCCACATTCTTCATCCCCGGCGCGCCGAGCGCATCGGACATGCCCTTCAGGGAATGGAAGGCGCGGAACAGCCGGTCCACCGCCGCACGGTCCGATTCACCGGCCGAAAGGATGCGGTCGATCGCGTCCAGGTGGTCCTCGGACTCGCCGGCGAATTCCTGCCAGAGCGCCTCGTCTTGAATCATCGCAGCGCCTCCACCGGCAGGCCTGCGGCGCGGCGGGCGGTGCGCAGCAGCGCCGCACCCTGGCGCTCCCGCAGATCGGGGCTGAGCGCGCCGGAGGGCTTGCCGACGATGCCGGCGGCGCCGAGCCGCCGCGCCTCCACCGCCGTCGCCGAGCCGGGCCGCGCGGCGGACGACACGATGACCACCGCGCCACTGCCTTCCAGCGCCCAGCGTCGCAGCACGCCGAGGCCATCCAGCTCCGGCATCTCGATATCCAGCATGGTCAGGTCGGGCGCCAAGCGTTGCAGCCCGGCCAGGGCCTGGAGGCCGTCCGCCGCCTCACCCACCACCTCGAAATCCGCATCCATTGCCAGCGCCTCCCGCACCAGGCGGCGCATCATGGCGCTGTCATCCACCACCAGCACGCGGCGCCGGGCCGGAGCGGCAGCGGCTGCGGGCGGTGGCAGGTCGTGGCCGGCGGCGGCGATGGCGGCGGCATGGGCGGCCAGCGTCGAGGCCAAAGCGGGCAGCGCTGCCGGATCCTCGGGCGGTGCCTCCGCCAGCATGGCGCGCAACGAGGCGAGGCCGAGGGAGGCCGCCATCGCCCGCAGCGCCTCCGTCGCCCTTCCGGCCGCGGCGGCATCCGGGGCGGTGGCGAGGCGGGTGCAGGCGGCAGAGAATTCGGGCGTGAAGGCCGCCAGCAATTCGGGATCCAGCGCGGCGATATCCGGCGCAGATTCGGGCGGCGCGGGATCGGGCGGTGCGAGATCGGCACCGGCTTCGACAATCCGCGCCGCCTGCGCCCGCAGCGCCGCCGCCAGGTCACGCAGCGCGGCGGCATCGAAGGGCTCGAGCAGCCCGGGCGCCGGGTCCAGTAGCCGCAGCAGGGAGCCAAGCTCCACCGCGCCGGCCATGGCGCGCAGCCCATCCAGCGCGCGCGCCGCCTGCGCCGCATCGGCGGCCTGGGCCAGACGGTTGCAGGCCGTGGCGAATTCGGGGGCAAAAGCCTCCAGCATCTCCCGGTCCAGCAGGGCGGCGGGCGCCGTCGGCGCCAGCGGCGCGGCCGGTGCCGGCCCGGGCGGCTCGGCCAGCGGCACATCGGCACCCGCCGCCCCGATCGCCACCGCGTGCCGCGCCAGCGCCTCCGCCCCCGCATGCAAGGCCGGCCAGTCCAGCGGGTCCAGCGCCTGCGCCGTGCGATCGACCAGCGTGGCGAGGGAGGGCGCGCCGAGTGCGGCGGCCATGGCGCGCAACTGGTCCAGCGCCCGCCCGGCCGTCGCCGCATCCCGCACCATCGCGAGCCGCACCGCCTCCGCCTCAAATTCCGGCACGAAGGCGTCCAGCAGATCGCGATCGAGCGAAGGTTCGCTGGCCGGCCGATTCAGAGCTTCGCGCACTTCGGCGCTGCGCTCATCGGGCCGGATATTGCTGGCCGGCCGATTCAGAGCTTCGCGCCCTTCGGCGCTGCGCTCATCGGGCGGCGTCACGCCACCTTCTCCCGCACCAGCGCCGCCACCCGGCGGCCGAGGCCGGCCGGGTCCGCCGTTTCGATGGCGAGCCCTGCCTCGATCACTGCGCCCGGCATACCGCCGACGACGCAGCTTGCGACCGTCTGGGCCAGCACCGGCATTCCCCTGTCCTGCATCGCCCGCGCCCCCACCAGGCCGTCCCGCCCCATGCCCGTCATCACCACGCCCAGCGCACGTTGCGCCACCAGCGCCGCGGATTGGAACAGGAGATCGACGGAGGGATGCACCGCCGCCGCCCCACCCGCGAGCCGCAGCACCAGCCCCGCCTCCGGCCCCACGCCCCGCGCCAGGTGGCCATCCGTGCCACCCGGGATCACCGTGACCTCCCCCGACATCAGCCGCTGCCCGGCCCGGCCGACGCCGACCGGCACGCCGGACAGCCGCGCCAGGTGCTGCGCCAGATCGGGCGCCAGCTCCGCCGGCATGTGCTGCGCCACCACGCAGGGCACCGAAAGCCGCCCGGCGGCGGACAGGAAGGCGGCCAGGGCATCCGGCCCACCCGTCGAAGCCCCCACCAGCACCACGTCGCAGCCGCCGGCGGCCTGCACCAGCCGCACCGGCGCCGCGCCCCGCGCCGCCGGCCGCACCGCCGCACGCTGCCCAGCCCAATGCCGCAGCCGGCCGCGCAATTCGCGGTCGAGCATGGACAGGTCCACGCTGCCGAGGTCACCATCCTTGCAGAGGTAGTCCACCGCGCCCCGGTCCAGCGCGGCCAAAGCGGTGGCGGAGCCGTCGCTGGTGTGGTGGCTGACCATCAGCACCGCCGGCGGATCGGGCAGCGCCATGATCCGGCGCGTCGCCTCCAGCCCATCCAGCTTCGGCATCTCCACATCCATGGCGATGACATCCGGCCGCAGCTTCGCCGCCTGTTCCAGCGCGGCCTCGCCATCCGCGGCCTCGCCCACCACCTTCAGGTCGCCCTCGGCCTCGATGATCCGGCGCAGCGCCATCCGCATGAAGCCGCTGTCATCGACCACCAGCACGCGGATCATCGGAAGGCCCCCAGCACGGCGGCGCGGCAGACCGGCAAAGGCTGGTCGCCCATCGCCACCACGGCGGAGACCAGCCCCTCCCCGGCCACGGCGGCGATGTCGTGCTCCGGGATGCGGCGAAGCCCGGTGACATGGCTGACCGCAAGCGCGATGGCGGGCGTCCCGGCCAGTCGCAGCAGCGGCGCCATCGCCCCGGCATGGCCCAGCACGGCGGCGGCGCCGAGGCGAAGGCCGCCATCCAGCACCGGCAGCACATCGCCCCGATGCGCGGCAACGCCGCGAAAGCCCCGGCGCGCGGTGACGCCACGGAATTCGGCCGGCAGCCCCTCCGGCGCCGGGGTCGGGGCCTGCGGCGGGATCACCGCCACCACCTCCTCCACCGGCAGGGCAAAGGCCTGGCCGCCGGCGCTGCACAGCAGCAAGGCGCGGGTCGGGGTCGGTGCGGGCGGGACGGTGGCCTCGGCCAGCGGCGCGGCGGTCAGCGCCTCGGCCACCTGGTCCAGCCGATGCGCCAGCGTCGCCTCCCCGGCGCGGGCCGGGCCGATGCGGTTGCAGGGCAGGCCGAGGCGGCGGCCGCCATGGCGGAACAGCACCAGCAATGCGGCTGGCTGAGGCTCCGTCTCCCCCTGCATCAGCCAACCCGCATCGAGCACCAGTACCGGCGCGCCTGCGGCCACCGCATAGCCCAGGGCGCAGGCGCCGGCGGCGGGCGCCGGGCGCAGCACCGGCATCGGCACCACCCGCTCCAGCGCCGCGAAGGGCAGCACCAGGCGCAGCGTGCCGAGTTCCGCGGCGAGCGCCATCTGCCGCGTCGCCGCGCCGCGCATCGGCACGGCCCAGCCCTCTGCCGCATCGGCAGCCGGCAGCGGAGGCGGCACGCGGCGCGCGGCGAGGCGCGGCGGCACCAGCAGCGGCGCGCCCTGCGGCGGCAGCGGCACGAGGCCCTGCCCGGCCACCACCACCCGGCCATTGGGCCCATCCAGCATCACCCAGGCCCGGCCGCCCGGCAGACCGGGCGCCGCGGCCATCACCGGCACCACCTGCCCGGCCACCACGGCGACCCCCAGCAATCCGGCGGCGGCCAGCGGTGCCGGGCGCAGCGCGGTGGCCTCCACCACCGCGGCATCCTGCGGCAGGGCGAAGACCAGGTCGCCGGCGAGCAGAGCCTCAACCACCAGAACCCTCCCGCCGCCAGATGCCGATCAGGTCGCGCGACCATGGCACCAGGCCGATGCCGCGCGGCGGCCGGTCGGTCGGGCCGAGCAGCAGCGCGCCGCCGGGACGCAACGCCGCCACCAGCCGCTTCAGCACCGCAAGCCGCCCTTCCTCCGTCATGTAGATCAGCACGTTGCGGCACAGGATGGCATCTGCCGAGGCATCCGGCAGGCAGGCATCCAGGAGGTTGCCGCGCCGGAACCGCACCTGCGGGCGCAGCGCCGCCACCGGCTCGAACCAGCCATCGGCGATGTCGAGCCAGGCGCGATCGGCCACCGGCACCTCCCGCAGCGCATCCGGCGGGCCGAGGCGGTAGCGCGCGGCGGTCGCGGCCTGCAACGCCGGGCGGCAGAGATCCAGCCCCTCCACCTGCGAGGGGCGGCCGAGACCCGCCGCGAGGATCGCCAGCGTCCAGGCCTCCTCCCCCGTCGCGCAGCCGGCCGAGACCAGGGAGAGGGTGCCGCTATGTGCCAGGGCCGGCAGCACCTCCGTCCGGAAGTTTCCTGCACCGTCACCGCATCCAGCAGCGCCGCCCAATCCGGATGGTCGATGCTGGCGCGGTCCAGCGGCAGGCGGGACAGGATGGGCGCCGCGCGCAGCAGTCGGTTCCGCAGCACATCGGATTCGGAGAAGCCCGCCAGCCCTGCCAGCCTTTCCTGCACGGCCCCCAGGGGGAAGGCCGGAACCGGCGCGGCCAGCGAATCAGCCATGCTGGGCGGTCAGCCGGCCAGATCGGCGGAGCGCCGGTCGCGGGTCATGCTGCGGCGAATCCCTGGCTGATTTCTCGGCATCACGCGCGACGCTAGCCCAGAAGCCGGCCCGGCGGAACGGCCTCGACCTACCGGCCTGTCGGAAGCCGGCCTGCCGCCCGCATGGACCTGCCACCGACAATCAGCCACAATATCTAAGGTATTGGAAATACAAAAATTATGACGGATGCGTGACAGGGCCCCGGTTCGGTGATCGATCTGCTGGGCGCGTTCCTTGGCGGCATCGGCCTGTTCCTGGTGGGCATCAAGGGGCTGGGGACGCATCTGCAGTCACTGGCCGGGCAGCGCATGCGGGCCGTCGCCGCGCGGGCGACACGCGGCAGGCTGGCCAGCGCCGCCACCGGCCTGCTGCTTGGCGGCCTGACCCAGAGCAGCAATGCGGTGACCTTCATCCTGACCGCCCTGGTGCAGTCGCGCGTGCTGTCGCTGCGCCAGGCGCTGCCGCTGGCGGCCTTCGCCAATCCTGGCACGGCGGGGCTGGTGCTGCTGGCCACGGTCGATATCCGCCTCGCCGTGCTATGGGTGATCGGCCTGGTCGGGCTGATGGGCGCGCTGAACCTTGACCGCCACGCGAGGCTGAAGCCGGTGCTCGGCGCCCTGTTCGGCCTGGCGCTGATGTTCCTCGGCCTCGATCTGGTGAAGGAGGGTGCGGCCGGGCTGCAGGAACTGCGGCACATCGGCAGCCCCACCGGCCTCGCCGGCCTGTTCCTGCCCTTCCTGGCCGGCGCGGCGGTGACATTGCTGGCGCAATCCTCCTCCACCGTCAGCATCCTGGCGCTGACGCTGCATGCGGCGGGCGTGCTGAGCTTCGAACAGGCGGCGATCGCGGTCTGCGGCGCCTCGCTTGGCTCGGGCGGCGCGGTGCTGCTGCTGGCGGCGGGGCTGCGCGGCGCGGCGCGGCGGCTTGCCGTGTTCCAGGCGCTGCTGAAGACGGCGGGCGCGCTGCTGTTCCTGGCCTTGCTGCTGCTGGAGCATGCCACCGGGGCCGATCTGCTGCTGGCCGGCCTGGCGGCCGCGGTGCCGGAGGCCTCGCTGCGCATCGGGGTGCTGTTCCTGCTGCTGCAGACGGCCTCGGCATTGCTGGGGCTGGCGGCCCCGGGGCGGATGCTGGCGCTGCTCGCCCGGCTGTGCCCGGACAGCGCGGCGGAACAGGCAGCCCGCCCGCGCTATCTCTACGACCGCGCGCTGGACCACCCGCCAACCGCGCTCGACCTGGCGGCGCGGGAGCAACTGCGCCTGGCGCGCCGCCTGCCGGGCCTCGTGGACCCCCTGCGTGCGGAGCCGGAGCGCGAAGCGGGCGAGGCTGCGCGGGTGCAGGAAGCGGGCGCGCTGCTGGAACGCGGCGTCGCGGCCTTCCTGACGGAGGCGATCGCGCGCGGTGGTGACCGCGCCGTGCTCGGCCGTGCGGTGACGCTGGAGGCGGCAAATGACGGGCTCGCCTCGCTGCGCCAGACGCTCGGCGAATTTGCCGCGACCAGCACCGGCGGTGGCGCCTTGTTGCAGACGACGACGCAGCGCATGGCGGAGGCGCTGCACCTGCTGCTCGGCCAATTGGCGGAACTGGCCGAGACGGGCGATGCGGAGGATGCGGCACTGCTGCGCCAGCTGGCCGATGACCGCGGCACGATGATGGAGGGCCTGCGCCGCCGCCTGGTGCAGGAGGGTGCGGATTGGCCCGCCCCGACGCGCGCCGCTTTGTTCGCCGCCACCGCGCAATTCGAGCGCGCGGTCTGGCTGGTGCGGCGCCAGGCCGCGATCCTGACCGGCTGAGCCGGCCAGGGTTCAGCCTGCCAGGTCGAGCACCGCGACCATGCGGTTGCGGCCATCCGTCCGGCTGTAGTGCAGCGTGCGGGTCATCCGCTGCACGAAATGCACGCCAAGGCCGCCAATCTCACGATCCTCCAGCGCCGCATCGGTATCCGGCGCGGCCCGGGCCAGCGGGTCGAAGGCGCGGCCATCATCCTCGATGGTGGCAACCAGTGCGTCGCCGTCCTGGCGCACGCTGACGGCAACGAAGCTGGCGGCGCCCGGCCCGGTGCTGCCATGCATGACGACATTGGCGGCCAGTTCCTCGATCACCACCGAAAGCCGGTGCGCCACCTTGGGTGGCAGCGCCGCTTCCTCGGCGAAGGTCTCCAGCGCGTCCAGCAGGCGCGCTACTTCCTCCGTCGCGGGCGGGATCGTCATGGCAAGCGCTGGCGGCACGTCCGTGCTCTCTTCAACGGGATCGTGAAGGTTAGCCCTGGCCGCCGGGCTTGTCGCCTCCCTCCGCCAGCACCGCCTGCACCAGCGCGGCGACATGGCGCACCGCCACATCGCGGTCCCGCCGCCCATGCCAGGCCAGGTGCAGCGGGAAGCCGGGCACCGGGATGGGCGGGGCGAAGTCCACGAAGCGACGCTCCGGGTCCGCCGGCAGGGTGCGTCCGGGCAGCAGGGCGATGAGGTTGGACCCGGCCAGCAGCGGCGGCACCAGCAGGAAGCTCGGCACCACCACGCCGACGCGGCGGCTGCGGCCGAGCCTCGCCAGCGCCTCATCCAGCGCGCCACGGGTGCCACCCTGGCCGGAGACCAGCACATGCGGATGGGCGAGCCACGCCTCCAGCCCGAAATCCGCGGCGGCCGGATGGTCGCGACGCATCAGCACCCGGTAGCCTTCCTCCAGCAGCAGGCTGCGCCGGAAATCCGGGCCGAGGTCGGGGAAGACGGAGCAGGCGAGGTCGGCTGCGCCGCGGCCCAGCGCCTCCACCGCCTCCGCCGCGCCGCGCCAGGGCATAACCACCAGGTCGAGCCCCGGCGCCGTGCCGGCCAGCGCCTGGACCAGGTTGGGCAGCAGGATGCTGGCCGGATGATCGGCCAGCACCAGCCGCACCGCCTGCCGCAGCGTCGCGAGGTCCGGCGCAGGCGGGTCCAGCAGACCCTCGACCCCTGCCAGCAGGTCCTTCAGGCGGGGGCGCAGCGCCTCGGCCTGCACGGTCAGCCGCATGCCGCCCGGGCCGCGCTCCAGCAGCCGGTCGCCGAACAGGTGCCGGCAACGGTCGAGCGCGGCGGAGGCCGCGGGCTGCGACAGGCCGAGCCGGGCGGCGGCGCGGGAGACATGCGCTTCCTCCAGCAGGGCATCGAGCACGACGAGGAGGTTCAGATCGACCGCGCGTAAATTCATCGGATGGATATTGAACTATACTGGCTATCGATTGGAAGGATTTCAGGGTGTGCGCCACCTTCGCCGCAGCCGAAGGAGGCACCGATGAGCAAGACCCTGATCCTGATGTTCCACCCCGACCCGGCGCGGTCCCGCGCCAATGCCGCCCTCGCCGCCGCGGCCCGAGAGCGGCGAGAGGTGGAACTGGTCGATATGCAGGCGCGCCATCCCGACGGGTGCGTCGATGCGGCGGCGGAGGCGGCGCTGCTGCGCGGCGCGGCGCGGCTGGTGCTGCAATTCCCGCTGCAATGGTACGCCACGCCGGCGCCGATGAAGGCCTGGACGGACACGGTGCTGACCCACCTGTTCTACCTGCATCCGGAGGAAGGGCGCATGCTGGAGGGCGTGCCGCTGCTGGTCGCCGCCACCGCCGGCAACGTTCGGGCGGCCTATGCGCCGGACGGCGCCAACCTGTTCCCGATGGAGGCCTTGCTCGCACCGCTGCGCGCCACCGCGCATCGCTGCGCCATGCGTTGGTCCACGCCCTTCATCGTCTATGGCGCCAACAAGCTGGATGCGGCGGGGCTGGAGGCGGCCGGGGCTGCCTATGCCGTGCGGCTGCGGGAATTGGCGGCATGACGCGCCTTTTCCTCGCGGTCCGGATCGCGGCCTTCGTCACGCCCGTGCTGATCCTGGCGCAGTTCCTGCTGGCGGGGCTGGCGCTGTTCCCCGGTGGCACCGACTGGTCCGCGCACAAGGCGCTCGGCGTCGTGCTGCTGCTGCCGATCCTGGTCCTGCTCCTGGACCCATCCCTGCGCCGCTGGGCCCTGCTGGTGGCGCTGCTTTATATCCTGCAGATCGTCTGGATCGTGCTGGGGCAGACGCTGAATTCCGCCTTGCTTCAGGCGCTGCACCCGTTCAATGCCGGGCTGCTGCTGAGCATGGCGCTGCTGCTGGCCGCGAAGGTCGGGCGCAGCCCGGGCGAATGACGGCAGCACGCCGCGTTCGAGCCGCGCAGGGCCACGAACCGCGGATACCTGCAACACGACGCACGAAAATCTCGGCTAAATGATGCCGTCAAACGGTATATTCGGTTAGATCGGCGTCTGCTACCACAGGTTGCACCGTGTCGCCGCCTTCATGGAAACCAGCGCATCTCCCCAAGGTCTGTCCTCCGCACGCTCTTCGCCCCGCGGGCCGATCGCCGGACCACCCGCCCGCCACAGATCGAGCATGGGGTGGAGGACCGTCCGGGCGCGATGCAGACCGCCGGGCTCGCGGCGCAGCAGATCGGCATCCAGTCCATCTACCTGATCCTGCCGGGTCTGGTCGGTGCGCATTTCGGGCTGCTGCCGCTGGATATCCTGAACTTCGTCAGCCTCTCCATCGTCGCCATCGCGCTGGCCGGGCTGCTTCAGGCGTTGCCGAGAGGGCCAGTTGGCTCCGGCTACCCGATCGCGGCGATCCCGACCCCGGTCTTCGTGGCCGTCTATCTGGCGGCGACGCCCGGGGTGAGCCTGGCGGTGGTCTCGGCGGCGGCGCTGGTGACCGGGCTGCTCGGCCTGCTGCTGGCCGGCACGCTGCGGCGGCTGCAGAAGGTGGTGCCGACCGAGGTGGCCGGCGTGGTGATCCTGCTGATCGGCGTGAGCCTGCTGCCACGCGCCCTGGCCGCCACCGGCCCCACCTCGGCACATGCCGCGCTGGCCCTTGTAACCCTTGTTGTGATGATGGGCGTGGCGCTGAAGGGCGGCAGGTTTTCCCGATTCGCCGTGCTGGTCGGTGCCGCCTTCGGCACCCTCGCCGCGGTCGCCCACGGCACGGGCCTCGGTGATGGGGCGATGCTGCGCGAGGCGCCGTGGTTCGCGCTGCCGCAGCCCACCCTGCCGGCGCTGGGCGGGCTGGATGTGGCGATGCTGCCGCCCTTCATCGTTGCCCTGCTCGCCTGCTTCGCCTCCTGGACCGGCGATCTCGTGGCCTTCCAGCGCGCCGCGGATGGCGGCTGGCGGCGGCCGGATACGCCGCCGATCCGCCGGGGACTGATGGCGCACAGCCTCGCCTTCTCACTCAGCGCGCTGGCGGGCGGCATGCCGCCCGGCAGTTCCTCGGCTTGTGTCGGGCTGTCCATCGCGACCCGGGTGCTGGCGCGGCGCGTCGCCATCTGGGGGTCCATCGCCCTGCTGGTGCTGGCCTGCTGCCCCAAATTCCTGGCCCTGCTGCTGGCCCTGCCGGACCCGGTGGAGGCGGCGATGCTGCTCTATGTGTGCTGCTTCATGATGGCGACGGGCTGCCAGCTGATGGGCCAGCGCATGCTCGATACGCGCCGCACCTTCACGGTGGGCCTCGGCCTTGCCATCGGCATCGGCACGCTGCTGCGCGTGCCGGTGTTCGAGCAGTTCCTGCCACCGATGCTGCAGGCGCCGGTCACCGCCGGCGCGCTGGTCGCGATTTCGCTGAACCTGCTGACGGCGCCGCTGGTGTCGCAGCGCGCGGATTTCCTCATTCGCCCTGGGGCCGGCATGAACCAGGCGCTGCTGGATGCGGTGGAGGCGCTGGGCGGCGGCTGGGGCGCGCGACGGGAAACCATGACCCATATCGGCCATGCGCTGCTGGAGCTGGAGGAGCTTCTGGCCGGGCGCGGCGTGGCCGAGATCCGCGTAAAGGCCACCTACGCCACGGACCAGGTGCAGGTCTCCGCATCCTGGCACGGCACCGAGCTGCCCCGCCCTTCCCCGCGTCCCACCGCCGCCGATCTGGAAGGCCCCGCCGCGGCGCAGGAGGCATTTGCGCTGTGGCTCGCCACCCGGAATGCGGACAGCGTGGACCAGCGGCAACGCCCCGATGGCGGCCAGGAGCTGCGCCTGGCCTTCGCCGACTGAAGCCTACCGGCCCATCGCGCGCCAGACGCGCTCCGGCGTCAGCGGCATGTCGATATGGTCCAGCCCCAGCGCATCGCAGGCCGCCGAGACGATGGCCGGCGGCGCGCCGCAGGCGCCACCCTCGCCCGCACCCTTCACGCCAAGCTCGTTGATCGGCGTGGGCACGATGTTGAAGCCGATGGCGAGGTCCGGCAAATCTCCTGCCCGCGGCATCGCATAATCCTGGAATGTCGCGGTCAGGAACTGGCCCGACTCGTTGTCGTACAGCGCGTGTTCCAGCACCGCCTGGCCGAGACCCTGGGCGATGCCGCCATGCGACTGGCCGTGCACCAGCATCGGGTTGATGACGTTGCCCACGTCATCCACCGCGGCGTAGCGGTCCACCGTCAGCACGCCGGTTTCCGGATCGATCTCGACCTCCGCCACATGGCAGCCATTGGGGAAGTTGCATTCGGTGCTGCGCTTGTAGAGCACGCGCTCATCGAGGCCCGGCGCCTCCCCTTCCGGCAGCTTCGCCGGGTCCTGCGCCGCGGCGGCAACCTGCTTCCAGGTCACCGCGAGGTCGGTGCCGGCGACCGCGAAGCGACCCGCGTGGAACTCCACATCCGCAACGCCTGCTTCCAGCAGATGGGCCGCAATGCGCTTCGCCTTGGCCAGCACGGCTTCCGAGGCGCGGGAGGTCGCGACGCCACCCATCTGGGAGGAGCGGGACCCGCCCGTACCAAAACCCTGCTCCACCTCATCCGTGTCGCCCTGCACCAGCTCGATATCGCCGAAGGGGATGCCGAGACGGGCATGGACGATCTGGGCGAAGGCGGTCTCATGCCCCTGGCCATGGCTGAAGGTGCCGACATGCAGCCGCGCCCTGCCATCGGCGCCCATGTTCAGCCGCGCCCATTCCTGCGGCTGGCCGCCCGAGGCCTCGATGAAATAGCCGATGCCGCGGCCGCGCTTCTTGCCGCGTGCTTCCGATTCAGCACGCCGCGCCGCGAAGCCGGTCCAGTCCGCGAGGTCGAGCGCCATCTGCTGCGTGCCGGCGAAATCGCCGCTGTCCAGCTCGTTGCCGACGCAGTTGACGTAGGGCATCTGGTCCGGGCGGATGTAGTTGCGGCGGCGGATCTCGTCCTTCTCCAGGCCGAACATATTGGCGCCGACATCCAGCAGGCGCTCGACCGTGTAGGCGATCTCGGGCCGCCCGGCGCCGCGATAGGCGTCCGTGGAATGGGTGTTGGTGAAGACGCACTGCACCTGGAGGTTGACCGCCTGCAGATCATAGACCGTGCCGGCGATGCGGGCGCCGGCGACGGTCGGGATGCGCGGGCCGAAGTCAAAGAGATAGGCGCCCATCGCGGCCAAGGTGTTGGTCCGCATGCCGAGCGCCTTGCCGTTCTCGTCGAAGGCCATCTCCGCCTTCGTCACATGGTCGCGGCCATGCGGGTCTGACAGGAAGGTCTCGGTGCGATCCGCGCGCCACTTCACCGGCCGGCCAAGCTTCTTCGCCGCCCACAGCACCATCGCGGATTCCGGGAAATTCTTGCCGCGCAGGCCGAAGCCGCCACCGACATCCAGCGAGACGACGCGCAGCTTCTCCATCGGGATCTTGAAGATGAACTTCGCCAGCGACTCCCGCACCTTCATCACGCCTTGGCTCGGGCTGTGCAGCTCGTAGCGATCGCGCGCCGTGTCGAAGGCACCAACGGCGACGCGCGGCTCCATCGGGTTGCCGACCAGGCGGTTCTGCACCAGCTCGACCTTGGCGATCTTGTGTGCCTTGGCAAAGGCGGCGTCGGTTTCCGCCTGGCGGCCATTGGACCAGGTGACGCAGAGGTTGCTGCCGCGCTCCGGCCAGATCACCGGCGCATCCGGGTCCAGCGCGCGGGCGGTGTCGGTGACGGAGGGCAGCATGTCGTAGTCGATCTCGACCAGCTCCGCCGCATCCATCGCCTGGGCGCGGGTTTCGGCGATGATGGCCACCACGGGGTCGCCGACGAAGCGCACGGCTTCGGTCTGCAGGATGCTGCGCGGCGGCGCGTACAGCGGCTGCGTGCCCTCCATCGCGGGCACGTCCACCATCACCGGAAACAGCCCGATGCCATCGGCTGCCGCGTCATGCCCCGTCAGCACCAGCAGCACGCCAGGGGCGGCCTTCGCCGCGCTGGTGTCGAGGGACAGGATGCGGGCATGGGCATGCGGCGAGCGCAGGATGGCGAGATGCGCCTGGCCGGGCAGGTTGATGTCGTCGGTATAGGTGCCGGCGCCGGTCAGCAGGCGAACATCCTCCTTCCGCCGCACCGGCTGGCCGATGCCGAACTGGTCCTCGCCGGTCTCGGTGCCGCGGGGCTGCGTCACGTTCGCGTCCATTGTCCGTCCCTTATGCGTGGGCGAGCCTCGCGGCCTGTTCCCCGGCGATGCGGCCGAGGGTGACGGCGGTGAGCAAGCCATTTCCCGAAAGGTAGCCCGAAGCGTCCGGTCCGGATACGCCACAGGCCGCACCGCCCGCGGCAAACAGATTCGGCACGATCCCGCCGCCCGCAAGACGCACCCGCGCCCGATCATCCACCACCATGCCGCCCTGGCTGTGGAACAGCGCGCCCGTGACGCGCACGGCGCAGTAGGGCGGCGTGAGCTGGGCGACGCCGGCCCAGTTGCGCCCGAAGCCATCGGTGGCGCTGGCCTGCTTCAGCGCGGCAACGGTCGCCATCTCCGACTCCAGCGGCAGCTTCGTGATGCGGGCGAGGTCGGCGATGCTGTCGGCGACCAGCACCGCGCCCTGCGCCTCGGCCTGCCTAAAATCCTCGAATTGGCGCGTGATGGCCGCGATGCGGCTATCAAAAATGTCCCAGGCGATGTGGCCGGGCTGGCCCATCACCGCGCGGCCAGCTTCGGAGTAGCCGCTGGCCTCGTTCCAGAAGCGCGCGCCCTGCGCGTTCACCTGGAAGCCGCCCTCCATGATGACGGCCCAGGACACCAGGATGCCCTGCGGATGCGCGACGGAGCCGTGGCCCTGGTGGCCGGTCATATCCCGCAATTCCGTGCCCAGCGCCTCACCCCAGGCCAGTGCCTCGCCCTCATTGCCCGGATGGCCGAAATAAACGGCCTCGGCGAGATCGGGGATGTAGCGCGCGACCAGCGCCTTGTTGCCGGCATAGCCGCAGCAGGCGAGCACGATGGCCTTTGCCCCGATGCGTTCCCGCGTGCCATCCGGCCGCTGCGCCACCAGGCCGCGGATCGCGCCGTACTGGTCAAGCACCAGGGTGGTGACGCGGGCTTCCGTCAGCAGCGGCACCTCGGCGGCTTCCGCCGCACTGCGCAGCCGGTCCACCAACTCGGCGCCGCTGCGGCTCGGCAGGCCGTGCATGCGGCGGTGGCTGTGGCCGGGATAGTCGAAATCATGCACCACGCTGAAGTCGAGCCCATGCAGGTCGGACAACCATTCCAGCGTCGGCGCCGCTTCCCGCGCCACGGTGGCGACGGTGCCCGGCTCGGCATCCCCATGCGCCTTGCGCTGGATGTCGGCGGCGAAGGTGGCGGCATCATCCGCAATGCCATGCGCGCGCTGGAAGCGCGTGCCGGCGGCCGGGATCAGCCCGGCGGAGAGCGATGTGCTGCCGCGCGGCACGGAATCCCGTTCCAGCACCAGCGGCTCCACCCCCGCGCCGCGGCAGGCGAGCGCCGCGACCAGCCCGGCGGCGCCGGCGCCGATGATGGCAACCGGTACCTCCGCATCGAAGACCGGGTCCTGCTCACGGCTGATGCTCATTGCAGCTTCGCCAGTTCGGCGACGACGGTGCTGATCTTGGCGACGGGTCGCAGCGCGTCGATCGCCGTATCATGCACGGTTCGGGAGAAGGCGGCGCAGGCATCCTCCAGCACCGTCACATCGAACTCCCGCACATGCGCGCCGCGCACGGTGGAGGACACGCCGCCATTGGTGACGATGCCCGCGACCAGCAGCTTGCGGATGCCCGCCTTGCGAAGCAGCCATTCCAGCCTTGTCTGGTAGAAGGCGTCATAGCCCACCTTTTCCACCGGCAGGTCCGACGGCGCGAGTTCATCGACCACCGCATGGCCCCAGCTTCCCTGCACGAAATCGCCCTTCTTCAGGAAGGGCCGCAGATGGCGCAGATGCGGGTCGATGAAAGGCTCGCCGCCCTTGCCGGTGAACAGGGTGAAATGCGTTGAGGCGATCCAGCCGCCTTTTGCCCGCACCGCATCCGCCAGCGGCTTCAGCCGGGCCGGAATGGCGGCGATCTCCGCCGCCCCCTGCCCTGCCTTGCCATAGGCGCCATCGGGATGGATGAAATCATTCTGCAGGTCGCACAGCAGCAGCGCCGTGTCGGTGAGCATCGCGTCACTCCCGCTCGATGATCAGGTTGCCGTAGCCATCGACGCGGGCGACCAGGTCCGGGTCCACCACCACCGTCGCATCCGGCTGTTCCAGGATGGCCGGGCCATGCACCAGCGCGCCCTCCGGCAGGTCCAGCCGCGACCACACATTGGCCGCGTGCCAGGCGCCGTCGAACCACACCTGGCGCACGCCACGCGCCGCGCCCTCCACCGTTGCATCCTTCGGCGGCGCCAGCGCCTTCAGGTCGAAATCCGGCCGCACGCCGATGGCCGCCGTACGCAGGGACACGATGCGGATCGGCAGGCCGGGCAGCAGCCGGCTGAAGGCAGTCTGGTAGGCGGCCTCGAAGGCGGTGCGGATGATGGCCTCCGACACGCCGGTGGTGTCCTCGATCACATGCACCGGCAGCGGCACGCTGACGGTGTGCGTCTGGCCGGCATAGTGCATGTCCAGTTCGAAGCGGATCTCCGTGCGCGCAACCGGCAGGCCGGCTCCATCCACCACGGCGCGGGCGGCGGTGGCTTCCTCCACCATCCGCCGGTCCAGCGCATAGGCATCGATGCCGTTCAGGTTCAGGTTCAGGGTACGCACCTGGTCGTGCCGCACATCGGCGATGACGCATCCAATCGCCGAGGTCACGCCCGGGAAGCGCGGCACCAGCGCGGCACGCAGGCCGACCTCCTTGATCAGCGCGCCGACATGCAGCGCCCCGCCACCGCCGAAGGGCAGCGCGACGAACTTCTGGGGGTCATGCCCGCGCTCGATGGAGACAAGCCGGATGGCGCCCGCCATCTTCGCATTGGCAACGCGGACGATGGCCTCCGCCGCCTGCATCGCATCCAAGCCGAGCGGCACCCCGACATGCTCAGCAATGGCGGCCTTCGCCCCCTCCACATCCAGCCGCGCCAGCGCGCCACCAATGGGCTTGTCCGCGTTGATCCGGCCAAGCACCACATTCGCATCCGTCAGCGTCGGCCGCGTATTCCCTTGCCCGTAGCAAACCGGCCCCGGCCGGCTGCCGGCGCTCTCGGGCCCCACCTGCAACAAGCCTCCGCGATCGACATGCGCGATGGACCCACCACCGGCGCCGATGGTGGTGATCTCGATCATCGGGCTGCGGATCACCAGACCGAAATCGATGGTGGCCTGCGCCGCCAGTTCCATCCGCCCGCGGCTGACCAGCGAGACATCGAAGCTGGTACCGCCGAGGTCGCAGGTGATGGCGTTCTCGAACCCGGCAGCGCGCGCAATCGCCGCCGCCGCGATTACGCCCGCGGCCGGCCCGGACAGCGCCGTGCGCACCGGCACCCCGCGCGCCGTGGCGGTGGACATGATGCCGCCATTCGACTGCACGATATGGAAGCGCCCGCTGAACCCATCCTCGCCCAGCGCACGCTCCAACTTGCCGAGGTAGTTGGCCACGGAAGGTTGCAGATAGGCGTTCAGCGCGGTGGTGGAGGCGCGCTCGAACTCCCGGATCTCCGGCAATATCTCGGAGGAGACGGAGACATGCGGGTTCGGCCAGATCGCGCGCACCGTCATCGCCGCCGCGCGTTCATTGCGCGGGTTGGCGTAGGAGTTGATGAAGACGATGGCGCAGGCTTCCGCGCCGCGCGCCAGCAACTCGCGCGCCGCCTTCTGCACATCAGCCGCATGCACCTGGGTGTGGATGGTGCCATCCGCCAGCACGCGCTCCGGCACCTCCACGCGCATGTCGCGCTCCGTGATCGGCAGGAACTCGCCCCACAGGCCCCAGGTATTGCGCCGTGGTGATGATGCCGAGCTTGCAGCCCTTGCGTTCCAGCAGCGCATTGGTGCCGACCGTCGTGCCATGCACGATCGCCTCGAACCCCGCCGGACCGCCGAGCTTGCGCAGGCCGGCCATGAAGCCCACCGCCTCATCGCCGCGGTTCGACGGCACCTTGGCGACGCGGAAGGTGCCGAGCGTCGTGTCGAACAGGAACAGGTCCGTGAAGGTGCCGCCGACATCGACACCGACGATGGGACCGGCCATGTAATCGGCGCTCATGCCTCGTATCCGTATTCGCGCTTCGCCACATCCGCGGTCACGAAGCCGAGCCGCAGGTCGCGCGCCACGGCCTCCCTCGGCCGCTGCTTCGCGTCACCCCAGCCGCCGCCGCCCGGGCTTTCCAGCCGCAGCCGCTGACCCTTGGCGAGCTTCACGCCGACGATCTTGCTGGCCATGGGCGGCGTCTGCCAGCCCTGCCCGTCCTGCCACGCAAATCGGTTCAGCGCGCCCTGCCCGCCACCCGAAACGCCGAAGGGCGCGTAGCGTCCACGCTCGCCCAGCAGCGCCACTTCCGTCGTGCCGGGCGACAGCGCCTCGATCTCATAAACCGCACCGACACCGCCGCGATGCAGGCCGACGCCGCCGCTATCCGGCCGCAGCGCCCATTGCGTGAACATCACGGGATAGGCGGCCTCCAGGATCTCCGCCGGCGGGATGGTGGCGGTGGAGATCGGGTTGTTGGCGTGATGCAGCCCATCCGTCTCCGGATTGCCGCCGAGCCCGCCGCCGAAGAAGGAGAACATCACCCAGCGTGTGCCGTCCTGCTTCTGGCCGGACAGCGACAGCGCGTTGATGGTGCCGAAGGGCGCGGCCGTCGCGCGATCCGGCACCGCCTTGCCCAGCGCGCCGAAGATCACGCCGATCAGACGCAGGATGGTCTCGGTATAGCCCGCCACGGGCCGCGGCGGCCCGACCGCGAGCAGCGACGTCTCCGGGATCACGAAGTCGATCGGCCGCAGCACACCCGCATTGGCCGGCACATCCGGGAAGGCGTGCTTCAGCGCCACGTAGCAGGCGGCCACGCTGGTCGCGTAGCTGATATTGATCGGCCCGAGGCAGGCCGCCGAGGACCGCGAGAAATCGAGCGTCATCCGCCCGCCCTGCACCGTCATGTCCAGCGCGATGGTCAGCCGTTCATCCACCACGCCGTCATTGTCGAGGTAATCCTCGAAGGCGTAGTGCCCATCCGGCAGCGCCTCCACCTCCGCCTGCATCAGCGCGGCGGCACGATCCGCCAGCGCGGTGAAGGCGGCATCGACAACGGCATCGCCGGTATCGTCCAGCAGTTCCAGCAGCCGCCGCTCACCGAGGTCCAAAGCGTTAAGCTGGCCGTTGAGGTCGCCCCAGTTGGATTGCGGCACGCGCGAATTGGCGGCCAGGATGTCCAGGATATCCTGCTGCATCACCCCGGCGCGGATCAGCTTCACCGGCGGAAAGCGAACGCCTTCCTGGTGACTCTCCGTCGCGCGAGGATTGTAGTTGCCGGGCACGTTGCCGCCGATGTCGAGCCAATGGCCCACGCTCGCCAGCCAGCAGAACAGCTTTCCCGAACGGAACACCGGCCGCACCAGCCGGAAATCGTTCAGATGGGTGCCGCCCTCATACGGGTCGTTGAAGATGAAGGTGTCACCCGGCTCCAGCCCCGCGCCGGCCTGCACGCGACGGATCACGGCCTGCACGGCAAAGGACATGGCGCCGACGAAAATCGGCAGGCCCTTGGTGCCCTGCACCAGCGTGGCGCCGGTCTCCGCCTGGTACAGCCCGTGGCAGGCATCGCGCGCCTCGGCGATGATCGGGTTGAAGGCGCTGCGATACAGCGTCGCATCCATCTCATCGGCGATCTGTTCCAGCCGGCCCTTCAGCACGGCCAGCGTGACGGCATCCAGACTCATGATTTCAGCAGTTCCACCAATGCGGAGGCCTCGGTATGCGGCCCCATCCCCATCACCGCGCCCTCGATTGCCGAGGCGCGGTCCCGGCCATAGACCGGGTCCGTCAACTCATGGAATTTCTCGCGCACCTCGGCCTCGGTGAAGGGGTCCTCGGTGTCGCCGCGATTGGTCGTGACCTCCGCGACGTGGCGCGTGCCGTCCTGCATCACCAACGTGACGCGTGCCGGACGCAGGCCGGGCAACTGCGCGGTCATCGCCGCATCCTCATCCACCGTCACGCGGGATGCCAGCGCCAGGATCTCGGGATTCTCCCGCGCCGGGCCGCGGAAGGCGGGCACGGTGGCGGCGCCGTGGACGATGAAGGTGGCGAGCGCGAAGGGAATGCTGAACTTCGCCGCCAGCATGTTCGGCGCCGCCTGGCTGTCGAGCTGTGCGGCCCAGACATAGGTCTCGACCGCGATGGACTTGACCTGCGCCGGGTCCAGCTTGCCGGTGCTCGCCGTGATGCGGGCCAGGGCGTCCAGCGCGCCATGGGTGTAGCGGCAGGCGGCGTGGCGCTTGAAGTAGTTGCGCGCGACTTCCCACCGCGTGCCGAGTTCCAGTACCATCTCGTCCGGCCGGAAATCAGTGGCGGAGACCTGGCCGAAGATGGTGGCGACGCCATCGCGCTCCGCCTCGAAGCCCGCGCGTGCCAGGTCCCACACCGTCAGCCCCAGCATGTTGGAGACACCGGCATAGGTGTTCCGCACCGTGCCGCCCTCCAGCATGTTGTTGCGGGACGTCGCCAGGCCGAGCGAGGAGGCCATGTTGATCACACCGCGAAATTCCGCCGCGCTGGCGCCATGCAGCTTGGCCACAGCCACGGCGGCGCCGAGCGTGCCCCAGGTGCCGTGCGGGTGCATTGCGACATTCAGCTTGCTGGCGATGCCGACGCGCGCGCCCATCTCGTAGCCAAGCGCCAGGGCCATCAGGAAAGCGGCGCCATCGCCGCGCGGCGCCGCCAGCAGCGCCGGCACGACATGAATCGCCGGATGGCCGCGCGCATATTGGTTGCCCTCATCCAGTTCCAGCATGGTGCCGGAGGTGCCGTTGAGGAAGGCCGCCGTGCCAGGCCGCGCTCCGCCCGCGACGCCGATGACGGGCGCATCGCCGCCGCCCTCGCGCGCGATCATGCGGCCGGCGAGCGCCTGCACCTCACCTTCCTGCGCGCCGGAGGCGATGGCGCCGATGCAGTCCAGCAGCGCCAGCCGCGTGCGCTGCGCGACCTCGCCCGGCAGGTCGGCGAACCGGGCGCGCGCCGCGAAGGCGGCCCATTCGCCGAGCCAGGATGGCGGCGGTGCGGCAAGCAGCTCGGTGGCGGGTTTCACGCCCGGCGTCACGATGGCCATGGTGCTTTTTCCTTCCCTAGAGGCCGAGGTAGGCGCGCTTCAGCTCCGGATTCTCCCGCACCTCGGCAGCGGGTCCGGCCAGTGCGAAATTGCCGTGCTCCAGCACATAGGCGCGGTCCGCGAGGTCCAGCGACTGCGCAACATTCTGCTCCACCAGCATGATCGCCAGCCCCTCCCCATGCAGCCGGCGGATCAGCGCGAACATCTCCTCCACCAGCAGCGGCGAAAGGCCGAGCGAAGGCTCGTCCAGGATCAGCAGCCTCGGTTCCGCCATCATGCCGCGGCCGATGGCGAGCATCTGCTGCTCGCCGCCCGAAAGCGTGCCGGCCGCCTGCGCCACACGCTCACGCAGCCGCGGGAAGGTGGCGAAGACCTTCTCCAGATTCTGCGCACGGTTGGCCTTGGCGCGGCGATAGGAGCCAAGTTCGAGATTCTCGCGCACGTTCAGATTCGGAAAAATCTTGCGGCCTTCCGGCACCTGGATCAGCCCGCGCGCCATCACCTGTGCCGGCGACAGGCCGGTGATGCGTTCGCCGAGGAAGCGCACCTCCCCGCCGCGCGGCTTCACCAGCCCGGACAGCACCATGTTCAGCGTGGTCTTGCCCGCGCCGTTGGAGCCCAGCACGGCGACGATCTCGCCCGCCGTGACGTCGAGCGAGACGCCCTCCAGCACCCGCGTCAGCCCGTAGCCCGCGACCAGGTCCCGCACCTCAAGCATGCGCGCCCCCTGAAAGCCGCGTGGCCGCGCCATGGCCGAGATAGGCTTCCACCACGGCGGGCGTCGCGACCACTTCCGCCGGCGTGCCGCTGGCGATGATACGGCCCTGCGCCAGCACATGCACCGATTCGCACAGGTTCATCACCGCCTGCATGACGTGCTCGATCATCAGTACCGTCACGCCGGAATCGCGGATGGCGCGGACCACCGGCACGATGTCCCGCACCTCGCTCGGGTTCAGCCCGGCCAGCACCTCATCCAGCAGCAGCAGCTTCGGCTGTGTCGCCAGCGCCTTGCCGAGCTCCACGCGCTTGCGGCCGGAAACCGTCAGCGCCGCGGCAGGCTTGTCGAGTTCCGCGGTCAGCCCGACCTGTTCTGCCACCTGCTCCGCCAGTGCGATCGCGTCCGCGCGGCGCCGGTGGCGCAGGAAGGCACCGACGGCGATGTTCTCCCGCACCGACAGGCCGGCGAAGGGCTGCACGATCTGGAAGGTGCGGGACAAGCCCTCGGCGGCCAGCACATGCGGCGGCCGCGCGGTGATCTCCGCACCGCGCCACAGCACCTGGCCGCTGGTCGGTTTCTGGAAGCCGGAGACGATGGCGAACAGCGTGGTCTTGCCCGCGCCATTCGGTCCGATGAGCCCGGTGATGCTGCCCTCCGCCACCTCGAAGCTGGCATCGGAGACGGCCATCAACCCGCCGAAGCGCATCGAGACATTGCGGATCTGAAGAAAACTCATCGCCGCCCCCGCAGCCAGGCGAGCAGGTTTCGCGGCGGGAAGCGCACCACCAGGATCAGCAGCACGCCGAAGATCACCAGGTCGATGCCCGGGATGCGGCCGACCATCATGCGCGTGACCTCGGCCAGCGTGTGCAGGATGACGGCGCCGATCACCGGGCCGAACACAGTGCCCGCCCCGCCGATGATCGGCGCCAGCAGCGCCTCCACGGAGATCCAGGTGCCGTAGGCGATGGTGCTGTCGAGATACAGGAAGTACTGCGCGTACAGCCCGCCCGCCGCGCCTGTCATGGCGGCCGAAAGCGTGATGGCGGAGAGCTTTACCCGCAGCGCATCGACGCCCACGGCACGCGCCGCATCCTCATTCTCCCGCACCGCGACCAACTGCGCGCCGAGGCGGGAGCGTTCCAGCGCGCGGGTCATCAACAGCGCCACCACCACCAGCGCCAGCACCACCAGGTAGAACCAGCCACGCGATTCGAACTGGAAATTGGCCGCCCGCTGGTCCAGCGGTATCAGCAGCCCCGCCGCGCCGCCGGTGAAGGGCACGGCGTTGGACAGCACCCGGAACACTTCCGCGAAGGCCAGCGTCACCAGTGCGAAATAGCTGCCGCGCAGTCCCGATCGGAAGGACAGGAAGCCGATGATCCAACCGACGATGGCCGCCAGCGCGATGCCCGCCAGGAAGGTGACATAGGGGCTGACGCCGTAGCGCACCTGTAGCACCGCGGTGGCATAGGCCCCCGTGCCGAAGAACGCCGCATGGCCGAAGGAGTACTGACCGCCAAAGCCGCCGAGGATATTCCACCCCTGCGCCGCAAGGCAGATGATCAGCGTGAAGATCGCGAAGTTCAGCAGCGTGCCGGCGGTAACGAAGACCGGCAGCAGCGCCGCCACCGCGCCGAACAGCAAAATTGGCCAGACATCCCGTGCCGTCATGCCTTCGCCCCGAACAGGCCGGTCGGCTTGAACAGCAGCACCAGGATGAAGATGACGAAGATGCCGAGCTGCCCCAGGCTGTCGCCCATATACAGCCCCGAAAGCGATTCCACCACGCCGATCACCAGCCCGCCCAGCAGCGCGCCGGGCACGCTGCCCATGCCGCCGAGCACGACGATGGTGAAGGCCACCAGCACGAAGGCATTGCCGACGCGCGGATTCACGTAGAAGGAAGGCAGCAGCAGGCAGGCGGCCACCGCGAGGCAGGCCGTGCCGATGCCGAAGGTCACCGCATAGACATGGCGCACATCGATGCCGACCAGCGCCGCCCCGGTGCGTTCCTTCGCCACCGCGCGGATCGCCCGCCCGGTATCCGTCATCCGCAGCAGCACGAACAGCACCGCCGCCACCACGAAGGCCACGCCGAAGCCGACCACGCGCGGGAAGGACAGCAGCATCGGCCCGAGCTCCACCACCTCCATCGCATAGTCCACCTGCACGGACAGCGTGTCCGACCGGAAGATCGCCAGCATGGCGTTCTCGAGCAGGATGGACAGGCCGAGCGTGACCAGCAGGATATTGGAATCCTCACCCCGGCTGGCCGGCCCGATCACCAGGCGCTGCACGCCGTAGCCCAGCACGAAGAAGATCGGCACCAGCGGCAGGATGGCGATGTAGGGGTCCAGCCCGAAGGCGGCCCAGGCGACCCAGGCGGCATACATCGCCAGCGTCAGCAGCGCGCCATGGGCGAAGTTGATGATGTGCAGCACGCCATAGACCAGCGTCAGGCCCAGCGCGACCAGCCCATAGACGGCACCGGTGAGGAGGCCGTTGGCCACGGCCTCCATCACGATCTCAGGTGGAAAACTTCTCATGCGGCGCGCCTAGATCAGCCTTGCCAGGGTCATCGGAGACCTCAGACCGGCCAGGGGAACACGGCCTGCGCGTCGGCGAAATCCCTCGGGAAGATCACCTTGATGTCGTTGCCCTGGATCTGCGTGTTCACCGCCTGGCCCGCCTGGTTCTGGCCATTGACGAAGTTCGTCGGGCCATAGGGCATGATGTGGCGGTCGAACTTGCCATCGGTTGCCGCGATCGCCTCGATCACCTTGGCGCGGTCGGCAGCCCCCGCACGCTCCAGCGCATCGGCCACCAGCATCACGGCCGAATAGTTCATCGGCGTGTTGTACAGCCAGAAGCGGTTCTGCGCCTCCACCTGCCGGCGCAGCTCCGCCGTCTTCGGCTTGCGCGGATCGGCCCAATGATTGACGTCCATCACCAGGTTCGCCGCTTCCGGGAATTCGCGCAGGAAGCGGTAGTTGGACGCCGCGCCGTTCAGCACGCAGTAGATGCCCTTCGGCCGGATGCGGCGCTGCT
>LNFM01000239.1_pt1 | contig 90997 bp, 107 predicted proteins | sample 596031 | NCBI WGS metagenome assembly LNFM01 (sample SAMN04254537, study PRJNA301005) | activated carbon metagenome | isolation source: dual media filters at the Ann Arbor, Michigan drinking water treatment plant | place: USA: Ann Arbor | reverse complement strand
AGTTTTTCTCCGTCTGTTGAGATCACTCTGGCCAGCATTTGCCGCTGCTGAGCGCATTAAAGGTATGACAATAATTGACACATAGCAAGCCTGCTGTCCGCCTTTTTTTGTCAGACATTATTCCGCCGCATGTATGGCGGCCGTCTGATCAAAGGCACCATTGTGGTGAATGGCCTTAGGTCTCTGCCACCTCTCCGGCCAGCGCTCGCACGGCACGCCCTCACGCTCTAAAGTCTCAATCAATTCGATCATCGCAACGAGCGACTCGGAAGGTCGAACAGGATGGCCGCGCCGACTCGCGTCGCCACGCCAAATCTGCTGCAGATAATCGCGTGAATATCCGGTGGCATCCGCCATGTGGGAACTGCCGTGGGGGCCGAGAACCGCAAGCAAGCGCGCTTGCAAATCGCGGGCGTTATCCGGGTGAACCGCGGGCTGCCATCGCGCCGGCCACGCACCGACACCACCCTTCGCTTTCAAAATGCGCAGCAGCTCAACCATGGCGGACAGTTCCGCGAACTGCCGGCTATCGCGATCGGCGCGGAAGCGCTCGTTGATGACGTTGGCAGTGAGGCCAATGGCTGATTTCAAAACCTGCACCGGCTGCCGTGGCGCGAACAGCTTGGCGAACTGCTGCCGTAGCTCGCCGGTCCGAACTCTTCCGCCCGTCCATCGTGGCGGCAAATCCTCAGCCGTTAGGCCGAGCCCAGCCGTCGCGGTCAGCAACTCTATAACCGCTACAACGCGAGGGCTCGGCGACTTGAAGCGCTCGCGCGAGCATTTCAGCGCGTCAGCTAGATTATCTAGAGCGTCCGGCCCTAGCACCGTCTCAGCGGCGGCGATCAGATCATTCATTCAGGCCCCCTTAGTTCACGCGATGACTGCGGAGCGCACCAAGCGGTCCCGAGGGTGCACCTGCCGGCTTCTCTCGGCCCGGATCGGCCGAGCCGCCTTCGGGCTGCTGCCGGCCGAGCTTGCCGTCAACGTTCAGTCGCGAGGCGGGCGAGAAGCCGAGCGTCGCTTCGACCGCGCGCAGCTCGCGCATGTTGGCGTGCCAGGCGATGAAGGCCGGGTTTGACTTGATCTTTGTCGTCGCCGTTTCGCGGCCCTCGGAGTCCACCGTCGTTTTCGTTTCCTCGACCGTCGCCGGCGGCGGCTCCTTCATATCCCGCTGCACGCAGTAGGTAAGAACGCACCAGCGCGCGACGACCCCGTGATCGGTTGTCTTGAGAAGCGTTGCGTTCGCAGGGTTCGCCCATACCGCTGCCCACAGCGCTTTTGCGCGCCGTGGCATAACGCATGGAACTGGCGGGACAAACCGTGAATCGCGCGCAACGTCTTGTATATCCTCAGTCTCTTCTAATGATGCGATCCGAGCCTTCGTCTCGCGACGCCGACGACCCGGAAAGCCTTGCGCTGACTCAATTTCCGGCGGCTTCGGCTTCGGTCCTCGCTTGCCCATCTACCCCACCTCTCCACTTCTAGAAAAAATAGTTTGGCCAGAAACTCGCGACCGAGAAAATTGTACGGAAGGCGCGGTCATTGAGGCATCGGTTCATCCCTCTCATCAGTTTTCAATACCAGCCGCTCGCTTGGCCGCCTGAATCGCCGCAACGGCGGAGCGCAACTCCGAGACTCGCCGCAGTAAATTTGCTCTGGCGGGCCTAAACCATGGCTGCGCGGGGCGCGCGGGTGAGCCCCGGCGCCCCTTGCCTACTTTCCGCAAACGGCCGCGTTTGTCGCGCTTCGTGCCGGCTGGCTTCGGAGGGCGGAATTTTGTTCCGAATTCGACCCAATACAAATGGAGCGCACCGCCGCGCTTCTTCGTATTTCGCATTTTCGGAGTCAAAAATCCGAATCGGAACCACGTATTTCCGTCCCCGTCCTTCACGACATCCAGCGCCTCGGGCTGACTCAACACTGCGCGTCCTTGGCCGCTGTCGACCGGAATCAAGTCGACCGCTTCGCGTTGGCAGGCCTCAAATTCGAGCTTCAAGGCCTCGTGCAACTGACCCTCGGCCGCCTCGCCGAACGCTTTCAAATTTCGCAGAAACTGTTCGACGCCTTCGATGTGCGACATGCATCACCAGTGATAAAAAGTTGAACCGCCCTGAGCGAGGATGCGCTCCTCCTCTAAAGTCATCGGCGGAGCTGGCTCGAACCACGCCCCGTCAGGACCGCACATCGCAACATCGCCACGAGCGTCCTTCGTCAGCAGGGGCAGCCGTGTGCTAAGGCTGACAACTCGCGCGCAGAAGGTGTCCGACGATGTGGCGTCGAAATAGGCCATAAAAGAATGCGCGCAGTCAGCACATGCGCCCCCGCACCGCGCGTCCGCGATGATTGGATCATCACTGATGGGCGCATCGTAAAACGCCGGTTGGTTTACTGCCTCGCTGAAGTCGCCGGTTGTCGGATCGTAAATTAAAGTGCTCGGATCCGCCGCGGCCTTTTGATCCGAGAAAGCCGCAAACCCTACCGCCGCCATGCCGCACGCGTTCTCATCCGTGCGAACGTCGACAGCAGGCAGACTCGCGCCGGTGATTGCGTCGACAAAATTCGAGCAACAGTATCCTATCTCCTTGCTCGGCCCCGTACGGGCGATGCAGTCGACACAATTTTTCGGCCCCGCGCCCAGATCGAAAACTTCCTGCGGCGTCGTCGATTTACGAGCGCGGCGATGGTCAAGGGTCAGACGAAACATTGGGCGTCCTTTCTGTGATCGCGTTTCGATTGTGGGGCATTGCTGCGCTTCGATCGGACGCCTCGCCTAGCGCACGCGAGAGCGTTTCTTCTCCGATTGCGAGCGTGAAGATCCACAACCCTAGTCGCCGAAAGTCAGGGGAATTTTCTGAACTCCACTCGGCAATCTGGCGCCAGGTCGGCGCCTTCGGCGTGCGCACGAGCAATTTAGAAAACAGATTTGCAAGCTCCTCCGGTCGAACTGAACCAGCTTCGAGCCGCCGCCCAAAGGGTGCCGCCGCGCCGACTGTTTCCTCTATGGCTTTCAGAGTTTCGAGCGAACGCGCGCAGTAGAATCGCAAGCCCGCCACCTCGATTTCTATCTCACCCAGCGCCTCGCGCATGGTGAGCGGTTGGATTGGGTTTTCAGCCATCACGTGACCCCCCGCTCTCTGCCTTCGCGGCTCACGGAGAGGATTTGATTCGGAAGAGCCGCGTCGCGCTCGGCCAGCATGGACCGCATTTGCGCAACAGCGTCTTGCGTTGCACCTCTCGCATCAATGTTGGTCACGATGCTGATCGGAGCTGCGGCGGCCCCGTTCCCTCGTCCGGCTCCACCGAAAAGCTCTGTGGGGATGCGGGGCTCGATCCGTCCAGAGGTGTTGGGTATGAAAAGCTCCGGTCGTTTTTCGCCGACGATGTAAGCCTTCCCCTTTTCTACTGAGCCGCCATCTTCCATGAAGCCGCCGAAAAGTCCTCCGATCAGAGAGCCGATGATCCCCGCACCGCCGCCACCACCGCCGCCCAAACCACCACCGCCGCCGCCCAAAAGGGGCTGCAGAACGTTGGCCTGAAACGTCAATTTTGCGAAATCGGAAAGCATAGTGGCGACGAAGCCGCGCCAGTTTGTTTCGCTACCATCAATCCATCCGCCGAACGCGCGTTCCAAGTTTCGGCTGAGTACGGCAGACGACTGTTCAAGACGCGACTGCGCGGACCCCGCTTCTCGCCCCTTCTCGGTTGCGGCGGCGCGGATTGCGATGCGCTCAGCATCTGTTGCGTTGCGGCCCAGCGCGCGGATTTGCGCGAGCGCCTGCTCCTGCGCCCGCAACGCTGCAACTTCGCCAACGCTCAAGCCTATCTCGAGTCGGCGGGAACGCTCGGCTTCGATGGATCGCACGAGGTTTTCAATGACTCGATCGGCGCCGGCGTCCTGACGCTCGGCTTTCGCCTGGGTGTCGATCTGGAATTGTGCCTGCTCTTGCCGCTTTAGTAACTCATTTAGTTCCGTCTTTTTTTCGGGCGCAAACGCATAGCCCCCGCGATCTGCGGAGGTGAGGATCCGTTCGCGCGTCAGCTCTGCGGCCGACGCCGCCGCGCCGGCGCCCAACAGAGACGCTTTCTTCTCTAGGAGCCGAACCTCGTCTGCGAGGCGTGCCAGCGCCTCTTCCTGTTTCTTCTGGTCTACCTCATCAGGTGCCCAGGGGATGCGTTCCATGGCCTGGAATTGACCAAGCAGCCACGCCTGCATTTCAAGATTTTTAAGCTGCCTGTCCGCGTCGCCCTGCGGATCGCTGATCGCTGGGCCGCGTATTTCGCCCATGCGCGCCATTTCGGCTGCCGCCTCAGCAGCGCGGCGCTTTAACTCGTCGATCTTCGCAATCGTGCGGTCGAGAAGTTCTCCCTCTGTATTGATGTCTAACGAACCAGCGGGCCGTAGCGTCGCGAGGTCGAGCTTGATGTTGCGAATGACTTCCGCTGTCTTGGCAAGCCCGCGCTCAACGAAGTTCTCGCTCGACTCGCCTGCCTCTGCCGCGCTAGCGGAATACAAGCCCAGCGCCGCCGCGGCCTGCTTGGCCTCGTCCCGCACCTCTGCCAGCCCCTGTTGAGCCAGCGCGGTTAGTACAGTCTGAACTCCTGCGGCTTGCTGCTCGATATTCGCGAACTCATCACCGCCGCCGGCTGCGCTGGCCACCTGCCGCGCCACGTCGCCCGCCAGATTCAAGACCTCGCCGATCTTGGTGATTTTCCCACCAACTTCGGCGAGCCGTCCGACGAGGCCACCGATAGAAGCACCGCCCTTTTCTCCCAGGTCAATCAACCCTTTCAGGCTGCCTCCCGTGAACCCGTCAAAATTCTTCATCAAGTCTGTCACGGACGACAGACCCGTTTGCAGCCCCTGCGTGTCAGATTTTATACGGACAACCAGGTCAGCGATTGAACTCGCGCCTTCAGGCATTTCAAATTCCTTTCAATTCGAGCGTCGGCAGCAGGCGCCGTAGGCGTGCAAGCAACGCCGCCTCGCCGCCGCCGGCCAACACAACTTCTATGTCTCGCTCAATGCGATCTAACGCCACATTTTCGGGCGCTTCGATCTCGACCGGTTCGATCCGGTGAAACGGAGCCACGACCGTGCCCAGCGCCGGACATTCCCCCATCCGCGCGCGACCGGCGGCGATGCGGCGACTTTTCATGCGGACCTCCGAACCACTGGCCGCGCCACGGACTCGGGTCCGCCCCCGGACGCAGCCGCTCCGCAGGACGCGGACTCGGTCGCAGCCGCCGCGATGACTCCGAGCGCCAACTTCCCGCGGCCCGCAGCCGTGGTGCGGGCGCTTGTCGAGTCCGGTGACGGATTCCCCTGCAATACTGTCCGGACGGCCTTGATCGTAAACAACGTTGCGCGCCCGTCCTGCCGCCCCATCCGACGGAGGCGACGAGCGATTGCAACGTGCGCCGCGTCCCCAGCGCGAAGGCGGGTCCGTGCGCGGTTCACGCCGGGCAACGTCGCAAGGGCCTCACGCACAATATCGGTCGGCGCCGGGGACAATCCGCGTTCCTTGCACCACGCCGCCGCCGCTTCGTCTATGTCTTCTGGCAGCATTGGGTACCCTGCCAGCCCATCGTTGATCAGGGCGCGTGCGACTCCCTCAGCAACCTCGCCGGGGCTCGCCCGGCGGCGGCGACGGCCACAGGCTGGCGCCACGGCGGCGGCAACGGGAACTGCGGCCACCGGCGAGGCTTCCAGCGTTTCGGCGTCTACGGCCTCGGCCCGCGCCACGGTGGCGGCAATGGGCGGCGTCGGGTCGGTACGGGCGATTCCCAGCGCGACCGCAGCGCGAGCGAGGATGCCAGGGCGGGCGGGGCGCTTCATGCGGCGGCCCTCCCATAATCTGCTGGGGACTCTGCGGGCGCCTGCCACGCGTCCGACCGTTCGACAAGGGCGGCGAGCTTTGGATCAGTGCGCTGCCAAAACTCAACCCACGCGATCCACTGCGGCGTCCCCTTGCGAATGACGACCATAGCGCCGGCTTTCCGTGCGAGCTCAATCTGCTGGCGAACGTCGGCGCTTGTCACTTTCGATTCTTGGTCAATCAACCTATCCACGGCGGCAGAAAGAGCCGCCGGAGGTACGTCTTGCGCCAGATCGGCCCATCCCGCGAGCGTCGCGCCGGGGTCATCGCCCAGCGCAAGACGCTTGTCGGACGCCAACATCGCGGCCCGTCGCCCGCAGATCGGCGAGCCACTTCGATTTGCAATCAAGCTTGGACTGGTTCCCCCCGTCACGGGGGGTTAGGGGGGAATGTTCAATTGATTGTTGAAGTGAAGTTCTACGGGTGGACTCCAGGTGTCCACCCCAGGTGGACACCACATGTCCATCCCCCGTAGCCAGTTTGTCCAGGGGGGTGGACAGGCTGTCCAGGGGGGTGGACATTGGGCTTGGATCGACCGCATACGGTAGTACGTGGGGCGGAGGAGTGCCGGGCGGTTCAGTGTCGAGATAGGACGTAACCCGCCTTGGCTTTTCGACCTGCCCTCCGAGTCGAAGGGCTGTCACCCAGGGTGCGTAACCGACCAATGTGATCATGTTGCTCGTCTGAGAACCATCATCCCGAACGCGCTTTTTGACCGTTATGATGCCGTCGGCCTTCAGCCGGTCTAGATATCTCTGCACCGTCTTAGTCGAACACTTCGCCATCCTCGCGAGAGCGCTGTGGCTGGGATAGCATTCGCCGGTGTCCCAATGGGCGTGGCGGGCGATCGCCTGCAGGACGAGCGTCGCCTGCGGATTACCGACGTCCTGTAAATCCGCCCAGGTCTGTGGTTCGTTCATGACCGCGCATCACGTTGAAATCCTCATAAACTCAAACACGACTGACGCAACTGCCTGACCTACCGTCGACGCACCCAGCGCCGCCAGCCACTCCGCTCACCCGTTCATCGTGCCCGGCGGGGGTGCCAGTGCTAGCAACAGAGCGAACGCCGTTTGCAGCGCATAGTCGTTTGTGGCGCAAAACCGTTGAACGTCGGACTCCAGCGCCGCGCGCTCCGCCGCGTACCGTTGCGGATCGTCGCGCATCAACGAGTTTTCGACTGCTGCTAGTGCATCGATGCGCGCGTTCAACGCCCGCCTCTCGTCCTCGACGGTTGCGCGCAGCGTCTCGATCGGTGTTGGTGCAGGTTCGGTCATGTAGCGTTCCTAAGTTGGTGTCCAACGGCCGGCGACGAGCCCATCGCCGCCGGCCTCGATACTCACAACGCAACGAACGCAACAGAACCGCCGCCCAGCGCCTACCCGGTGGTGCCGCATTTCTTGGGATCTTCGAGGGTCGACATGCGCTCGCGATCTCGAAGCCACGACTCAAGCGCGGACTGGCGGTAGCCCACCCGCGTCGCGGATAGCTTGATGAACCGAGGCCCTTCGCCGCTCATGCGCAGCTTTGCAAGGCGACTTTCCGAAAGGCCGGTGTAAGCCGCAGCATCCTTAGGGCGGCGGACGGGATCAAGCGGCGCAACGCCGTTGCCCTGATAAGCCTCACCGCTCACAGCAGATTGGGCGTCCATGATTCTCTCCGCGTCATTCGTTCCTCAGCCGGGAACGACGCGGATAGTCCCTGAGGGCGTAGGGCGCGTAAATTAACTTATATACGTGGAGCGCTTTTTTAGGTTCTGAAGTAGCTTTTTGCTCGGCCGTTGCACGCCAAACTGATCAAACATGCCGGATGCAAATTGGCCGAACGCGCCGCCCCACTCACCCCTCTCCGGCTCAGACCAAGTGAGGCTATCGTGCCCGGTTATTTCGATGTAGACCGCCCCCATCTGCCGCATGCATGCATTGGTAGCGGCCAGCGGCTTTCGTCCCCGGCGTTTCGGCGTGGTGATGGCGATTTCTGCTGTTAACAGCTTTTCCTGAGCTGCGGCGGACCATGCGCTATGTTGATCAGCAACGCCGTCGCTGCCCTCGGCCAAATCAATTGCGATCAGCATCTGCTTCACGGCGTGCTGGAGATCGCGCGTATCGGTCATGAGTTTTGTTTGCGTCAGTCGCTCGAAACACTCTGCGGACGCCTCGAAACTCCGATAGTCACCCTTCGCAAGCGCGGCCCGCATATGTCGATAGAGTTTCGCCAACTCCTCGGACTTCCGCGGTCCACGTTCCATGAGCATTTCTCGCTCAGCGGCGACATCCAAGAACCGTTGACACAGGGTGTGGCACAACTCGATGAGGCGCTGATCATCGACCTCTGCTTTATTTATAGAGGCTAGTTTATTGAACACCGGCAAGAGCGCTAACCGGAATTGGCTCCTCTCCACCCAGCGCGAGGTGAAACGTGGCGGCAAGGCCGGTGCCGATTTGCCGGCAAGCTCAGCCAATCGACATGCAGCCACGTAATCGAAGGCGTCCTGATAGACGAGTCTATCGGCAAGGTCTGTCGGGCGCGGGCTCGCGGCTACAAACCTTGTGAGCACGTCAACGGACACCACAAGCCGTTCGGCAGCTGACTCTGGCGCCTGCTCAAGATGACGATAGGTCGACGATCCCGGCCAGAGCAATTGCCTTGCTGTCCATGGCCCTACCTTGTCAACCGCTCCTCGCTCTATCATGGCTGCCCGCGACCGTTGACTGCCGGCGCGGAAGTAAAAGTCGACGTTCTTCCAATTGGTTTCACTCGCCCGCATCGGCCGACGCCTCCTCGACTGGCGCCGCGACGTCGTCCACTTTCGCGGCCATGACGGCGGCGAGGCGAGCCCCCACCCTCTCATTTGCTTGAGTGACTGGATCGGCGGCAAGGTGGGCATAGCGGGCGGTCGTCGCCGGCACGCGGTGGCCGAGGAGGCGACCGATCATTGGCAACGAAAGGCTCTCAGCGGCTCCGACGCTGGCGAAGGTGTGGCGCAGATCGTGAAGCCTCACATCGGGCAGCCCAGCGCGCTTTCGGACCTTGATCCATGCGCGCGTCAGGTTCTTGTATGGCTCGCCCTCGACATCCCCAGCGATCACATAGTCGTTGCCCTCAATCGCCGGCAGATCGCGAAGGATCTGGCACGCGGGCTCGCTCAGGTAGATCGACCGCCTGCCAGTTTTGCTATCTTCGAGCATCAGCAGCCGCCGGGGGAGATCGACTTCTGACCATTTCAGCGTGCGGATTTCCCCTTGGCGGGCACCAGTCAGCAAGCACAGTCGCAGCGCGGCGGCGGCGTAGATTGACAGAACGCCCTCGGCCTCCAGGGCGCCGATCGAGGCCGATGCCTTGCCTAGCTCTCCGTCCGACAAAAAGCGTTCACGGCGTCGCTCGGGAAACGCCCGGATGCGGCGGGCGGGGTTCGTATCGCGCTGGCGGTGTCCGGCATCCTCACAGTAGGAAAAAAACGACCGGCAAACGGCGAGGATGTAGTTCGCGCGGCGTGGCGTCCCGTGGCGGTCATGGTGAATTTTGGCCACGGCGGCCCGATCGACTGCAGCGACGGCCTCGGCCCCCAGTTCGGGCCTCAAAACCTGATCGACGATTTTGCGGTAGTCCTCGCGGGTGCGCGGTTTCAACTTGTGATCGACGTGAACCTTCAGCCATTCGTCCAGCGCATCCTTCACCAGCACACGGTCTTTCAGGTTTTCCGGCGCGTGCCCATCCGCCATCGCGTCCAAAATGGCGCGGGCGCGGGATCTCGCCTTCTCGGGTGCTACGTTGGGGTATCGGCCCAGCGGGCGCCTGTAGAGCTTCCCGGCGGCATAGCCCTGCACCAGAAACGCTTTCACGCCCCGCGGGCTCACTCGCACCGCAAAGCCGGTCAGAGCGTCGTCGAAGTGATAATCGGGTTTGCCATTGGCTGGTGGCACTATGGCATCGAGGTTCTTTCGCGTGATCCGCAGTGTCGGCATCGCCCCTCACAATCCGCCTACCGGCCACATCGAAACTTTGACTAGAATTTTGACTCACCGGCTGGAATTGTCTGGAATGATCCGCAATGACTGACAAGCGCTAACACCCGAATTTCACGGCTTTTTTGCCAACATGGAACGACGCGGAACGATGCGGAACGGGGGCTAAGCAGACTGCAAATCCGCGTACCCCGGTTCAATTCCGGGCGTGGCCTCCAAGATTTCTGTCGTTTTTGATTGTCACGGTGGCGTCAGACAATGCGCTGATCGGTCTCCCTCTGGAACTTCACGCAACCCGCGCCGCGGACGCAAAAGGACTTCTCTCAGGCCGACGCTTCTGCTAATCAGCCCCGGCGCGTCATTGCGCCTGTTCCGCGGTAGCTCAGTGGTAGAGCATCCGACTGTTAATCGGACGGTCGTAGGTTCGAGCCCTACCCGCGGAGCCAGACGTTTTTCCAATTTCGCCGACTTTTCGGTCTCTCCTTGCGCACGGAAATTACCCCGTCGTTTCCGGCGGTTACCGATGTGTCATCCGCGCGAGCCGCCACAGAGACCGCAAACCACGCCCCGGCGCGTTCGATTTCCGCAAATATCTCTGTAGCCCCTTTTTGCGCAGGTCACATGTGGAGCGTCTTGAGGCGTGCGAATTCGCTCTCAGGCTTCTGGGAACCCCAGGTACTGCCGCTGCATTTCCCAATCATGCGGCAAACCCTTCGCCACCTGAATGAGCCGGTTCGCTGTCAGCTCGACCGGGTGTCGCCCTTCCAGAACCGCGCGTACGATCTCGGGTGAGAGGTAGGACAAGCGGATCAAGGTCGTGACATTGTCGCGCTTGTTCCCGGATCGACTGGCGAATGCTGCGACCGGATGATCGGGAGCAGATAGCAGCATTTGCCGGGTCGTGTAGGCATCGCGGATCAAGGATGAGAGTCCGGCATCGATCTTGTTCGCGACGTTGTCCCCGATGACAAGGCGTGTTCCTCGTCCCGCTCTGCGAAGTCTCGCAGCAATGGTTAGGATGTGCGGCGCAACATCGGGTGGTGGCGCTTGCAGAGGGCCGTTGTTCAACAAGCTCGACAAAATTCCGGGGCGCTTCAGGCGTATGGCAATCTGATCGTCCCCGACCACGACCTGCTCGACTATCGCCATTAGAATGCCCCGCGTCTCTGTACTTGGGATGGTGGTCCATCGCCGAACGAGCGAGATCGATCGCGTCAAAACGGTCGAGAGAGTTGCGGCGTCAAGATTCAGTGGCGCGAGGGCTTGGCCCAACTCCATTTGCGAGGCAAATAGCGAACGAAGGCGGTCGAGAACCAAGCCCTCGATATCCCCCGCTGGGATGCGCCTGCCTTTTGCGTGCTCCGCTCGCTTACCCTCGATGAGCGACGCGGAAACATAATAGCGATATCGCCTCCCCCGCTTGTTGGCATGTGTCGGAGTCATGCGCTGACCCTCGACTTCAACGACCAGCCCTGCGAGCAGGCTTGGAGCAGCAGCATCTACAGCCAATGAGCGGTTGCATCGGTTCAGAGCAAGCCTGTCTTGCACCATCTGCCATAGTTCCAGGTCCACGATCGGCTCGTGCTGCCCGGAGTAGACTTTGTCATCGTGCACGATCTCGCCGCGATAGATGCGGTTCTGAAGCAAAGTATAAAGCGCGCCTCGGGAAAACGCGCGGCCACCCGTGAGCCGTGGATTGCGACTCTCGCGGCGCTTGCTGGTCGTGCCACGACGATCCAGTTCCCTGCGCAGGAGTTGGACCGAACCCAACTCCGCGTAGCGCTGGAAGACTTGCCGCACGACAGCCGCTTCGGCCTCGTTGACGACCAGCTTGCGATCCTTGACGTCATAACCAAGCGGAACAAACCCGCCCATCCACATGCCCTTGGCCTTCGAGGCTGCGATCTTATCGCGGATCCGCTCGCCGGCGATCTCACGCTCGAACTGGGCAAACGAGAGCAACATGTTGAGCGTGAGCCGGCCCATAGAGGTTGTCGTGTTGAACGACTGCGTCACCGACACGAATGACGCATAATGTGCATCGAGCACGTCGACAATCTTGGCAAAGTCGGCAAGAGAGCGGGTCAAGCGATCGACTTTATATACGACCACGATCTGGACCTTTCCGGCCTTGATGTCGGTCAGTAGCCGCTGCAGTGCCGGCCGCTCCATCGTCCCGCCCGAAAGCCCCCCATCATCATACATATCTGGGACAGCGGTCCAACCTGCATGCTTTTGGCTCAGAATGTAGGCCTCGCAGGCCTCTCGCTGCGCGTCGAGCGAATTGAACTCCTGCTGAAGGCCTTCGTCGGAAGACTTACGCGTGTAGATGGCGCAGTTGCAACGCTTCACCTGATACTTCCTTTCAGGGCATGCAATCGGACAAGCATCCGTTCCAGCGCAGAAATCAAATCGTCATGGCAGCGACGCGCCTCGTCAACGGATTGGGCGGATTGTCCGTCACAGGCAATCAGGGCCGCATCTTCCAGTTGCCCAGTCAGGGCCGCAAAGGCCTTCTTGATCGCGTTTTGGACAGTTTGCTCAACCACCTGCTGCCCCCTTTCTCGACCTCAGACCGAAGAATCTCGGCCCCGACCAGTGAGCCCCGGTAATCTGCTGGGCGACGATCGAAAGGGACTTGTAACGCCGGTCATTCCATTCGACGCCGTCGGCCTGAACGAGCACGGTGTGGGTCACTCCGTGCCATTCACGCACCAGCCGTGTGCCCGGTTTCAAGTTGATCGGCGGAGAGGGCTTTTGTACGTCGGCTACTGCCGGTTCAACGTTGAGGTGCTCCAACTTTCGCATGATGGACTTGGAGAGGCCGCCGAGCGACCTCTCCTGAAGCTTATAGGTGATCCCTCTGATCAAGAGATCGCGCGACAGTCGCATCGGCGACGGCATCCGATGAAGTCGCCGCCATTCACCGCGCAGCTCGAAAATCGTGAACTCTCCCAGCCGAGCGAGTTCAGCCGCGATATCTATCGTTGATTTCAACATATCAGCGACCGCGGCGCTTTTCGATGCGATAGCGGCGGACTTCACCTGCTGTCTTGGATGACGTCAGCGAGAAGCCGAGCTTCTTTTTGACTGTACCTGCTAGAAAACCGCGCACGCTGTGCTGCTGCCATTTCGTCGCCTGCATCATGTCTTCGATGCTCGCTCCCTGCGGCTGGCTGAGTAGAGTGAGAATAGTCTCCCGCTTGGTCACGCGCCCTGCACGGTGTTCATCATACTTTTGAGGACTGACTGCGGACGGGGTGGGCTTGGTCTTACGCGACGATATCTTCTGCGCGTCGCCAGGACGTGGCTTGTTCCCGACGCGCTTCGACTTCGGCGAGGTCTCGACGGCAATGTTCGACATGAGTTGGGGCTCCAGGGTTCTGCGGCGCCGAGATTGACGCTCGCACCACCCAAAGCCCCGCAAGTTGCGAGGCGAACCCTGTGATTGGCCGCGACAACTGAATCGCCAGCCCATGAGCACACCAATGCGTCCTTTGCGGACGAAGTCCAGTCGCCGGGTCGGAGTATTTATTGAACCAGCCGTCGTCACCGGCGACGATCACGGGCTCTCCGGCGGCCTGATAATTTCTCACGACTTCGTCGATTGAGCGATCTCCGGGGTTGCTGCCCGTATCGATGCCGGCATCGATATCGGCAGCAACCTGCCTCGGTGTAACGGTGATCCCGTTCCTCGCGATCCACTCGCTGATGATCTGATCTGACTGAAAGGTTAGATCTTGCACCGCTTCTCGAACAACGACGTCGGTGAGAACGACGTGCCCCGAAGCAGAAATTTGGTCCAAGATGTAGGCAGCCGACGCGGGGGGAAGCCTGCTGAGGTTAATCAGCGTCGAAGTATCTATCACGATATCTGTCATGGCATATCCGGTGTAATGAGTTCCTACGTCGGTAGTCCAATGCCGCGCCGAACGCGTATGCGGATTTCGCGCAGCATCAGTGTCTTGGAGTGAAAATCGGGAAGTAATTCGTGAGCAATGCTTGACCCCCGCATAATCGCTACAAGTGCATCGGCGATGTCACTAAACCCCTCATTCCGCCTTTCGTGCTCCTCGAAGGTGGCCCAAAGATCGGGGCGCTCTGATTTTATCAGGGCTTCTATCGCGTCGATTTGCTCCTTCGTAAAAGACGGCAAGGCCATCTGATAACTCCTCTTCAAGCGATGCGGCGGACACTGCCGTTGCGTCCGCGCCAGCAAATACATTCAAATTCCGCAGCCTCGGCAGCTAACCCCGCAATAATGGACATGGTTGAAGACGTTGCGCGCGAGCGATGCTACAGAGCGACACGCGCTTGCCCGCCAACTATCGATTGCCACGCGCTTGTGGCGGCCACCCGTTCAGTACCGCGCATGAGTCCCCCTCAGAGGGCGATGGCGATCCTCGTTCAGCGTGTTAGCGAGTGCAAGTCAGAATTAACGTGAACGTTGTATTCGTTCTAGAAGTGTGTACCGAAGCCACATTCTGGCAGAGTTCACGCGACGACCGCCAATGAATTACGACCCGCAGCAACGTTGAGCGTCGTCAAGATCTCTGCTGATAGCTGCCTTGCATCAGCGGAACGCAGAGACCACTGCCTCGGATGCGGTCGCCCAAAGTCCGCTCGGCGAGGATATCTAACGGCCTCGCTTGCGAGTGATTGGCGGGTTCGGGTCAAGAATGCCATGCAACCATAACCTGGCGCCAATTTTAGTTGGCCGACTTCCTAAGAGCGGCCAGCTGAATGCGGTGAGCAACGCCTATCCGCGTCTTCCGGAGGTCTTTGGCTCGTCCAACAACACCCCAGCTTGCACCTTCAACGCTTTCGCGATTTTGTCGAGGATGACCACGGTCGGATTGCGCACGCCGCGCTCGATGCCGCTGATGTAGGTTCGGTGCAGGCCGCAGTGATCGGCAAAGCTCTCCTGCGAGTAGCCTTGCTCCTCCCGCAACTTCTTCAAATTGAGCCCGACCCGGCGCCGTACATCCATACGGCTAAGGGTTTCGACACCTTAGCCGATTGATCTACAGACGATGAGTCTCATTTCTCTGGACTACACAGCCAAACGAAGCAATGTGTCGGAGCCTCAAATAAACCCTATGAGTCTCATTCATGATGGATACCCTTACTCCCACCTCTGTGCGCTACATCAAGTTGGGCCCCGGCTGCGCATGGGTGCCTCACTGCGTCGCCAGCGGCGAGATCCAGTTTGGATATGCCGGCGAGCCGTTCGATCTCGCGGCCGTCGGCGATTGGGACGGTATCGTCGCCCACTACGTGCGCGGCGGAAGAGAAAACCCACAGTCCGGCTCCGGCCGCGAGCACAACGGCCGCGGCGGATGCCATACCTTTGAATAGCGGCCTCATGGTGTGGCCTTCACAATGAGCTTGCTCTCGACCGTGCCGGTCTCGCCCTGCACCTTGGCGGCAAGCGACAATGCCCAACTGCCCGGCATCGTCAGATCGGTCTTGAAGCGGTAGACGCCCGGTTCTGCCGTCGGCACGGCCTCAATCGGTGCCGTCATTGCCTCCATCTTCTCAGGGTCCATATCGAGGCGCTTGGCGAAGATCACTGCGTCCGGTCTGGCCAGGCCGGAAGGCTTATGAACCAGCTTGACCGCGATTGTCGCGACGCCGTGTTTGACCTCTTTGTCGACGAGACGAAACTCGTAGTCGTTGATGTCAGCCATGGCTATGGAGGCCGTGACGGCGAGTAGCGCGACGCCAAGGGCAGCCGCACGCAAGGATTTGCGTTTCATATTTGGAATCTCCTGATGTCGTGAACAATGCGTGGTCCACCATGACCAACGCACGCGCACGCCACGGCATCAGCCGCAGCCGCGCTCATGCCCGGAGGGCACGGTTCAGACTCTGGGAGGTCTGAGAAGCGGTGGGACAAGAGAGCCGGCGGCGACCTGTGGCGGTGCCGGCAGCATCCGCGAACTTAGCACAGGATCATGCAGGCGTGCCTCGGCCACGGGCGCAGACAGCGGCTGGAAACATTTAACCAGACAGGCGACCATATTGGGGCAGGCCTTCTGCGGGGAATCCGGACAAGACTTGCCAGGCTTGTGGCAGGGCATGTCATCCATTGCCATCGAGGTAGCGAGAGTCGTACCGGACATGGCCAGGGCGTAAGTCGACGTCAACGGCATAACGATGAGAGCCCCGAGCATGGCAACCATACCGAGGACCACAAACCAGCGCTGGAACACACGTTTTCCCACAGAACTACAATGCCACAGCCTTTGACGCCCAACAAGATTAGCCTTCTACATTTGGCCGACAAATGAACGGCCTCACAATCTCCATTCGCGCGAGTGGGCGCGAGGGTTACAAGACCCCATGCCGCTGCAATGAGAAACCACAACGAATTGCCGTCGTCTCCTAGAAGTTGCCCGGACGCGGCGTTGATCCTGAGCCATTACGGCCACACCCTGTAGCCAAGCCTCGAGAAGTTGCCAAACAACCGCCTGTCCCGATTGAAACCTTTTTGTGAGCCTCAGCGAACTTAATACCCAGGTTAGCCAGGGACGAACTCATGCAACTCGACGACAATCTACCACATACCGCTGACCAGCTCGTGCATCGCGATGCGCCGGCCAGTTGTAGCCTTCACGGGCCGCAACCAGAGAAATTCAACGATCCTAAAGTCACCGCCAAGGGTGAAGCCCGCGCGCGTGTGCCGTTCAAAGGGTACGAGACCGTCTGGTTCAACACCGGCACACTCTGCAACATCGCCTGCATCAACTGCTATATCGAGTCCTCACCCAGGAACGATCGCCTTGTGTATCTCACTCGCGTCGAGGTGAGGACGTTTCTTGATGAGGCGGGTCTTCTGCAAAACCGACCCGCCGAAATCGGCTTTACTGGCGGAGAGCCATTTCTGAACCCCGATTTCATCGGCATGCTGGACGATAGCCTGGCTGCGGGTTTCCGCGTGCTCATCCTGACCAACGCCATGAAGCCCATGCAGCACAAGAAGTTGCAGCTACTTCAATTGCAGCGGCGCTATCCCGGCCGCATTCAGGTTCGTGTTTCGATTGACCACTATGCGCGCGATGGCCACGAAAAAATCCGTGGCCCTGGGACGTGGTCGCCCACCGTCGCCGGGCTTAGCTGGCTTTCCGCTAACGGCTTCGATCTTGCCATTGCAGGGCGATTGTCTTGGCCGGAAAGCGAAAGAGAGATTCGGTCCGGATACCGCGATCTGTTCGCCTCTCTTGGCCTGGGAATTGACGCTGACGATCCAGCCCGCCTCGTGTTGTTCCCTGAAATGAGCGACTCAAAAGACGTCCCTGAAATCAGCGAAGGGTGTTGGCGCATTCTCGGCAAGAGCCCCTCCGACGTTATGTGTTCGAACTCGCGCATGGTCGTGAAGCGGAAGGGAGCTGAACGCCCCGTGGTCGTAGCGTGCACGCTTCTGCCCTATGCACAGGCCTTCGAAATGGGCGGCACTCTTGCTCAAGCCCAAGGCCCCGTGAGCCTCAATCACAGTCACTGCGCACGCTTCTGCGTTCTGGGCGGTGCCTCCTGCAGCGTCCAAAAGTGAGACTTACATGACAGAAGTGATCAAAGCCGACATCTGCGTCATCGGCGGCGGGTCAGCGGGCTTGTCCATCGCCGCGGGCGCAAGTCAGATGGGCGCGCGCACTGTCCTCATCGAAGCCCACAAGATGGGTGGTGATTGCCTCAATACGGGTTGCGTTCCATCCAAGTCGTTGCTTGCCGCGGCAAAGGTCGCGCAAACCGTTCGCAACGGTGCCCGGTTCGGATTGTCGGAGGCGTCACCAAACATCGACATGGCTGTCGCAAGCCGTTACGTAAACGGAGTCATTGCCACGATCGCGCCGCACGATTCAGTCGAACGTTTCACCGGGCTCGGATGCAAAGTCATCGAGGCTCCCGCGAAGTTTGTCGACTCCCGCACGGTCTCGGCGGGCGACAAGCTTGTCCGCGCGCGGCGTTTTGTGATTGCAACCGGCAGCCGGGCCAACGTTCCTCCGATCCCTGGTCTGGACAAGGCGCACTTCTTCACGAATGAAAGCATTTTCGAGAACACGGTGCGTCCCGAGCACCTGATCGTCATCGGTGCCGGCCCTATCGGATGCGAGATGGCTCAGGCGCATCGGCGGCTTGGCTCCAGGGTGACACTCCTCGATATCGCACGGATGCTACCGAAAGACGACCCCGACGCAGTCGAGGTCGTACACGAGCGGTTTCGTGCGGAGGGCATCGAGTGCGCTCAATCCGTACAAGACCTCCGCGTCGAGAATAGCGGAGGCGGGTACGCCGTTGTGTTGAAGGAGAATGGGCGTGAACGGCGGATCGAAGGTTCTCATCTGCTGCTAGCAACCGGACGCCGTCCCAATGTCCGGCGTCTCAATCTCGAGGCAGCCGGCGTGCGCTATTCACTGAAAGGCGTCGAGGTGGACGCGCGGCTGCGGACCAGCAACAAGCGCATTTTTGCAGCTGGGGATGTGATCGGCGGCTATCAATTCACACACATGGCGAATTATCACGCCGGCATCGTCCTGCGGAATGCACTGTTCCGGATACCTGCCAAGAGCACGCCAAAGGCGTTGCCCTGGGTAACGTATACCGATCCAGAACTCTCCCAAGTGGGAATAACCGAGGTCGACGCACGCTCAAAGTACGGCGACAGCATCCGCGTTCTTCGCGCCGAGTTCTCACACAACGACCGTGCCCAGGCCGAGGGCGCGCCACACGGCTTTCTGAAAGCGATCGTTTCCAGACGAGGTCATATCCTGGGGGCGACGATTGTCGGACCGCATGCAGGCGAGCTGATCTTGCCCTGGGTGCTGGCGATCTCCAAGAACCTGAAGATTGGCGATATAGCCAGCTTGATTGCTCCCTATCCGACACTGAGCGAGATCAGCAAGCGGGCCGCCGGAAGTTTTTATACGCCCACTTTGTATTCCCCCCGCACGCGGATGCTCGTGCGTTTTCTCGGAGCATTCGGATGAACGCAAAGCGTCTACTTCCACTCGTCATTCTGCTCACAGTCGTAGCCGCCGCATTCGCATTCCGCATTGACCGCTATCTGGCGCTCGATGCCTTGCGGGAAAACCGTGCCGCGCTCCTCGCCTTTGTGGAGTCGAACAGACTTACCGCGGCACTCGGCTTTATGCTGGCATATGCCGGGGTCGTGGCTCTCTCCTTGCCCGGGGCAAGCATCATGACCCTGACAGGCGGCTTCCTTTTCGGAGTTGGCTTGGGTTCAAGCCTCACCGTCGTCGGTGCCACGGTCGGCGCGGCAATTCTATTTCTCATCGCCCGCTCGGCCCTGGGTGACGTCTTGCGGCAGCGCGCCGGCCCCTTCCTATCTCGAATGGCCGACGGCTTCAGCAAGGACTCCTTCAGCTACCTTCTGTTCTTGCGCCTGGTTCCCGCCTTTCCATTCTGGGCTGTCAATCTTGCCCCTGCATTGCTGGGCATGCGTCTCGCTCCGTTCGTCGCCGCGACCGCGCTTGGCATCATTCCAGGTACGACGGTCTACTCCGCATTCGGAGCCGGGCTAGGCCGGGTGTTCGATGCTGGCGGTGAGGTCAATCTCAAGGCGGTCTTTAGCCCCGTTCTGATCGCCGCTCTTGTTGGTCTGGGTGTGCTATCACTACTGCCTATAGCGCTCCGTCGCCTTCGGGAGCGTCGGCAATGACCCCATTGGCGGCTGCCGAAATGACGGCGGGTCCCCCGCAGCGGTTATCCGCTTTTCCGGCCGTTGCCGCGTTCCTCCGTCGGGAGGCCAGTAGTGAGGCTTTCGATGTCCACGATCCCCGCCAAACAGCTCTCCGAATATCCGCGGTACATACGGCTCTTCTTCTGGAAGCAGCAGAGAACCTACGGCCGCATCCTCGATCCCGGCCTCCTCTGGGGCCGCTCGCCTAGGGTCTTCGCCTCGGTGGCGCTTTTGTACGGCGCGTTGGACCGGCGCTCGTCACCCTTGCCGCCAGCGCTGCGTTCGCTGGTCACGGTGCGCGTATCACAGATCAATCACTGTGCCTTCTGCGTCGACATCAATTCGGCGACGCTCGCCAAGCGCGGCGTGACGATGGACAAGATCGATGCCCTCGGCACTTGGCGCGAAAGCTCGCTCTTCAGTCCGGAAGAGCGTCTGGCTTTGGAGTATGCAGAAGCGATGACCATCACGACACCAGGCGTAAGTGACGATCTCCGGCAGAGACTGAAAAGCCAGTGGGATGACGACACCATTGTCGAACTCACCGGACTGATTGCCTTTCAGAACCTTTCTTCCAAGTTCAACGCGGCGCTTGACGTGCCTTCGCAAGGGTTCTGCACGCTGCAGCCTCGCACTAACTCAGCGCTGCCGCAAGATCAGTCGATCGATTGACTTATCGCCCGGCTGCTGCCCTCAAAGGCTAAAAGTGAAAGGGAAAGACGATGACCAAAGATACGAGGCTGGAGGCGTCTCTGCTGCTGATGCGCTTAGCCGTCGCCGCATTCCTTCTGGTCTGGGCGCTCGACAAGGTAATCGCGCCCGACCATGCAAAGGCGGTGTTCTCCCATTTCTATACTGTATCGGATCTGTCGCCGCAGATACTCGTCGGGTTGGGGTTCGCGCAGATCGGTATCATCGCGGCGTTTGCGGCAGGGTTTGCCAGGTTTTGGACCTATGGCGCGGTCCTGCTGATGCATGCCGCCTCGACGGCCGCGACCTACACTCACTTGATCCGCCCGTGGGCTGAAGGCAGCCAGCTGCTGTTCTGGGCGGCAGTTCCCGTCCTCGCGGCGATCATAGCGCTGTTTCTACTCCGGGATTGGGACCGGATGCTGTCCATCGATGCAGCCCGTTCACGATAGCCGGTGCACCCATGTCGTCCTTCGCTCGTATTCTACATTGCTGCGCCTCAGACGGCGTTCCCCAATGCTCGTTCAACGTCGCTCTCGTTATCGGCACCATACTAAACCTCATCAATCAAGGTGACGCCCTGCTCGGCCATGCCGCTATCAGCTGGCCAAAGATCGTCCTGACCTTTCTCGTGCCCTACTGCGTGAGCACGTACGGCGCGGTTGCGGCCAAGCTCAGGCATGAGCGCAGGTGTACGTGATCAGCGCAGGCGGTCGTAAGCAGCTACGCCCATGCTTGCCGCGCCGAGCGACAACCAGAACGGCGAGACCTGATACCCCAGACAAGACCGGCCCGATGACGAGGACCAGCGCGACCGCCAGACTGCAATAAAGTGAAAGCGGCATTCCGTTGAACCATGACAGTGGCCGCACCTCCTATCCAGCGCAGCAGGAGAGCATCTTCACATCCTTGTTGAAGGTCTGGGCAGCAAGTTTCAGGCCCTCGACCGTGGTGAGGTAAGGGAAGATCATCTCGCCCAGCTCCTCAACAGTCATCCTTGTCTTGATCGCCATCGCCGCCGTTTGGATGCTATCGGCGCCTTCGGGCGCGAGGATGTGCGCTCCCAGAAGCTTGCGGGTCTTGGCATCGGCCACGAGCTTAATGAGGCCGCGCGTGTCGCGGGCGGCCAACGCACGCGGCACGTTGTCGAGCGAGAGCACCGACGTTGCCACCTGATGGCCCGCCGCCTTCGCTTGCGCCTCCGTCAGGCCGACGCTCGCCACCTGCGGATCGGTGAACACCACCTCCGGCATGGCGCGGTTGTCGTAGACGAGACTGTTGCCGTTGAGTGCGTTCTTCGCCGCGAGTTTGGCGCCATAAGCCGCCATGTAGACGAACTGATCGCGCCCGGTGACGTCGCCGGCCGCGTAGATTCCTGGTCGTGACGTGCGCATGCGGTCATCGACGTCGATCACGCCACCTTTGCCCTGCCGGACGCCAGCCTCGGCAAGGCCAAGCTGCTCCACGTTCGGGCTGCGGCCCGTGGCGATCAGGATTTGCTCGGCTGCGAGGACCTGTTGCCGGCCATCTTGGCGTACGCACAGTTCGACGCCGTTGCCCGTCTTTTTGCAGAACTCATAGGCGACGCCACAGTGGAGCGCGATGCCTTCCTGCTGGAAGTAATGCGACAGAGCCTTGCCAATCTCCGGCTCGGCAGCCGGCAACAGACGGCGCCGGCAGACGATCGTGACCTTGACACCGGCACGCGCAAAGACCTGGGCCAGCTCCGCTCCGACGAAGCCGCCGCCGACCACCAGCAGGCTATTGGGCAGGTTCTTGAGATCGAGGGCCGACGTGCTCGTCAGATAGTCGATGGTCACGATGCCCAAAATCGACGGCACGGCCGGACGCGCGCCCGTGGCAATGATCACCTTCGGGGCCTTGACGAGCGCGCCATTGACCGCAACGCCGCCATCGACGAGCCGCGCGGGGCCTTGCATGTAGGCAATCCCGTTGTAGGCGGGCAGCAGGTCGGCATACTTGGCCTGGCGCAGGCCCGCGACCAACTCGTCCTTCTGTGCGATCAGCGCCGCCCAGTCGGTCACACGGCCTTCTGCCCGTATGCCGGCGAAGCGGGCCGCCGCGCCCGCTTGGTGCAAGCTCTCTGTCGCTCGGACGAGGGCCTTCGACGGCACGCAGCCGATATTGACGCATGTACCGCCAATCGTTCCATGACCAATGAGCGCGACGTTCGCACCCTGCTCGGCAGCAGCGATGGCTGCCGAAAACCCAGCCGAGCCAGCCCCGATGACAGCGAGGTCGTAGCTTTTTCCGTTTGCCTTGCTCTCGCAACAGTCGCTCATGTCATTTCCTTGTAGTTGTCGTCTTGTTCGCGCTGTCGGTCTCACAGCAGGCGGCTGCCTGATGCCGGCGCTTGTAAAGCCCGTAGCCCACCATGCCGAGGCAGATCGCCAGCGCGGGCAACAGCACATAGTCGAGGTAACCTGCCAAAGCGGACAGCCCGACCGCACCAAGCGCGATAACGAGAATCGGCGTCGCGCAGCAGATTGCCGCGATGACGGCGCCGATGACTCCGGACTTGATGAGTGCTGCCTCGCTCATTGGGTTCTCGCTTCGACGACGTTTGATGGATAGCCCGCCTTAGTGGTCGCCTCCGCCAGGGCCGCAACCGTCGTCTTCTGATCATTGAATGTGACGGTCGCCGATTTCGTCTCGAATGACACCTCCACCTTGGCCACGCCCGGCACGGCGGCCAAAGTGCTTTTCACGATGTAGGGGCAGCTGGCGCACGTCATGTTCTGGACAGCGAGGGTCACGGTCTGCTCGCCGGCGTAGGCCGCAGCCGAGCCCAACAGGCCGGCGGTGAGAGCGACAAGAGTGATGAGACGTTTCATGATCATGCGGGTTGTCCTTTCTTGGTTCACTTCAACAGTAGCGGTGCCAGGTAGTCGAAAGCGAGAGCCGCCACCACGAGCACAGTTGCGATCCACAGACTCGACTTCACGAGACGATTCGGCAGCGGCCGTGCACACGAGCTGCCCGCGCAAGCCTGCTTCGGCTTTACGTAGACGAGGTAGTACCCGTAGCCGAGCAACGCGAGCGTTCCGGCGGCGAAGTACGGCTTGTATGGCGCCAGAGCTGTGAGATTGGCGATCCAGGCGCCGGAGATGCCGAGGCTGAACAGGACCAGCGGCAGGATGCAGCACGAGGACGCGGCCAGCGCGCCGAGGATACCGCCCGCCGCAATCCATCGCGCGCGCGACCGTTCATCGCCGAAGTCTCCTGTCGCGTTGACAGCCAATTCGGTGGGCGTGGTCTGAGCCATTTTGTTCTATCCCTTCTTGTCTCTCTGGGCATACTGTGAGACCTGTAGTTACTACAGGTTCAAGAGAAATTTTCCGGAGGAGGATCACGGTGCTGCGAGCCACACATTTCCAGATCGGCGTGCTGTCCGCCGAAACCGGCGTCAACATCGAGACGATCCGCTATTATGAGAAGATCGGGCTAATTCCGCCGCCGCCGCGTACCGAAGGGCGGCAACGAGTTTACGACAGCGATCACTTGAAGCGGGTCACCTTCGTCCGTCGTGCGCGCGAGCTGGGGTTCTCGCTCGACGAGATCCGCGATCTGCTCGGCCTTGTGCGCGGACACGACTTGACCTGTGCCGAGGTCAAGGCGATGACAGAACAGCACGTCACCGACATCCACCGCAAGGTGAAAGACTTGAAACGCCTCGAACGGGTCCTGGCCGAACTCGCCGCCAAATGCCACGGCGGTGCGGTGCCCGCCTGCCCGGTCCTCGAAGCTCTCGGTTCCGGTTAAGGGTCCCCGTTCAGCGCGACAACGATCTTCTCATCACACAGTGGTTGCGGGCGCCGGTCGCGGATCTCAAGGAGCTTGGTTCGTAGAGGCGCCGGTCTTGGCACACGTCCCATTCTCGGACGCCTTTCTGCCGGTCAACGAGATCCGCGCGGCGTACGATCTTCAATTCTGAACCACAATTCCGATGCATCCACTAATGTTGGGCGGGCGCTTCACCTCGTCCATTGAGTTCGGTCGTCCCGGACGAGGTGAGGGATGATTTAGCCGCGCCCGGAGCTTGGGTGATGGCGCGGCGGATACCGGAAAGTGGTGCTTCATCGTCGAACGTGACAACTCCGTCGCGTACGCTGATGCCCAAGTCTCGCCATAGCGCACCGAGGTCAGTTGGGGCCGGCGACGCCCGCATCTTCTCATAGAGTTCCATGAGGACTGGGACGCCCGCAGCGTTGTCAGCAATATAAAACACTTGCTCGATTGGCCAATCTCTTTCCATGTTGCCGCCCGATGCGAGGACACCGCGGGTGGCTTCCTGTACCCCCTTACTGTTTGCAGTGCGCTTGCGAAACTCAACGTCGGCTAGAAGACAAAATAGGGCGCCGCCCCAATATGTGCGGCCCCAACTTGGCGTATGATCAAGCCCCTTGTCGGCCGCCTCGGGCAATCCCTGCGGCATGTCGCGGACGAACTCACCCCAGATCTTGGCTTCCGTCAGATCCCCCGCCTGAACGCGTGCAATCGACTCGACGTAAACGGCCAGGCCTTCCGACAACCAGAGGTGCTGGTCCCCAACTTCAGGTAAAGCGAGATGGATCATTTCGTGGACCGCCTGCCAGTCCTCGACCAGATCGGTCTCGGTCGAGTCGCGTCCGATCAATAAGCGCACAGCGGCTCCTTTATACCCGAAGGCTTTGCCGCCACTGACACCCTTGCCTTCAACTGGAACGAGCAAGATGCGAGCTGAAGGGACCGGAAAACGGCCGTAATAGATCGAAACAGCTCTTGCCGACTTCGCGATCCACGAGATGAAACTGGTATTTGGCAGCGTCAAGGTTCCCGGAGCAAATGCGACAAGCAACGTCCCACCCTCGACCTTGACTATCGTTGCCGGCAGCTTGTCGAATGCATCATACGGCATATGCCTCGTTATGAATTCAGATTGGGCATAGACTTTCGGCGCAGCCGAAAAGATAGCGACGGCTATCATGAATAGGAACCAGCTTGGTAATCTTTTCATGATAGCAGCCATTCTTCCAATTGAGACCAATTTCCAGAAGGTGTTGGCGCACGTTGGCCAATTCAAATCGCCTCAACCAGATGCCTTTACCGGCTATAGAAAATTCGTTGCTGCAGCATGTACCTGCTGGCATCCGCTCGCTCATCTTGGACCGGCGGACACGGAATTGATCCATACGAGCAAAAAACGCAGCAGTTGCCTTGCTTAGGCTTCATCTGACAGCCGCAATTCTTGCAATTGTAGAGATACTCGCGGGCGTCGGCCGGCATCGCTTCTTCAGACGCATGACCGCAGAGGGGGCATGTAATTATCGATATGAGCTGAGGCATGGGGTTCAATCCTATTGGGTGCACATTTTAATGATGGCGGTGGTCAGCGTTGACACTGCCTCACTCGACGTTTGTTGCCGGGCCATGGGTCGGCCCTGTCCTCTCATCGGAGACGGCGACTGGCACGCCCGTTTTGAACTTCTCCCACGTCACCGTCACACGTGTGCCAACGGGGATGAGTGGGTACAAATGCAGCACGTCCTCGTTGAACATTCTGATGCAGCCCTTGGAGGCGGCGGTGCCGATCGTCCAAGGAGCGTCGGTACCATGGATCCGATATGTCGTCTCACCGAGGTAGAGGGCTCTGACCCCCAACGGGTTCATCGGATGACCGCCAGGCACCCAGGACGGCAGTCGGGGGTTCTCGCGAAGCATATCTGGCGTTGGTATCCACGAAGGGTTCTCACGCTTCATTGAGACAACGGTTGTGCCTTGCCAGCGACTTTGAGCACGCGGAACCGCGATAGGGTAGCTCACTGCGCGCCCCCTCGCCGTGATGTGATAGAGGCGCCGGTCCGCAAAACTTACGATAATCTGATCCGCTTCATATTGCGGGCCGAAACTCACAGTCTGCCGTCCGGACGTATGCTCGCCATGTTCGCTCGTGACGCCGTCGGTGAGATTTTCGGCAAATGACACGGTCGCAACGAGAAGCATTGTTGTCATCACGGTCACCGCAGCGAGACCAATAGCGAAGGCGGCGCCCGACGGGCGGCAATTCATCCGGCCATTGGGAAGTTCCTTGCATCCCGTTTCCACGCGCATTTTCGTCTCCTCAACTATGCATCGTCTTGATGAGGGTTTCGGGAGACCAGATCAGCAGGTTTCAAAATAAGTCGGAGCCCGCGCTCACATGTTATTGAACGCAATCAATGCTTGTGCTTTTCGCCGAGCGTTCGGCTCAAGGGCAATCATAATCTGGAGACAAAATTTTCTCTGATGTCCGTGTAACCTTGTGGCGTTTTAGCCGAAGAGTAATGGTCGAATAGACGATGAAACGGGACATTGGGAGGTTGAGCGTGCTCGCCAAAATCGACAAGAGCCCTGGTGACGCCATCGATTTCCGCGCGTTGCCCCGAGCGCGCCTTAAGCGAATGTCCAAGGCCGCCGATGATGTCCTGGAAGCCCTGCGCGTTATGGGTAAGGCCGGCACCAACCCCGTTGCCCAGGTTCTGAAACATCAGGGTGAGTTTCTGGAGTCTGATCATTATCCCAAGGGCGATGTCTGCGACGACGACAGCGCAGCTCAATATTACTATCACGCGCATCGCGCTGAAACGGGCGAGCACGGGCACTTTCATACCTTCCTCAGAGTGAAGGGATTTCCGCCCGTCATCGAACCGGCACCCTATTCCGGCACGGCCGAACGCCCCATCGGCGAAGACAGTATTTCGCATCTGGTTGCCGTATCCATGGACAGAGCCGGGCTACCTATCAGCCTGTTCACAACCAATCGATGGGTTACGGGCGAGACTTTCTATCTAGCGAGTGACGTTATCAGGATGCTCGACAAATTCGACATCGATCACACGCACCCCTGCCTCGCGACAAATCGCTGGATTAGTGGGCTCTTACGCCTGTTCCGCCCGCAGGTAGAAAAGCTCTTGCTGCAGCGCGATGAAACGATCCGTGATTGGCAGCGTCGCTACCCGGACAGAGACGTCTACGAGGACCGCGACTTGGAGATTACCTCCGAGATCGGCATTGATATCGACGCGCAGGCCGCACGGGTCGATGCACTTCTTGCCTAGGTTGGCATCACGACTTCGAGGCGCACTGTCTGGCTACTAACACCCCGTTCTTTCGTCGGCTGTTACACGCCTGATCGCGCCAAGTGGCGCGCTCAACCAATCAAAGGACTTTGAGCGCATCTGAAACGTCACCTAGTAACCTTCTCGATTGTCGCTGCGAAGTTGGAAAGAGGTCAGGAAACTTCGGTCCAACCAGGAGCACAGCAATCATGCGGAAATTGACCAAAACTCTGCTTGGCGCGGTCGCGCTGCCGGTTGCAATGGCGGCCTCCACGTTGCCAACTGTTCGGGCCGCCTGCGGACCATGCCGGCCCAAGGCGTCGAACCCCTGCAGCCCTTGCGCAGCCAAGAAAGCCAAGAAGTCGGCTTGCGGTCCTTGCAACCCTTGTGCGGCCAAGAAGGCCAAATCCGCTTGCAATCCGTGCGCAGCGAAAAAGGCCAAAGCCCCCTGCAATCCATGCGCCGCCAAGAACCCGTGTGCAGCGAAGAACCCCTGTGCCGCGAAAAATCCCTGCAATCCTTGCTCGGCAGGAGATGCGCCGGTCCCAAAAGCATCGGAAGTGACCCGGCCGGCCGGCACAAAGCCGTTCTCGGGCGATCGCGCGGCTCTCGTTGAACTCGGCAAAAAACTTTACTCTGATACCAATCTCAGCACCAATGAGATGTCCTGCGCCAGCTGCCACACCGACATGGCGGCATTCAATGCCACTTTCAAAAAGAACTATCCTCACCTCGTCCAAATGACGAAGGACGTGTCTCGTATGGACGAGATCACGGCCGAAGGCATGGTTCAATACTGTCTGATACGGCCGATGATGAGCAAGCCTTTACCGTGGGATTCAAAGGAGCTCGCCGCGCTCACCGCGTATGTCGAAGAGGTTCAGAAGGAATATGCAAAGCGCTGAGACTTTGAACATCAGGCAATTCATTGACCTGTAACCTTTGATCGCGCGCTCGCGAAGGTTTGGTTGCGGCCATCGATGCCGCTCACAAGTGGAGAACATCTACAATGCGCAAGATCACGAAATCCCTTCTCGGAGCGACCGTCGCTTTGCCTCTCGCAGTCGCCGCTGTCAACGTTTCGTCCGCCCGAGCGGCCTGCGGGCCGTGTAAGCCCAAGGCTGTCAATCCTTGCAACCCCTGCGCTGCTAAGAAAGCGGCTTCGCCGTGCAACCCATGCGCAGCGAAGAAGGCTGCAGCACCGTGTAACCCCTGCGCCGCCAAAAAGGCAGCGTCTCCCTGCAATCCCTGCGCCGCCAAGAAGGCTGCATCGCCCTGCAATCCTTGCGCAGCTAAGAAGTAGTCGGGCCGGGGCCCATATCCCCCTCAATGCGTCGAACTCGAGGATCGTGGGGAAAACCAAATCCTTCTTTTTGCTGGGTCCCATCCGATCCAGCAAGAGCAGGAAGCCCTTCTTCGTACTCTTCCCTTCGTAATGGGCTTCCTGCCGTTCTTGAACTCACAATTTCAGAGGCGTCCTGAGGATGCGATCATCGTGTTCGCCGCAGCACGGGACGTTGTCCGTAGTACGGGCGTACCATTCGGTATTAGGGCGCCGATGAAGACCTGCGCCGATAACCACGGAGATATGACGATGCCGGGATTGCGCCAGGACCGAAGAGCCATTTTACGTCATCTCTTGGTCGCGGGTGCTGCATTCTACGCAGTAGCTGGCCTTGAGTTCATCGGCTCAGCAAATGCTGCCGAGCCTTCTGACCTTTTCAGAAAGGCCGCGGACGGTTCGACGTCAACGGTGGATCATTCGGCTTGGGACAAGTTGCTGAAGACCTACGTCAAGGCGGCTCCCGACGGTCTGAATCGAGTCGACTACGCGGCATTCAGAAACACGGGGCAGGGCGAATTGAAGCTCTATATCCGCCGGCTCGAAGCCGTCGATCCTCAGGCTCTGGACAGAGCCGAACAATTCGCGCTGCTTGCCAATCTTTACAACGCCAAGACGATCGACATCGTTCTGGACCACTACCCGGTCAAGTCGATCAAGGACATTTCACTTGGTGGCGGATTGTTCGCGTCCTTGAGCGGCGGCCCGTGGAAGGCCAAGGTACTCAAGATGAGCGGCGTGGAACTCAGCCTTGATGACATCGAACATGGCATTCTCCGGCCCCAGTTCAAGGACCCGCGCGTACATTACGCAGTCAATTGCGCTTCGGTCGGGTGCCCAAATCTTCAGGCTGAGGCCCTGACGGGCGCAAAGCTAGGACAACAACTCGACGCCGGTGCGCGAACCTATATCAATCATTCGCGCGGCGTGAGCGTCACGTCAGGCGGAGTGGTCGTGTCGTCCATCTACAATTGGTTTAAGCCTGACTTCGGCGGCACCGATGGTGGCGTACTGGTACACCTTCGCAAATACGCAGGCCCGGAACTCCTGGCCAAGTTGACATCGACGGCATCGCTCAGCGGCCACCAATACGATTGGAGCCTGAACGACGCGCGGTGACGAGGAGCGGAACGTATGACGGGCACCTGTCGACGGTCGAACCCTTTCGCACGCCTAGGACACTGGGCATTCACATGGTTCCTCTTGATGGCCATGAATGCCGCGATGACCGTGCCAACCCTCGCCTCACCCGACATCTGGAGGCGTGAAGGTTGGGGGCGGACCGACTTCTCGAAGCGTTCAATAGAATGGAGCGAGATCGTCTCGGGTGGGCCGCCGAAAGATGGCATCCCTTCGATCGACGAGCCGCGGTTTGTCCCAGCCGTTGAAGAAAAGCAGATAGCGGCGGACGAGCCCGTCATCGGGCTCGAAATCAATAGGGAAGCGCGCGCCTACCCCATCCGCATTCTGATCTGGCATGAAATTGTCAACGACACGGTCGGCGGGGTACCGGTCGCGGTCACGTATTGCCCACTGTGCAATGCGGCGATCGTCTTCGACCGTCGCGCTGCCGGCCAAACTCTCACCTTCGGCACCTCGGGCAAACTCCGCCGCTCCGATCTCGTAATGTACGACCGGGAAACAGAGAGCTGGTGGCAGCAATTCATGGGTGACGCGATCGTCGGGACGCTGACCGGCGAGAAGCTCCGGATGATCCCGTCTCGTCTGGAGTCCTTTTCCCTGTTCAAGGAGCGCAACCCAAGCGGCCAAGTGCTGGTGCCGAACGATCCCAGCTCGCGGGCCTATGGCCGCAATCCCTACGAGGGCTACGACACGAGCGCCATTCCTTTTTTTTACCGCGGCGAATTTCGGAAGGGCATCGATCCCATGGTGCGGGTCGTGGTGGTGCGTGAGGGGAACGCCGCAGTTGCCGTGACCCTGGAACTACTTCGAAAAGAGCAAAAGATCGAGATCGCGGATTACGCGTTGTCGTGGAGTGACGGCCAGGCCTCGGCTCTCGATCATGCGACGGTTGCCGGCGGGCGTGACGTTGGCAACGTCGTCGCCCAGAAATCAACCGGCGGACGCCTCGCGGATATCCCCTACGACGTCACGTTCGCCTTCGTATTCCACGCCTTCCATCCCGAGGGGGAGATTATCCAGAAGTGCCCAGCGGAACAGTCAAAACAGGGTTCAACGCAAGTGACCGCCGCCAATATTGCCCAGAGGCTGCGCTGCAACTCAGTGGTTTCAGATTGAGCGGCTGCTTTCACAGATTGTCGGCATTGTGTTCAGCGGCTTTCGGTATTTTGCTTCTGATGTTGGCCAGCCGACCTCTCGCCGCAGCGGAACGGATCCTCGCCGATCCAGCACGCATGCTCGTTTCAGCAGATAAGGTTGATTTCATCGGCGCAAATACCCTGGGTGTAGAGTCGGGCCCATTTGGACGCTGCCTGCGCAGCACACCTAGCCGCTCGGCATCGGCGCTCTATCAACGCGTGAATATCACTAGCGAGGCGCTGCGCGACGTGCATTGGACGTGGAGTGTTGATCGCTTGCAGCAGTCGGCTGATATCCGCAAACTAAGCAGGGAGGACGTCGGTGCAACAATCATGTTCATCTTTGGCGAGCCCTCGTTTTTCAACAAGGACGTCCCGACGTTGGCATATGTCTGGACGGCGACGCCTGTCGCCAATGGTGTGGCTCTGCCGTCTCAGCGCTATCGCACTCTGGCCTATATCCAGTTGCGCGGGCGCGCCGATGTTGGCCGGTGGCAGCAGGAGGAACGCAACGTGGCGGCGGATTTCCGGTCCGTCTTCGGCCGCGAACCGGGCCAGCTCAAATATATCGCGGTCTTCAACGACAACGATCAGACGAACGAGGCCACGTCGGCCTTGTTCGGGCCAATTGTCAGCGTGCAATAGTCTGATTGCCAGGCTCGGATGGCCCGGGGGTTGTCTCAAGAACGACTGCTTTCCCATTCTCACGCGCTTCGGGCTGATCGGCAGATCTGTCCGCCCATCTCAACCGTCGGTGGTCGAATCCGCCTTCGATCGTCGGCTTCACGATCTGGAAGTACGGCGACAGATCGAAATCGCGCGGCGCGAACAGGCTGTGGTGGCGGATGTGCAGGATCTCCTCCCGGCTGTACGCGCTCTCAACCCACTGATGCTGTGGAACACGCTCGATGCGCGGCAGGATCGGGTAGCGCACGCTTTGGAAGGCCTGGGCGATGAGCGTTGAGCAAATGGCACGCGTCGGCTCGCCGGAGCCGAGCGCAATCATACGCCGCCGCCACCGCACAGGAACGGGCGGGGTTGGGAACAGGTAGCGCGCCAGATCGACGATGTTTCGCGTATCGTACTGGTTGCCGAGCCGCTCCATCGCGAACGAAACGACCTGCCGCTGCTCGTCCGGGTTCAGGCCGACTGCCCGGCATATGCGTGTGTTGAACGAGGCGTACTTGGAAAGCGGTACGGCCGTCACGCCTTCTCCGATGTTGACCTCGAGCAGAGCGCGCGGCTCGCCGCCGTCTGCTGGGACTCCAAGCGCGTCACCGATATAGAGAGTTGCGTGCGACCACGTGGATTGGGTCAGGTACTTTATCGCCGATGCGACTTTCTGGTTGCCCTCGATGAGCAGAACATCGGCCGGCTTGAGAGTCCGGCGCAGCGTTTCGGGATCGGACGGGGTGAACGGCTCGTAACCGCTGGCCGGCGCTTCGATGCGTTCGGCGATCAGGCGGCCGATGCGGTCGAGAACGGTGTCGAACAGTGCCATCTTCGCCCACACTCCGGGTCATCCACGACCGACTTTCACGGGGCGCTCGCTGCCGAACAAGCCCGAAGCTTCGTGGCGCATTCGGATCAAGTGGTCGATCGACAGTGCGCCAGCGCCGTTCTTCATAATGACAAGTAATGCGACCGCCCATAGACCGTGCGTCATGTAGGCGTCGGGATAGACGAAGGTCTGGATCACGGCGGTCATACCCAAGAGCACCGCTGCGGCAAACCGCGCCCCGAACCCTGACCACAGCAGAAGCGGCATAGTGAGCTCGGCTGTGGTCGCCATGTACGCGGCCAATGCGGTCGGGATCAGAGGAACCTTGTACTCTTCGGCAAACAGGAAAAACGTTCCAGGCTTGATGCTGAACCCGTCGATCTTGGTCAGTCCAGAATTGAAGAACACCAAACCAACGATAACGCGCGCCAAGAGGACGATCAGCGAAACGGGGATGCGCTCGAAGCGCTTAATGAAAGCGGCGACCAATGCGTACACGATCAGCGTCCTCTGTTTGAGATCTGCATTCTGGCGACCTAACTACAACAGAAGTGAAGGCACCGACCTCGATGAGTCCTGCGAGCGCAATTTGGACGTTGAACGATCCGTCACGCGCCAAGGCATATTGTGCAGCTTTGCCGAGGCATACGCTCGCTCGAACCGCGCGCAGGAACGCCTGAATACCATCCGTCAGCGGGATTACGAGGACCTGCAGAGAGGGTCTCATTACAAGAGCGGCCTCGCCTCCCACATTGATGTCTATCGTCCGCACGTCATCATCCAAGGTATTGGTCTTCCAGATCGACACGATCGGAAATGGCGAGGCTATGATGCTGGATGAAGGATGAAGCTCAAATACGGTATTGGCGGTGGAGTACGCTGGGATCTGTTTAAGATCCCTGGCCGCGATAGGCTTGCGGTCACAGGCATGGTAGGCCCGCAACCTAAGCCATTCCAAGCGTGCAACATCACCGAGATAGGGCAGATCGGAGACCGGCCCGAATTGATTGATGAAGCATGGAAAATCGTTACCATACTGGCTGAGTATGGGCGAGGCAGGAGGATTGGCGCGGATATACGCGCGCGCCATGGCGCGGAAGAACTCTTCTCCCACCAACCGGGTCACGACGGGGAAATAGGCTTCGAGGACGTCCGAAAGGCTCGAGAGCACATTATTGCGGTAGACGTTGAAGCGCCGCAGGGGATGGCGACCGGTGTGGCTCGTCACATCCGACGGGGGCCCCGAATGAGGGTCGAAAATGGCGGCGACAAATTCTGAATGGGACTGACGCAGATCAATCATTTTGGCGCTCCACGCGTCGCCAAGAGGCGATCTGCCCGCTGCGCTTCTGCATGCAGAATGCGCCAGGGCGGAACGTCGTTGTCCCATTCGATAAGAGTCGGCTTTGCTCCGTCGCTCTGGATCGCCCGCGAAAACAATTCCCAAACTGGATCGCTGACTTCCGACCCATGAGAATCGATCAGGAGGGGGGCACTTGAGTCATCAGAGTCATGGGCATGACCTCCGAGATGGATCTCGCCAACACGCTCCATGGGGAACGCATCGATATAGCCCCTGGGATCAAATCCGTGGTTTGTAGCCGAGACGTAAACATTATTGACGTCGAGCAGAAGGCCGCAGCCGGTGTGTTGGGCAATGGCGGTCAGAAACTCGATCTCGGACATGTCCGTGCTTTGAAAGCGGACGTACGTCGACGGATTCTCGATCAGAATCGTGCGGCCGAGGAATGTTTGAACGTCATCAATGTGCTGGCAAACATACTTCAGGGTATGTTTGTTGTACGGCAATGGCAGAAGATCGTTGACGAAAACTCCTTCGTGTGTCGACCAGGCCAGATGCTCAGACACTAAGCTTGGCTCATAACGGTCACAAACAGCCTTGAGCAGCGTGAGATGAAGTCGGCTAATAGGGGCAGCGCCGCCAATCGACAAACCGACGCCATGAACGGACAATGGATAGCGGTTTCGGATCAGACCGAGAAAGTGGTGCGGTGGACCACCCGCCTCCATATAGTTCTCGGCATGGATTTCGAACCACCCGATGTCCGGACCCTTCTCAACGATTTCCTCGTAGTGCTCGGGCTTGAGCCCGACCCCGGCGCGTTCCGGGATCGGGTCCATCGCCGTGTCGTGGAGGATCTTTTTCACGGCGCAAACTCCGCTAGCGCCACAGTCGCTCGTACGCGCCAGCCCCTGTTTAGTGAAGTCGGCTTCGAACGAGTAAGCCTCCGCCTGTCCCAATCTCCGGTGCATGATTTGGCCTTTCGTAGTGGGGCGGCATGCTCAACTACTGCCTACTTCGCACGACCGGTTGCCAAGGTTACGGGCCACGCTCGACCGGCATCACCAGCCATAGCCGTGGCCATAGCCGTGGTAGCTATGGGGGTAGTAATGCGGCCGGTAGTAGGACCCATACGAATAATACCGGGGAGCGTAGCCGTACGAGTAGTATGGAGAGTGCGTGTAGCGGTGCCGGCGGTAGCCGCCCCCGAACTGATGCCTTCCGAAGTGGCGAGCGCCGCGAAATCCGTGATGCCCGTAACGGACTTCAGTTACCGCACCGGATTTTGCGGGACCGAGTGCCAGATAAGGCATCGCCGCAACGGATGGAATGGGAGCAAGAGCAAGAAGGCACGCTCCCCCAAGAGCCGACGCAATCGCGAATATCTTGAACATGGGTGTCGTACTCCTTTTTTGAGCGGAACAGACTTGGACGTCCGTCTGCCAAACGGGCTGTCGCATCCACGAGGTACGGACCGAGGGTTCGGGGCTCGGCTTTTCGCCGCGGACGCTACTACTTTCTATTTCGTACCAGCGTCGCATCAGGTTTCGAGATTAAGAAGCGATGCACTTCACGAAGCCGCGAGGCTGTTGAAATCGCTCTGCCGGAAAGTCTGACCTGGCAGACAAACTCGAACCCGACCCCAGACAGTGCCGGAGTCGGGTTCATCGCCGTGACCGGGATGAGGGGAATATCCCTTGGCCGCTGTGCGGAGCACCGGGGGGAGGGACGGCGGCCCACGGCGAAATCTCAGGCTTCGCTGCAGTCGTATGTGCCTGCACGATCGGAGATGCACTTCAGACTTCCGTTGCCAAGCGGCGTCACGACCTTATCGCAAGTGCCCTTCTTCACGAGGCTCCATGAGTTGCCTTGATAGTCGACCTTATTCGTTCCGGCACAGGTCGTGCCTTTGCCAGCTTTGCAATCGTTTTTGCCGGCAAGTGCTATGCCGAAGCACTTCTCCATGTCCTTCATCATGTCAGTGTCTGCAGCGTTTGCCCTGGAAACCGTGCTCAAACCAAGGGCAGCAGCAAACATGCCGGCCACGGCCAGTGTCGAAGCTTGCGTCATCTTACAACTCATAGTCATAGTTCTCCTGCGATTGAGATGGAGGCACGGGCCTCACATACTCAACTTCGTTGTCTACGGGAGAAGGTTACGCGCGGGCGCTCCACACCCTTTGATCTTCTGAACTCATGCACCCAATCGCGACCCGCGCTGATCCAAGACTGAGACTCCAGCCGCAACAGGGTGGATGCGACGGTACAATCGCCAATTAGGCGAAGTCTGAGTTATCCGCTGATCCCCGTACTGCAGATGTCGGAGTGACAATCAATACGCATCTGGGCGCCTGTAGCTAGCCGCATTATCAGGATCACGACTGCGATGCCAGCCAACATGGCCACATACGCGGGCACGGCGTGGATCGAGAAGGTGGGGAGGCTGTAAAGTATAAGAGCATCGTTCCCGCCTGGAACAAGGATGACCCCCGCTCCCATCAGGACGCCGCCTACGAGGTTCACGGCCCAGTTCGGACGGACTCGCCGGTCGAAACGGAAGCTGCCACGCTGCCATGTCGAAAGCGCCATCCCTGCGAACACGGCTGCGAATAGCGACAAGCGTATCGGCATGGGCGTCTGGCTCGCAAGGACGAGCCCCTCAACCCCTTGCCGCAGCGCCCCCGTATAGGTCCAGGGGCCGTGAAATAGATAGAGCACGCCATTGGCGAGCCCCATCAGTGCTGCCGCAGTCGAAAGACGGTACTGTCTGGCGAGCGCCAGTTCACCAAGCCGCACCTGTTGAGGGCGGGTCAGCCAAAGACGGCGCAGCTCCCAGATTGCCCAGGCCCACAGCAGAAGAGCAAGGGAGCCGGCAATTGGCACCAATGAGCGAATCAGCGGAAGTGCTGGCAAGGGTTGTGAGACGTTTCCGGCGCGGGCCACCTCGATCTCTATCAGGACGCCGAAAGCAAAGCCGCACAGCGTCACAAGCATCCGCAACTGTCCATCAGCAAGCCGCGCCAGCGTCGAGAACGAGCAGCCCCCGTTCAACGCCGCTCCCATGCCGAACATGAACCCGCCGAGTATCGAGGTAGACGACAGCGCAAACCCATTAATGCTCTCGCCAAGGGCAGGATCGAACCAGAGAAGCGGAAAAATGATGGTGAGAACCCATAGAACCGACTTGCCGAAGCTCAGGAGACAATAAGCGCGGGTCGTGCTGAGTATTTCGGCGACAGCGCGGACGGTGCAGACGCTGGCACGGTGGGCGGCAAAGCCCAGAATGGCTGCCAGGCCCCATGAGATAAGGAGCAATCCCATCGGTTGTTCCCAGTCGTCTTCACCCTTGGTGCACGGCACCAATGCCCTGAAACATCTCGCGCAGATCAACCGTGGAGCGCTCGCCGATGTCGTCAAAGTGCTCGTCTAACCATTCATCTGCAGCGCCGCGGCCAATTTCGAACAAATGCCGCAGAAACGCCCACTCGGAGTTCATTTTGCTCGAAGCGCCGAGCTGACTAAGGTGGTTCTGCGCTTCGACGATATGGACGTTGACCTGTTTGTAGTGTTTCGTGTCGAGCTTTCCCTGTTCAACAAGCCGTCGCACGAAATCCATCGATCTCAATTCTTTGAGCAGGCTGCTGTTGAATGTGATCTCATTGACTCGGTTCATGATGTCGCGCGCCGTCTTAGGTGCGCCCTTGCGCTCGATCGGATTGATCTGAACGATCATGACGTCCCTGCAGTCCGTCGCATCATAGAAAGGAAAGAGCACGGGATTGCCCATAAAGCCGCCGTCCCAGTAGGGTACACCATCAATCTCGACGGCCTGGAACATATGCGGGAGGCAAGCCGAGGCCATCACCATATCACTTGTCAGGCCGCGGCGATCGAAGACTTTTACGCGGCCCGTTTCAACATTGGTCGCCGATACGAAAACCTTTGTCTTGTTGCACGACCGGACGAGATCGAAGTCGACCACCTTGTCCAGCACATCTTGCAGTGGATTAAGCTTCCATGGATTGAGTTCGTAGGGCGAGGCGACGCGGGTCAGGAAATCCAAAAAAATGTAGCCCGGTGAACAATCAAGACTCCAATTACCCATGAACATATCAATCGGCGCCCGCTGGATGGGACCGAAGCGCGCGGCTCGGCTGACCTCCGACCAGAAGCGATGGAGCGACTCGCGCGCACCCTCGCAACCATTACGCATCAACCCGTCGGCGACGACAACCGCATTCATCGCGCCAGCACTCGTGCCGCTGATGGCGTCAATCCACAGTCGACCGTCTTCCAGAACGCGGTCAAGTACTCCCCACGTAAAGGCGCCGTGGGCGCCACCACCCTGAAGTGCGAGATTGATTGATTTGGTGTTGGTTGTCATCGGATCCCTCAGTGAGCCGTCCATCCGCCGTCCATGGGAAGCGCGGCGCCGGTAATTTGGGCGGCCGCATCCGTGCAAAGAAACACGGCCAAGGCACCGAGCTGTTCGACGGTGACGAATTGCTTGGTGGCTTGCGAAGCAAGAATCACGTCCTTGACGACCTGTTCCTCACTGATCCCCCGCGCCTTGGCCTGGTCTGGGATCTGCTTCTTGACGAGCGGAGTCATCACATATCCCGGACAGATGGCGTTGCAGGTTACGCCATACTCAGCGGAGCCGAGCGCGACGGTCTTAGTCAGTCCCACGAGCCCGTGCTTAGCCGCAACGTAGGCCGGCTTGTATGGGGATGCGACCAATCCGTGTGCGGAAGCGATGTTGATGATGCGGCCCCATCTGCGCGCCTTCATGCCGACGATCGTGTGCTTGATGGTGTGGAAGGCCGACGTGAGGTTGATGGCAATAATGGCATCCCACTTTTCATCCGGGAAATCCTCGATCGGTTGAACATGCTGGATGCCAGCGTTGTTGACGACCACGTCGATCCGCCCGAACGCGGCCTTCGCCGTCGCGACCAGATCCCGGATCTCAGCCGGCCTCGACATGTCGGCGTCGTGATAGCGAACTTTAACTCCGTACTTCTGCTCGAACTCTGCCCGCTCCGTCTCGATATCATTTGCATTTCCGAAACCATTCAACATGACGTTCATGCCCGCCGCGCAAAACGCTTCGGCAATACCGAGGCCGATGCCACTTGTCGAGCCTGTGACAAGTGCATTCTTCCCTTTGGTCATTTTTCTGATCCTTACATATTCGAACAGCGAGCGCCTGCTTGGCTCCGTCGTCACCGGTCGACTTATCAATAGACTTCGGCCCTAACCGGCCTCAAGATAGTCGTGCAGTATGCGTCCATACGGCAGTGTCAGGTCCGCTTTGAAGTGCCGCCCTTCGATGATGCGCCTGATAGGTAGATCTGCGACAGGCGCATTGACGTGCGGGACCAGATGCAATCGCGCCGGGCCCGAGTAGTGAAAGTTCATGGTGATGTCGGTGAGATTGTAGGCAACAAGCTCGGCAACGCGCGGCGCACCAGTTACACAGGGAATGAGCTTCAAGTTCACCTGTGTTTTCATGAGATGTTTGCCGCGTTCGGTTGGGTTCTCCTTTGATTTGTTTTCGTGCTTATATCGCATCGTGCCCAAGGCTACGCGTTGACCGGCATATTCAAGCGTTCCGGTCAGCGCGTCTGTCGCAACCGAAAGGTGCGGCTCACCCCACCGCTTTGGAAATCCCCAAATCTCTCGTCCCGCCGAGATCGGCGGCTCGTCATTCAGGAACATCATGGCAGTATAGTTGACGGGCTCATCACCAAAGAGACATGGAATAACGACGCCCGACTCTTCGTAGCTGCCAAAGCCGGAGCTATCCGGCATCTTGATCCATTCATAGAGAACGTGCCCAGATCCGTCGGGCTGCAGCGGCTCGGGCACCATCCGGCTGATGGCATTCGGATCGCTTTCATACGTGATCACCATGTATTCACGATCGACAAACCGATACGGACCCGACGGGTAGCTCGGGTTACCCGGTGGCATAGACGGAAGTACAAGGATTTCTTCAGGCGTCATGACGTTTTCCATGGTTGCTTCGTACTGGCGCGATTTGTCCCCCACAACGTCTGGCGTGTAGCCTCGCTGTCGCGGTCTGAAGTAACAGGCAAATCAGATGCGCCTGAGACTTATCGAGACGCCTTTTAAGCCCGTTCCCGATGTGCGGATCGAGACGGATTGCGACGACCCGGTGAACGACACCGACATCGAACCCGACAATCCGCCGCCGATGACCAGGCTTAAATGACCGTTAGATGCTCGACCGGACACATCGCCTGAAGCATTGAAAGTTCGCTCTTCCCAGCTGCCCGAAACACGGCCGCCTTGGTAGTCGAGCCGCGAGCGCAAATCGATCTTTGCACTTGCCGACGCACATCGCAGAGCAAGACCCATTCCGGCTCCACTGTTCTTGACTGTGTAGCTGCCCCTGCACCTCAATTTCTCGGATTGTCCCCCCTCAAATCGAACCGTGCCCGTGCCACTCCAGCTGCCGGCCATAGCCGTAAAGGGACTGGTACCGGCTGCAGAGGCTGGCGACGAGGTAGCGGATGCGAAAAGTGCACTTGCCGCCAGAGCAGCGAAAGAAATTCGGTGAAACATGAGGGGAAACTCCTGTGCGGTATAGCTGATTTCCGGCAAGCCGCTGAGCGAGCCGACGTTGGCGTAGTTGCTTGGATACTTCCATTCTCAAGACCTGAAGGTTACGCGGTCCGCACTTGGACGCCTGGCACGCCCGCTCGCTGGAGGCCAATGCTAGGGCACGTGCTGTTCCGCTACGGACATGAGCTGATCCGCAGGATCCGCTATCGGTCGCGGTTTAAAAGCGAACCGGCGGATGCATATGAACCCGGATAGCGAAACGTTGGCGCTGGCACTCGAATGGCCCTTGTCGCCCTGCCGCTCTTTCGAGAGCCGCGCCGCGGGTATTCGCGAGATCGCGTCGTAGTTGACACATCCGATTGGTCTGCGTTTGTCGGGGGCCGTGGTCTTTTTGTGATCGTCACCGTTTTCGGTCCACCCAAACCCATGGGAGCCTTTGATAGAAGAGGCTGAGCGATCGTAATTTCATGTGCAGAGCCCAGTGGGGCGGCGTGGCGAACCTCGCCGCAAGCCAACTGGCCACCTCCCTTGACAAGGTGCAGCAAAATATCGTCGGGCTTGTCGATGGGCAGACGCGCGTTCGCCACCGAAAGGAATGCCTTCACCGCATTCTTAGTGTCCGCCGCCCAAATGCCTGTCACCGGGCCGCGATAACAGCCAATTCGCACCAAGGCGCGCTGAATTTCGAGTACCAGCGCTCTTCGAGCGACGCTATCCAGAGGACGATGTACTGACGGCTCGGCGAGAGGTACGCTGGTAAACTGGACAACTTGCGATATCGCGACCAGCGGCCGTGTATCGCCATCATGATCGTCTGCTTTGCTGTCGCCGGTCTCCACAAGACTAAGCTGAGGAGTGGACGACGTTTGCGTCTTGACTTGAGCCCCGACAACCGCATGCGGCATAACCGGCGCAATAACCAGAGGTGTGGAGTAAACGACCCAAAGGAAGGCCATCCAAATGCCGGCAACCAGAATAATGTAAGTTGCCAGGCACCACACCGTGGCAAGCCCTCCATTGCTATTTTGTGGGGGGCACACATACGCCCATTGACGACGCTGCTTCATGACGCCTACCGGCTAGCGATCGCGATATCGCGGAGGACACGGGCCTCGAGTTGAACTTCGTCGATGCGAGATTTGAGGACGTCGCCGATACTGACGACACCGACGATCCGGTGACCGTCCTTAACGGGAAGATGGCGTAGCCGTTGCTCCGTCATCACTCGCGCAATATCGGTGACACTGTCGTGTGGAGAGCACGTGACCACTTCTGTGGTCATCAGCGCCGATGCCAACAGGACAAGTGCATCACGCCCATGTAGGGCAAGTCCGTTCGAGACATCCCGCTCGGTGATGATACCATCCAAGGTCCCACCATCGCCAGTCACGATCAGTGCACCCACTCCTTCTTGCCGGAACCGCTTGGCCACGGCCTGAATGGTTTCGTTGGGCCGAACAGTCATCACTGCGCTGCCCTTGATTTTCAAAATATTTGCGACTCGCATATTCTTGCTCGCTTCTATTCAACGTCACCGGCCACCGGGAACACACTATTTGACTCGTAATCGAACCGGGTCGGACGGCTAACGTGCAGCACTAATGCGTGACAGTGGCCATGCCGTATAACGCACGGACGACGCGACGCCGGTCGGCAAGGCGATCTTCGAGAACTTCAAGTATGCTGATCACGTCGAGGAGACGACCGCCGTCCCGGACAGCGACATGATGGAGACGGCGCTCTGCCATCGCCCGCGCGACATCTGTAATATTGTCATTCAGCGCACAGCTATAGACGGCAGTGGTTGCCAGGGACGACGCTGGGAGATCGAGCAGCTTGTTTCCGTACGTGGCAATGCCATTCGTGACATCCCGTTCCGTCACAATGCCATCAAGCGTGCCATCGTCATCTTTGACGAGGACCGCACCGACATTCTCGCGATGAAATCTCTGCGCCACCTCACGAATGGTGATGGCCGGGTGTACCGGGGCGGCGATGTTTCCCCTCGTTTTCAAAAGTTCTGCAACCTTCATGACCATGTTCCTCAATCGCTATCGCGTTCATTATCAGATTCATGCGGGGCCATATCATCGGCCAATCCGAATGGTTTGAACCGGATGCACCAGCTTCACGCGCCAGCATTTCCGTTCCAATGACTTCCTCGCCGGCCCAGCGAAAGTTACGTGGCAAGGGACCGCCTATCACACACCTGGTGCTCACACTCTCGTGAGCGCAAAGATTTTGCACGGAGTTGCGGCTGGTGCCGAAAAAACAAAACTCCAGCGCGCGGGTGGCGGCGCGCGCCGGAGTCTCGTCTGATGGCAGTAGAGGGAGCGCCGTCAAAACCTCATGCGGCCTTCCACAAGCGTGATGCGAAGACGTTGTCGATAGGGGGTATGGAAGACGTGCGCCGACAAAGCAACGCCGCTAACAGGACATTGAAATATGCACCCACGACGGCCAGCCCCGACCGGACCACTCATATTTGCTGGCTCCAACATGCACCACGTGGAGTGGGCTCCGAGATGCTCAGAGCCCACTCTCTTTCCGATCCAGTCATGAGATGCCGGCCCGAAATCAGTACTTTGCAGATGGACGCTTCGCAGCCGGGGACTGCAACCGCTTGCTCTTGTGCTGGAAGCCGGATGCCTTTTGCCCGTGCGTGACTTTGCCGAAATTCGGGTGTGTGGCTGCCCAGGTATCGGCCGGTCCAGGCGCACCATCTCCATAGCCGCCAACATGTGCACTCGCGCCCGTCGCAAGAGCGCCCGATAGGAGCACTGCAGCCGCAAGAGCGGCACCGCTGAGGAGTTTCGATTCCATGATTGCCTTCCTTTCAGGAAGTCATGATTGCCTTCCTCTTTGATCCTTCGCGCGGTGCTTGGACAAGGTTGCACGAGCAAACAGAAGAATTGCGATGTGAAGTCCGGCTCGCCCTCCTTGGGTTCACTTGAGCGCTTAACCGAGGGCGAGAGCGGAAACCACTAGCCATTAGCATCGTATACGAAGCGCCCTTATTCCATCGGCCGTCGCTCGCCAGTAGATTCGCCACGAACAAGGAGACTTTTGGCGCTCTGCAAAAAAAACAGAGGCGGAAAAAATGCAAACTCCAGCGCGCGGGTGGTGGCGCGCACTGGAATCCGTCTGAGAACAATGGAAAGGGGCGCCGTCGGAATTTCATGCGGCCTTCCACAAGCGTGATGCGAAGACGCTATCGACCGGTGTGTGGAAGACATGATTGGAATAATTGCTGAGCGTCTTGATTCCGATAGCGAGGATGATGCCAAGGATGTTTTTCTCGCTGTAGCCAGCGGCCCGGAATGCCGCCACATCAGCGTCCGTGGGACGCCCGCGCGAATGGACCATCTGTGTTGTAAAATCTGCGAGGGCCGCAAGCTTCGGGTCAGGGATCGGTTGGCCATCACGGATGGCATCGGTGACCTCGGCCGGAACTTTCGACATCTTGTCGGCAACGAAGCTATGGGCCGCCATGCAATAGTCACAGCTGTTGGCACGGCTGATGGCCAAGAAGATCACCTCCTGCTCAATGGGAGTGAACCCGCACTCGGCACGAAACGCGGCGTAGGTCATTGCGTACGCCTCATACAGTGCCGGCTCATTGGCCATCGCCCCGTACATGTTGGGCACGAAGCCCATCTGCTGCTTTGCCTTCTCGAGCAAAGCCTTGGCCTTGCCCGTTGCGGTTTCTATGGCCAGCAGCGGAAGTTCCTTGATTTTGTATATCGCTCTCATGTTTTAAGTTCTCCTATAAGTTACGTGGTTGACGGGCGTCTGTCTCGGATCAGCGAAGGCTGCCGAGAAAGCTCTGATATTCCGGGGATTCGGTAAGAAGCCGCCGCGCCAGCGCCCGTACTTCGTCCACCTGATCGGCACGTAGTGCAAACGCCGTGGGAATGGCATTGAACTGGCGGCGCTCGTTGTCGTCGCGGATGTGATCGAACGTCAGGGCTGCAAACCGCACGTCAACCGGAGGTATTCCGGCGCGGCTCGGGCGCTTATTGACCTTATCGGCCCATTGCATGAACCCGCGCCGGGCCAGTCCTATCGTCTCGCTATTCATAATGCCGATCGCGGAGTCGAATGACGCACTGATGCCGCCAACCAGGCTCGGCTCGCGCCCTTCCTGTGACCATGCATAGTCTTCGTAGGTCTGGGCGTTTGCGACGACAACCAGGACCTTTGAGACCTTATCCAAGCGTTCCGGTGAAAATGCGCCCGCCATATCTTCGACGTTGCCGGAATGCATAACAGGACTCATCATTGAGCCGCGCACGCCAAGATTGTCGGTTATGCCGCCATCGACGAGTCTGACGATGGGCATGTTCGCGGGCTTGAGGTATCGCTCGAGGGCGCGAGCCACTTGATAGTTGCGGTTGTAGATGTCCGGGTGTTCGAGGCTGTCCCGGACCCATGATTTGCGCCGGGCGGGACAGTCGTTATTGTAGTTTCGAACGGCAATCGGCGCGAAATAGCCCGGAACAGCCGAGGAGGCCATCACCGCCCGCGCAACGGGGAAGTCCTCTATCTTGGAACAGAGAAAATCGAACTGCTGTTGAATGAATGAGAACGTCATGCCCGTGTTGATGTCACTGGCGTTCACCACGATGACCGGCCCCGACCTTGAGTTCATGTCGGAAAGCGACTTGTTCTGAAAGACGTTGTCTCCGAGCCAAGTGGCCGCCACATCGGATCGATTGACACCGGGAGAAGCCAGCGATGCGAGTGCAATTGGATTTACCAGCAACGACTTGAGCTCACCCTGCACGTCACGCTTCAAGAAGGCAGTCTCGAAATCCGTGAAGAGTTTTTCGCCGAAGAGGCCGTAATAGGCGGCTGTATAGCTTCCTCCTGACACCGATGTGATGACGTCAACCTCATCCAGAAGCCGCTGAGGATGGCCGTGGATCGACACTTTTGTATCGCGAAGGGCTTCAAGGATTCCGTAAGCAAACGCGGCCGAGCGTGTGCCACCCCCAGAGAAGGCGAGAACGACAAAGACATCATCCGCCCGGTTAGAAGAATCCGTCACGTGCATGGCTGCGCCCGCATTTGCGAGGACCAATGGCTCGTTCCACGCTCGTTCCGCACAGCCCTGGATGAGTATCGCCATCAGGCAGCCCATCATCGTCTTAAATTTCATCGTCCCCCCGTCAACGGTTCCTGGTATTCCTTTGCGCGCAACTGTCCTCTGGACCCCGATCGACGGGCGGCGGCGCGCGCTCAAGGGGCTGGTGGGGCGGAAGGACTCGAACCTTCGGCAACAACGTTGATGCAAGGACGTCTCGGTTGCAGTCGTACCACCTGGCATCACCGCTGCATGCCCAACGCCGATCCAACGCCAGGCAGGGGATCCCGGCTTTCTTCGGGAATCACCTTGAAACGATACATCGAGGGTCGGCGGTGCGCCGGCCCTCGATCAGACGATCAAGCCGCATGGCTCAAACATTGTTAACGGCCAATACCGTGCGTGGTGACGATCGAACCCGTGCGGGCCAGGTCCTCGAGTAGCTTGTCACCGGACATGGCTTGGGCCGTGGGCGCGCCGGCTGAGGCGAGTAATGTTGCCGCAAGCATTGCGGAAGCGATAAACGTTTTCATGAGTGTCTCCTGTGACCATTCGTTGTCGACGGCCATCCCTGATTTTAAGATCATGCGCCCCATGTGGGCGTCAGTTGGCCTTTATGGTGAGATACTTCTCCGCAGTCTCAACCGAGGTTACGCAAATGATATGCGGTTCACGTTGTCTTGAGAGACGGGTGAATATGTGCGTGCCTTCCGTGCCCCACCATGAGTATTATGAGCGCGTGAGGCGGTGGAGGACGTAACAACACAGGGCGCATTGCGTATTGCAAATGATCCCAACACAAATTGCCTCTTTCGCCTTTGTCCGCTCTTCGATAATGAAGGCACGCATGAGCAGCTCAAATAGCTCCGACGATAAAGTCGCCAGAGAAGCGCGCTGGCAGGAGCTGATGCGCGCCGCCCAGGATGGAGATGATGCTGCCTATTCCAGGCTGCTCTCCGAACTGTTACCCGCATTGCGACGCATGGTTCGATACCGGTGGCGGAACTACGAGGGTGCCGAAGACATCGTCCAGGACATCCTGATGTCCCTGCATTCGGTTCGCCACACCTACGACCCGGGCCGTCCATTTATGCCTTGGTTGGTCACCATTTCCTCCCGCCGAATTGCCGATGCAGCCCGGCGGGCCTCCTCCCGTTCGGCTTATGAAACGACCGTGGAAACAATGCCTGAAACCTTTGCGGGGGATGACGCGAAGAACGAACAAGACACGAGTGACGATCAAGAGGCCATTCGCGTGGCCTTGTCGGGTCTGCCCGAGGGACAGCGCCAGGTGATCGAACTCATGAAAATTCAGGGTCTGTCGCTTCAGGAAGCGTCGGCCCATACGGGCAAGAGCGTCGCCTCATTGAAGGTGACTGTTCACCGGGCAATAAAGGCCATGCGTCAGGCCCTGGAGCGAAAGACTTGAGCGCGATGCGGACAGAAGATCTCATTCGAGCTTTGGCGAAAGACGCCAAGCCGGTCGAGCGTTTGGCCCATCCAGCTTGGCGGGCCATGATGTGGATGATGGTTTCCGTCGTCTATGTCGCTGCATTCTTGTGGGTTGTCGGAGTGCGCCCAGATCTTTCCAACAAGATGTCTGATCCGCGTTTCCTGATCGAAGTTGGTGCGGCGCTATTGACCAGCATGATGGCCGCCGCGGCCGCCTTCTGCGCTGGTTGCCCCGGTCGACCGCTGTGGGAACGCTTTGCCCCGCTTCCGTTCCTGGGCGTATGGCTCGCGAGCCTTGGCGAGGGATGCTGGCGTCAGTGGCTTCAAGCTGGACCGGAGGGTCTGCATCTTCAGGTCGATCTGACGTGTTTTCAGAGCATTACTGCCGTCGGAATAGTACCAGCAATCGCGATCCTGCTCATGATCCGGAGGGGCGCTCCAATCGCGCCCATGTCGACAACCGGTTTGGCCATATTGGCAGCCACAGCGCTCGGTGCGGCGGCCCTGCGTCTCTTCCATACCCAGGACATGAGCTTGATGCTGCTCGTGTGGCAATTCGGATCGGTTGCCCTCCTGGCCGGGTTCGGCTTTTTGGCAGGCCGGTACGTCCTTCGCTGGTCTCTGCCGCAGTTGACGGCCGACGTTGGAAGTCACCCTCCCAGTTGTTAGACGTCTGGCGCGCTACCGAACGTCATGGACTGTTTGGCGCTGGTCGGATGGCTTTGATCGCTAGCGCTACTAACTGCTGGTCGGCAGTCGTGGCCCGATCGAGACGCGGACATCATCCCTGAGCTAGAAAGAGAGTGAGACTGACAGCATGCACATTGAAATCGTGAAGGACTATTACGGCAAGATCCTTCGAGGGTCAGATGATCTCAAAACCAAGGCCTGCTGCACGCCCGACACTATGCCGGACCGCGTCAAGGAGCTTCTTAAGAACATCCATGACGAGGTCCTCGCTAAATATTATGGCTGCGGCCTTGTGGTTCCAGACTTGCTTGAAGCCAAGCGCGTTCTCGACCTCGGTTGTGGCTCGGGACGGGATGTCTATGCGTTGGCGCAGCTCGTTGGGCCAAAAGGTGAAGTTGTAGGTGTCGATATGACTCCCGAGCAGTTGCAAACTGCGCGCGATCATATCGGCTGGCACATGGAGCGCTTCGGCCACGAGACGCCCAACGTGCGCTTTCTGCAGGGGTTCATCGAAAAACTTGACACTTTCGGGTTGGAACCGCAGAGCTTCGACGTCATTGTCTCAAACTGCGTCGTCAACCTGTCGATCGACAAGGCTGCAGTCCTCAAGGGCGTGTTCGACCTCTTGAAGCCCGGCGGCGAGTTCTATTTTGCCGATGTCTATGCAGACCGGCGCCTCTCCGAGGACGTGCGCAACGATCCGGTCGTGTATGGGGAGTGTCTCGGTGGCGCGTTATATTGGGGCGATTTCCTTTCGCTCGCCAAGCAGTCCGGCTTTGGCGATCCGCGTCTTATCACCAGCCGCCCGCTCGAAATCACCGACCCGGATATCGAGGTTAAGATCGGCGCCGCTCGCTTCTATTCGGCAACCTACCGGCTATTTAAAGTGTCCGAACTCGAGGTGGCCTGCGAGGACTATGGTCAGGCCGTGATCTATAATGGCGGCATCCGGGAAGCTCCGCACCGATTTGTCCTGGATAGCCACCACGCAATTGAGAAAGGCCGCATCTTTCCCGTATGCGGCAACACCTGGCACATTCTGAAACAGAGCCGTTTTGCCCAGCACTTCGAATTCATCGGCGATTTTTCAAGTCACTACGGCGTGTTCCCCGGCTGCGGCACGAATATCCCGTTCTCCAATCGGGGCGAAGGAGAGACGGTCGTAGGAGCGTGCTGCTGAAGTACGAACCCGTCCCGCCTTTGACCCGTGAGAAAAAAAATCAAGTTCTTGGACGCAATCCGTACGAAACCGCGTACTGGGATTGGCGCTTGAAGCCGTCCATGACGGCGCGCCGTGACACATCACGGCTGATCAGTTTGCCCATTGTTGCTTCTATGGGCGAGTTCCAAGTAGATCCAGATCCCGAAGCGCTTCGCATCGGAATCCGTTATCTCGTTCCGCTTACGCCCCGACGCTTAAATTGCAGCTTGCAGCAGCCGAAGTTCAGCGACGAACTCCGGCCATTCTTGCGGACGTCGGGCGACAGACGATAGAGAACCGCCTTCCCCTCCCGCCGCGCGGCCACGAGACCAGCATCGCGGAGAATCCTGAGATGATGCGAGAGGAGTGTGGGTTCGAGCCTGAGCACCGCGTTGAGTTCGTGAACCCTGAGAGGGCGGTCCAAGAGCAGTTCGACAACGGATAGCCGCGTTGCGTCCGACAGGATCTTCATGACGTCCGAGCAATACGCGCCGGTGGTCGTCAGGTCCTTGGGCGCTGAATCATGGAACATGCATTGCTCCCGAGAGCGAGACAGAATTGTGTATAGATTCAATTGAACGCCACTTCAATTCAAAGATTCCGACCTCCGCTCTGTAACTTTAGTTTTCATGGCTCCGAACAACCAGCTGTATCGAAACTTTGAGCAAGGGACTGCCATGTTTTATCTAAAACGCAACGTGCCCGGGTGGGAACGTATCGTACGCATCATGATGGCCGCGGGGCTCGGCGCTGCGGCGTTCTTGGGCAACGTCACGGGGCCGGTGCAGATCGGACTGATTGTTATGGCCGCAATGGCCCTCATGACCGGCGTCCTCGGCTACTGCCCGGCGTGCGCGATGGCCGGCCGCAAGCACATCGAGTAGGCGGCCGATCGAGGTCCCTGCCGGTTCTCGTTGGAAGATGGAGCCTACGGCGGCGCACTCAGTTGATGCCGCCAGCGGGTCTACATCTCTGTCACAGCATGGAGTGGAGTTCATAATGCGAAAATCTATTGCAACAAGCGCGGCCACTGCGGCGCTGTTCGCTCTTCTCGCGGGAAATGCGTCGGCGCTTGAAAAGCGGACCTACGATGCATCGGCGTTTGCGGCTGCCCAGAAGGCCGGCAAATCGATTCTCGTCGATGTGCATGCCGTCTGGTGCCACATTTGCTGGTCCCAGAAAGCCGTTCTTTCTAACCTTGAGAGCGATCCAAAGTTCAAGAATCTCGTTGTGTTCAGTGTCGACTACGACGGGGACAAAGAGAACCTGCGGCGCTTCAACGCACAGAAGCAGAGTACGCTCATCGTCTTCAAGGGCGGACAGGAACTCGGCCGCTCGGTTGGGGACACCAACCCGGTTTCCATCAAGGCCTTGTTGAGCAAGGCGCTCTAGCTCCCCGTGCCTCCCATTGAGGGGGCGACGTAGTTTCTGTGATGCGCGTCCGGATACCGACACAGTCGGAAGCAACGCCGCTGTCCGCAACCCGGAACAACAAGCCGATGAATGGAAGAGTATAGGTCCATGGAATGCTCTGCACGTGTTACCGCATTGTCTGTGGCCTGGTTCGTCTTCCTAGGTGGCCACGCCGTCGCGGCCGAAATGCTGCACTTCAACGAGGCTGCATTCCGAGCCGCGCAGCGGTCGGGAGCACCCATACTCGTTGAAACCTATTCCGCAGGCTGCCCGATTTGCTGGGTTCAGGAAGGGACGATCCGCGAGTTGGTGCGTAAGCCTGAGTACAACGGACTTCGTGTGTTCGTGATCGACGCTGACAATCGCAAGGATGCGATGCGGATCGTGGGTGCGCAAACGCGAAGCACACTAGTCGTTTACAAGGAGGGACAGGAAGTTGCCCGCGCGGTAGGTACTACTCGTCCGGATGAGATAGCAGCGCTCATCGCCAAGGCCTATTGAACGGATAGCAATGCACATGCTGACAACGCTCGCACTCTCGCTTATTGCAGGGATTGCCTCCACGCTTTCACCTTGCGTCCTGCCGATTCTGCCCATCGTTCTTGGTGCAGCCGCGAGCCAGCATCGTGTGGGCCCCCTGGCACTCGCGGTGGGGCTTGCATTTAGCTTTGTTGCCGTCGGCCTGTTTGTTGCCACGATCGGATTCTCGGCTGGTCTTGATGCCGACAGGTTTCGACTGGCCGGCGCTTTGCTCATGGTCGTCGTCGGAAGCATACTGATTGTCCCGCAATTGCAAGAGCGCGTGGCGTTGGCGGCCGGCCCGGCGAGCAATTGGGCGTCTGACAGACTGGCATCGAGCGGCGGCGAAGGTGTGAGCGGGCAGTTTCTTGTTGGACTGCTCCTCGGGATCGTATGGAGTCCGTGTGTCGGTCCTACACTAGGCGCTGCCTCGGTACTTGCAGCGAAGCGGGAAAGCCTTGTTGAAGTGGCTGCGACCATGTTCGCGTTTGGTCTTGGGGCCGCTATTCCTCTTCTCCTGCTCGGATGGCTTTCGCGGGAGGCGATGCTCAAGCTGCGCGGACGCCTGATGGTCGCTGGCGGAGCCTTGAAGCCGGCGCTCGGCATTTTTCTCGTCGCTATCGGATTGCTTGTGGCCAGTGGTTACGACAAGCGCGTGGAGGCAGCGCTCGTTATGGCTTCACCGGAATGGCTCACGCGGATCACCACGCAGTTCTGAATTGGTCCGGCATCAGAATTCGCAAGACAGGGAGCTAGGGGTATGCGCGTCGAAATCATACAGGTATGCCGCGGCTACGTCTCGGCGATCGGGCGAACGGGACGTTCGCCGAGAACCATGCATGTGGAGAACAACCCGGGCGCAAGTGGTGTCTGCGCATGTTGTTGAAGCACACTGCTCCGCACCATTCTTATGTAATGACTAAACCTTGAAACGAGGGAAGCGATCAATGCGCGTGAAAAAATTGAGTCGATTTGGGATTGCCGTAGCTCTCTTCACTACATTCTCGAGTATGGCGCACGCTGCCGAAAACAAGCTCGTGCTTACAGGGTCCAGCACTGTGGCGCCGCTCGCTGCCGAGATCGGCAAACGGTTTGAGGAACGAAATCCCGGCGTTCGCGTCGATGTGCAATCCGGTGGCTCATCGCGTGGCATCACTGACGCCCGTTCCGGCCTCGCCGACATCGGCATGGTCTCGCGCTCCTTGAAGGACGAGGAAAACGACCTCAAGGGTTTCACGATCGCCCGCGATGGCGTTGGCATCATCCTCAACAGCGCAAATTCTGTTTCAGCGCTCACCGATCAGCAGATCACCGGCATTTACACCGGCAAGATTACAGACTGGAGCGCCGTCGGCCGCAAGGCCGGCCCGATCACCGTCGTCAACAAGGCGGAGGGGCGATCGACTTTGGAGCTGTTCCTGCATCACTTCAAGCTCAAGGCCAGCGATATCAAGGCCCAGGTGGTCATCGGCGACAACCAACAGGGCATTAAGACGGTTGCCGGTAACGCCGGGGCAATCGGCTACGTCTCCGTTGGTACCGCCGAGTTCGAGGCCGGCCAAGGAACGCCGGTCAAGCTCCTGGGCATGACTGGCATTGCGGCGTCCGTCGAAAACGTCCGGAACGGCAGCTTTCCTCTAGCGAGGCCCCTTAATCTGGTCACCAGGGATGAGCCCTCCGGCCTCGTGAAATCCTTCATAGACTTTGCGCAATCCGCGGACGTCCATGATCTCATCAAGGAGCAGTTCTTTGTCCCCCTCGGCCCGTGACGCACGGCTCATCTGGCTGCTGTCAGCTTCGGCGGTCATTGCCTCGGGGCTGCTTCTGCTCATCCTTTTGTTTCTCGCAAAGGAGGCGTGGCCGGTGCTGTCTCACATCGGCGCCGCCAAGTTTTTGCTCGACGATGGCTGGCACCCAACCGAGGGAACTTTCGGCCTCGTGCCGATGCTGGCAGCGTCACTGGCAATGTCGGCGCTGGCCATCGTTCTGGCCGCACCACTTGGCGTTGCCTCGGCACTTTTCTGTCGGTTCTATGCGCCGCCTTTGATCGGCCGGATCTATCGCTGGGCTATTATTCTACTGGCTGGCATTCCGTCTGTCGTCCTCGGGCTTTGGGGCCTGACCGTCATCGTGCCGCTGATCATCTGGCTTTCCCCGCCAGGCACGAGCCTGCTCGCCGGCAGTCTCATCCTGACCCTGATGATGGTGCCAACCGTCGCACTCACCACCGAGGCGGCTCTCGCCGCTGTGCCACAATCCTACTGGAGCGGAGCCGCCGCGCTCGGCCTATCGCGGGAAGGCACCATTCTCGGCATCGCATTGCCGGCAACACGGGCCAGCATCTTCGCGGGTATCCTGCTCGCGACGGCCCGCGCGCTCGGCGAGACTATGGCTGTGCTGATGGTCAGCGGCAATGTCGTGCAGGTTCCGAAGTCGCTGTTCGATCCAGTCCGCACACTGACCGCCAATATCGCGCTCGAGATGGCCTACGCGACCGGCGACCATCGGGCCTCGCTGTTCGTGTCGGGATTGGTACTGACCCTTCTGGTCCTGGCGCTTGCGGCAGCGGCGCGGCACACTGGAGGCCAGGTGGTTCATGCCTGACGCAACTGGAACAGCCGTGACATCGACGCCCCGGGCATTGAGGTATCTGGTCCTGCAGGGCGTGACCTGGATGGCTGCCGCCCTTGTCGCCGGGGCTTTTGCCTGGATGCTCGCCGACATTATCTGGCAAGGAGCGGGACGGTTGGACTGGTCATTTGTGACAACGTCGCCCAAGAGCGCGGGTCGCAGCGGAGGCATTGCACCCATCCTTGTCTCGACGCTCCTGATTCTGACCGTCGCCATCGCCGTCGCGGCACCACTCGGGCTTGCAACTGCCGTTCTACTTTCCGAGTTCACGCGCCATGGCGGACATGCTGGGCGATGGATTGGACTGAGCCTCGACGTGCTGGCCGGTGTGCCTTCAATCGTATTCGGCATCTTCGGTAATGCATTTTTCAGCGTGTGGCTGGGACTTGGGTTCTCAATCCTCGCGGGCGGGCTGACGTTGGCCTGCATGGCACTTCCGATTCTGATCCGTATCGCAGAATCCGGACTGCGCGCGGTGCCAAACGACTGGCGCCTCGGCGCGGCGGCACTCGGCATGTCTCGGGCCACGGTCCTCTGCCAGGTGCTCATACCTGCAGCAACACCTGCACTCGTCGCCGGTCTCATGCTCGGAATCGGCCGAGCCATGGCCGAGACAGCTGCGCTCGTCTTCACCAGCGGCTACGTCGATCGCATGCCGTCATCACTGTTCGATTCCGGGCGCGCCATCTCGGTTCACATTTATGATCTGACCATGAACGTTGCCGGAGGCGACCGCAGCGCTTATGCGTCGGCGCTCGTTTTGATCGCCCTTCTCATCATTATCAACGGCGCCGCCATCGGATTGGCCGACAGAGCGCTCACACGTAGGATCACGCCGATATGACATGCCCATCGGATACGACGCGTGAAACTCTGAAACAACTTGACGGGAGCCCGTTTACGCTCGGGCCGCTCCTGTCAGGGCCACCCTGCTGCACCCCCGATACATTGATCCGCGTCGAAGGGCTGTCTCTCGACTACGACGGGAAACCGGCGTTGAGGGACATAAGCCTCGACATTTATCGCGGCTGCATCACGGCGCTCATCGGCCCCTCGGGATGCGGCAAGACAAGTCTGCTTTCGAGCCTCAATCGCCTGACCGATCTGATCCCCGGCTGCCAGGTCGACGGCCGCATCACGATTGACGGCCAAGACATCCGCGATCCGCAACTCGACGTTCGGGCGTTACGCCGGCGCGTTGGATTGATCTTCCAGAAGCCCAACCCCTTCCCGCTCTCCATCCGACGCAATCTGGAAATGCCGCTTCGGGAACATGGCCTAAAGAACCGCAGCGAATTGGCTGGCCGCGTGGAGCGCGCCCTCAGCGACGTCGGACTTTGGAACGAGATCAAGGATCGGCTGGACGCCCCGGCTTTGACGCTTTCTGGCGGTCAACAGCAGCGCCTGTGCATCGCTCGCGCTCTCATACTCGAGCCGTCCGTGCTCCTGATGGACGAGCCGTGCAGCGCCCTCGACCCGCTTTCGTCAGCGATCGTTGAGGATCTGGTCCAGAGTCTCAGGGGTCGATACACCGTCGTCATTGTAACCCACAATCTCGCACAGGCCCGGCGCATCGCGAACTATGCCGCGTTCTTCTGGGTCCGGGATCGCGCTGGAACGCTCGTTGAATTCGGCCAATGCCGAAAACTCTTTGAGGCCCCGAAGCATGAACTCACCGCTGCTTATGTGAGTGGCATGCGCGGTTGAACCTGAGCACAATCAACGATTTTGACTGACTGTCGCAAAGGCAGGCACGCGGACGGAGCGTGCAATGACGCGTAGAATCGTAACGCCGGCCATGAACGATCCGCGAAATGTCCCCGAAATCTTGGATACCCCAATCCGAGGCCGGTAGCTCACCGGAACTTCTTGGACGGCCAAGCCTAATTGCGCCGCCTTGATCTGCATCTCGACCGTCCAGCCATAATTGCGGTCTCGCATTTGGAGTCTCTGCAATGATCCAGCCCTGATCGCACGAAATGGTCCGAGATCGCTGAAGCACGTCGCGAAGAGCCATTGCATGAGCAAGCACGCGAACCAATTTCCAAATCTTTGATGCGGAGACAAGGCGCCCGGGGCCGCGTTGCCGGTTACCCGGGAACCGATCACAAGCTCAACGGAATCAGACAGAATTGGGTCTACGATAGCCGCCATCTCACGCGGATCGTCGCTATAGTCCCCGTCCAGAAACACTATGACATCGGTCGGACCGAGAGCCCGCAATCCGGCTTGGCAAGCGGCTCCATAACCGCGATCACTTTCGGTCACAACCCGCGCTCCTGCACGCCGGGCGATATCGATCGTTCTATCGCTTGAGCCATTGTCGGCAACGACGATCTCGTCAACCCAATCGGGGATATCGGCGATCACTTGACCGATCGCCTGCTCTTCATTCAGCGCTGGAATGACGACACCAATGCGGACACCACTGCGCATTCAAGCATCCTTTTCAAGTTGATGTTGACTGTGGAACCAGCACGCGCCCTCGCTGCAGCTTCACAAGCTCCAAGACAGCAACCAGCCAAACCGGCAACCAGACCCCCCAGACAAAAAAGTTCTTAAAGTCCTCCGGCACTTCATGGCTCGCGAAGTGAAATGACGTGTAGTAAAGCGGGATGGTTGCAGTCAGCAGCAGGAATGCGCGACTAGGCGTGAAGACGAGGAACGGCGCAAACCACAGCGTGTACCAGGGGTACTGCGCCGGCGAGAGGAGTTCGAGGGCAGCAACGATTGTGCTCGCCTTTGTCAACAGTTCACCAAGCGTATTCCACGGTCGGTGCGCAAGAGCCAATGCCAATCCAGCGAGAGTAAACCCAATCACGCCTCTGGCAACGAACGCGGCGTCAACACCGACAAAGCCGACCCGATTCAGACTCAAATCGACAGCGCTTTGAAGTGCTGGATAGAGAGCACTGTTGGTCTTCCAGCTCTCGGCATAAGCCGCAAGCCCTGAGGTCTCAGCAGCGCCCGGCATCAACATGAGCGTCAGCCACGATGCCATCGGCGTGCCGAATATGAAGCCGACGGCAGCCATTCTTCGCCAATCACCGAGCAGCGGGCGCCACAAGAGCGGCGCCAGCAATACAGGCCAAAGCTTGACCCCTGCCGCGAGTGCAAGCGCCACGGTCCCGAACGCCGGACGCTTGCGCCAAGCCAAGTGGAGCGAGAAGAGCACAAGAGGTAATAGAATAGGTTCCATGTGCGCCGAGTTGAACGCCTCTTTCAGCACGACAGGATTGAGCCAATACAGCGCAACCCAAAGCCTCGAACGTGAGGCTGCGTCGAGGAGGAGGATCAGGAGACCTAGCGTGGCAAGATCACAGACCAGCAGCACAGTGCGCCAGGCCGTCAGACTCCAAGGTTCGATCAGATGAGCAATTGCGAATGCGCCCTGCGCGACCGGAGGATATATCGTCGTTAGACTCTTGTGTCCAATTCTCTGCAACGTCTCTCCGGCCTCGGAGGCCAACGAGCCAAGGACACCAGTTGAGCCGCTCTCAATCACGGTCTGCGGTGACATTGCGTAGGGGTTGTAGCCATGAGCGGTTACCCCGCCATCCCACAAATACCGCTGAAAGTCGTTCTCGAGCATCGGTTCGCCGAAGAACAGGATGATCCGCCCAACCAAGCCCACTGCAACAATTACGAGCAAGAGCGTACGTTGTTGAGCGATCGAGGCCACCTCACCGCGTCTGACCAGCAAAGGAACGGAGATAGCGAAAATGGCACCTACGAGAACCAAAATGCCGGTCAAAGTCAGGATCGGCATGGCGGCAACATCGACGTCGTAGCCGAAGCGCTGTGATAGCACCGTCAACGCGACAGCGAAGGCGAGAGTAACACCTGCGTAGCCGCCCCACCGCAAATACAGAGCACGCCAAGCGGCCGGGGCAAGCCCGGCCGCTTCTTGCTCAATACCATTAGACATCATGAGGACCACAGCCGGGAAGGCGGAGCCCGACGCTCGACCTGAATTACTCGTGGCCTGTGATCGAACATGCAGGTATTCCGCTCTTACGAGCCACGGATCGCCACGCACTTGCCCTTGATTTCGTCATACTCGTATCCGGGCTTGCACGTCTTACCATCCGCTACGGCGGTCAGGCTCGATATGCTCAGCGCAACAACACCGATCAGGGCCGCGAGAACAGTCCTCATGCTCATCTCCTTCATTGATCCGACGTTCTTGCCTTGTCGAAGGCACGAGTTACCTATTCGCACTAATGGCGCCGATGGTTACAGATCCTTGTGCCGCTGCCGAATAATTCGCGACACGGGTTCCAAATGGCCCAGGGTCGCCCGAAAGCCCATCAGCATCAAACGCAGGCGCTCCCTGCATAGCGGCCTTTATGGGACGTCTCAAAGGGATACTGTGACGAGCGAATTGGTATTTGATGGAACACCGCAATCTTTTCCGCTGTTTGCAGCGCTGCAGAAAGACCCCGCTGCAAATTCGATTGTCAGCCAACGACCCAACATGCCGAAAGTTGTGCAGTCCACGTTATTGCGGCCAGCCTGCTACGAAACTGACCGGATGTGCCTAGCAGATTTTGTTTCACCCAGGGCAGCCAACGAATGATCCAAAAGCCACGATGACAGCCCACGGCAGCATCAAAGCCGCCAAACCCGCCTCTCGCGGATTGTCGGAACCCAAAGCATACACTTGAGGGACGAATGATCAATCGATCCTTAATCTGGCTGCTGGCCTTTGGTGGCGCGCTTGCCTCGACACAGGCATTGCCCGCCAGCCGGCAGAGTCTCGCGCCCCTCGAAGCAAAACTTGCAAGTCAATTCTCTGAAATACGTCATATCGCGCCGGAGGAGTTGGAAAGCATGATTGCGATCGATCGTGGCTCCGTGCTTCTGCTCGATGTTCGGGAAGTGGAAGAATACGCCGTGTCGCAACTTCCGGGCGCGCGGCGTGTTGACCCCGGATCGACCGTCGACAGCTTCATGAGCGAGATCGGCGACGTGGCAGGCAAGACCGCTGTCTTCTATTGCTCAGTAGAATACCGAAGTTCGAAGTTGGCAACCGCGACACGCGCTGCGCTAGTGGCCAAGGGAGCCAAAGGAGTTGCCAACCTTCGCGGCGGAATTTTTGCCTGGCGCAACACGCAACGACCACTGTTTTCTGATGGCAGGAAGACAAATTTCGTCCATCCATACAGTCGAAGCTGGGGTGGGTACCTCGAATTCGAGGATCTGGCTCACACGACACCCGCCGCGTCAGAAGGACCACAGAATTGATCAAGCCAACACCCCAAGCTTGGCGCGCTTGCCGGTGTAGGCCTCGAAGCGCTTGATGATCACGTCGCAGTAAATCGGATCAAACTCGATCAGTCGCGCGCTCCTTCCGGTCTTCTCGGCCGCAATCAGAGTCGAGCCCGAACCGCCAAACGGGTCGAGCACCAGCGCGCCACGCTTCGTCACATCGAGGATCGCATCGGCGACGAGGGCGACCGGCTTGACGGTCGGATGCATGGTAAGCTCGTCCATCCGGTCTTTCTTCATCGTGTTGACGCCGGCGTAGTCCCAGACGTTCGTGCGATAACGGCCCCCGTCGCCCAGACCAAACGTATTGATGTGCGGCGCGTCGCCGACCTTGAACACGAATACCATCTCGTGCTTCGAGCGGTAGAACGTGCCCATGCCGCCGTTGGTCTTGTTCCAGACGCAGACGTTCTTGAGTTCACTGAACACGGCGTCGCCGGCCGCGATCAGCTCGCCCTGAATCATTCCTTGATAGAACTGGCTCCATTCAAGCCGGAAATCGATGCCGGCCTCTCTCATGTATTGCCCATGGCCGAACCAGTCGCCCGTGAATGTCGGCCGTTGAGGTAAAGGGTCAGCCGCCACAGATAGCGTCGAGACCAAGAGTCCGATGAGTGGTAGACTATACTGGCGGCCAGAACCTGCGAATTGCACGTGCGCCTCAATAGGCTTAGTCAGCCGATTAGCTCTCGTGGTCGCCCAGGCCGACCTTCGAGCGAGCATCAACGGCTGACCGCATAAGCACGGACGTGGCCACTCACTCCGCAATTCGCATGCGCGACGGCAAGAACTGCTCAGGACTTCCTGGTGGCTGTTCCGGTATCATCAAGCAACTGACCGGCCGGTATCCTCAGCGCCTTGGCGATCTTGTCGAGGATGATCACCGTCGGATTTCTGACGCCGCGCTCGATGCCGCTGATGTAGGTCCGGTGCAGGCCGCAGTGATCGGCAAAGCTCTCCTGCGAGTAGCCCTGCTCCTCCCGAAGTTTCTTCAAATTGAGCCCGACCCGGCGCCGTACATCCATGCGGCTAAGGGTTTCGACACCTTAGCCGATTGATCTACAGACGATGAGTCTCATTTTGCTGGACTTCACAGCTAAAGGAAGCGATCTGGCGTTCCCGGCAGTGATACTTATGAGTCTCAACCATGACCCAGATATCCCCCATCAATCCCGCCAGCATCCGCTACATCAAGCTCGGAGCCGGTGGCGTCTTCGCACCAGCCTGCCTTGAACGCGGCGAAATTCACCTCAGCTACAAGGAATTGCCACACGAGATGTGTGTCGCGGGAGATTGGGATCGCGTTGTCGATTGGTTCGTGCAGAGGGGACGCAAACTGGGTAAGGCGCGTGATGCAACGCGCGAGATCCGCGACTTCTACACCCTCGGCCCTGATTGCCTCTGGATCACCTTCGCGGACGGCTATCTGTGGTGGGCCTTCTCCGCGCCCGAGGTCACCTGGCGAGGGATTGATGATCCGCTTCTCGGACCACGGTCGCGTCCCACGATTGGACCATGGCGGAATACGTCAATCGGCGGCCGCCCCCTTCGTACGCAAAGCCTCACCAGCAAACTGACACAGGTCGGCAACTACCGACAAACCATCTGCCAGGTCGGCCATGACGCCTATCTTCTTCGGAAGATCAACGACACGTCTGAACCGATTGTCGCCGAAGCCGAAGCAGCGAGGAAGACGCTGATTGACGTCGCCACGCGCATGATTGCCGAGCTGCACTGGGCCGACTTCGAAGTCTTGGCAGACCTGATCTTGGCAAGGGGCGGCTGGCAGCGGGTGTCGATCCTTGGCGAGACGATGGCCGATATCGATCTCATCATTGAACAGCCGACCCTGGGCGAACGCGCGACGGTTCAGGTCAAGTCTCGCGCCAGTCAGAGCGTTCTCGACCAGCACATTAGCCACTTCGAGCGTTCCGGTGAGAAGCGGACATTCTTCATCTGTCATTCGCCGGACGGCAAGCTGTCGGCCGATGGAACCGCAGGATTGCATCTCTGGACCGGAGAGGAGTTGGCAGCTGTAGCCGTCAAATCAGGGCTCTTCGAGTGGCTGATGGATCGCGTGGGGTAATGAACCGGCTCGAGCGCGAATCGCATTACGCTCGCGCCTATGGATGTGTCCCGTCTCTCGACCCTCGAACTGCTTCGCGCTCACGGCGCGATTCTCGATGAATTGCGCCGCCGCAACATCGTTCGGAGTTCGAACAGCCCGATCAGCGACTACGCCGAGGAACTCTTCTGTCGAACCTTTCGATGGACACGAGAGAACAATTCAGCTGCTGGCTTCGATGCGACGGATGCGACCGGCGTACGCTTTCAGATCAAGGCGCGGCGCATGACCAATAGCCCGGGCGCGCGGCAGCTGAGTGCAATTCGCAATCTTTCAGCACAGCCGTTCGATCACCTCGCGGCGGTATTATTCGAATCCGACTTTCAAATTCATCGCGCCGCGCTCATCCCAATTGCCCTGGTCAAAGCACGGGTGCGGCGGTCGGCGCAAACGAACAGCGATGTGTTCCACTTGCGCAATGATATCTGGTCGCAACCGGGCGTCATCGACGTCACCGCGCAATTGCAGGCGACCGCCGTCGAAGTTTAAGGGAGCCCTGGCGCGGCACTCTCGTCAATCGTCATAGTCCGGCTGGCCCGGCGGATCATCCTTCGGCATGTACTTCGCCTGCCATTCTTCCCGCGTAAGTGCTTCCGGAATTACGATGTAGCCGATCTCGCGGTTGACGGGCTCTTGAGTGCCATACTTGCCTAGTACATACGTGTAGAGCTTCGTTGCTTGCTGGTGGCCGCTGGCGGCCAACATCTTGGCCGTCATGATCAGAGACTCAAAGTTTGTATAGAGCACGCGCTTGCCTCGATGCTGGCCACCGAGGCGCTGTTTTTCAGCGAGCACCTTCTCGACGATCCTGCGCTGGCCAACGGATTTCGGCGGCCGGCCTTTTGGATTGCCGGACTGACCTTTCTTGAACTGGGTCGCGACGGGCGGCCGGCGGCTACCGCCGGCCGCTCCATCATTCCGCTTTTGATCGTCGTTTGAGCTCATCGTAGGACCTCCTCAAGATGCTAAAAATTCGCGACATGGGTTCGCGCTCGCCGTGCTCCGGCCGATGCTCGAAGATCTCGCGCTCGACGGACTCAGGCAGACCCTTCGGGATGACAAAGATACCTCCGCTCGGTGGCGCTGGCGGCGGCATGATGATCTTGTACTTCTCGGCCTGTTCGATGATGAACTTCATCGACGCAATCGATTTCTCAAGAAGTGACTTCTTGAGATGTTGCCGGATCATGACCTCGAACGCGGAAAGCTTTTGCGACTTGCCGTCCTGCATGACGCGGACGGGTCCTTCCAGCGCCGCGCGAATGTCGATCTGGTAGTCCGCTTTGACTTTCTGTTTCTTTTTCGACGCACGTCGACCATCAACGCCCTTCGCTGCGCCGTCATTGATCGATCCGGAGCCTACTTTTTCCTTGCTCATTCGGCCGCCTCCGCTGCTGCAGGCTGGGCTTCCTGAGCTTCGCTAGGATCGACGTCCCCTGCATCACCGCGCTCGGCGGCGACGGTCGCAAACGGCTGGCCTGTCGCGACGAGAACGGCATCAAGCTTGGCGATACCGGCCATGCGGCGGAGGATGACGTCGCAATAGTGCGGTTCGAGTTCGATTCCGAAGCCGCGCCGGCCGGTCTTGTGCGCCGCTACCAGCGTCGTGCCAGAGCCCGCAAAAGCGTCGAGCACAATGCCCTTGCGCTTCGAGCAATCGAGGATGGCGTCGGCAACAAGTGCGACCGGCTTGACGGTCGGATGCGCGGCAAGGTCGTCATCGCGGGTCGCACTGAACGCGTTGGCGCCAGCGTACTGCCAGACATTCGTTCGATAGCGGCCGTGCTTGCCGAGCTCGACGTTGTTGATGTGGGGCGCGGTGCCCGCCTTGAAGACAAAGAATAGCTCGTGCTGGGACCGGTAGAGCGAGCCCATGCCGCCATTCGTCTTCGACCAGACGCAAAGGTTCTTGAACTCGGCATAGGTGCCGCTCGCAGCCGTCATGACCTCGGCGATGTGGCGCCAGTCCATCGCGACGAAATGAATCGAACCGTCGACTGAGGCCTCGACCAAGTTCGCGAAGACGAGCTTCAAAAAGCCCGCGAACTCGGCCTCGGTCATTTCGCCGGAGGCCATCGCGAACTCACGATGCTTGACCTTGCCGAGGCCGCTGACATGCCCATCGATGCGCACGTTGTAAGGCGGGTCGGTAAAAACCATCTGCGCGGTCGCGCCATCGAGAAGCTGCGCGTAGGTCTCCGGCTTGGTCGAGTCGCCGCAAATCAACCGGTGCAGTCCGATCTGCCAAATGTCGCCCAGGCGCGTGACGGCCGGGCCGGTGACGTCAGGCACCGCATCAGCCGGATCGGCTTTTTGCGGCTTGTCTTCGAGATCGGAGATCAGCACGTCGATCTCGGGCATTTCAAAGCCGGTCGCCGAGATGTCGAAATCGAGTTCGAACTCCAGCAAGTTTTGCAGCTCAATGGCGAGGATCTCGCGATCCCAGCCGGCCTTCTCGGCAAGTTTGTTGTCGGCAAGAATGTAAGCGCGCTTCTGCGCTTCCGAGAGATGCTCGAGCCGGATTGTCGGCACAGTTGCAAGGCCGAGCTGTTTCGCCGCTTCGACGCGACCGTGCCCGGCGACGATGCCGTTGTCCTTGTCAATCAAGACCGGATTGTTGAACCCGAACGCCTTGATGCTGGCGGCGATCTCGGCGATTTGCTTCGGGCTGTGCGTGCGGGCATTGCGACCGTACGGCGTCAGAGCGCCGGGTGGCCGGTGTTCGATATTCAGGTTGTGCATGACTTGTCTCTCGTTGGACGAGAGATGCCGCGCGATCTATCTGGCTGAGTTCCGGACATGACCATGCGACACCTCAGAGGTTGAGGGTGTCGCCATCGGTCCGTCGCTCTTCCCGGTCGATATTCCGATTATTGACCAACGCCACATCGGCAGATGCCGAACTTCGTGGTTCGTTGGGCTCACGTTTCGTTTCGCGGCTCGGTCCTTCAGCGCTCGGTCAGGTTCGTTACAAACCCCACTGCCGGGATGACCCAGTGAAGCGCTGGCGTAGGCGGAACATATTATAAGTGTGAAGCAATAACAAGATCGGCGGCTCTGGCGGCAGTCCGATCGGGCCGACATCGTTAATTTGGTCCGGAGGTACACGCATCGGCCATGACCCCGATATCTCACGCGCATGTGCCGAGAGCGATCGTCAGTGGAGCGATCATGAACTCGACCCGACACCCTCACGACCCACCGGCCACCGATCTTCTTCGCGGGGCCAGAAAGAGACGCAAGGCTAGGGCCGGACCGGTGCCCCTAGGGGTTTTACCAAACCGTGACGCATGCAAAAGTAGACAAGATCAATGTCGGACGATACGCCGAGCTTCGACTTGATCGCATAATGGTAATTGGCGACCGTCTTTGGACTGAGATTGAATGCGGCGGCGATCTCCTCGGTCGATTTTGCATCAAGGATCATTCTCAGGATTTCGAACTCTCGCGGTGACAACTGTTCAAGTGCGGTCCCATTTTCCTCCAAACGGTTCGCAGCAAGAACCTCCGAGATTTCTGGGCAGAGGGCGGGCTTATTCTGGGAAACGCTTCGGACGGCACTGACGAGAAGCTCTGGCGGACTGCTTTTTGTCACGTAGCCCTTCGCACCCGCACGGAATGCTTGCAGTGCGTAGGTGGAATTTGCATGCATGCTGAATACGAGCACGCGCGCCGCGGGATCCCATTGCCGAATTTGCCGAATGGCGTCGATTCCGCCCCGCCCTGGCATGGAGATGTCCATCACGACGACATCCGGCGAGGTTTCCTTGTACTTGATGTAGGCGGTAGTCGCGTCGCTGGACTCTGAGACGACTTCGAGATCGCCCTGCTTCTCAATTAGGCGCCGGTAGCCTTCTCGCACAACGGCGTGATCGTCGACGAGCAGGATGCGGATTGGGCGGCCGGTCATGCGGCTGCTTCCGTCGCAGTCTGTGTTGGAAAGTGGACCCGCAGCTCAAAGCCGCCTGCAGGGCTCGGGCCTGCCGTCAAGGACCCACTCAAGGCGATTACGCGCTCTCGCATGCCGACGAGGCCGGTACCGCCGAGCCGGCGGCCGAGGTGCTCCGGGGCGGCTCCCGTTCCATCATCCACAATCGTCAGCTCGATCTCATCTGATCCATCCTTCCTGCCAGCCTCGCTGCCAAGTCTGCTTTGTAGGATCACTTGCACGGTATGGGCGTTGGCGTGTCTCACCGCGTTGTTTAGACCTTCCTGTGCTATTCGATAGATGTGTGCAGCGGTCTCAGCGGGAAGTCCATCGAAGCGCCCCTGAACTTGAAGGTCAAACCGCGTCACGTCCCTGGCGCGGCGATTGTGCTCGGCAATCAGCCCCTGCAAGCTGGCCAACAGACCGAGATCATCTATTTCCGGAGGCCGGAGGTAGGTCAGTGTCTCGCGCAATGATCGCATCGCGTCGGAGGCCATTGCAATGAGTTCGTTGGACTCCTTCAGCACAGTCGGGGCTTGTTGTCCGGCAGCGCCCTTGATCGATGCCGCGAGGCAACTGAGTGCGCTCAACCTTTGCGCCACGTCATCGTGGAGTTCTCTCGCAATATGCCTGCGCTCCTTCTCCTGGGCGTCGACCAGTTTGCGTGCAAGTCCAGACCGCTCCCAGGTCGTTATCTGTAACTTCTGGGCTAAGTCGTTGAAGACCTCCGAGATCCGGTCGAGTTCTTGCAATTGGAATCGCGGGAGACGGCAGGAGAGATCTCCTTCGGCCAAGCGATTGAGGCCGGCGAGGATCTCGTTAGTCGGTCGAAGCGCGCGATCCACCACGACGTAGACCAAGAGGCACATGACGGCGATCATGGTGGTCCAGAGGCCGAGCATTCGGGAAACCTCGAACCACGCTCGCGCCGCGACCGCTGTTGCATCTAACGTGGCCTTGACCATACCCTTTGGGTCACCGCGATGGATGAGCGGGCGCTCAACGGCTGCTCGACCAAGGAAAAGTGCGCCGAATGTCCGCGCAAACCATGTAGGGGCGAGTTGCGCGCTGCTATCTAGCCCGATGCAATTGGAGTTAGGCGTCCGCCTATCAGGATAACGGAATTGCACGCACTGGCCAGGTTGGAGCAGGCTGTTGATCGCGGCACCCCAATCTGGAAAGCGTTCGGGAAGGTCGAGTGCCGAGTCGATCCGTACGAGCTGCAGAGCAAGTTGTTTCCCGATTGTCTCGACCACCTCCTGGTTCTGCCGTCTAGCCTCGGCGGCAACGTCGCGGAGAACCACGCCCGCACCGCCCATCACGCACAGCACTGCGACAATGACGATGCGCCGGACGAGGAGCCACTTGAGGTCCAAGTTGCTGCGGCGCTGAGCAACTTGGCCGTCTTCAACAGTTCGGGCGGGCATGCCGGTTCTCCGATCTCGCGCACCACTGTCCTAGCGCAGTCGGCGATCGCTGAGAATACATCCAGCGACTCTCGGGCAATTTGCCCAAGGTTCCTCGGGCTATACGCCCTATCATTGCGCTGAAGCCCAAGCCATCTTGCGCCACCACCAATTAGAAATCGAAAGAGGCAGGAGGCTCAATCGTATGACGTTCTTGATGCGACGGTCCGGGGTGAGCTGGCAGATTTGCCGGGCGTCAGCGTGGACGGCAGCGCTAATGCTGAGCTTGCTCGTGTCTGCAGGCATGGCGCCCGAACGGGCCCGAGCGGCAGACGCGAGATCTGTCGTCTTTCTCGGCGTCCATCTGCAGAATGATAATGAGGCCTACGAGCCGACCAGTGACGCCGAACGTGCGCGCATGGCGAAGGTCGAGGAGCTGTTTAAGAGCATGCTGGAAGCGTCTGGCCGGTTCACGTTCGTCACCGTTCCACCAGACGTCCGGACCAAGATTGCCGAAGGCCAGCCGATCGGGGAGTGCGGCGGCTGCGAGATCGGCTACGGCAAGTCGCTCGGCGGAGAAGTGATCGCCTGGATCAGGGTGCAGAAGATTTCGAACCTCATTCTCAATATGAATGTTTATATGGCCGACGTGGCCACGCAGAGGATGATATTCTTGCACAGCGTCGACATCCGGGGAAATACGGACGAATCTTGGGCCAAAAGCATCAACTACCTGGTCAAGAACTACTTGCTTGTCCCATGAGCGTTGAGCTTCAGTGTTTTGCGGTTATCCTCCTTCGATTAGGAAAGGCGGGTCTCGTGGTGGAGTTGGGCTTCAAAATTATCAAGAACGGTCGTGGCGCGGCAGCAGCGCTTGCGGCGCTCTGCGCGTTGCCAGGAACCAGCGGCACCACGTCTGCGCTCGCCGGCGAGCCGATCCCCAATCTCGTCGGAACGTGGATCGGCGAGAACAGAACAGTCTCCGACAAGAAGGGCTACAGGGTCTGGGGGCAGAAGACGATCGAGATCACCGAGCAGCAGGACCGCCGCTTTCGCGGCCACTTCACCTATCCCGAAGGCACCAAGCACTTCTTCGGCGTCATCTACCCGGACAACACGTCATTCACGTGGGTCGCCTCCGATAGCAAGGGTTACAACCACGGGCGCATTCTGGATGCGGATCGCATCGGCGCCTGTTACGTGGAGTCCGGCGAGGAGGCCACCGCCGGTTGCGCGGAGCTCGTGCGGCGCAAGTAGCCGGCGGGGCCCATCGCAGCATTACAGCTTCGAAGTGAGCCCCACCCGCTTTGGGTCAACCTCGACAACGGCCGACCACTGCAGTTCGTCGGCTAAGCCCTAGTCGGCGGCCAGTCGCGGCGCGGAAGGCGAACTCCGACGCGATGGGCTCGAAACCGACCGTCGGCCGGATGGAAACCCAACGCCAGGACCAACTCATGCCGAGAGCCACAACGAGGCCGCCGCATTCCCTGTTCTGCGTGAGTGGCACCCTGTTTCCGCCGGAGCGTTCGCTGATCTGTCCGCAAAATTCCCTGTTATTTCCGCGCCCCGCATGGCAACCAACGCACTGATATATAGCGATAAATACGCCCGCAGTGGCCATTTTCAAGCCCGAATGCGCCGAAAATACCCTGTTCCTGAGACTCGTTCGCGCCAGACTGCCTGGTGAGCCAACCCTCACCCGCCATCTCGCGCAATCATAACAAAAATCGCCAAACCGATAGACGGCATGGCGATCGATGATCGTTAGATGTCTTACACCTACGCCCGGCGCCCGGCTCCCCGAAGGGGAGTCGCCGGGCGAAACAAAACTACGCCCGGCGCCCGGCTCCCCGGAGGGGAGTCGCCGGGCGAAACAAAAAAAATACTTAGGGCGCAAGACCGCCCGACGGCGCCGGCGGCGCATCCGGATCGACAACTTGCGCAGCCGCGGCAAACGGCTGCCCGTCCCGGTTGTAGATATCGGTACGGAACTGGACCGAGCCATTCTGCTCCGCCCAAGCGGTGACATAGGCGAAATAGACCGGGATGGGCCGCGTCAGCTGCAAGTCGAGCGGCTGCCCGCTCGAGACAACGGCTTCGACCTGATCGGGGTTTTCCCAGCCCGGTTCATACTTCGCGATCCATGACGCCAGCTTGAACACGTCCTGCACCCGCACACATCCGGCGCTAAAGGCCCGAGCGCGCTGATCAAACAACGACTTTAACGGCGTATCATGCATGTAAACGCCATGCTCGTTCTGCATGTCGATGCGCACGAGTCCGAGCGCATTCTGCGGACCTGGTTCCTGACGCAGTTTGACCTTCGCCGGATCCGCTGTCGACCAGTCGATGGCCGTCGCGTCGATCTCGGGCCCGTTGAAATCGCCCAGGACAACGCGAATCTTTTCCTTGTCGAGGTAGTCCGGTTCCTTGACGAGGCGCGGGAACACATCAAGTTTGGCGACACTGTCGGGCACCCGCCAAAACGGAAAGAAATTGAGCGCGCGGATTGTAGCGCGCAAATCCGGCGTCTCGCGTGCGGCGCGGCCCACGACGACGCGATGGCGCTGCGCAACTTCGTATCGCTCCACCGCTTCCAGCTGGAAAGCCGGCGCATTGACGAGCACATACCGTTCTTCGATCGGCTGCTGCAAAAGCGCCATGATGCGCTGGCGATTGAGTTCGAGCTGCTTCAGCCGCTCGTCGGCCGACACGTTGAGGGCAGCCAACGTCGGCTGATCGACGCGCCCGCTGACCCGCAGCCCATGCCGCTCCTGAAAGCGCCGGACCGCCTCTTCCGTCGTGCTGTCGAAATTATAATCCTCAAAACCCGCCCCCGAACCCTTCAATTCACCCGTCGCGCGGAGGCGGCGGCGCAAGGCGGGAACCCGATCGTCATCATCGCCCGGCCGGATCATGCGGTTGCCGCCGACTTTTGGCCACCCGCCCTTGGCCGCAATCCCCTGGTACTGAACGATGGCCTTATCGATGAACTGGATCATCTCCTCGCTGCGGAACGGAATAGCGCCGGTGCGCAGATCCTCAAGCGTGTCGGGCTTTGCAGCAGGCCGCGCTCCGTCGTCCGATCGCCGGCCGCTGAAGTCGGGAGTGCCCGAACCTTGGATTCCGTCCCACCAGTTTCCAGCATGGACCTGCAGCGGAAGCGCCGCCAATGCCAGCAAAAGGACTGCCGCGCCACGCGATCGACGGGCTTGAAACACGCGAGCCAAGCCGAAACGGGCTTTGCGCGGCGTGGGCTTCACGTCATGCATTTCCAACAATTCTTTCCCTCGGTCGTCACGCGGCCCCGACGAGGCGGGGCGATCATGAGCCGGTTAGCACTGCGACGCAGCAATCCGTCATGGATGTGGCCAAAGGAAGGTCGATTGGCAAGGGATCCCGGCAACATATCAAAGTAGAAAACGCGCCGGGCTCGGACTTCCTCCAGCAAACGCCACGGCTCCCTCCACGTCAAAAATGATCCCATCCCATTGCCGCAAGTGGACGTTCGCCGTCGGCCGTCGTCAGCATCAATCCAGCACCCGCGACCAATGTCCCGATCTGGGTGGTCATCAGACCCTGCGCCTGAGCAAATGCGGCAACATCAGGTTCACTGCCGGGAGGTGCCGTGAACAAGATTTCATAATCGTCCCCGCCCGAGAGCACCGCGTCGAAAAGCGTCTCATCGGCCGCAACGAGCCGGCGCACGCCCTCCGACAGCGGCAGCGAACCGCGCACAATCATGGCGCCGGCCGAGGCAGCCCGCGTCAATCGGCCGAGATCTTTGGCAAGACCATCGGAAAGATCCATCGCCGCTGTCGCATGCCGCCGCAGAAGCGGCGCGAGGCCGAGCCGCGGCAACGGCCGCAAATAGCGCGCGACGAGCCCAGCGCGTTCATGCGTCGACAGCGGCCACGCGCGCGCGGCCTCATCCCCGCGACGCAACTGCAAGCCGAAAGCGGCATCGCCAAGTGTCCCCGTCACGAAAATCGCGTCCCCTGGCTGCCCGCCGTCCCGCGTCAGCCGCAGCCCCGCCGGAACCTCGCCGATGGCCGTGATTGTCACCGTCATCGGACCCGGCCGCCGGTCGCAATCACCGCCCGACAAAACGATCCCGAAGGCCTCCTGCGCCTCGGCCAACCCGCTGGCAAAGCGCTCCATGAACGCATGCGTCGGCGCTTCGGGAAAAGACAGCGCCATCTGATAGACGCGCGGCGCTGCCGCCTTGCCCGCGAGATCGGACACGTTGACCGCGAGCGCCTTCCAGGCAATGTCCTCCGGCCGGTCGTCGGCAAAGAAGTGCACACCGGCCGCGATCGCGTCTGTGGTCAGTATGAGGTCCGACCCCGGCCGCGGCTCATAGACCGCGCAATCGTCCCTAAGTCCGAACGCACCCTCGTTTGCCCGCGCCAGCGGTGCGAGGTACGTGCGAATAAGCTCCTCTTCGCTGCTTATTTTACCTGCCGTCGTGCCGGACACGTCACTGCCTCCAACACGGCCAAACGAGCGCCGCTGTCGCCGGTTCCAGTTCTACTTGTCCGGCGGTGCCTTACGCGCGAACTCGTCGGCCCTGAGCTTGCGGCCGAGCTTGTCGAGCACGCCGTTGACGACGCGCGGTTCGTCCTCGTTGAAGAACGCGTGGGCGACGTTGATGTACTCGTTGATCACGACGCGGCCAGGCACATCCCGCCGGTCCAGCAATTCGAACGTTCCCGCCCGCAGAATGGCACGCAGAATGGCATCGACGCGCACCAGACGCCAACCGGCGGCAAGCTGCTCGTGCACCATGGGGTCGATGTCGCGCTGACGCTGGACGACGCCATGCACGATTTCGGAAAAGAACACGGCATCGGCATCTTCAAGATCGGCCGCCGCATCATCTTCTTCTAATGGTGCCGGATCGACCGGCCTGTTGAAGCGCAGCCGCTCGAATTCATCGACCACTTCCGACACATCCGCCCCAGCCAGCTCCATCTGGTAGAGCGCCTGCACCGCGCCCATGCGCGCCTTCGATCGCGGCGTGGCGCTCTTGGCGGCTGGTTTCTTTGGCACGGCGGCGGTCATGTGGGAATCTCTGCGAAGCGCTGCTTCAAGGCGATAAGTTGCAGGCAGGCGCGGGCCGCATCGCCGCCTTTGCCCGATGCAGCACCACGCCCCGCACGCGCCAGCGCCTGCTCTCGCGTGTCGACAGTGAGGATCGCATTCCCGACTGGGATCGAATGACGAATGGCGGTCTCCATGAGCCAATGATTGGCATTGTTGCAGACGATATCGTAATGCGCGGTTTCACCCCGCACCACACATCCAAGCGCCACGGCGCCGGCATAGAGTTTTGCCTCGCCGCCGATAAGACCGGCCGCAACGGCAGCCGATAACGCCTGCGGTATTTCGAGAGCACCTGCCACCGGCACCCTGTCGTAGGAACACCCGTTGTCGGCGAGAACCGTTACGGCGCTTGTGCATAGCAGGTCGTTGATCTCAGCGTAATAGGGCGACTCGATGATGAGAACGCGCACTCCCCGCGCCATCGATTGCGCGCCCGCCGCCGCCCGTTCGCGTTCCGACCGGTCGACCATGGCGCTACTCAATCGCTCGTGTTTCGACGATCCTGAGGCCGAATGCCTCTACGCCGATGTAGACCTGTTCCGGCGAATTGGTGAGCAGCACCATGTCGCGGACACCCAGATCGCGCAAAATCTGCGATCCGATGCCGGTTTCCACCTGCCGCCGGTTGGCCGTCGAAGCGCCGCCGCCGGCCTTGCGCTGCCCGATCCAGTCGGAAACGCTCTTCGGCCCAAGGTCGCGAATGAGAACCACGACGCCGCGACCCTCCCGCTCGATCGCTCGCAACGATTTGGCGATGGCGCTTTCCCCGTCTGGCGTCCCGCCGACGCCGAGAAGGTCAGCCGGAACGTTGACAGCATGCACCCTGACCAACACCGGATCAGGACCGCTGATATTGCCCTTCACGATGGCCAGATGCTCGGCGTGGTCGACGGTGGTCGCATAAACTTTGAGATCGAATGACCCGCCGAAAGCACTCTCGAAGCGTGTTTCCGCTACCCGTTCCACGAGCCGGTCGTTGCGCAGCCGGTAGGCGATCAAGTCCTCGATTGTCCCGATTTTCAAGTTATGCCGCCGCGCGAACTCGACGAGATCCGCCATGCGCGCCATGGTCCCGTCGTCGTTCATGATTTCGCAGATGACCGCGCTCGGCGCGAGGCCGGCGAGTTTGGCAAAATCGACGGACGCTTCCGTGTGCCCGGCGCGGATCAACACACCGCCCTCACGGGCGATCAGCGGAAAGACGTGCCCAGGCGAGACGATGTCGTCCACACCTTTCGTCGGATCAATCGCGGTCGAGATGGTACGCGCCCGATCGTGGGCGGAGATACCGGTCGAGATCCCCTCGCGCGCTTCAATCGATTGGGTGAACGCGGTGCGGTTGCGCGAACCGTTGTTGCGCACCATCATTTCCAGTCCGAGCGCAGCCGCGCGGGCGGGCGTCAGCGCCAGACAGATCAGCCCACGGCCAAACTTTGCCATGAAATTGATCGCATCCGGCGTCGCCATCTGCGCAGCGATGACAAGGTCGCCTTCGTTCTCGCGGTCTTCCGCATCGACGAGCACGACCATGCGCCCGTTCTGCAGCTCCTCGACGATTTCGTGCGTCGCGGCGACGGCAGATGCTGGCTTCAACGCCATGGCCTCCACCGGTTTGCCCGCCGTGGACGGTCCGCTCGTCTTCGTTGCGCTCACGAACGAAACTCCAAGAGCCGCGCGACATAGCGCGCGAACATGTCGACCTCGAGGTTGACAAGGTCGCCCGGCTTTTTGCGCCCCCACGTCGTCTGGGTCAAGGTATGCGGAATGAGATTGATTCCGAAGCGATTCCCATTGACTTCGTTGACCGTCAGCGAGGTCCCATCGAGAGCGACGGAACCCTTGGGAGCGATAAATCGCGCCTGCTCGGGCAGCGCTTCCAGAACGAACCGTACACTGTCGCCGTCGGCTGCCGCCGATTGTATCCGCGCCAGGCCGTCGATATGACCCGACACAATATGTCCACCCAATTCGTCGCCGGCTCTGAGCGCGCGTTCCAGATTGATCGCCTGCCCCGTCTCCCAGCCGCCGATGGTCGTTTTCGACAACGTTTCATTGGAAACATCGAGTGTGAACGCGCAGCCTTTTCCGTCGGGACGCACGGACGTGACGGTGAGGCAAACACCATCACAGGCGATCGACGCCCCTAGATCGATGCTGAGCGCATCGTAATTGGCTCGAAGTGCAAATCGCCCGCCCTCGCGGCCGATGACCTCGCCGATATCCGTGATGATACCCGTGAACATGCGCGTCGTCACCCTGCACAGCCGCTGGCCAGGTCGCCAAATTTCAAGCGAACAGGCTCGCTGTGTCGCTCAGGCGCCTGTCCGGCGCAAGCGCCACATGGTGTCAGGGCCGACGGGGCGACGATCCGTCGTGTCCAACATTAACCCTTCGAGATAACGCTCACGCGCCGCGTCGGCTTGTTGGCGATCCGCCCTGCCGGCCATGAACAGGATCACCTCGTCGACGAGGCCCGATTGCGCGAAGCTGCGCCATACGGCCGGCCCGCCCTCGACGAGCACGCGCGTGATGCCGCGTCCGGCCAGCATCTCCAGAACGATGGCAATGCTGGTCTCCGGCACCTCCACGATGTCCGCCCCGGCAGCGGCCAGATCGTGATCGTCCGGCCGCGCCGCACCGGACCGCAGCACGATCACTGGAACCTCACGAGCTGTGGCAATAAGTTTCGCCGCCGGATCAATCCGCGCCCGCCCGGCAAGAACGATCCTGATCGGTGAGCGGCTGGAAAGTCCCGGCAGCCGACAGGTCAAGTCCGGGTTGTCTGCCCGCAGCGTGCCCGCGCCGATGAGGATCGCATCCGCCTCGGCACGCAACTTGTGTCCCGCCGCGCGGGCCTCTGTACCAGTGACCCAGCGCGGCTGCGTTCCATCTCCGATCGCAATCGAACCGGCGGCATCGGTCGCCAGTTTCAGTGTCACGAACGGCCGCTTCTGCGTCACCCGCAAAAGATGCCCGAGCGTGACCCAGCGCGCGTCCGCTTCAAGCACGCGCTCTGCCACTGTCAGCCCAGCGGCGCGGAGCCTGGCGATACCAGCGCCGGCCGTGCGCGGATCGGGATCACCGGTGCCGACCATAACCCGCTGCAACCCCGCCGCGATGATGGCATCCGCGCAAGGCGGCGTCCGGCCAAAGTGGGCACACGGCTCAAGCGTCACGTAGAGCGTTGCGCCGCGCGCAAGGTCCCCCGCTTGACGGATCGCCTCTGTCTCGGCGTGTGGCCGCCCGCCCGGTTGCGTCCACCCGCGCGCGATCACTTCGCCCGACGCCTCGTCGGCGATGACCGCGCCGACTGCGGGATTGGGCGCACAGTTGCCCAGCCCACGCATGGCCATGCGCACCGCGATACGCATCATGTCGAAGTCAAAAGTGGATGGCGTCGATGCAATCATGCGTTGGTCTCAACCACATCGCACCGCACGGCCTCCCCTCCTCCTTGTGGGGAGGGGCCGGAGGTGGGGGTCGGCTGTGCAAAGATTTGTGCCGCGATCATGAATGTCTGGTTGAGAATTGCACTGCGCCATCGCCCCACCCCTAACCCCTCCCCGTCAAGGGGCGGGGGAATTCTTGCCCCGTTCGCACCACACCTCCCCCAACGGCGCAGCCCCACAACCCGCCTCTGCCACGGCGGAGCTGCACACCTCCCCTCCCCCTTGCGGGGAGGGGCCGGGGGTGGGGGTCTTTAGCTGCCCAGCCGCTTATGATGCAACGGCACGACCGTGTCGTCGGCGGCGATCTCGCCCAGCACTTCCTGGAAATCCGCCGCCTCACGAAAATCGCGATAGACTGAGGCGAACCGCACGTAGGCGACGGGGTCGAGGCCGCGCAACGCTTCCATCACCCGCTCGCCGATCATTGATGAGGGAATCTCCGTCTCTCCCGAACTCTCAAGCTGCCGCACGATGCCCGACACCATGCGCTCGATACGGTCGTCGTCGATCGGACGCTTGCGCGTGGCGATGGTGACCGACTTCATCAGCTTATCACGATCGAACGTGACCCGGCGTCCCGAGCGCTTGAGCACGATCAACTCGCGCAACTGCACCCGTTCGAACGTCGTGAACCGCCCGCCGCAATCGGGACATTCGCGCCGGCGGCGAATCGAAGCGTTCTCGTCCGTCGGACGGCTATCTTTCACGCTCGTATTTTCGCAAGCGCAGTAAGGGCAGCGCATCGGGTCGCCTTCCAGAATCACAGGACCAGTCGGCCTGTGTAGATGGGATACGGCACCGCTGTCTCACTCCAGCGACGAGATTGGCAGCGATTCCCACGCAATACACACCCTCGAACGCAAAACGCCGGGCGATGTCCCACCCGGCGTTTCGCTTAAAACGGTGATAAATGGACGCTTATCCGTAGATCGGGAAGCGACGGCACAGAGCGGTCGCCTCACCCTTGATCTTTTCTTCGACGGCGCCGTTGCCGGCCTCGCCGTTCTTGGCCAGTCCGTCGAGCACTTCAGCGATAAGACGGCCGACTTCGCGAAATTCCGCAACGCCGAAGCCGCGTGTCGTACCGGCGGGCGAGCCGAGGCGAATGCCCGACGTCACCATGGGTTTGGCCGGATCGAATGGCACGCCATTCTTGTTGCACGTGATGTGCGCCCGTCCGAGCGACTTCTCGGAAATGTTTCCGGTCAGGTTCTTCGGGCGCAGATCAACAAGTATCAAGTGGCTGTCGGTCCCGCCGGAAACGAGCGCGAACCCGGCATTGACGAGCACTTCGCCCATCGCCTTTGCGTTGTCCATCACGTTCTGGATGTAGGTCTTGAAATCGGGTTGCAGGCACTCGCCGAAAGCAACCGCCTTGCCGGCGATGACATGCATCAGCGGTCCGCCCTGAATGCCAGGGAAGATCGCCGAATTGAACTTCTTGGCCAGCGCTTCGTCGTTCGTCAGGATGATGCCGCCGCGCGGACCGCGCAGCGTCTTGTGCGTCGTGGACGTAACAACGTGTGCGTGCGGGAATGGGCTTGGATAAAGACCAGCCCCGACAAGACCTGCAAAGTGGGCCATGTCGACCAGCAGGTAGGCACCGATTTCGTCGGCGATGGCGCGGAACTGCGCGAAATCGATCCGGCGCGGGTAGGCTGAACCACCCGTTATGATGAGCTTCGGCTTGTGCTCATGCGCCAGACGGCGAACTTCCTCAAAGTCGATGAGGTGCGTTTCGGGGTTTACCCCGTAGTGCACGGCCTTGAACCACTTGCCCGACTGGTTGACCGGTGCGCCGTGGGTCAAGTGACCGCCGGCGGCGAGCGACAGGCCGAGAATCGTATCGCCCGGCTGCAAGAGTGCGGTGAACACGCCCTGGTTGGCCTGCGAACCCGAGTTCGGCTGAACGTTGGCAAAGCCGCAATTGAACAGCTTCTTAGCCCGTTCAATGGCCAGCTCTTCAACGATGTCGACGTACTGGCAGCCGCCGTAATAGCGCTTTGCCGGATAGCCTTCAGCGTACTTGTTGGTCAGCACGCTACCCGCTGCGTCGAGCACGGCGCGCGAAACGATATTCTCCGAAGCGATCAGCTCGATCTCGTCCTGCTGACGCTCGAACTCCTTGGCGATGGCCGAGGCGACCTCCGGATCGGTTTCCTCCAGGTGCGACTTGAAAAAGCGCTCGGTCGGGCTCGACTTGCCCTTCAGATTGAACATGACGTTTCCTCGCTGATTTTGCGGATGCGTTCTGCGGCGGCGTTAGGTTGCGCGACGAACCGGTGGGCGAGGCACGCCCAAGTTCGACGAAAGTCTTAAACGAGGGGAATACCACGTGGTGCATAGGCCCCACAACTGGCCCCCCGGTTACGCGACGACACTACGCAGGGATTCCCTGACCGCAAACGCCCCTGGGGGTGGGCTGGACCAACCCCAATGGTGATTTCGGCCGCCTTGCGCTATTCCGCCGCGAGGCGGACGATCTGGCCATGCGACAGCGGGCAAGCCGCCCACAGGTCCGACAGCGCCGCCACCAGAGCCTGCATTTGCACGTCGGTGTGCTGCGGCGACGGCGTCAGGCGAATGCGTTCGGTCCCGCGCGGCACGGTCGGATAGTTGATCGGCTGCGCATAGATACCGTAGCTATCGAGCAGAGTATCCGTCACCGCTTTGCAATGAACTGGGTCGCCGACAAGGATCGGAACGATGTGGCTCGGGTTGTCCATCACCGGGATTTTCGCCGCTTTAAGCATCGCTTTGAGCGCACCGGTCCGCTCCTGGTGGCGGGCCCGTTCCAGCTGGCTGATCTTCAGATAGCGCATCGACGCCAGCGCACCGGCGGCAACCGCCGGAGCGACCGAGGTCGTAAAAATAAAGCCGGCGGCGAAGGATCGGATCGCATCGCAGATGTCGCGCGAAGCAGCGATGTATCCGCCCATCACGCCATAGCCTTTGGCAAGCGTGCCGTTGATCACGTCAAGCCGGTGCATCACACCATCGCGCTCGGCGATGCCGCCGCCGCGCGGACCATAAAGCCCGACCGCATGAACCTCGTCGAGATAGGTCATCGCGCCGTATTTCTGCGCCAGATCGCAAATGGCGGCGACCGGAGCAATATGCCCGTCCATCGAATAGACGCTTTCGAACGCAATCAGCTTCGGCGTCGCAAGCGGCAGTTCGGCGAGTTTGGTTTCCAGGTCAGCGATATCATTGTGGCGAAAAATCCGCTTCTCCCCGCCGCCGCGCCGAATGCCTTCGATCATCGAGGCATGGTTCTTCTCGTCCGAGAAGATCACGAGCCCCGGAATGAGCCTCTGGATTGTCGAGAGCGTCGCGTCATTGGCGACATAGGCGGACGTGAACAACAACGCACTTTCCTTGCCATGCAGATCCGCGATCTCGTGCTCGAGTTCGACGTGATAATGCGTCGTGCCGGAAATGTTGCGTGTTCCGCCTGAGCCCGCACCGGCCATCTCGATGGCCTCGTGCATGGCGGCGAGCACGGCCGGATGCTGGCCCATGCCCAGGTAGTCGTTTGAACACCAGACCGTAATCGGATGCGTCGCCGTCCCGTTGAACCGGGTCGCGGATGGGAAAGCGCCGCGCTGGCGCTTGAGATCGGCAAAAACCCGGTAGCGTCCCTCGGCCTTGATTTGGTCGAGAGCCGCCTTGAATTGCCCGGCATAGTCCATCTGCACGTTTCCTGACCCTTTTCGAGGCTGTTTCCGCCCGTTTGGCGGCAACATGCCCCGGCTCGAACCCCGGGATCAACCGCTTTCGTGTCGCGACCTTTCTCAGGTCAACCTTCGGCGATTGTCGCTCTCTTTCCTTACGTTGCAGCCCATGAACCGGGCCATGAAACGGGTCATGAACCGGACTTGAACCTTGAACGACCGTCCGACCAAATTGGACGCCCCGACGCGGCTGGCCGCTCTTGCAGCGTTCAACAACGGCTGAGGGCTTAAATCATTCGCGACAGGGGAGCCACTTGATCCACACCAAATGCCGGCCGGCGAAACGAAATGCCGCGCCATGGTGCAGGTCAACTTGGCAAATGCGGGCCGCTCCGGCACGAGGGCCATACCGCTTCCCTCTCAACGATCGTGGCGAAGCCCCTGAAACAACGAAGGGATCGCGAACACCCGTTCGCGACCCCTCCGAAGACCATTAATTCGGCAATTGTTACAGTCGATACAAGATCTGATGCGACCAGAACCGCTCCAGACGCATCAGCGCCTTGTTAAGGCTCTTCAGGTCGTCATTCACCACGCAGCCCACCGTCTCGATTGATCCGAGTTGGCGCTGATAGAGCTTCTTGATGACGAGGCAGACCTCAAGCCCCTTGCTCGTCAAGCTCACGCGCACGCTGCGACCATCGGTTTCCGACTTCTTGTAGTGAATATAGCCCATGTCGACGAGCTTCTTGAGATTGTAGGAGACGTTGGAGCCAAGGTAGTAGCCGCCCCGCTTCAGATCGCCTGCCGTCAACTCGCTCTCACCGATGTTGTAGATCAGCAGCGCTTGCACGCTGTTGAGATCGGACCCGCCCTGCCGCTGGAACTCGTCTTTGATCACATCGAGCAGAAGCCGGTGCAGCCGCTCGATCAATCGCAACGACTGGAGATATTCTCCCTGGATCGTCTCGTCCGCGACCGGTTGTACTTTTGCGCGGGCTCGCGCATCCATCACCGCACTCATCGCCCTGCCTCTTACCTGTTTGAACGCCAATTCCCGGTTTTTGGGTCGTCTCCGGGTTGCAACAGGAAGATAACCTTCAACAACTAAAAGTTACCTGAATAGATATAGTAAAAGAATAGTTCCAGGGGGTGTCACGCAATCATTCTTTAAAATATCTTATTTGAGCACAGGGCTTTTGCCTCAAGTCGTTCTCAGGCGATCTTTGCCGCAAATAGCTAAAACATCTCTACGAAAATACGTGTTATGCGCGGGCGGCCTGCATTTCAGCGCGCGTGGGCAGCTCCCAAAAATGCTCACTTTCTGCCGCTGTATATGCGTCAACCATCGCCGCTGTAACGTCGTGCACCCAAGCCGGCTGCCATTTCGGCGCGTTGTCTTTCTCGATAACGGCGGCTCGGACACCTTCGTAGAAATCATGTCCTTCCAGAAAATGGCAGGCAAGCCGGTAATCGGCTTCCAAAACACCCCGCAAATCCCAGGCGGCACTATTCTGAATGTGCCGGAGCGTGACACAGAGCGACAATGGCGAACGCGCCTTTAATTCCGCTGCCGTTTCTCTTGCCCACTCTTGACGGGGGCCCGTTTCTGCTTCAAGCCGAGCAATGATCTGCACCACATCGGAAGCCGAAAAACATCGTGCAATCACCTCGCGCAACGCAACGTGTTCGCCGACGCCTGGATCGACATGCCGGGCATCGAGGAGCGGATCGACCGGCTGCGTGTCGGCGAGACCCGCAACGATCTCGCCAAAGCGCGATTGATCGATGCAGTGCGTGACAAGCCCCAGCGCATAGGCATCCGCCCGTCCGATCATGCGGCCCGTCAGTCCGAGATAAACGCCGATCCGGTCGGGCATCCTGGCCAGCACATGACAGACACCGACATCTGGAAACAAGCCGATTTTCGTCTCCGGCATTGCGAAACGATAGCCCTCCCCCGCCACCCGGTGGGTGCCGTAAAGCGAAATTCCCACGCCGCCGCCCATCACCATGCCGTCGATGAGTGAGACCGTCGGTTTGGAAAAACATTCAAGCCGCCAGTTCAGCGCGTATTCGTCTTGAAAGGTCTGACGCGCCGCGATGAGGTCGGTCTGGCCGAGTGACACAACCTCGCGCACATCCGAGCCGGCCGAAAATGCCCGCGGCGAACCGGATGCGATCACCACCGCATAGACATTCGGATCACGCGAAAAATTCGAAAACCAAGCCGCCAGCGACGCCCGCATGGCAATCGTCAGTGCATTAAGCGACTTCGTTCGCTCCAGCGTGATCAGGGCCAGCGAACCATTTTGCTCGAAACGGATATCCGAACCGGCTTGGGCTGTGTCGACGTCCACGAGCGCTCCTGTCCACACATTGTCTGCGCCGGGTCACCCTTGCGCGGGCACGGCGTTGTGATTGCGATCGGTCCGCTATACAGTGCCAACATGCCGGCGAAAACTCCGCCAGAAAACTCCGCCGGCTGACGACAGTGTGGCGCTTTCGCCGCGCGCACACAGCGCGGTGGCGCACGGCCTTATGATCGCCCCGAACTCTGCCCACATCTTCCCGTCGGGCTCATCCAATTATTGTGGCGCATGCGCTTTTTCGCACCGGTCATCGTCGTCGCAGTTGCCCTCGCCGGCTCCGCAGCCGACGCCGAGGACATTCCGCTGCCTGTGCAGAAACCGAAGGACGCCAAAGGCCAGCCGATAACGAAGTCGTCGCAGCCAAAGGCCGCCGGCCAAACGGATGGCAAGTCGCCGCAACCCGCTCCGAAGGGTCCCGCACCACCGGCATCGGACCTCAAGGCCGCAACGCCCGCCGGCCCGACTTTGAAAACAGATCCCAAGGCTGCGGCACCTGCCGGCGTCTGGCCGAAAACCCTCGATGAAGCCAAGGAAGAAGCCAAGGCCAAAGACAAACCTGTTCCGATCCTGACCGAATGGCCGGCCGAAGACATCGCGGCGGCGCAGGCCATGTGCAAAACCATTCTGGAGAAAATCGATGCCGTGTCCATGCCCGAGCCACCATTCCGGCAAGGCGAATGTGGCGCCCCGGCCCCGGTTCGATTGATCAGCATCGGCAAGAACCCCGAAGTTGCCCTGTCGCCGCCAGCGGTCCTGACCTGCGGCATGGTCGGCGCGCTGCACACGTGGCTGACGAAGGATCTGCAGCCGCTGGCCCGCAAGACGCTCGGCACTGACATCATCAAAATCGAGAGCATGAGCGACTACGCATGCCGCAACGCCTATGGCCGCACCAAAACCAAGCTATCCGAGCATGGCCGCGCCAATGCCCTCGACATTCGCGGCTTTGTCACCGCGAAAGGCGAGACGGCTGTTGTTTTAACCGGCTGGGGCGAAACCAGGCGCGATGTCGCGGCCCGCGAGGAAGCTTTAAAGCTGGCTGCCGAGAAAGCGGCCACCGAAGCCGCCAAGATTGCCCGTCCCGCCGTTGCCCCGGCCACCGCCGCGCCTGCGGCAGCCGCCGCGGCTTCTTCTAGCGCAGCCGTCCGCAACACAATCGTCGATGGCATCGAGGCGCCGTCCGCCAAGCCAAGTTTCAGCGTCGCGCCGCAACGTCTGGGCGGCCCACAAACGGAACCACCGGCGCGCATGCAGTCGTTCCTCAAGAGTGCCCATTCCGCCGCCTGCCAGATTTTTGGCACGACCCTTGGCCCCGAGGCCAACAACGCGCACCGCAATCACTTCCACGTCGACATGGCCCCCCGAAAAGTCAAAAAAATCTGCGACTAGTGGGTCGGCGGGGCATAGGTGCATTGACCCTCCGATCTCGCCGCCCTTGCGCGGGTCTGCGATCCTCCTATGGTCGGCCCCGACACCGACACCGACGTCCAGCCGAGCCCGAGCATTAGCCCCCGAGCCTTCAAACATGACCGATCCCTTCGATTTTTCAGCCGTTCGCGGCGCCTTTCCGCACGTCCGCCCGCGCCGCAATCGCCGGGCGCCGTGGGCCCGCACTCTCGTCGCCGAAAACACGCTGTCGGCTTCTGATCTCATCTGGCCGATGTTCGTGCTCGAAGGTAAGGGCCTGCGCGAAGCAATCCCCTCGATGCCCGGTGTCGAGCGCTTGTCGATCGACCTCATCGTCGAGGCGGCCACGCAGGCCCATTCGCTTGGCATCCCGGCCCTGGCATTGTTTCCCTACACAAATCCCAAGCTGCGCACCGACGATGCGCGCGAAGCCTTCAATCCGGATAATCTTGTCTGCCGCGCCACGCACGCCATCAAGCAGACCGGTCTCGACATCGGCGTCATCCTCGATGTGGCCCTCGACCCCTACACGAGCCATGGCCACGACGGCCTCGTCCGCGACGGCATCATTCTCAACGATGCAACGGTCGAGGCTCTGGTCAAACAGTCACTGAACCAGGTTGCGGCGGGCTGTGATGTGCTGGCGCCGTCCGACATGATGGATGGCCGCATCGGCGCTATCCGTCGCGCGCTCGAAGCCGCCGGACACCACGATACGCAGATCATGTCCTATGCCGCCAAGTATGCCAGCGCGTTCTACGGTCCGTTCCGCGACGCGGTAGGTTCGTCATCGACGCTGAAGGGCGACAAGCGAACCTACCAGATGGACCCCGCCAACACCGACGAAGCCATCCGCGAAGTGGCCCTCGACATCGCCGAAGGCGCCGACATGGTGATGGTAAAGCCGGGAATGCCCTACCTTGATATCGTCCGGCGCGTGTCGGAAACGTTCAAGGTGCCGACGTTCGCTTATCAAGTCTCCGGCGAATACGCGATGCTGATAGCAGCCGGCGAACGCGGCTGGCTCGATCCGGAAAAGGTCATGCTGGAAAGCCTGCTGGCCTTCAAGCGGGCCGGCGTGGCCGGAATTCTCACCTACTTCGCTCCCAAGGTGGCCAAACTGCTGGCCACCTGAACGAAGCCCGCTTTTACTTTTCGATCAAGCCGCCCAGCACGGAGTTCTCGCGCCACGCGAACGGCTGGCCGATCATCATGCGGTAAAGCCTTGGCAGCATCGGTAAGACGAATAGGCCGGTGACCCCGGCCACAGCCGCCGAAATGTGCGCCGGATCGAGATCGTACCCGGCAGCGTAGAGCAGCCCGATGGCCGCCAAAATGCCCACGAAAACGGCGGCCAGTCCGATGTAAAGGACCATGAAGAGAGCGTCGGCAGCGATAAGACGTTGATCGGTCATGGAGCGGTTCCTTCAAAGACGGACAGGGACCAGCCGAAGATCATCTCCGGCCTGACCCCAATGTCGCAACTTCAAAGCCCGCCCGCTGTTCCAGGTGGAACAGAACCGTTTGCAATTGAACCTATTCGCTGCGCCGGGTGAGCGACACGGCATAAGCCCCGGACCGCGCCGGCAAGATTGTGTCGCCCGGATAGCCAGCCAATCCATCTGCGAGGATCGTCGGATCAAACGTTGTACCGTCGCACTTGGCCTCGTCTTCCGGACCCGCCAACGCCAGTGTTCCCAGAGCAATCTTTTTTCGCTCCGCCTCTGGCCATTCAAGCGTCGGATCGTCCGTGGAATCGCTGTCCGTCCCCACGACCGCGACGAGTTTGAATTCCACCGGTCCGCCCTTGAACCGCTCACCCAGTTCCGTCGTGAAGAAGCCCTCATCCTTGGCCTTGGCTTCCTCGTCAGTAAGACCCCCTTCGCCGGCGACCGGCTCGAAGTTGAACTTCACCTTCGCCTTCTGACCGCCCGCGGCAGTCGCCTCGAAAGCGTGGATGCTGAAATAGGGCAGCTGCGCATAGCTGGCCGGCACCGGCTTGGCTGCGATCCACTGACCTTGCTTGGCGGTCCAGGGATGGGCCTCGGTGTAGGCTTTCACTTTCGCCGGATCGGGTTTGCCGTCAGCCGCCGGAAATCGGGCTTCGAGAAAGCTCACGACTTCCTCCGGTGTGCGCGCAAAGAAAATCGGCGCGCTCAGAAACACGAAATCCGTCGGAGACTTTCCGTCCGGATCGAACCGCAGCGCCAGCCCGCGCGGCGATTTCACCTTGTCGGAAGCCTTGGGATTGCCACCGCCGAAGGAAAAGCGGCCCAGAACCGGCACCGGTCCCGCAAGGAACGGGACTTTGGACAACGCCGCCGCGTTGGCGGCCGGTGTGAAGCTGCCTTTGACACACACGCCCTTGGCATGACTGCCCCGTGTCTTGGCAAATTTGCCGAATACCCCGTTGAGGCTGTCGACGAGTTTATCCGGTGCCACGTCTTCCGCGACCGCACCGCCGGCCAGCGAAACGGTCATCATCAGAATTGCGAGCGGCCGTATCATCGGATCCATCCTGTGCAAATTCTCGTTGGCTGCGATATTGTTATGAAACGGAGAGCACGATCGCTGTAAACGACAAGGGCGTTCAGATAAATAAGAGATACCGCTTATGATCCGATCGATCGTCTCAGCGGCGAACGCGTCGACGTGGCAGGTCGCCCTCCGTCTCGCCGGGCGCTGAATCGGTCGCCGTTTCACTGCCGTCGCCGGAGGGCACGGCAGCCGCGACCGGGTTCTTCGGCTCTTCGCATCCCGTCAGCCAAACGTCGAAAACCGGATGCTCCACCGCATTGAGCCCCGGGCTTTCGGCAAACATCCATCCAGAAAAGATCTTCTTTTCCTGCCCGTCGAGTTGCACCTCTTGCACGTCGACAAACGAGGTCGTCTTCGGCTGCTCCGTTGGTGGTCGCGAAAAGCACACGCGCGGCGTCACCTTTAGCCCACCGAATTCTCGCGTTTCATTGAGCGGTACCGTGAGCGTCTTGATTGTCGCCGTCACCTTGTCGAGCGCAGAGAAGACGGCCACCTTGTTTTCAATCCGCTCCGCCTGCGCGCACGGCACGGCCACGCCGCCGACGACGGCGAGTGTGACGAGAGAAAAACATCGAAACCTGAAGTGCGCCATGCCGGGCGAAATCTCTTCATTGCGGGGGCGGTGACGCGGTTGCGAAACACGCAACGACAATACAGAAGTGAACTTTGAGCGGCGATCGTGTCGCAAACGTGATCGCGCAACCTCACCGCGCCGCGTTAATCCGGCTGCCAGGGCTTGTAATCACCGGTTGCACGTGGCCGCGTCGCCGACGCGGTCAAAATCGACCCGGATGGCCGATAGGCGTTCGGCGTACCGGTTGCGTTCGCTTCGTGCGACTTTTGCCAAGGCCGCGGCGTATAATCAGCAGCCGTCGGCGGCACATCGACCGTATGATGCATCCACCCGTGCCAGCCCGGCGGGATCAGGGTCGCCTCCGACATATTCTTATACGTCACCCACCGGCGCGGCGTACCAAGCGGCCCCGGCGCCCCGGAAACCTGTTCATAATAGCGGTTGCCGAATTCGTCCTCGCCGACGAGCCGTCCGTGGCGCCAAAGCGTAAAGCGCGTGCCCCACGTATTGCCGCCCCACCAGCTGAAAATTTCTGAAAGTAGACCCATTGCGCCCTCGCCTCGTGCGGCCCGCCTGTCTCCTTGCGTGTAGGACCGGGGGGCTCCCGTGTCCAGTGTGCGAACCGGCGCGGCCCATCCGCCACACCTGCCCAGGACTCGCTGGCCGGAATCGGCCTAGCCTCCGGTCAATTGCACGCCAAACGAATGGTTGCCGTGTCAATTCACAGGCCGCCTTCTGACTGCACATCGCGCCAAACCCCGCGAATCCAGCGCTCCCTGGCCGGTCAATCCCCAAATTACCAACACCACTAGATGTAGTGGCCGTTTCCCACCTACACCCCCAATACGTCGTGACGACCTGCCCGAATCGCGCCACCTTTCCCTCAGCCGCCGAGTTTCCTGTTCAGCTTTCGGGGCCTCTCTTTCCATCACCGGTAATGGGCCAGTTGGCCTCGTGTTCGCGTGTGCGGACGACCTGCTTTCGCCGTGAGGTATCGGCCACAGGCAGACGTCTCCGCGGCGAATACGTGCGTGACGCGGATCGAGACGGCTCCACGCCTTCAGGAAAACGGCGGATTGCAAGCAGGGTGCATTGTATCGAGTTCAGCACCCCCTTTTTATGATGATGGGGGCACTTATGAAGATCACGCGGCGTTTTACGGAAGCTGGCCAGTCGCCTTACGCCAAGATCGCGTTCCGGCGCGCCACATCCGAGATCAAGAACCCTGACGGTTCGGTGGTCTTCCGGCTGGAAGGCTTCGAGGTGCCCCAGCACTGGAGCCAAGTCGCAGCCGACATTCTGGCCCAGAAATATTTCCGCAAGGCCGGTGTCCCCAAGCGGATGCGCAAAGTCGAAGAGACGCAGGTTCCCTCTTGGCTGTGGCGGTCGGTGGCCGACGAGAAGGCCCTGAAAGACGTGCCCGAGAAAGAGCGCATCGTTGGCGAGAACGACGCCCGTCAGGTCTTCGACCGTCTGGCCGGCACTTGGACTTACTGGGGCTGGAAGGGCGGCTACTTCACGACGGAAGAAGACGCGCAGGCCTTCTTCGACGAGCACCGCTACATGCTCGCCATGCAGATGGCTGCGCCCAATTCCCCGCAGTGGTTCAACACCGGCCTGCATTGGGCCTACGGCATCGACGGCCCCGGCCAGGGTCACTATTACGTCGACTTTGAGACCGGCGAACTGACCGTATCCTCGTCGGCCTACGAGCATCCGCAGCCGCACGCCTGCTTCATCCAGTCGGTCGAGGACGATCTCGTCAACGAGAACGGCATCATGGACCTATGGGTCCGTGAAGCCCGCCTTTTCAAGTATGGCTCGGGCACCGGCTCGAATTTCTCGGCTCTGCGCGGGGCGAATGAAAAGCTGTCTGGCGGTGGCCGTTCGTCGGGCCTGATGTCGTTCCTCAAGATCGGCGACCGCGCGGCCGGCGCCATCAAGTCGGGTGGCACCACGCGCCGTGCCGCCAAGATGGTCGTCGTCGATGTCGATCATCCCGACATCGAGGAATACATTGCCTGGAAGGTGCGCGAGGAACAGAAAGTCGCCGCCCTCGTGACCGGCTCCAAGATTTGCCAGAAGCGGCTGAAAGCGGTCATGGCCGCCTGCGTCAACTGCGAAGCGGATGACGATGCCTGCTTCGAGCCGACGAAGAACCCCAAGCTCAAGGCAGCGATCAAGGAAGCCCGCCGCGACCAGGTGCCGATGAACTATGTGCTCCGCGTCATCCAGTTCGCACGCCAGGGCTACAAGGACATCGACTTCCCCGTCTACGATACCGACTGGGATAGCGAAGCCTATCTCACCGTCTCGGGCCAGAACTCGAACAACTCGGTGCGCGTGACGGATGAATTCCTGAACGCGGTCGAATCCGACGGCGATTGGAAGCTCACCGCCCGCAAGGACGGCAAGGCAACCAAGACGCTGAAGGCCCGCGATTTATGGGAATCTATCGGTCACGCCGCCTGGGCGTCCGCCGACCCCGGCATCCAGTTCCACACCACGATCAACGACTGGCACACCTGCCCGCAGTCGGGTCCGATCCGCGCGTCGAACCCATGCTCGGAATACATGTTCCTCGACGACACGGCCTGCAACCTCGCGTCGATGAACCTGATGACGTTCCGCCGTGCCGACAAGTCGTTCGACACGGATGCCTATGAGCACGCCTGCCGTCTATGGACGATCGTGCTCGAAATCTCCGTCACCATGGCGCAGTTCCCGTCCAAGCAAATCGCGCTGCTATCGTACCGCTATCGAACCCTCGGGCTCGGCTTTGCCAACATCGGCGGCCTGCTCATGGCGTCCGGCATCTCCTATGACAGCGACGAAGGGCGCGCCATCTGCGGCGCCATCTCCGCCATCATGACCGGCGTCGCCTACGCGACCTCCGCCGAGATGGCCAAGGAACTGGGGCCGTTCCCCGGTTACGAGCCCAACCGTGCCGAGATGCTGCGCGTCATGCGCAACCATCGCCGCGCGGCTTATGGCGAAGCGACCGGCTACGAGCAGCTCAGCATCGCCCCCGTGCCGCTCGACCACGCCAGCATTCCCGATCAGCGTCTTGTTGCTGCCGCCAAGATGGCCTGGGACGAAGCCCTGGCGCTCGGCATGACACACGGCTACCGCAACGCCCAGTCGACCGTCGTCGCGCCGACCGGCACGATCGGCCTCGTCATGGATTGCGACACAACCGGCATTGAACCAGACTTTGCTCTCGTCAAGTTCAAGAAGCTTGCCGGCGGCGGCTACTTCAAGATCATCAACCAGGCCGTGCCGGAAGCGCTGCGTCACCTCGGTTATCGCGAAAGCCAGATCGCCGAGATCGAAGCCTACGCGGTCGGCCACGGCACGCTGAGGCAGGCCCCATCGATCAACCACACGACATTGAAGGCGAAAGGCTTCACCGATGAGGTGTTGACCAAGATCGAAAGTGGACTTGGCGCCGCCTTCGACATCAAGTTCGTCTTCAACAAGTGGGTCATCGGTGAGGATTTCCTCAAAAACACGTTGAAAATCTCCGCTGAAAAGATCGCTGACCCCGCGTTTGACATCTTCGCCCACCTTGGGTTCTCGAAGAAAGACGTCGAACTCGCCAACGAGCATGTCTGCGGAGCGATGACGCTGGAAGGCGCGCCGCACTTGAAGGCCGAGCACCTGCCCGTGTTCGACTGCGCCAACCCCTGCGGCCGCAAGGGGAAGCGGTACCTCTCGGTCGATAGCCACATCCGGATGATGGCGGCCTCGCAGCCGTTCATCTCCGGTGCGATCTCCAAGACCATCAACATGCCCAACGACGCGACAGTGGAAGATTGCAAGCAGAGCTACATGCTCTCCTGGCGTCTCGCGCTGAAGGCCAACGCGCTCTACCGCGATGGCTCCAAGCTTTCCCAGCCACTGAACTCGCAGCTCCTCGCCGATGACGCGGACGATGCCGAAGACGCGGTGGAAGCCCTTATCGCCTCGCCGATGGCCGCCCGCACGGCGACCGTGACCGAAAAGATCGTCGAGAAGATCATCGAGCGCGTCATTTACGTGAAGGAAGAAGAAGCCCGCGAGCGCGAAAAGCTTCCCGCTCGCCGCAAGGGCTACACCCAGAAGGCAGCCGTCGGCGGCCACAAGGTGTACCTGCGCACGGGTGAATACGACGACGGCCGCGTCGGCGAGATCTTCATCGACATGCACAAGGAAGGCGCCGCCTTCCGCTCGTTGATGAACAATTTCGCCATCGCCATCTCGCTTGGCCTGCAATACGGCGTGCCGTTGGAAGAATACGTAGAGGCCTTCACCTTCACCCGCTTCGAGCCGGCCGGCATCGTACAGGGCAACGAGACGATCAAGAACGCGACGTCGATCCTCGACTACATCTTCCGCGAACTCGCCGTGTCTTATCTTGGCCGTCACGATCTGGCGCACGTCGATCCGCGCGAAATCGTCGGTGAAACGGGCCTCGGCTCCTCGGACGACGCGACCGACGAACAGTTGGCGCTCAATCTGCCGGAGAGCGTCAAGAAGAAGATCTCGACGGGCCTCGTGCGCGGCAATCCGGTGGCGCGCATCGTCAGTCGCACGCACACGGCGTCGGCTGCGACAGGTGCTGCTGCGGAGACATATCGTGCCCTCGCGCCCGAACCGGTCACGGGGCTCTACGGCGAAAGTACCACCACGATCGGCAACACCGTTTTGAAGTCCGACACCGAGGTCATCTACGCCCGCCAGACAGTCTCCGCCGAACCGGTTCTGACCAAAGCGGAACTCTTCAAGCAGCGTATGTCCGAAGCCAAGGTCCGCGGCTACGAAGGCGTCTCCTGCCCCGAGTGCCAAAACTTCACCATGGTCCGCAACGGCACGTGTCTCAAATGCGAGACGTGCGGCTCAACGAGCGGGTGCAGCTAAGTAAGTTTTGATTTCAGAAGGCCGGGTGGCAACACCCGGCTTTTTCATCAATATGGAGCGGCGAATGACTTTAAATGAGTTGTTTACTCTCACTGCGATTGTGGCGGGTCCGATTTTTGCCGTGTTTGTCACAAGGCAACTTGATGAGCGCAGAGAGCGAGAAGCGCGTCGAATGGACGTTTTTCGCACATTAATGCGCACTCGACGAACGCCGACGAGCATGGAACACGTGGGCGCATTGAATTTAATAGAGATCGAGTTTGCGAAAGATGGCGAAGTACTCGCCGCTTGGAAAGAATTGTTTAAGCACTTCGCAATTCAACATTTGAGGAGACCCGATGAAATTACAGTGGTCCCCGTCGGAGCAGGTGCCGACGATGGTCGCTTCTTCGCTCGACTGATGGACGAACGCCAAAGGCTCTTAGCTAAACTCTTGCACGCTATGGGTCGAGCTTTACGTTTCAAAATCGAGCAACTTGAGATTTTCGAAGGGGGCTACACTCCTCAGGGATGGGAAGACGAGTACATCGAACAACGAACAGTCAGAGGTTTTCTGATTGATCTCTATAAGGGCAAGGTTGCGCTCCCAGTAATGGTGTTCGATGGCCAAGTTCATAAAGAAGCAATTGCACCAGAGAAGAAAACAAATCGGCGTTCCGCCGCATAAACTCGTTATATTAGTCAAATTCCAGATCCCGGGCCTTGTGCCCAGGGGTAAGCAGTGAACTGCCCCCCACCAACGTCATCCCGGCGCGCGGAGCGAAGCGAAGCCGGCCGGGACCCAGACAAGTCTCAGCGAGACGACTTTTTCAGGATCGCCCACGAGCGTGGACGCAACCGCGACGGACCCGCCGCTCATCGTTGACTGGGTCCCGGCCTTCGCCGGGATGACGTCAGCGGAATGGGCGAGACC
>LNFM01000753.1_pt1 | contig 91011 bp, 103 predicted proteins | sample 596031 | NCBI WGS metagenome assembly LNFM01 (sample SAMN04254537, study PRJNA301005) | activated carbon metagenome | isolation source: dual media filters at the Ann Arbor, Michigan drinking water treatment plant | place: USA: Ann Arbor | reverse complement strand
TGATCGCGCTCGCGATCCGCGTAAACGATTTCCTCTCCGGCCTTTTCTTGGGCGTCGGCATCCGCCTCGTCGACTTCAAGATGGAGTGCGGCCGTCTCTGGGATAACGACACGGTCCGCATCGTCGTCGCCGACGAGATCAGCCCGGACTCGTGCCGGCTCTGGGACATCAAGACCGCCGACAAGCTGGACAAGGACCGCTTCCGCCGTGACATGGGAGGTCTGATCCAGGCTTACACGGAAGTAGCAAAACGCCTCGGTATCATGTCCGAAAACGAGCCGCCGCAGGGCATGGGGCCGGTACTGGTGAAAAGCTGAGGCTTTCCCGCGCTCGTGCCGTATTTCTGATGTGGATGTTCGGCGGGGGCGATTGCCCCCGTCTGCGTTTCAGTTAAACGGTTCTTAGAAAGGTCCTCCGATGAAAGCCCGCGTCACCGTCACCCTGAAGAATGGCGTTCTCGACCCGCAGGGCAAGGCCATCGAAGGTGCTTTGAAGTCCCTCGGCATAGAAGGCGTGGAAAGCGTCCGGCAGGGCAAGGTGTTCGAAATCGAACTCGCTGGCGGCGACAAGGCGAAAGCCGAAGCTGCGCTCAAAGCCGCCGCCGACAAATTGCTCGCAAATACCGTGGTCGAAAATTACCGCGTCGAGGTGTTGAGTTAAGCCGATGAACGCCGCCGTCGTTCTCTTTCCCGGCTCCAATCGCGAAGGCGATGTCGCGAGCGCAATCAAGCGCATTTCCGGCAAGGCCGCGAATATCGTCTGGCACGCCGACAGCGACCTCCCCTCCGGCACCGATCTCGTGGTGCTGCCCGGCGGATTTTCCTATGGCGACTACTTGCGCTGCGGCGCCATTGCCGCCCGCGCGCCGATCATGAATGCGGTCCGCGCACACGCCGAGCGCGGCGGACTTGTGCTCGGCATCTGCAACGGCTTTCAGATTCTTTGCGAAGCGCAGCTTCTTCCCGGCGTGCTCCAGCGAAACGCGCAGCTTCGCTTCATGTGCAAGGAAGTTTATCTCCGCGTCGAGCGCTCCGACACGCCCTACACCCGCCGCTATAACGCTGGCGACGTTTTGAAAATTCCGGTCGCGCATGGCGAAGGCAACTACACCGCCGACAAGGAAACCATCGAGCGCCTCGAAGGCGAAGGCCGCGTGTTGTTTCGTTATGTCTCGCCAGAAGGCAAAACCGACCCGGCATGGAATTATAACGGCGCGACCAATGCGATTGCAGGTATTCTCTCCGAGAAGCTGAACGTGCTCGGCCTGATGCCGCATCCCGAAAACCACGTCGATCCCGCAATCGGTCCGACCGATGGCCGTGGATTGTTTGAAAGCATCAAGACCGTCCTGGAGGCGGCGTGAATATCGCGAACACCGTCAAGATCACACCCGCACTCGTCGCAGAACATGGTCTCAAGCCCGACGAGTACGAGCGGATTCTGAAACTCATCGGCCGCGAGCCTTCGATCACCGAGCTCGGCATCTTCTCGGCGATGTGGAACGAGCACTGCTCGTACAAATCTTCGAAAGTGCATCTGAAGACGCTGCCGGTTACCGGCAAGATCGTCATTCAAGGTCCCGGCGAGAACGCGGGCGTCATCGACATCGGCGATGGCTTGGCTTGCATCTTCAAGATGGAAAGCCACAACCATCCGTCTTTCATCGAGCCCTATCAGGGCGCGACCACGGGCGTCGGCGGAATCCTGCGCGACGTATTCACGATGGGCGCGCGTCCGATTGCATGCCTGAATGCGCTTCGGTTCGGATCGCCTGATCATCCGAAGACGCGCCATCTCGTTTCCGGCGTCGTCGCAGGCATCGCAGGCTACGGAAATTCTTTCGGCGTGCCGACCGTCGCTGGCTCGGTCGGCTTCCACTCGCGCTATGACGGCAACATTCTCGTCAATGCGATGGCAGTCGGCATCGCGGAAACCGACAAGATTTTCTACGCGAAGGCGACCGGCGTCGGCCTCCCCGTTGTCTATCTCGGCTCGAAAACCGGCCGCGACGGCATTCATGGTGCAACCATGGCCTCCGCCGAGTTTGGAGAAGGTGCTGAAGAAAAACGCCCGACCGTGCAGGTCGGCGATCCGTTCGCCGAAAAACTTCTGTTAGAGGCCTGCCTTGAGATCATGGCCAAGGGTTGCGTCGTTGCGATTCAGGACATGGGTGCCGCCGGTCTCACCTGCTCCGCGGTCGAGATGGGTGCGAAGGGCGATCTCGGCATTACGCTCGATCTCGAGAAAGTGCCGGTGCGCGAAGAAGCGATGTCGGCTTACGAGATGATGCTCTCGGAAAGCCAGGAAAGAATGTTGATGGTGCTGAAGCCCGGCAAGGAAGCCGAAGCCGAAGCCATCTTCAAAAAATGGGGTCTCGATTTCGCAATCGTCGGCTACACCACCGACACGCTGCGCTTCCTCATCCGTCACAACGGCGAGGAAATGGCTGATCTCCCGATCAAGGATCTCGGCGATCAGGCGCCGGAATATAATCGCCCATTCACCGAACCCGCGAAGCTACCGGTCCTCGACGCGACATCCGTGCCCGCGCCGAAGTCGCTCGCCGACGCACTGGAAAAACTCGTCGCCTCGCCCGACCTTTGCTCGAAGCGCTGGGTGTGGGAGCAATACGATCATCTCATTCTGAACAACACCGTGCAGCGCCCCGGCGGCGATGCCGCGGTCGTGCGTGTGCAGGACGGACCGAAGGCGCTCGCACTCTCGACCGATGTCACGCCGCGCTATTGCGAGGCCGATCCGTTCGAAGGCGGCAAGCAGGCGGTCGCCGAGTGCTGGCGCAATCTTACCGCTGTCGGCGCCACACCGCTTGCGATCACCGACAACCTGAATTTCGGCAATCCCGAGAAGCCCGACATCATGGGCCAGTTCGTCGGCTGCATTCGCGGCATCAAGGAAGCGTGCTTAGCTCTGAACTTCCCGGTCGTGTCCGGCAATGTCTCGCTTTATAACGAGACGCATGGCCGCGCGATCTTGCCGACACCCACCATTGGCGGCGTCGGTCTGCTCGCGGATTTCAACAAGTCTGCGTCGATCGCCTTCAAGGCTTCCGGCGAAGCCGTTCTCGTCCTCGGCGACACGCGCGGCTGGCTCGGCCAGTCCGCTTATCTCGCGACTATTCTCGGCAAGGAAGAAGGCGCGCCGCCGCCGGTCGATCTCGCGGCGGAAAAGCGCGCTGGCGATCTCGTCCGCGACCTGATCGCGAAAGGCCGCGTCACCGCCGTGCATGACTGCTCGGATGGCGGCCTCTTGGTCGCGATTGCAGAGATGGCGATGGCCGGAAATATCGGCGCTACCCTCGAACTTTCGCCGGGGGGAATCCCACCCCATGCCTTCTGGTTCGGCGAGGATCAGGCGCGTTACGTCGTGACCGCGCCCGCCCTCGCGCTGCCGGAAATTGAGGCGGTTGCGAAGGCCGCGGGCGTGGCTGCCATGCGTCTCGGGATCACCGGCGGCGAGGAATTGACGTTGGCGGGGGAACGCCCAATATCTGTGGCTGCGTTGAAGAAGCGGCACGAATCTTGGTTGCCGGAATACATGGCGGGCGGAAACTGACGCGCCTGCAACGCACGGAGTGAACGGCAATGGGGATGGAAGCAGCCGAAATCGAACGCCTGATTAAAGAGGCGCTTCCGGACGCGACCGTCGAGATCAAGGACCTCGCCGGCGACAACAATCATTATGCCGCCACGGTTATTTCCAATAGTTTCAAGGGCAAGAGCCGCGTGCAGCAGCATCAGATGGTCTATGCGGCTTTGAAGGGACAGATGGGTGGCGTGCTTCACGCCCTCGCGTTACAAACCGGCACCCCGGAAGGGTGATCCAAGGATATTCGAGAGCCATGAGCATTCAGGATTTCATCAAGAGCGAAGTCACCGGCAACGACGTAGTGCTGTTCATGAAAGGCACCCCGCAGTTTCCGCAATGCGGCTTCTCGGGTCAGGTCGTGCAGATCCTCGACTATGTCGGCGCAGGCTATAAAGGCATCAACGTGCTCGACTCGGCCGAGCTTCGCGAAGGCATCAAGCAATACGCGAGCTGGCCGACCATCCCGCAGCTTTACGTGAAGGGCGAATTCGTCGGTGGCGCGGACATCGTGCGCGAGATGTTTCAGGCCGGTGAGTTGCAAAGCTTCCTTGCCGAAAAAGGCGTGAAGGTCGCCGCGAAGGCTTAAAGACCCTCGCTTTCTCCGAAATAAAAAAAGCCGCCCAACTCGGGCGGCTTTTTTATTTTTGCTCGGGCTTCTCGCAGCGCTCGTTGTCGCCCAGCTTCCAGACCAGAAACAGCGCTCGCCCGTCATTGTTGTCGTAAAGCTTTTTCTGCGGAAACGGCCACGGCAAAAGCACGTCATTTACAAAAACGAACAACTCTCCGCTCGTTCGTGGTGTGATTTCCGCATAGAGCTCGTTCAGTGTCGCAGCACTGGCTTGCCCCGACGGCGGCGTAAGTGCGTATTCATCGTCGCCCCACCCGGAAATCCGCACGATTGGCCTGAAATAAGGTTGAAACACCTGACGGCGGAACGGGATTCCTAAAATCTGTACCCAGTTCGATTTGGCAATGGAAATGCCTTCCAGTCCAGAAGGCACTCCGCCATCCTTCCAAGGCCAATTCTCGGATATCTGCATTCTCACGCAATAACGCTTTCCAGCCTCGGCTTCGCGATTTGAAGGCCAGCATGGATTGTCGGTACTGAAGGCGATCTGGCTCAGATTATCTTTCAGCCTCTGCCCTTCGACGCAAACCTGTCCGGTGACTGCGACAAACGTCGTGAAGGAACGCGCATAAATTATGAGAGCGGAGTAACCGAACAGGCAAAGGACAAACACCCCAAAAACGCCAGGAATGATCCAGCGCCGCATACGGCGGTGGAAATTCTTATAGCGCTCCCAATGCCGCAAACGCGTGAGCCTGTCCTTCGGCCGGGGACTTACTCTAACGCGCACGGGCTTCGCCTGGAGATGGCTCCACAATTCGCGCATCGTAGTGCGAACTTCCGATTTCAGAAACGAACTGCGCCACATCAGAACGCCGAGCAAGAGTAGTTGTGCAAGGAATGGTCCACGATCGCTGGCGAGCATCCGAAGCCAATCGGCCACGAAGCTCGGCAGCAAGATGGACGAAATGGTGAGCAAGCCCGAAATAACCGGCTCGAAAATCGCAAACACCGGATTGAGCAAGCCGCCTAGTGAACGGAAAACTAAATACAGAACATTCAGAAAGTCGAAAAAAAAGAAGAAGCCGGAAGACGGCAAAAATGGGCGCACCAGAATGAAAACCGCAAAGAACAGCGTAACGAAGTAGAGTACACGGCGCCGCCATACCGAATTCCATACCACCTCTTGACGGTTGAAACGGTCGCTCGCTTGCGTTTCATGTTCGTAGAGATTGGAAGACGGCTGCACCACGCTGCCGTTTTCTTTAACGACTGCATATCTTCCAGGCAGGCCGATCGGTGCATAACTGTCGCCGCCATTCCGTATTCGCTCGAAAACGCTGTAGTGAATTTTAGGAACGTCGATCGAGACATTGTCTCGCGGATCCCGCTTCTCATAAAAATTACAGATGTTGGTGATATGACGCGGACCATAGCGATAGTAAGCGCCACTCCCCGCACGAGAATCATGAATCTTGCCGTTTGGAATAACCGGCTCGCGGTCTCCCTGCTCGGGCATCGAGAGTTTTAGTTTGGCTTTCTTCGCGGCTTCGTTGATTTCCGCCCGCGCGCCGCTCGCAAAAACGATCCCAGCTCGCTCCGCTTGCGCCATCATCCAATCGAGCGAGATATAAGAAAGTGAATCGTCCGGATACCCGCCGCCGACATTCGAGTGCATACCCGTAAACCAGACCTGCGAGAGCCGCTTTCGCAACTCTGCCGTTTCCTTTGGTTTGTCGGGAATGGTTTCCGTCCACAACAAGGGATGAAAGGTCGTGCGCTCGTCGTCGATCGCGATTGCATGGCAGCCGCGCTGGATATTTTCATGAAGCACGCGGTCGGTCGGAGCGATTGGCCAGAACCAGAGATCGATCCCTCGGGTCATCTCCTGCACGGGAAGACCATAAGCGGCGACGGTGTCCCACACCCCGAGAAATGCGATGTGTGGAGGTGTCTTGGCAGGCCAATAGTCGGGCAAAAGCTGCTTGAGCGACTTACGCTTAAAGTAGATCAGAGCGTTCCTTAGTTCTCGCCAGAACGATACGAGTTGGAACGACCAGCCATCGCCAGCGAACCCCTTAAAACGGTCCATGCGGTAGGCGCGATACTTATCGAGTGCGCGGCGATCGAAATCAGGGCCCGTCAGATTTCTCGGGACCAGGCCCTGCGTCGCAATCAGGCTTGTGACCACGCGGATCGTGTAAGCGCCGCGGCTAAAGCCGAAGCAGTATATCTTGTCTCCTTCCTCGTAATTCGCGCTGATGAATTTATAGAGACGAAGCACGTTCCGCTTCAGTCCGAAACCGAATGCACCGCCTAACAGAGCGAGCGGCTTGAAAGTCGAAGTGCCGACCCCGTCGTCGTACTGCGCGATCTGCTCTTTGCCATTGGAGAGCTTTAGCGCCTGATATGTCCGCCAGACATTCGTACGCCATACCTTGGCGGCGCTGTTGCCCGTACCGTCCGACAACAAGACAATATTTTTCGGCATAACATTCTCCGTCGCTCAATCTTCATATTCAAGGCGACGAGAAAGGCTGTTGCAACGAGCGGTATTCTGGTAGCGAGCACCTTGAAACCACTAGAGAAATAAAAAAAGCCGCCCGGTCCGGGCGGCTTTTTCTTTGTCTGCTCTCGCGAAGATTTAGCGCGAGTAGAACTCGACCACGAGATGCGGCTCCATCTGCACCGGGAACGGCACTTCGGTCAGCACCGGAACGCGGGTCAGCTTCGCGGTCATCTTGTTATGGTCGGCTTCGATGTAATCGGGCACATCGCGCTCGGCGAGCTGGGTCGCTTCGAGAACGAGCGGAAGCTGCTTCGACTTTTCCTTGACCGAAATGACGTCGCCCGGCTCTACGCGGTAGCTCGGAATGTTCACCTTCTTGCCGTTCACCTGCACGTGGCCGTGGTTGATGAACTGGCGGGCGGCGAACACAGTCGGCACGAACTTCGCGCGATAGATCACGGCGTCGAGACGGCTCTCGAGGAGACCGATCAGAAGAGCGCCGGTATCGCCGCGGCGGCGAACAGATTCTTTGTAGATGCCGAGAAACTGCTTCTCGGAAATGTTGCCGTAATAGCCCTTGAGCTTCTGCTTCGCGCGCAGCTGCACGCCGAAGTCGGACGGACGGCCTTTGCGGCGCTGGCCATGCTGGCCCGGACCATATTCGCGGCGGTTGACGGGGCTCTTTGGGCGGCCCCAGATATTTTCGCCCATGCGGCGGTCAAGCTTGTGCTTGGCCGAGTGACGCTTCGACATCGCTAATCCTCAAATTGGATTGCGCCCTCCTTTGCGTGCCCTCCGTAGAGCAAGCCGACAGGCGAACTTCCGAGCGCCGGAACCACTGAAATCAGGGGTTTCGATTAGGAAGGCCGCCACGGGTGCGGGAAGTGCGTGGGGATAAAGGGTCGAACCGAGCCTGTCAAACGGCCTGATCTGCGACATCTATCCCAAAGGATTTCAAGGATTTGGCGAGCGCAGGCCCAGGCGCCTTCCCGCTCGTAAAATGGACCCGCACCGGCTCCATCAGCGGCAAACCGGGGGTCGTGAGCAGGCTTGCCACCCGGCGCGCAATCGCAGGCGCCGGATCGACCCAGGTGACTGGCCATGGCGCGAGCTGTTTCAAGCGATCGAGCAGCAACGGATAATGCGTACAGGCCAGCACGATGGTGTCGGTCTTCGCACCATCATCCCTGAAAGCAGGCGCGATCTCCTTTGCGATCTGCTCGTCCGCCGCCTCCTCCCCGCGCAGATAGGCTTCCGCGAGCGGCGCGAGCCACTGGCTGCCGATAAGATCGACCTGACAATCGCCCGCGAACTCTGCGATCAGTGCGCGGGTGTAATCGCGCTTCACGGTGCCCGGCGTCGCCAGCACCGAAATCCGCTTGGTCTTCGAGAGCGCGCAGGCCGGCTTGATCGCCGGCACCGTCCCCACGAAGGGGATTGTGTGTTTCGCGCGGAGCACGGGAAGTGTCAGCGTTGAGGCAGTGTTGCAGGCGATCACGGCGAGCGCCGGCTTATAGCGCGCAATCAGATCGTCCATCACCGAAGACACGCGCGCGATCAGCGCATCGTCCGCAAGCCGGCCATAGGGAAATACTTCGTCGTCCGCGGCATAGACGAGCTTCAAATCACGCCGCAGTGCCGCGATCTCGCGCAGAACTGTGAGACCGCCGAGGCCGGAATCGAAGACCAGCACGGTCGGGTTCGCAGGAATCGGCGTAGTCGCATCCATCGCGCGCCGTTCTAGCGCGGCGCGCCGGACTTCACCAATCCGCGCGGACGGGTACCGCCCTATTTCAGCATTACCCGGAACGTCATCGACGAGCCGACATTGATCATGTCCTGCTGCGGCTGACGGTGACGGTTGGCGTTCACGTTCATGGTCTCAAGCCGGCATTCGGTCGCGATCGTCTCTTTCAGGATCGTACATTCGCGATCGGCAACCATATAAAGCGCGCGGCGCGCCGATTCCTGCGCCTTGACCCAGTCCTCGCTGTCGCCAAACGGTCCGGGAACCGAATAATTCACGCTCACCTGCACACGCACTTCGCGCGGATTCAGATTGCTCTGCGCGGTGGCAGAAATCGTGGTCGCAAGAAGAATTCCTAAACAAACGAAACGGACCATGCACGGCCTCCCTTGTTTCGTTCTTCTATAGTTCGGCGCCTGTTCCGGGCCGATTAATTCAGCATACGGATTTTATGCGGAGCGATTCAGCTTTGGGTAGGAGAAGTTACCGCCATCCCAGTGAAGTGGATTTGACATTCGCGAAGCGCTGGCCGGGAACTCGCAAAGCGAATGTCAGATCCTAAACTCCACTGGAATTATTAAATTGCGAGCGGTCCTTTAATCCTAACATTCGCGAATAAGCCGCTGCGGGGAGGTGCGAATGTTAGGATTGGACCGCTCTTTCGATGCGCGCGAGCAACGCTTCGAGTTCCCGCTCCTGCGAATTTATCTCAACGATCTTATAGTTTCGCGCGCTTAACCATGCGCGCTTGGCTTCGCGCGCTTCCCTCAATTCGGAACTCTCGTCAACGGGAACAATTTCGAGCACCAGACGCAAAGGCTGCGCCAGAAAATCGGCAACGTGCGGCCCAACCGGAACGTTGCGCTTGAACTGCCCGGCGAAGCGCTTGTCGTTGGTGAGCGCCTTCCAAAGATTGCGCTCCAGCTCGGTTGGATTGCGGCGAAGTAACCGCGCAAGACCTCTGCCCGGTGCGGTTCCGCTCGCCACTTCCGCGCCCTGTCTGTTCAGCAACTCACGGAGCAATTCGGCCTCACCGCCCCGCAATATTCCGCCTGTCGCAGGACCTTTTGAGCCTTGCGCCAGCGTCCGCACCACGCCATGCAGGGTCTGCATATCCTGCTCGGTTGGCTGCAAACGCAGAAAAATGTTGCGCAAGTTGACGATCATATTCTCGCGCTTCTCGGGCGGGCGGAAGAATTCGTGCCGCTCCAGTTCGGTAACGAGGTTTCCGAAAAACGCCTCGAATTTTGCCTTTGGCGCCGGCGGAGAGAAGTTCGGTGTCACGAAAGGCAGCGCATTGTCGCTCCTGAGCTTGTAGAACTCGTAGGCGCAGATGATCACAGCCTGCGCGAGGTTGAGCGATGCGAAGGCCGGGTTTATCGGCATCGTCAGAATCTTATCGGCGAGCCCTACTTCGTGGACTTCAAGCCCGTTACGTTCGCGTCCGAAGACAAGCGCCGCTTTGTTTCCAGCTTCGACATGAGGATAGAGATCGCGCGCGGCCTGCTCCGGCCCGACCACTTCCTTGATCTGGTCGTGCTGACGCGCGGTCGCGGCGATCACCAGCGTGCAGTCGGTGATCGCGTCAGCGAGCGTCTCGTAAAGCTTGGCCTCCTCCAGAATGCGATCGGCACCGGAGGCGGTGCGGGTTGCACCCGGATTGGGCCAGCCGTCGCGCGGTTTGACCAACCGCAGTTCGGAGAGAGCGAAATTCCCCATCGCGCGCGCGACCGCGCCGATATTCTCGGCAAGTTGCGGCTCGACCAGCACGATCACCGGCCCGCGGCCAGCGATCCATTCCTTTGTCTTGTCCGTTCCCGCGCCGGGCATTTGATAACCTAGGTACGCAGCCAAAGTCGGCTTTTACAGCTTCAGGGCCGATGCTATAGCGACCCCCTGATCGGCGGGCCACTCCGGCCCGCTATTTCCTGCAAATTTCCGCGCTTTTTGGGGAGCTAGAGGTCATGGCGAAAATCAAGGTCAAGAATCCGATCGTCGAAATGGACGGCGATGAGATGACACGGATCATCTGGCAGCTCATCAAGGACAAGCTGATCCATCCTTATCTCGACATCGACCTCCTCTATTACGATCTCGGAGTCGAGAAGCGCGACGAGACCAACGACCAGATCACCATCGACGCGGCGAACAAAACCCGCGAAGTCGGTGTCGCAGTGAAGTGCGCGACCATCACGCCGGACGAAGCGCGCGTGAAAGAATTCAATCTCAAGGAAATGTGGAAGTCGCCGAACGGCACCATCCGCAACATCCTCGGCGGCGTGATCTTCCGTGAGCCGATCATCTGCAAGAACGTGCCGCGCCTGGTGCCGGGCTGGACCCAGCCGATCATCGTCGGCCGTCACGCTTACGGCGACCAGTACCGCGCGACCGATTTCAAGGTGCCGGGCAAGGGCACGTTGACCGTCACCTTCGTCGGCGACGATGGCCAGAAGATAGAACGCAAAGTGTTCGACTTCCCCGGCAGCGGCGTCGCGATGACCATGTACAACCTTGATGACTCGATCCGCGAATTCGCGCGCGCATCGCTGAACTATGGCCTGGCCCGAAACTATCCGGTCTATCTCTCGACCAAGAACACGATCTTGAAAGCCTATGACGGCCGCTTCAAGGATATCTTCGAAGAAGTGTTCGAGAAGGAGTTCAAGACGAAGTTCGCCGAGAAGAAGATCACCTACGAACACCGCCTGATCGACGACATGGTCGCGGCGTCGTTGAAGTGGTCCGGCGGCTATATCTGGGCCTGTAAGAACTACGACGGCGACGTGCAGTCGGATACGGTCGCGCAGGGCTTCGGCTCGCTGGGTCTAATGACCTCCGTGCTGATCACGCCGGACGGCAAGACCATGGAAGCCGAAGCCGCGCACGGCACGGTGACCCGCCACTACCGGCAGCATCAGAAGGGGCAGGAAACTTCGACGAACTCTATTGCGTCGATCTTCGCCTGGACCCGCGGCCTCGCCCATCGCGCGAAGCTCGACGGCAACGCCGAACTCGCGAAGTTCTCGGCGACGCTTGAGAAGGTCTGCGTCGATACGGTTGAAGCCGGCTTCATGACCAAGGATCTGGCGCTGCTCGTCAGTGCCGACCAGAAGTGGCTGTCGACCGAAGGCTTCCTCGACAAGATCGACGAGAACTTGAAGAGAGCGATGGCCTGACCTGAATCTGATTCAGAGCAATAAGCGAAACGGCCCGGAATGACTCATTCCGGGCCGTTTTCATGAATCGGATTCACGATCTGAAGCGCTTGAATCTCTACTTTAACTTTAAGATGAAAGCGCGGTTTCAATAGCCTTTAGCGCGTCATTGGCTTTAGTGCCGTCGGGGCCTCCGGCCTGCGCCATGTCGGGCCTGCCGCCGCCGCCCTTGCCGCCCATCGCTTCCGCGCCTTTGCGCACGAGATCGACCGCATTGAACTTGGAAGTCAGGTCCGCCGTGACGCCGACCACGATCCCGGCCTTGCCGTCTTCGGCAATACCCACGATCGCCACCACGCCCGAGCCGACCTGCTTCTTGCCCTCGTCAACGAGGCTCTTCAGGTCCTTCATCTCGATGCCTTCGACCGCGCAGGCGAAGAGCTTCACGTTGCCGATGTTCTTGATCGCATGATCGCCAGAGGCTTTCCCGCCGCCGCCCATGGCGAGTTTCTTCTTCGCGTCCGCAAGCTCGCGCTCCAGCTTTTTGCGCTCATCCAACAATGCCGCAAGACGGGCCGGCGCGTCGGCAATCGACGATTTCAGGAGTTCGGTGATCGCGTCGAGTGCGCGGCTTTCCTCGCGTAGCATACGCCGCGCGCCTTCGCCGGTCGTTGCCTCAAGACGGCGCACGCCACCCGCGACACCGCTTTCGGATGTGATCGCAACCAGCCCGATGTCGCCGGTCCGGCCGACATGGGTGCCGCCGCAAAGCTCGACCGACCAGCCGAGCGTGTTGCTGCCCGGCGCATCGCCCATCGCGACCACGCGAACTTCATCGCCGTATTTTTCGCCGAACAGCGCACGCGCGCCCGCCGCCCGCGCGTCATCGAGCGCCATCACGCGCGTCGTGACCGGCGAGTTCCGGAGCACGTAATCATTTGCCATCGCTTCGATCTTTGCGATTTCATCCTGCGCGATCGGTTTCGGATGCGAGAAGTCGAAACGCAGCCGATCCGGTGCGACCAGCGAGCCCTTCTGCGCGACGTGATCGCCGAGGATCTGGCGCAGCGCTTCGTGCAGAAGGTGCGTCGCCGAGTGGTTGCGGCGGATATCCGCGCGGCGCACATGATCGACTTTCAACTCGAGCGGCTTGCCGATCTCCAGCGTGCCTTCTTCGACCTTGCCGAGATGGACAAAGAGATCGCCGGCTTTCTTCTGCGTGTCGGTCACACGGAATTTCATCTTCTCGCCGATCAGCACACCGGTATCGCCGACCTGCCCGCCGCTCTCGCCATAGAACGGGGTCTGGTTGAGGACGACCGCGCCTTCCTCGCCGGCTTTGAGCGATTTCACTTCCGCGCCGTCTTTCACGATCGCGCTGACGACGCCTTCAGCGGTCTCGGTTTCGTAGCCGAGAAATTCGGTGGCACCCAGTTTTTCCTTCAGGCCGAACCAGACCGTTTCGGTCGCGGCATCACCTGAGCCCTTCCAGCTCTCGCGCGCCTTGGCTTTCTGCTTTTGCATCGCGGCTTCGAACGCGGCTGTGTCGACGGAAACGCCGCGGGGTTTCAAAGCGTCCTGCGTGAGATCGAGCGGAAAACCATAGGTGTCGTAAAGCGTGAACGCGGTTTCGCCCTTGAAGCTGTCGCCCTTTTTCAGGGACTTGGACTCGTCTTCCAGCATCGCGAGCCCGCGCTCGAGCGTCTTGCGGAAACGGGTCTCTTCCAGCTTCAGGGTCTCGGTAATCAAGGACTCCGCGCGCACGAGCTCCGGATAGGCCGAGCCCATCTCGCGCACCAGAGCGGGCACCAGCCTGAACATCAGCGGGTCTTTGGCGCCGAGGAGTTCGGCGTAGCGCATGGCGCGGCGCATAATCCGGCGCAGCACATAGCCGCGGCCTTCATTCGACGGCAGCACGCCGTCTGCGACCAGGAAGGACGATGCGCGAAGATGATCGGCGATCACGCGGTGCGCCGCGCGGTTATCGCCTTCGGCCTTGACCCCGGTCGCCTCTTCGGAGGCCCTGATCAGTGCCTTGAAGAGATCGGTGTCGTAGTTGGAATAGACCCCCTGCATGATCGCGGAGATGCGTTCCAAGCCCATGCCGGTGTCAATCGACGGGCGCGGCAGGTCGATCCGCTTGTCTGGCGTGACCTGCTCGTACTGCATGAAAACGAGATTCCAGAACTCGAGGAAGCGGTCGCCGTCCTCGTCGGGGCTGCCCGGAGGGCCGCCCTGCAACTTGTCGCCCTGGTCGATGAAGATTTCGGAGCACGGACCGCAGGGACCGGTATCGCCCATCGCCCAGAAGTTATCGGACGTCGGAATGCGGATGATGCGGCTGTCCGGCAGGCCCGCGATCTTCTTCCAGAGATTAAAGGCCTCGTCGTCGGTGTGATAAACGGTGACGAGCAGCTTATCCTTCGGTAGGTCGAAGTTCTTGGTGCAGAGGTTCCACGCCAGCTCGATCGCGCGATCCTTGAAGTAATCGCCGAACGAGAAATTGCCGAGCATCTCGAAGAATGTGTGATGGCGCGCAGTATAGCCGACGTTATCGAGGTCGTTGTGCTTGCCGCCGGCGCGCACGCATTTCTGCGAGGTCGTCGCCTTGTTGTAGGGCCGCTTCTCGACGCCGGTGAAGACGTTCTTGAACTGCACCATGCCCGCGTTGGTGAACATGAGCGTCGGGTCGTTGCGCGGCACCAGCGGCGACGACGGCTGGATTTCGTGCCCCGCTTTCGCGAAGTACCCAAGAAAGCTCGACCGGATTTCGTTGACGCCGCTCATGATTTTAGGCTGACCGCAAAAGGACTTGTGGGGCAAGTTCTCTAGCCGAGGCGGCCGTTCCGGTCGAGCGGAACCGAGACCCGAGCGCGGCCGAGCCGGATGCGCGGCAAAAGGCGCCGATCAGGTCTGAAAAGGAGCGACGCGGTCCCTTGGCCAGGGCGGGGAAGCCTTCTGCCAAGGGGACCGCGTCCCGAACCGGATCGCCGAGGCGAGGCGTCCGGGCATTTCCGAGGCCAAATGCTTCCCTCGAGATTTCAGCCTTCCACGGGCACGCGGGCATACGCGATATGTGGCGGCGGCTACGCCGCCCGGCCGAGACGGGCAATGAACCCGGCCGGAGCGGCTAAATCTTCAGGCAAGCAGCGGCAGGGCTAAATCAGGCCTCGGCTGCTTTGTCGGCGTCGTCCTCGGAGTCCGAGTCTTCCGCCTGATCCAGAATTTGTTCGGCTACCAAGCCGGAGTTCGCGCGCACCGCGGCTTCGATCGCAGCCACGATGGCCGGATTCTCTTTCAGGAACGCTTTCGAGTTCTCGCGTCCCTGCCCGAGACGCTGGCTATCGTAAGAGAACCAGGCACCGGATTTTTCGACCACGCCGGCTTTCACGCCGAGATCGATGATCTCGCCCATCTTGGAGACGCCCTCGCCGTACATGATGTCGAATTCGACCTGCTTGAACGGCGGCGCCACTTTGTTTTTGACGACCTTCACGCGCGTCTGGTTGCCGATCACTTCGTCGCGTTCCTTGATCGCGCCGATGCGGCGGATGTCGAGACGGACGGAGGCATAAAACTTCAGCGCGTTGCCGCCGGTGGTGGTTTCTGGCGAGCCGTACATGACGCCGATCTTCATGCGGATCTGGTTGATGAAGATCACCATCGTGTTCGACTTGGAGATGGAGCCGGTGAGCTTGCGGAGCGCCTGACTCATGAGGCGAGCCTGGCTGCCGGGCTGCACGTCACCCATCTCGCCGTCGAGTTCGGCCCGGGGCACAAGGGCCGCCACCGAGTCGACCACCAGAATGTCGATTGCGCCGGAGCGCACGAGCGTGTCGGCGATCTCGAGCGCCTGCTCGCCGGTGTCCGGCTGCGAAACCAGAAGATTTTCGATGTCGACGCCGAGCTTCTTGGCATAGATCGTATCGAGCGCGTGTTCCGCGTCGATGAAGGCGCAAGTGCCGCCGAGCTTCTGCCCTTCGGCCACGGTGTGGAGCGCGAGCGTGGTTTTACCCGACGACTCCGGTCCGTAGATTTCGATGACACGGCCGCGCGGCAAGCCGCCGACGCCGAGCGCGATGTCGAGGCCGAGCGAGCCGGTCGAGACGACCTGAATGCCAGCGGGCTTCTCGTTTTTCCCGAGCTTCATGATCGAGCCCTTGCCGAAGGCGCGCTCGATCTGAGACAGGGCGGCGTCTAACGCCTTTGATTTGTCCACGGAATTGCCTTCTACGACTCGGAGGTGGGCTGAAGAAGCTGACATAACACGGGTCTCCCGGTGCGCCTCGAGGCCTGCCGCCTCGGGGGTCCCGGCCCTCTGGAACGGAACAAGGACAATGTACCTTGTTTGTTCTCTGTTCGCAATACGTTCTAATGGGGTTGTTGAGGGCTAAGTACCCCTATGGTTAGCGGATTCTTAATACGCCGGGGGCTGAAGCGCATAATGAGCCACGCCAAACAGCCAAGGCGCTGCTGACCCGATTCTTTCGCGCCCTCACCGCCCCAGCATCATCTTTGATACGTTCTCCGCGATCATCATGACCGGGGCGTTGGTGTTGCCCGCGATGATCGAGGGCATGATCGAGGCGTCCACCACGCGCAACCCCTCTACCCCGCGCACTTGCGCTTGCGGATCGACCACGGACGCTTCGTCCTGTCCCATCCGGCAGGTGCCGACCGGGTGATAAATCGTCTCCGCCCGCGCGCGGATATCCGCGATCAGCGTATCGTCCGACTGCACCTGCGGACCCGGCAGCAGTTCGGCCTTGATGTGCCGCTTCATCGCGGGCGCTTCCAGCACGCGCCGCGCGATTTTCAGTCCGTTCAGCAACACGCCTAGGTCATCGGGATGGCTCAGGTAATTCGCTTCGATGCGCGGCGGCGCAAGAGGATTACTGCTCGCAAGCCCGATACGCCCGCGGCTTTTTTGGAAGCAGATCGCAGACGTGCAGCGTCACGCCATAGCCGAAGGAGGTCTTGCGTCCGTGATCGCGCATAAGCGCCGGCAGAAAATGGAATTGCAGGTTGGGCCGCTCGCGCAACGGATCCGATTTCACGAAGCCGCCGGCTTCCGCGACATTGGAAGTGAGTTCGCCTTTCTTGTGCCGCGCATAGGCCCAGGCAGAGCGGATCATGCGCGGCAGCAAACCCGGCGCGACACCGATCGCCTCGCGGCCTCGCGTCGCAGCCAGCACGCCGATGTCGAGATGATCGGCGAGATTGGCGCCGACCTCGCGCGCGTCATACACGACTTCGATGCCGTGACGCGTTAGCGCCTCGCCCGGCCCGATGCCGGAGAGCATCAAGAGCTGGGGCGAGTTAACAGCACCCCCGCAGATGATCACCTCGCCACCCGGATTCAATTTCAGCTCGCGCCCCCGCAAACGTAAACCGATTGCGCGGCGATTTTTGATATTCACGCGCTCGACGAGCGCTCCGGTTTCGATCGTGAGATTCTTGCGATCGCGCACCGGATCGAGAAACGCACGCGCGCTGGAGAAGCGTCGGCCATTCTTCTGCGTCACCTGATAAAGCCCGACACCTTCATGGCTTGCCGCGTTGAAATCGGCGTTCTCCGGAAACTGACATTCAATCCCTGCCTGCACGAATGCGTGCGACAGCGGATTGGGATGCACGAGGTTAGAAACCGTAAGCGGCCCTTGCGTGCCGTGATGCACGCCGGAAATCGCAACATTGCCTTCCATCGCGAGAAAGATTTCGCGAACACGCTGCCAACTCCACGTTGAGCCTGCGGCCTGCGCCCAGCCTTCATAATCCGCCGGGTGTCCGCGCATATAGATCATCGCGTTCACGGAGCTTGAGCCGCCGAGCGTCTTGCCGCGCGGCCAGTAAAGCCTGCGGTTGTTTAGCTCACGCTCCGGTTCGGTGTTGAAGTCCCATTTGATACCGCGCGCGCGCGCGAGCAGCGCAAGCCCCAGCGGAATATGGATCAGCGGACTTTTGTCGGGCGGCCCCGCCTCGACGAGACAGACGCGCTTGTCAGCATTTTCGGACAAGCGGTTCGCCATCACGCAACCGGCCGAGCCCGCGCCCACAATAATGTAGTCGAACATGGTCAGCCCAAAAGACGCTTGGCGAAACCGATCAGCCGCCCCGCCAGCCCATCATAAGGAGGGAATACCAGCGGCAGCGCCGAGAAGCGGTTGCACAACAATGCGCGCTCGTGGCTGAAGGCGCGGAAACCCTCGTAACCGTGCGCGGAACCGATACCGGAGTTGTTCACCCCGCCGAACGGCAACCCGGAATGGCTGTATTGCAGCACCGTGAGGTTCACCCCGGCGCCTCCGGAAGAAGTCGCGGCAAGGATGTGATCGACCCGCGCCTTGTCGCGGTCGAAGATATAAAGCGAGAGCGGCTTCGGCCGTGCATTGATGCGCGCGAGCACGGTCTCGATGTCGTCATAGGTCATGACCGGCAGCACCGGCCCGAAGATTTCCTCGCGATCGATTTCCATTTCCGGCGTGATCGCCTCGATCAGCGTAGGCTCGATCGCGCGACCCTGCGCGCTGCCGCCAGAAAGCACCTTTGCACCTTTGGCTTTCGCATCGTCGAGCAGACCGGCAAGCCGCCGCGCGTGATGATCGTTCACGATCTTCGCAAGATGCGGGCTCTCGGCACCGCTGCCGTAAGCCTTGGCAATGCGCGCACGAAGTGCTGCGAGAAAACGCTCCTTCACCGCAGAATGAACGAAAAGATGGTCCGGCGCGATGCAGGTCTGTCCCGCGTTGATAAATTTGCCGAACGCAATCCATTTCGCGGCAAGTTCGATATCCGCATCCGGGCCGACGATGGTCGGCGACTTGCCGCCGAGTTCCAGCGTGACCGAGGCGAGGTGCTTCGACGCCGCTTCCATCACGACCCTGCCGACGGCGGGGCTTCCCGTGAAGAAGATATGATCGAAGGGAAGCGCAAGTAATACCTGCGACACGTCCTTGCCGCCTTCGATGACGGCCACGAGATCGGGCGGAAAAGTCTCCGCGATTATCCGCGCGATCAGCGCCGAGGTTGCGGGCGTCATCTCGGACGGCTTCAGGATTGCGCTGTTACCTGCAGCGAGACACGACACCAGCGGTCCGAGCGCAAGATTGAACGGATAATTCCACGGCGAAATGATCAGGCAGACGCCGCCCGCCTGCGGCACCACTCGGGCAGAAGTGCCGAGCGTCGTGAGCGACGGCAGATGCCGCGTAGGCCGCATCCAGCCGCGCAGATGCCGCAGTGTGTGACGGATTTCCTGCGTCACCGGCAGGATTTCGGAGAGGATGACTTCGGCTTCGGGTTTCCCAAAATCGGATTTCAGCGCCGCAAAGATCACAGCGTCATTTTTACGAATGGCGCGGGATAGATTTTTTAGCGCTTCGCGGCGCTCAGCGAGCCCGAAAGTAAGCCGCCGCTCCTCGACCTTCGCGCGTTGTGCTGCGAAGGCTGAATTGATGGCATCGCTTACGCTCGCACTATCCATGACGATCGCTCCTCGGCTAAGACACGATTCTACTTATTCGGCAGCCGGTCAAATGCCGGTATCCCCTCCGCAATCAGGTGAAACGGCTGTTTCTCGCTGGTGTAGATCGCAATCTTCGGCCCACCGTAACCAGTCGCCGGGTCATCGAGCGTTCCGGCTTTCAGCACGAGCTGCTCCAGCCCCGGCCTGCGCGTCAGGATATGCGTCCCACAGTCGGCGCAGAATTCGCGCGTGACGGCGTTCGGAAGATCTTTGCGCTTGAACTGCTTCGGCGCGCCCTTGGTATATGCGAAACCTTCCGGCGGCATCAGCATGAACATATTTGGGGCGCCGCCCGAAATATGCGTACACGCGCGGCAATGGCATTGCGCCTTCAACACCGGCGTACCTTCGGCTGAATAGCGAAGCGCGCCGCAATAGCATCCGCCTTCGAGTTTCATCGTTCTCCCCTATTTCTTGAACGCCAACGTATCGACGATTGCAATCGTCGCAAGCGCGGTCGCGGTCTGCTTCTCTTTTCCGTCTTTTACGATGAACACGTCCGCGGAAACGGTCGTCAGCATATTCCCTGGCTTCACGACGCGAGCGCGGCAGATCAGTTTCTCGCCGACAGCCGGCGACAAGAAATTCAGCGAGAAGCCGGCAGTGAGTGGGTTGCGGCCTTCCTTGCATAGGGTGCCGGCCGCGATAGTTGTCGCGTTATCGACGAGATAGGCAGTGACGCCGCCGTGGAAGAAGCCGTGCTGTTGCAAAAGCTCTGGCTTTGATTCGACCGACAGCACGCAGAGGCCGCTTTGCAGATCGTCGAGTTTGGCCCCGAGATGCCTGGTGAAGCCCTGAATCGCCACCGCTTTCCGGATACGCTCGTTATTTCGCTCGAAATCCTCGTTCATGATCGCCCTGCTTGCGTGCTCGTGAAAGACGTCTCGTCTCCCCCGCGCTATGATTGCTCGCAACCCAAAGGATTGAAAGCAAATGCGCGCCAAGCTGCTCTGCGCTTTTCTTCTGACTGCGCTGACCGCGATTGCCGCTACGTCACCCGTTTCCGCGCAGCAGAACACCTCCCAGTACACTTCGATCGCGACCAAGGGCTGCCAGAAGTTCGAAACCGTAAAGGTCTCGGGCGACGAGATCGCAGCGAGTTTCGATTGCCGCGGCCTGTCCGGCTATGCGGTCGTGGTCGGCGAGGACGACCTGCGCACCACCGTCGCGATCGGCTTCAACCGGATGCACGCAAAAGACCAGCCCTCCTTCGGACAGGGCTTCGCGCCGTTCAATTCGGTACACCACAATCTGGAGTGGCGCCTCGACGCCAAGACGAGAAAGCCTTTCGCCACGATCCAGCGCTGGTTCATCGCGGACAACGCCGATCTCAACAAGGACAGCCGCCCCAAAACCGTCGGACTTCTTGTGGTGACCCGGACACCGCCGGGCGCTTCGTGCCACGTCGCCTATATCGACGTGCGTGCGAACGAAAATCCGAACGCACTCGCGCGAGACACCACCGACGAGCTTGCACATAAGTTCGACTGCAAGAAAGACAAAGTGCACATCATCGGCAACAAGTGCCGCGCCGCGGAACTCGCCGCGCCGAAATAATCTGAGGAACCATCGTCCGGTTACGCACTTTTCCTTTTGTGCAAACCGACAGGAGAGGTTCCATGCGCAAGTTCATTATTGCCGGCGCGATGCTCGCCGTTTCCGCGGCGGCAGTATCCGCCCAAACCACCATCGTCGAAGAGCGCTATTACGTGATTCAGGACCCGGCGACGAAACGCTGCACCTATGTCAGCGAACGTCCGTCAACGGGTGTCGTACTCGATCTCGGCATTTTCCGCACCCGCGCGGAAGCCGAACTCGGCGCCCGCAAATCCAAAGTCTGCGTTTACGAATAAGCCTGAAGTTCGCCAAAGATAAGCGAAAGGCCTCCCCGCGGAGGCTTTTCGTGCTGCGTTATGCGGACTCGGACAGCTTTTCTTTTTTCATGACGCGCTCGCGAAGCACCTCCGGCAGCGGCGTCGATTTATGCACAGCCTGATCCGCGTTGACCCAGACCACTTCGCCGGTCGCCCGCACATCGTGTTCGCCTTTGCCGAACAACGCGAACTTGAACGTCATCGACGAGCGGCCGAGCTTTTCGATCTTCGTGCCGATCTCGACCTGTTCGTCGTAGCGCACGGCGGCCGCGTATTCGACCAGCGCGCGGACGGTGTGAAAATCCGTGTTGTGCTTCGTTTTCTCCCCTACCCAGTCGAACGGCAGGTCGCGCAAATATTCGACGATGCAGGTATCGAAATAGGCGAGATAATTCGCGTTGAACAAAATGCCCTGCGCGTCGGCTTCGTAGTAGCGGACACGGAACGGCGTGAAATGCCAGAAGTCAGAGCGCTGCATAAACTTGTCTTAGCGGAAGTTCAAAACTTTTCAATCCACGGCCGCAGATCCATTTCATGCGTCCAGGCACTGCGGTGCTGGTTATGAAGATACCAGTAGTTCTCCGCGATCTGATCCGGATCGAGAATGCCGTCTTCCGCTTTCAGCTTGTAGCGCTCCGGAAACATCTCGCGGATAAAGGCGGTGTCGATTGCGCCATCGATGATGGTATGCGCGACATGAATGCCTTCCGGCCCAAGCTCGCGCGCCATGCTTTGCGCGACCGCGCGCAGCGCGTGCTTCCCGGCGGAAAAAGCTGAGAAGCCGGAAGCGCCGCGAACGCTCGCGGTGGCGCCCGTGAAAATGATCGTGCCGCGCTTGCGAGGGACCATGACTTTCGCGGCTTCCCGGCCCATGAGAAAACCGCCGAGGCAGGCCATCTCCCAGACTTTGAAGAATACGCGCGAGGTCGTCTCGCGGATCGGAAAGCGCACATTCGCGCCAATGTTGTAGACCGCTACTTCGATGGTTCCGATATCGCGCTCGATTTCCTCGAACAGCGCCTGCACTTGTTCTTCCTTGCGGGCATCCGTGCCGAAGCCGCGCGCCTTGCCGCCTTCGGCAACGATGTGCTGCACCAGCGGCGTGAGCTTGTCGGCGTGACGGCGCGTGACGCAGGCGACATAGCCTTCTTTCGCGAAGCGCCGCGCAATCGCGCCGCCGGTCGCATCTCCGGCGCCGATCACCAGCGCGACTTTATCAGCCATGTTTCCTCCCGCTCGTTCTTGACAGGGTGAGAGGGCCGCCGGAACCTGTCAACAAAAGCGCACTCAAAACAGCCATGTTCAAAACAGCTATGCGCGAATGCGGGAGGAAGCCATGAAGAAAGTGGAGTTCTTTTTCGATTTCGGCAGCCCGACCACCTATCTCGCGCATACCCAGATGCCGGGCCTAGCCAAACGCACCGGCGCGGAAGTCGTCTACCGGCCGATGCTGCTTGGCGGTGTCTTCAAGGCGACCGGCAACCAGTCGCCGGCGATGATCGCCGCCAAATCCAAATGGATGGACGGCGACCTCAAGGCTTTCGCGAAGCGCTATGGCGTTCCTTACACACGTAACCCGTGGTTTCCGGTGAACACGATGATATTGATGCGCGGCGCGATTGCGATGCAAAAGGAAGGACGCTTCGCATCTTACGCCGACGCGATCTTCCATGCGATGTGGGTCGAGCCGCAGAACATGAACGATCCGCAGGTCGTAGGCGCAGTGCTCGCGAAAGCCGGCTTCGAGCCGAAGCATTTGCTCGCCGCAATCGAACATCAACCTGTGAAAGATGAGCTGCGCGCAAATACAGAGGAAGCGGTTTCGCGCGGCGTCTTCGGCGCGCCGACATTCTTTATCGGCGATAGAATGATATTTGGACAGGACCGTCTGGATTTCGTCGAGGAAGCGCTGCGCAGTCAGAACCAGATGTAATAAGAACTAATCAAAGCCATGCAAAAACGACCGCACTCATCGGAACAGGCGTTTTCCTGATTCTGGTTCCCGGCGTCATGGCGGGACTTGTGCCATGGTGGATTTCGCGATGGGAGTTTCAGATTACGTTCGCCGGAATGAGCATGGCGAGGTATCTCGGAGCGGCACTGATCGCTGCAGGCATATCTGGGCTTGCGGACTCGTTTTTGCGATTTGCCTTGCAAGGGCTTGGTACTCCGGCGCCGATAGCCCCCACGCGCCACCTCATCGTTACCGGTCTTTACCGTTACGTGCGCAATCCAATGTATGTCGCAGTTGCCGCTATCATTCTTGGTCAAGCGTTGCTGTTCGGCGATTGGCGCCTATTCGTGTATGGCGCGCTATTCTGCCTCGTATGTCATCTTTTCATCATAGCTTACGAGGAGCCAACGCTTCAAAAGTCGTTCGGACCGGAATACGAATTATTTCAAGCCAATGTGCCGCGCTGGATTCCGCGGCTAACCGCTTGGCATAAGGAATAGTCGCAGTCAGTTCTGCTGCAACTCTTCCTTGATCGCGTTGACGAGCCCCTTCAGATCGAACGGCTTCGGCAGGAAGGTGAATTCTTCGCCCGGCAGTTGATCGGCAAGTCCTTCCGAATAGCCGGACGCAAAGATGATTTTCGTCTTCTTCAAATTCGCCTTACGCATTTCCTTGAACATCGTCGGCCCGTCCATCACCGGCATCATCACGTCGGATACGATGATGTCGATATTGCCGTCCTCTTTCTTCGCGATCTCAAGCCCCTCTTCGCCGTCGGCGGCTTCAAGCACGGTGAAGCCGCGCTGCGTCAGCGCGATTACGGCCGCGCGCCTAACCGTGTTTTCGTCTTCGACCAAGAGTACCGTGCCGCGCCCGGTGACCTTGACGGGTTTAGATTCCGCAACCTTCGCTTTTTCCGCTTCGCTCACGGCAGCGAGCTCCGCTTCCGTCGGAATATAGCGCGGTAGGAAGATGCGGAACGTCGCACCCTTCCCAAGTTCGCTGTCGACATAGATGAAGCCGCCAGACTGTTTCACGATGCCGTAAATCGCCGCTAGACCTAGGCCGGTGCCCTTGTTCTTTTCCTTGGTCGTGAAGAACGGCTCGAAAATCTTGCCGATGATGTCCGGCGCAATACCGGAGCCGGTATCGGCGACCTCAAGCATCACATATTCGGCGGCGGACATACCTTCGTATTTGAACTTCCGCGATTCCTCCGCTGAAATATTCGCGGTGCGGATTTTCAACGTGCCGCCGTTCGGCATCGCGTCGCGGGCATTGGTCGCGAGATTCAAAATGACGCGCTCGAGCTGAACGGTATCGGCCTTCACCAGCCAAAGCTCGCGGGCGTAGTTCGTTTCGATCTTTACCTTCTCGCTCGCAACCCGGCGCATCAACCCGTTCGCAAGATCGGAAATCACTTCACCGAGATGCACTACCTGCGGCACCAGCGTCTCGCGCCGCGCGAATGCAAGCAACTGCCGCACAAGGCCTGCGCCGCGATGCACGTCGTGCTTGATCTGGTTCAGTTCCTGGAAACCCGGATCGGTCGGACGCACCCGCACCAGGAGCAGGTCGGTATTCATGTTGACCGCTGTCAGCGCATTGTTGAAGTCGTGCGCAATGAAGCCCGCAAACTCGCCGATGGCCTGCATCTTCTGCGCTTGCGCGAACGAGAATTCGAGCTTTTTCTCTTCGCTGGTATCGATCGCATGAACGATCGCGACCTCGCCGCCCTCGGCCGTGCCGTCCTCGACCGGCGTCACAAAGAAGCGCGCGAAACTGCGCTCCTTGCCCTCAAGCGGCAATTCGACTTCGTGCGGGGCGGTCTTGCCTTCGACCACGCCGCGCAGAACGGATTCCAGTTTTGTGCGGTCGTCTTTTGCGACGAATGAAAACACCGTCTGCCGCGCACCCTTCTCGTCCGCGGCGGGACCGAACAGCCGGGCGAAGGTCGCATTGGAATTCAGGACGCGGCCAGCGCTGTCCACGGTCGCAATCGCCGCCGGAGAATTGTGGAAGAAACGCGCGAACCGGATTTCCGCCGCGCGCAATGCGTCCGGCTTGTCGTCCGTCTTCGCGCGAGACAACACCAAGGTGCGCGATGCACCGGGCGTTCCGTCGGATGCGAACGCCACGCGATGCATGAGCCGCACCGGCAGACTGGTGCCGTTCTTCTTGCGAAGATCGAGATCGAGCACTTCGGTGCGCACTTCACCCGGCGCCGGCGAAAGATTGGTGAGCAGTGCCGCGCTCGTGCCCTGCACGAGATCGGTGATCTTCAATCCATCCGCGCCGATTTCGGCGATGTCATAACCGAGCCAGGCAGCCAGCGTGGTGTTCAGGTAACTGACCCGCCCCTGTGCGTCGGATGAGAAGAACCCCGCAGGCGCATGGTCGAGAAAGTCGATTGCGTGTTGCAGCGACTGGAACGTGCTTTCCTGCTTTTCGCGGTCACGTGTGACGTCTGCAATCGTCCAGGCCGCGGTCTTCGCATTGCGCCCTTTCGTGCCGAGCGGGCGCGAGCGGATACGAAACCATCTGGCCCCGCTGCCGTCTGCATTCGGCACGCGAATTTCTTCCGCGTGCGAACGCCCCGACTGCACAGCCTGCGCCAAGCGATAAATCGCATCCGCGACGGTCGGATCGCTGGTGAACAGCCGCTCCACCGGGCGCACATCGTCGGGATGCGCAGCGCCTGTCAGTTCGAGATAGGCGCGGTTCGCATAGAGTACGCGGCCCGAAGGATCGACGATCGAGACGCCTTCGCTCCCACTGTCCGCGAGCGTTTTCGTAAGGTCGTTGCGGTTCGCGCGGCCGGCAAACTCGATGACGCCGGACGCATAAGAGAAGAGTGCGAACACGCCGATCACGGCGAGCGCCGCCAGCACTGCGATGATGTAGGGGTCGGCTTGGTCGCGGCCGAGGAAGAGAAGAAATACGGCGGTCGAAACCAACGCGAAGGCAACGACGATCACAAGCCCGACCGAGCCCGTGGCCGGGATGCGATCGACTCCCGCCTGTTCGTCGTCGTGAGGCGTCATTGGCGCCGTCTCCCGCGAATAAGCATTATCCGCCGTAATGGTTTGCCTGAGAACCTCTTCGCTCCGCAAGTTTAACTCCTAAGGCCGCCGCCGCGAACGGAATTGCGCAGTTTCATGACGTAGCCGATGACTTCGGCCACAGCCTTGTAGTGCTCGACCGGCACTTCCTGCTCGATTTCAACGGATTTAAAGAGCGCGCGGGCGAGCGGCGGGTTCTGCACCACCGGCACCCCGTGCCGGTACGCGACTTCGCGGATCTTGAGCGCGATGTTGTCCTGGCCCTTGGCGACGCAGATCGGCGCACCCATACCCTGCTCGTATTTGAGTGCGACAGCAAAATGGGTCGGGTTCATCACCACCACGGTCGCTTCGGGAACTTCCGACATCATGCGCTTGCGCGAGCGCGACTGGCGGATCTGACGGAGCTTTGCCTTGATCGTCGGGTCGCCTTCCTGTTCCTTGTACTCCTCGCGGATTTCGCGGACCGACATACGCTGCCGCTCAAACCAGCTGTGCTTCTGCCAGAGATAATCGGCCGCGGCGATCAGCGCCATGATCGCAGTCACCGCCGCCATGATCTTGAGCGCTAAAATGAAGGTGACGCTGAGCGAAAGCGTAAGCTCGCCGTTGATGAGCAGTCCCGTGCGCTCGATTTCCGACGAGCCGATCACGTAGATCACGGCACCGACAATGATGAGCTTTAGAATGCCCTTCACGAATTGCACGAGCGCGTGCTGCGAGAAGATACGCTTGGCGCCAGCGATCAGCGAAATGCGATTGAGTTTCGGCGCGAGCGGCTCGGTCGTCCACAGCAAGCGATGCTGAACCGCGTTGCCGGCAATCGCCGCGACCACGAGAATCGCCATCAACGGTCCGATAGCGATCAGCACTTGCAATGACAGGCGCATGATCGCGCGCATGACAAGCGAAGGATCGGTCGCAACATGAAGATTTCCCAGCACGTCCCTGAACGCGATGGCGAGCTTGTTCGCGGAAGCGCCCCCGAAAATGAAGAATGCGATGGTCGCACCGAACAGAAGAAACCAGGTGTTGACCTCCTGGCTCTTCGCAACGTCGCCGCGCTTGATTGCATCTTCCAGCCGTTTCGCGGTTGGGTCTTCTGACTTTTCAGTATCTTGCCCTTCGCTCTCGGCCATTGCGCTCCCCTATCGCACAATGCCGAGCAGCACGGTTTCAAGATGTCCGAGGAAACCGAGCATCACCGCTCCGATGAAAGCGGCAAGCATCGCAAAGCCGACCATGATCGAGATCGGCAAGCCGAGAAAGAAAACCTGCAACTGCGGCATCAGGCGCGCGAGAATGCCGAGGCCCAGATTGAACAGAAGGCCGAAGACCAGAAACGGCGCTGCCAGTTGCACGCCGATCTTGAACGCGGATGAGACGATGGTCAGCATCAACTGCGTGACGTCGCTGGTCGGCAGGAATTCGCCGGGCTTGAACAGCGAATAACTATGGTCGAGCGCGCCAATCGCGAGATGATGCATATCGGTCGCGAAAATCAGCGCGATACCCAGCATTGAAAGCAGATTGCCGATCAGGATGCCTTGCTGTCCCTGGTTCGGATCGACCGCGGTCGCAAAACCCAGGCCCATCTGGTTCGCGATCGTGGCACCCGCGACTTCGAGCGCGGATAGCGTGAGCCGCGCGGTCAAGCCCAGCACCGCACCGACGATTACCTCTTGAATGAGCAGAGTGACGATCGGGCCGAAATTCGCCATCGGCACCGTTGGATAGTTGCCGCGGTAGATCGGCAGCATCACAAGCGTCAGCATCAGCGCGATCACGAGCCGGATGCGCGCGGGAATGCCGCGCTCGCCGATACCCGGCATTAGCATGGTCATCGTGCCGAGCCGCGCGAACATGAGAATGAAGGTGACGGCGAGCGCCGGAAGGAAAGAGATATTGACTGTCACGGCGCCCTTCCCGGCCTTAACCGGAAATGATGCGGCTCGCGATGCGGCCCATATAGCCGTGGAGCAAATCGCCCATGAACGGCAGCGCCACGATCAGCGCGACGAAGATCGCGATGATCTTCGGCACGAACACCAGCGTCATTTCCTGAATCTGGGTGAGCGCCTGCACGAGCGAGATCGCGACACCTACGACAAGCGCCACGATCATCAAGGGGCCGGCGAGCCAAAGCAGCGTCCAGATTCCGTCGCGTGCTACGTCCAGTACTTCCGCGCCATTCATCAGATCGGCATCCGCATGATTTCTTCGTAGGCCTGAATCATCTTGTCACGCACCGAGACCAGCGTTTCGATCGCGACTTCGGTTTCCGCCACCGCAGTCACGACTTCGACGAGATCGCCTTTGCCGTTCGCGGCAGCCGTGGCTTTCGCGTCCATTTGCGCACCCTTGGTCGTAATATCGCCGAGCACGTTCTGGAGCATCTGGCCGAAGCCGTTGTCCTGCGTGTTGGTCTTCGCTGGTCCATTGGCCGCGCGCTGAAGCGCGGCATAGGCATTCGCGGCAATTGATGGCGTGCTCATTTATGCGTGCCCCTGTTTCAAGCTCTCAAGATTTCGATGGTGCGCTGGATCATGCGGCGCGTTGCCGAGATCACGTTCAGGTTCGCTTCATAGGATCGCTGCGCCTCGCGCATATCGACGGTTTCGATCAGCGAGTTGACGTTCGGATACTTGACGTTGCCGGCGGCGTCCGCGGCGGGGTGACCCGGTTCGTTTCGGACTGAAAAGTCGGATTGATCGTTCCGCACATTGCCCATCGAGACCACGGTTGCCTGCAACTCGCGGTCGAAGCTCGTGTTGAAGGTCGGGATGCGGCGGCGATACGGATCGGCGTTCGGCGTCTGCGCGGTTGAGTTCGCATTCGCGATATTCTCGGAGATGATCCGCATTCGGCTCGACTGGGCGCGAAGCCCGGTCGCTGCGATGAAGATGGAGCGCATAAAATCCATGGGTCACCCTCACTTCTTGCCGATGGCGGTCTTGATAAGGCCAAGCGATCGCGAATAGAGCGACGCCACGGTCTGATGATCGATCTGATTTTGGGCGATCCGCATCATCTCTTCTTCGAGCGAGACGGAATTGCCGCGCGGCGTGGTTTCGAACGCCTGGCTGCGGTCGGCCTGAAAGTTCGGATCGCTCTGCGTGACACCGGCAAGGTGCCCCGTGCTGGTCGAGATCATCTGCACGGAAGTCGCAGCCTGAAGCTGCCGCGAGAAATCCGGCGCTTTCAGATCGCGGCCGCGATAGCCCGGCGTCTCGGCATTGGCGACGTTTTCCGCCAAGAGCCGCTGGCGCGTCTCGAGCCACTTCATCCGGGTCTTCAGCATCGAAAAAAGCGGAAGTTCGGTGACTGCCATGGTCAGAATCCGGAAGACCCACCTGCGGGCCAATAGGCAAGTCTTGCCGGGGCTATGGTTAACGCGGGGTTAAGACCGCTGGGGCCGCGCCCGCGCGGGTCTCTCGGCCCTTCGAAAGCCTTGATTTTCCGGCTTCTCGTTAACCGGCGTTAACGCTTTATTAGGCATAGGGGCGGCATTTTTTGCCCGGCCCGTTAAGGAAGGGGCTTCTGTATGTTGGATTCTCTTTTCGGCTCCCAGCTCGGCACCACGGCAAAATTCGCAATCGCTTTCCTGCTCGTGCTGGGCCTCATCGGGATCACCGCGCTTATTCTGAAGCGGTTCGGCGGCAACCGGATGCCCTCATCGGGCGGCGGCCGCAATCGTCAGCCGCGGCTGTCGGTCCTCGACAGCGCGGTCGTGGACGCCAAGCGCCGCTTGGTCCTGATCCGCCGCGACAATTCCGAACATCTGCTCTTGATCGGCGGCCCGACCGACGTTGTGGTCGAAACCAATATCAACCGCGCCGGCCCGGTCACCAGCGCACAGGAGCGCCGTCCGCGCGGTCTGCCGCAGCAGGATATGGACGCACTCGAAAATGCGCTGATCGATTCTGTGCACGAAGAACCGGCACCGCCGCCGCCCGCACGCACGCCGCAACCCGCGCCCCGTATGCGCGAGCAAACGGCACCGCGTCCGCAACCGAGGCCGCAACCGCAGTTCGATCCGATCGACGATCTACCGATGGCGCCACCGCTGCGTCCTGAACCGCAACCGGAACCGGCTGCGTTCTCGCCGCCTCCGCCGCTGCCGCCGCGCGCCGTCGCGCATCCTTCAGCAAGCGCTCCGGCACCCGTGCCGCCGCCGGTGCCCGCTCCGCCACCGGCGCGCAGCGAACCGAATTACGCGGATATGCAATTGAAGATGGAAGCGGCACTTCGCAAACCGGCCTCTGCGCCCGCACCGCGCGCACCAGAACCTCGCGTGCAGCACCCTGCTCCGCCGCGTCCGGCCCCGCCGCCGATGCCGCAGACCCGTCCGATGCCAGCAGCGCCGGCACCTGCCGTCGCGCAACCGACCGCGCCAATGCCCTCGAAGCAAGACGCACCAAACCCGTTCGACAGCCTGGAAGCCGAAATGGCCAGCCTGCTCGGACAAGACAAGAAAAGATAAGAGATGAAGCGCAGCCATGCCGTAGCGTTACTCACCTTCGCGCTCCTCGTTGTCAGCCTTGGCAACGCGAGCGCGCAGGACATCAGCGTAAACTTCGGCACTGGCACCGGCGTCACCGAGCGGGTGGTTCAGCTCGTAGCCCTCATTACTATTCTTTCGCTCGCACCCGCGATCCTCGTCATGGTGACGAGCTTCACGCGCATCGTGGTCGTGCTTTCGCTGTTACGCACCGCGATCGGCCTGCAAACCGCGCCGCCGAACGCAGTGGTAGTATCCCTCGCGCTCTTCCTCACCGCCTTCGTGATGGCACCGGCCTTTCAGACCGCCTATGACACCGCGGTGAAACCGGTGTTGGCGGGTGAAATGCAGCCGCAGCAGGCTTTCGAAAAAGGTGCCGAGCCGTTCCGCGCCTTCATGCTGAAGAATGTGCGCGAGAAAGATCTCGCGCTCTTCATCGACCTTTCGCGCGAAGCAAAGCCCGAAACGCCGGAAGCGACATCGCTGCGCATTCTCGTCCCGGCTTTCATGATTTCCGAATTGCGCCGCGCTTTCGAGATCGGCTTTCTCTTGTTCGTACCCTTCCTCGTGATCGACCTTGTGATCGCATCGGTCCTGATGTCGATGGGCATGATGATGCTGCCGCCAGTGATCGTGTCGCTGCCGTTCAAGCTGATCTTCTTCGTCCTGGTGGACGGCTGGAGCCTGGTCGCCGGCTCGCTGGTGCAGAGCTTCGGGACGTAGCATCCCATTCAGCGTCATGCCCGGCCTTGTGCCGGGCATCCACGCGTTAGCTACCCATCAAAGCTGTAAAGACATGGATGGCCGGGACAAGCCCGGCCATGACGAAAGCAATTACTGTTGAGAAGTTTAACGGGCGGAGAGTTGCTCCGGCCCCATCGGCATCTGCGCCGTCGGGAATTTTGCCTGGTACATCTTCAGGAACACGGCGAGCGAGTCGATGTTGGCAAGCAACTTGGTCGCAGCCCCGATCGCGCGCGGGTTCGGATTAGCCGCGATCTGATCGAAGGCCGCTTTCTCCGGTGCGCCGTCCATCTTGCTCCCAAATCTTTCCTTGAGCCGCGTGAGGCTGAGCGTCTCGCCTGCGAGCGCATACGCGAGACCGGCGCGAAGCACATCGTGCCGCTCTATTTCGTTCAGCGGCTCGTCTTCTTTCCAGCGCTCGCCAAGCATCACTTCGATGGCTTCGCCGGCCTGACGCCAGCGCTTGGCGGCCCAGAACGTATCCGCGCGTTGCCGCTCCGGCTCCGGGCCTTTCAGGCTCGAAATGATGTCCAGTGACTGATCGAAGCGATTGGATGCCATGAGCGCGCGAGATTCCAGAAGTAGCCGCTGCTCGCGTATATCCTGCGGCAGTTCGACAAGCCGGGTTGCGGCAATGATTGCCACCGCCTTCTGCGGTTGCCGGTTCATCAGATGCACAATCGCAAGGCGCGTTGCGACCTGCGCCTTCGCGGCACCCGTAAGTCTGAACTGGACCTGATGTTCGAGAAGCTCTGAAGCCTGATCCAGCAGATCGACCGAAACCAGGCGCTCGGAAAGGCGGCGGATCAATTCGTCGCCGCGGCGGCCGATCGGTGTCAGCTTGGAGAAGTCATAATAGAGCGCAAGCGCGTCGATTGCAGGCAGCGCGTCGGCCTTGCCGGAGAGGAACAGATCCTCGAACACGGTCGCCATTTCGTTCTGAAGCGTTCGCGTGACCGGCACATTCGGTTGCGACAGAAGTGCTGCATCGAGCAGGCGGAAGGCATCGCGATAACGCGCTTCCTCGACATAAAGCCGCGCGAGCAGCCGGTTGGACTCAAGCTCGATCCGGTCGCCGCGCCAGACAAAGGCAAGCGATTCCAGACGATCAATCGCTTTGGGGCGGCTGTATTCGCCGCGCGTAAGCTTCAATTCGACTTGCTTGTAGAGCGCTTCGGCCGCTGCCGGGCCTTCTTTTACTTTCGCGGCAGCTGCGAACATACTTTCCGCACGGTCGATACGGCCAAGCCCTTCCGCAACCCGGCCCGCGAGTACGGCAAACTCTGCCTTCAGTCCTTCTGGCACCTCGGTGCTGTCGAGTTCGTTCATCAGGCGGCCGGCTTCGGAGAAGTCGCGAACCTCTACCGCGGCCCGCAATACAGCGATCAACACGTCCCGCTGCAAATCGATTGGAAGCAGCTTCAGGCCCGCGCTGCCGGCACGGAAGTTTTCACGCGCTTCGGTCCATGCCGACATTTCCGCATAAGCGACGGAACGCAGGAGTGCTGCGTCTTGCGAGTCCTTAAGTTCTGTATGCGTGAGACTCTCGAGCGCCTTCGCCGGACGCCCGATCATCAACTCGCTCAAGCCCCGCAGCAAATAGAAGCGCGCATTCAGCGGCGCCTTCGAATCCTCGCGCACGATTACGTCGAGCGCACCTTTGGCCTCGGTACCCAGACCATGCGCGAGATAGAACGTCGCCAGCATCATTCGCGAATCCGAACGCTGGTTCACAGCCGCGTCCGCGGCCGCGGTCATCATTTCCGACTCGCGCGTGCGGAAACCGCGGTTGCGCTCCGCTTCCCAAAGCGTCGCATCGAGCGGCGATGAAACGCCGCCGCGATCCGGCCGCGCATTCGGCGCGCGCGGCGCAGTCGACAGCTCAAGTCCCTTCGGACGCCCGATGAAGACGTGATCCCCTTTCGGCGTAACGCCGAGATCGTCGGCGAGCGGCTGCAATGCAACGCCGTGCGCCGAAGGCAGCAATCTGAATTCGAGGAAGTCCTGCCCGCGCAGCACGCCGCGTACCGGCGCAAATGCAGTGATCACACGGATTTCGTCGCCGATATCGGGATCGCCGACGGTATGCACCTTGCCGTTACCGGCGCCGTCGAGCGGTACAGCCGCGACCGTGCCGTTATCGTCCATCGCGCGCCGGACGGTCAGCGGACGGCTCACTCCAACAACCGCGTCGCCAAAGTGAATGGTCCAGTTCTGCCCGTCGGATTCCGCACTCGTGAGCCAGCCGCCTTTCAGTTTCAATCGGATCGCCTTGCCGTTCTCAGTATCGATCACCGAAACGTCGGAAAAGCTGCGGGTACGATCCGCGATCAGTTCGCTGACGTTTAGTTCGCGCTTGCTGTCGAAAACGATCCAGATGCGGTCGCCGCGGCGAAACACGGCGGCCGCGACCGGCTCCTGGAACGGGAAAACGATCCGGATACCGCCCTGCGCAAGCGCAACATCGGCCTGCACCTCACCGGTCGGCGGAGTGGGAGAAACCTGCTGCTGCGGCTTCGCGATCTCGGCAGCCGGCGGCGTTTGCGTGGGTCCTTGCTGTTGCGCGACCTGTGCCGGTGGGGGCGTTTGCTGCGCCGGACGCTCGACAGGCTGCGGTTGCGAGGGAGCCTGCGTCTGCTCGATCGCTTTAGGCGGCGCCTGCTGCAACTCACCCTGCAACTTCTCGGGCTTAGCTGCGTCACCCGGCGTTACGTCAGCAATAAAAGCATTGGCCTCGCGAAACTGGCGCAGCGTCGCATTTGGCGCCATCACAAGACGAACCACCGTTGTACCTTCGGAATAGTCTGCGTCGAGCGAAACGACGCTCCCCGGCAAGTTGGCCCGCGCATCGCCGAAGTCGATCTTCACCGGCGCATTGAAGTTAATCGTGAGTTCCTGCCCATCCTGCGAAGCCTTGATCGGCATGGGCTCGCTGATCGTGAAGGCGAAGCGCGAGAAACCCGGTGCCTCGGCAAAACGCAAGCGCACTGGCTGCCAGATCTTGGTCGGTACCGGCTCCACACGCGCCTTGCGCTCGGCTTCGCGCGCACGCTTGGCGAGTTCATCAACGACATCCTGCGGCAATCCAGGCGGCAGCCCGGCCCAGCCTTCCGGCAGGAGATCGACGAACAGCTTTTCGCCCGCTTCCATCGTGTTGACGGAGATCTTTTGCGAGAATGCGATGCGCACTGCGCTGCCGTCAGGATCGGCGCGCGCCGCCTGTACAAATTCCTTGAATTGGCTCTGCACCCGTTCGATCGAAACCCGCACCGGTTTCGCAAAGCGAATAACGAGCACGTTGTTCGCAAGCTGCACATCCGCCTTCAGCTCTTCCGGAAACGTGAAGACGAGGCGCGCGAAACCGTTATCGAGCGACGTCGTGAGTTGGGTTTCCGGAATTTGCGGACGCGGTTGCGAGAACGCCGCAAACGGCATCGCGGCCCATGCCAGCGCGCCGAACGTTACCAAGAGCGCGCGCGCGTTTTTCCGCAAGAACGCAAACATAATATGTGGGTCCGCGACCAGAGCTTCCTGTGCGAACCCTAGGCAAACAGCGTTAATGCGGTCTTAGCGGCAGGAGAACGTTAACGAGTCCTTACTGCTTCTGCTTCGGTTGCGCCTGCGTCTGCTGTTGCGGCTGTTTCGCCGGCGGCACCGGTATATTCACGCGCGGCAGATCCGAGGGCGGAGTTGCGCGATCGGGCGAAACGCCGCGGGCAAGCTCGACAGTAAGGCGCTGCGCCACATCCGGGTTCATGACTGCCAGCACCTCGGCGAGCTTTACCGGCTTCATCGCCCGCGCAATGCCTACGAGAACGGTGGTATCCAGCTTCTCGAAGATGCGCGCGGCTTCCTTCGGCTTCATGCCTTCATACATGATGACGAGATTCTTCATCTTCGGGCTGTCGGCGGGATTCTCGGCGGTCGCCGGATTTTCGAGCACGCGCAGTTCGTTCATGCGCTGCTCCAGCCGCTGCTCGGCTTCCTTGATGAGATTCTCGCGTAACTCGAGATCGCGCGCCCTGACTTCGAGTTCCTGACGGCGCTGCTGCAGCCGCTCGAGCAGAGCCTTCTGCGCCGGCGAAGTATCGCCGGGAACGCCGACGTTGATTCCGGTCGGCGTCTCCGGTGCGCGTAGCGGAGCCGGCGGCACTTCCGGCTCGTTCTTTTTCGGCGTGTCGTCTTTCTTGGGTGCCGCGCTCGTAAATTCGAGATCGGTATCGGGCACGTTCTGCGCGACCGGCGCAGGCATTGCCGGGATCGTAGATATCTGGGGCGCACGCGTCGTCGCGACGATGCCCATCCCCTTGATGATGAGGAGTGCAGCCGCCGCGAAAATGACGACAGGGATGAGCCGCAGGCGGGTCATGTTGTTCTTTCGTTACGCCGCCTGCCCGGCAGCGGCCGCGCGCAACCGCATGGCGAGCGCTTGGGCTGCTTGTGCGGTCCGGTTCGGCGAACGGATTTGCGCTTCTTCTTTACGGAACTGCTCGACATTCGCGGGCGGCGCTTCGCGCTGAGCCGGTCTGGTGGCATTGGCGGCTTCCGCGATCTGCGCGATGCGGTCGAGCACATCCTGGCCGCGTGCGATCTGGTCGTCGAGGTCGCGCGTGACGTCGACCGAGGCGCGCAAACCTTCGCCTAGCGTTTCGTTGGTCTGCTCGGTGATGACGCGGAGATTTCTGATTGCACGCTCCGCGAAGCCAGTCGCCGTAATCAGTTCGGCAATGGTCCCGCGCATCGCGGTTTCATCCGCGCGCAGGCGAATGAGCCGTCGGTTGAGGATCACGCAATAACCGATCGTGAGCCCAAGCAACACCGCCACAAGACTTTCGATTACAATTCCATAAAATGAACCGGTCATGCTCCCTCCATCCGGCTCGACAATGCGCCGGCTTGTTCGAACATCGCCATAGTGGTCTTTGAACGGCGCAACGGCCGCGCAACTTTGACTGCAACGCGGTCGCCGATACGCCCCATTCTGCCTTCGGAAAGCACTGCGTCGCCGCAGCGGACTTTGACGAGCGTGTCAGGCCGCACGTCCAGCATCAGCGTATCGCCGACTTCGAGATTCATCAGCTTCTTCAGCGGCATCTTGTCGTCGTAAAGCACGGCATCGACTTCTATCTGCGCGTTCCAGATTTCGGTAGCGAGATGCCCTTCCCAGATCGGATCGCGGCCGAACTTGTCGCCCATGAAATTCTGGAGCAACAGCTCGCGGATCGGCTCGATCGTGGCATACGGCAGAAGAATCTCGACGCAGCCGCCGCGATCTTCCATGTCGATCCGCAGACGTACCAGGATCGCCGCATTGGTCGGGCGCGAGATCGCGGCAAACTTTGGATTGGTTTCGACGCGATCGATTTCAAATCTGACCGGCGAGATCGGACGGAATGCCTGCTCGGCGTCGGAAAGCACGAGCTCCATCATGCGCTTCACGAGGCCGGTCTCGATCGTCGTGTAGGGCCTGCCGTCGACGCGCACGGTATCCGTGCCGCGTCGGCCGCCGAGAAGCACGTCGATCATCGTGTAGATCAACGAGGATTCGACGGAGAACAGGCCGAAGTTATCCCACTCTTTCGCTTTGACCACGCCGAGAATGGTCGGCAGCGGAATCGAGTTCAGATATTCACCGAAGCGCACCGACGTGATGCGGTCGAGCGAAACTTCGACGTTGTCCGAAGTGAAATTCCTGAGCGAAGTCGTCATCAAGCGGACCAGCCGGTCGAAGACGATTTCGAGCATCGGCAGACGCTCGTAGGACACCATCGCCGAGTCTATGATCGCGCGCAGACCGTTCTGATCGGCAAAGTTGATTTCGTCGAGACGGAAACCGAGCAGGTTGTCGATTTCGTCCTGGTTTAGCGCGCGCTCGACTACGGTTTTGGTTTCGATATCGCCCGGCGCGGCCTCAAGCATCTTGTCCCAGTTGTCCGCGACGTCCTGATCGTCGGGCCGGGTGGAAGCGGATGCGTCTGAAGATTCTGTATCAGCCATGAGCCTGCGCCGTCACTGAACGACGACTTCCTTAAAGAGCACGGCGCGGATTTTCGAAGGCGCAATCGCAACATTGATCCGGCGCATCAATTCCTCGCGCAGGCGATAGAGCCCGGCGGAACCCTCAAGATCGACTGCGCGCAGTTCGCGCAGATGTACCTGAAAGGCATCGATAACCCGCGGCATCGCGGTCTTCACGGCGTCCTGAACTTTGCTGTCGGCCATCTCCAGCGTGATCTTCACACGCAGATATTGCGGACGCTCGCTGGTCGCCGAAAGATTGACGGTCATTTCCGGCAGATCGAAATAGACCGACTTCACTACTTCCTGCTTCTCGGCCGGCTTGCCGCCGCTGAAGAACATGAAGTAGCTGCCTACGATCAGCAGCAGGACGCCAAGTCCGCCGCCGCCATAGATAAAAAATTTCTTCTTCGATTTTGCCGGCGCTTTTTCCTTGCCTTCGCCTTCCTCGGCAAGGTCATCCGCCAATGCGGCTTCGGCCATGATCTGCTCCCCAAGCCGGACCGCTCCCGAGGTCCGGCAATAAGTTAACGCTAGGGCCGGTATGGTTAACGAAATCTAAAAGGCGGCAATTCTTGCCGGGCTGATCCTGCCGGTAGGTACCCCGCAGGCACCCCTCCAATCATCCAATACATTGAATTTATTGAATAATCTGCATTGGCACGGCTCCTGCTGAGTACTTGCCGGACCACACCGCTGGGGAGCGATCGAGTGGTCCGGACTTGGGGAGCACGGCATGGATAATGCCCTTTTGGTTGGACTTTCGCGGCAGACCGCGCTTCGGCGCGAGCTCGACGTGATCGCGAACAACATCGCAAACCTGAACACCACGGGCTTCAAAGGCGAGTCCGTGATGTTCGAGCAATTTCTCGACCCCACCGCGCGCCACGAGCATTTTCCCGGCAACGATCGCCGGATTGCCTTCGTGCTCGACCGCGCGACCTTGCAGGACTTCAGCCAAGGCCCATTGCAGCGGACGGAATCGCCGCTCGATGTCGCAATCGACGGCCCCGGCTTCTTCGCAATTCAGACGCCGAACGGCGAGCGCTACACCCGCGCCGGAAACTTTCACCTGAACCCGCAAGGGCAGCTCGTCACGAATAACGGGCATCTCGTGCTCGGCCAGGGCGGCCCGATCGTGTTCGAGCCGAACGACACCAGCATTGCCATTGCCGCCGACGGCACCGTCTCCACGCAGAACGGCGACCGCGGCAAGCTTCGTTTCGTCAACTTCACCAACCCCACGCAACTGACACAGCAGGGCGACGGCTTGTGGTCCGCCCCGGCAACGATGCAGCCGCAGCTTGCGGCTCCGACGACGCGCGCCGTGCAAGGTGCAATCGAAAAATCCAACGTGCACGCGGTGAAAGAAATGAACCGTATGCTCGAAGTCACCCGCGCCTACACCACCATTTCCAATATGCAGCAGCGCACCGACGAGCTTCGCCGCAAGGCGATCGAAAAGCTCGCCGAGGTCTGACCGGATTAGAGGAGAATAGAAAATGCGCGCTCTTTACACCGCCGCCACCGGAATGATGGCGCAGGAAATGAACGTCGAAGTCATTTCCAACAACATCGCGAATATGCGCACCACCGGCTTCAAGAAGCAGCGTGTAGAATTTCAGGACCTGATGTACCAGAACCTTCGTCGTGTGGGCACCACGACATCGGATCAGGGCACGCGTCTCCCCGCCGGTCTCGACATCGGCGGCGGCGTGAAGGTCGTTTCCACGCCGCGCAACATGAACCAGGGCAACATCTCGATGACCGAGAAGGATCTCGACATCGCGATCCGCGGCGAAGGCTTCTTCCGCGTAACCCTGCCGGATGGCCGCACCGCCTACACTCGGGCGGGCTCTTTCGAGCGCGACGATCAGGGCCGTATCGTGACGCCCGAAGGCTATCTGCTCGATCCGCAGATCACCATTCCGGCGAATGCAACCGGTATCACGATCAACCAGTCGGGCCAGGTTTCGGTGACGATGCCGAACCAAACGCAGCCGACGGAACTGGGGCAAATCCAGCTTGCGCGCTTCGTGAACAAGAACGGCTTGCAGCCGGTTGGCGACAATCTTTTCCTTGAGACCGCATCGAGCGGCACGCCGCAGCTTTCCAATCCCGGCATCGACGGCTCGGGCAACCTTCTGCAGCGGCAATTAGAGACCGCGAACGTGAATGCGGTCACCGAAATCTCCGACCTGATCGCGGCCCAACGCGCCTATTCGATGAACGCGAAAGTCGTCTCGGCGGCGGATGAAATGTTGCAATCCACCGCGCAGATGATCCGCTGAGGGAGCAGATAGATGAAACGCATCGCAATCTTCGCTCTCTTTCATCTTGCAATCGTTGCAACACTACCCCTCGCCGCGCGCGCACAGGCTGCAACCCCTGCCCTGCGCGCCGAAGTCACGGTGACAGGCGACCTCGTTCGCATCGGCGACGTTCTCGACAACGCAGGCGTCAAGGCGAGCCAGCCGATCTTTAAGGCGCCCGAACTCGGCGCATCGGGAACGATCCAGGTGCATCGCATCATGGAAGCGCTGCGCGCCCATGGCATTGTCGTCTTCGACACAAAGAATCTCACCGAAGTGCTCGTCTCTCGTGCGAGCCGGAGCGTGACGTTGAGCGATCTCGGGCGCGTCGTCGCAGAAGCGGCGGCCAAGCGTTACGAGATTGCCAACGCCTCTGATCTGTCGGTCACCTTCGACCGGCACATGAACCCGCTACAGGTCGAGCCGAACCTGACCGATGCCCCGCGCGTGGTCAGCATCGTGGTCGATCAACGCAACAATCGCTTCGAAGCGATCGTCGATATGCCGAGCTCGATCGCGCTTCGCCGCGCGCCGGTGCGTTTTACCGGCTCGCTGGTAGAGACCGTGGAGGTGGTGACGCTCGCACGCGCCATCACGCGCGGCGAAACCATCCGCGAAAGCGACATCATGATCGAGCGGCTGCCGCGCACGGATGTGCAAACCGACGCGCTTTCTAAAGCCGAACTCGTCGTCACGCAGGCAGCACGTCGTGCGCTTCGCGCAGGCCAGACTTTGCGCGCTGCCGACCTGATGAAGCCACAGATCATCAGCCGCGACGACGGCGTCACCATCATCTTCAAGACCAGCACGATCACGCTGACCTTGCGCGGAAAAGCGCTCGGTAACGGCGCGGAGGGCGAGCCGATCTCCGTGCTCAATCCGCAGTCGAAGCGCATCGTGCAGGGAACCGTTACCGCACCGGGTGTCGTCACGGTCACCGATGCGAACGCACTGACCACGGCTGCCGTCAACAACAATAACCGCTAAACGCGAGAGAGTTTGAAAGAGGTAGTGATGAGCAAGTCCAGGTTTCTTGTCCGCGCCGGCGCGGTTACGCTGGTAGCGAGCCTGTTAGGCGGCTGCGCAGCAATCGACAAAATCTCGACCATCACGGTGGCGCCGCCGCTCTCGCCGGTGACGAACCCGACCGCGCAGCCAAACTACCGGCCGGTTTCGATGCCGATGCCCGAGCCGGTGCCGGTCAACTATTCGCCGAACTCGTTGTGGCGAAACGGCAGCCGCGCCTTCTTCAAGGATCAACGCGCGCATCAGATCGGCGACATTCTGACGATCAAGGTCAAGATCGCCGACAAGGCGCAGCTCGACAACGAAACCAAGCGCGAGCGCTCGACCAGCGACGACTCCGGCATAAGCAATCTGTTTGGCTTGACGAAAATTCCGTTCACAAAACAGGCCATCCCAAACCGCCTGCTCACGACGGATTCATCCACGAGCAGCGACGGCAAAGGCAACATCAACCGGCAGGAAATCCTACAAACCAACGTCGCCGCCGTTGTCACGCAAGTATTGCCGAACGGAAATCTCGTGATCGAAGGCAAACAGGAGGTCCGCGTGAATTTCGAAATGCGCGAACTGATCGTCGCGGGCATCGTGCGGCCGGAAGATATCGAAGCCGACAACACGATGGACTCGCAGAAGATCGCGCAGGCCCGCATCTCTTACGGCGGCCGCGGCCAGATCACCGACATCCAGCAACCGCGCTGGGGCCAGCAGCTCTTCGATCACATCCTGCCATTCTGAAGCATGATCCCGAAAAGTGGAGACCGGTTTTCGGAAAGGATCATGCTCAAAATCTAGAGATCCGTTTCGCGCGGGCTTTTTCCCCAACCAAAAGCGCGCGAAGCGTAAACCGGCCAAAGCTCCCCCTTGTGGCCGGTTGAGTAACGGCCCCCGCAGCTCCCCCGCGGGGGCCGTATCCTTTCGGAAATACACAAGGAACCGCCCTATCTCTTCCGGTGCAACGCTATATTTACCCGAAGCGTGGAGTCTGCTCGCTTCTGTATTTGTTGCGTACGGGGCGTCACATGAAAGATCGAGACGACAACGCGGACTATCTGTTCCGCTTTCTCGACCATCGTAATCATCTCCTGAAATCGAAATCCGAGCTTTGTCTCGATGACGCCGACGCCAATACGCGCGGCAAACATCATCGCGGCGCCTTCCGCGCGATCGAAGTCTGGAAAGACGAGCGCTTCGTCGGCCGCTGGGAAAAAGCCGAGAATTAAGCTCGTCTTTCTACGCATGGAACTTGCCTTGCCGTGGATCGTTCTGATGCCGTGGCAAAGCAAGAACCGACAGCCGGCACGACCCTCTGGGCTGCATCCCAAGAAGGGTTTCCTACTGAAAAACTGACCAAGAACCTGCGCACCGACATTCTCGTGGTCGGCGCAGGAATCGCCGGCTCACTCGTTGCAGAAGCGCTGAGCGCACTTGGCCGCGAGGTGACCGTAATCGACCGGCATCCGCCCGGAGCCGGTTCGACTTCCGCGAATACGTCGCTTCTCCTTTTTGAAATCGATAATCCGCTCGTCGTTCTCGCTGACAAGATCGGCAAGGAGAAAGCGTCCCGCGTCTGGAAACGCTCGTTCAAAGCGATGCGCAACCTGACGAAGAAGGTGAAGTCTCTCGGTATCGATTGCGAATACATCGAGCGCCAATCGCTTCTGCTTCCCGGCAAGGTGCTCGGACCTGCAGGCCTGCGGCGGGAATGCGAAGCGCGTGTCGCACTTGGGTTTCCTTCGCGCATCGTCGAGCGAGATCATCTGCTCGCCGACTTCGGCATCGACCGCCCGAACGCGATCCTTTCAGGCAATTCAGCGGAATCACATCCGATAAAAATGGCGCTCGGTATTTTACGCAAAGCGGCGGATAACGGCACCAAAGTTTTCTCGCCGGTCGAGGCGAAGTCAATCGACGCGAACGAAAAACGCGCGGTTGTAACGACTAAACACGGTCATCGCATCACGGCGGATTTCGTCGTGCTTTGCTGCGGATTCGACCCGCCGAAATTCCTTCAGGCCAAACAGCATGAAGTTGTTTCGACCTGGGCCGCGGCGACAAAACCGCAACCGCAAAACTTATGGCCGTCGCGCGCACTGATCTGGGAAGCGTCCGATCCTTACATCTATGTGCGGACGACCATCGACGGCCGCGTGGTCGTGGGCGGCGAAGATGAAGACCACAACGACAACGAACGCCGCGCGAAACGCATTCCATCAAAGATAAAGCGCTTCAGGAGCAAGTTGAAGCTCCTGATGACGCGGATCGCGTTTGAGAACGAAGACATCGACTATGCCTGGTCCGGCGCTTTCGGCGCATCCGAAACGGGGTTGCCTACTATCGGCAACGTGCCTGGAATGCCGCGCGTCTGCGCCGTACTCGGCTTCGGCGGCAACGGCACAACCTACGCGCAAGTGGCAAGCGAGATGATCGCGAACGCGCTGAGCGGGAGAGCGGAGCCAGACATTGATCTCTTCGCGTTCGGCGCGCGTAATTAGACCGTTTGACAACCCGAAGGACGCGTCGCTCAATTCACCAGGCTTGGCCTTGGAGAGTCGCATGACGCATTACGAAACACGCTACGATGATGCCCCTGCTCCGCGCGGTGGTCCCGGATTTCTCACGCTCTTCATCGGCAAGACCATTCTTCTCGCACTGACCATCGTCATCGTCTGGCTGCTGTATGGCTATCTCTTCGCCTTCCAGCTCGATTTTCTCGGCTGGGCTTATACGAAGCTGCAGCCGCTGACGCTCCAGCTTTATGCTTTGGTCGACAATTATTTCCCGGACAGCATAAAATATAAATTCCGCGCGGCGATCACCGACGACCTCGGGCAGCGCGCATTATTTCTGCTAATCCTGACAGCCGTCGTGGAGCTTACGCTCTACACGTTCTTCCGTTTCGTGAAATTCCTGTTCACGTCGCGATGAGCGAACGATTTCAGGCGCCTTAAAATGAAAAAGGCCGGATCGCGTCCGGCCTTTTCAATTACTCGTCCCGATAAACTTTTTCGCGGCGCTCGTGACGTTCCTGCGCTTCGATGGAAAGTGTTGCGATCGGACGCGCTTCCAAGCGTTTCAGCGAAATCGGATCGCCAGTCTCGACGCAGAAGCCATAGGACCCGTCTTCGATCCGCTCGAGCGCGGCGTCGATCTTCGCGATCAATTTCCGTTGACGATCGCGCGCACGCAGCTCGATCGCGCGGTCGGTCTCCGAAGAAGCGCGGTCAGCGAGATCGGGGTGATTGACGTTCTCTTCCTGCAAATGCTGCAGCGTCTGCTTCGCTTCGCGCAGGATGTCGTCCCGCCAGCGCAGAAGCTTCAGACGAAAGTATTCCTTCTGCCGCTCGCTCATGAACGGCTCGTCTTCGGTCGGACGGTAGTTGTCGAGCAACGCAACCATGCATCGATCCCCTTACGCATATTCCCTGGCAGCACCGGCGAGGCTTATTCCTGCCCCGTCCGAATTGGGCCGGGCTTATAGCGATGTACCCCGCCCCCATCAATGGGTGGGCCGAAGAGCGGATAAGTCCGGAACGTGACGCGGAAATTACGGGGCACAGGCTCCGCCACAATTAGGCGGCTTTGGGCGTCCGTTTTGCGAGTTCTACGGCGACCCGAAGCTCGATTTCGCCCAAAACCTCGTCAAGTCCGGGCGTTCCGCTCTTTTCCGTGAGTTCTGCAAGCTTGCCTTGCAGGCGGTTCAAGGTATCGCGCCGGAGATCGGCGGCCAGAAGTTCCGCCTTCAGTTCATCGAGCAGATCGAGCGCCGACTTGCCCCTGCGGGCGAAGCGCTTGCGCCGTTCGCCGGCATCCTCGACCCCTTGAAGCGCGAGCAACGAATCGAGCCCGCTGACCCCGGCCGCCGCCGCCGTCCCTTGCGACTTTGCGGTGCCGGTAGAGCTGTCGAGCGTGAAGCTCCCTGCCGGGCCAGCTTTCCTCGGCGCCGACGTGGCTGCGGTGCCGTTGGTCTGGTTCGGAGCATAAATGCGCATAAGCGCAAAACTCGGGCCGATATGGTTAACGTCCGGTTAAGCACCCGGCAGTTCTTGCCGCCCGGGCCGGATTTCTTTGCCGCTCAGAATTTACGGCGCGCTTCGACGATTCAAAAAATCGAGTCGGATCAACCGCTTAAGAAAAATGCGGCGGTGGCACGCGCTTCGCAAAGGCTTGTCCAGAGTTTCACCATCGACCCGCTGGGGAGCCCTGTCGATGACTAAGACGATCCGTTTCCTGTTCGGCGCCTTGCTCGCGATAGTGATCGCGGGTGAAGCATCCGCGGCTTCGCGCCTCAAGGATCTCATCGACGTCGAAGGCGTCCGCGAGAACCAGTTGATCGGCTACGGCCTCGTGGTCGGCCTGAACAACACCGGCGACAGCCTCAACAACTCGCCATTCACGAGACAGAGCTTGCAGGCGATGCTCGAGCGCCTCGGCGTCAATATTCGCGGCGCGCAGCTTCGCACCGGCAATGTTGCGGCCGTCATGGTGACCGCCAATCTTCGCGCCTTCTCCACGCAAGGCACGCGGCTCGATGTCGTGGTTTCCGCGCTCGGCGACGCGAAGAGTCTTCAGGGCGGAACGTTGCTCGTGACGCCGCTCTTGGGCGCGGACGGCAATGTTTACGCGGTCGCGCAAGGCACCGTCGCAGTCGCTGGCTTCCAGGCGGAAGGCGATGCTGCAAAAATTATCCGCGGCGTTCCCACCGTCGGCCGCATTTCGAACGGCGCGCTGGTCGAACGCGAGATCGATTTTGCCCTCAACCGCATGACCTCGGTGCGGCTCTCGCTGCGTAATCCCGATCTGACGACGGCAAAGCGCATCGCCGGCGCAATCAACGATTTCATGGGCGCACCGGCGGCCGAGTTGGTCGACCGCGCGACTGTCACCCTCACCGTACCGCCGAAATACAAGGGCAATCTCGTGTCCTTGCTCACCGAAATCGAACCGATCGTGGTCGAACCCGACCAGTCGGCCAAAGTCGTGATCGACGAGCGATCCGGCATCATCGTCATGGGGAGAGACGTGCGCGTTTCGACGGTCGCGGTCGCGCAGGGAAATCTCACCGTCACGATCACCGAACAACCGCAGGTAAGTCAGCCCAATCCTTTCACCAAAGGGCGGACGCAGGTCGTCCCGCGCACCAACATTCAGGTGCAGGAAGACGGCCGGAAATTCGGTCTCGTCAACGAAGGCATTTCGCTCAAAGAACTTGTCGACGGCCTGAACGCACTCGGCGTCGGCCCCCGCGACCTGATTTCGATCCTGCAAGCCATCAAGGCTTCCGGCGCGATCCAGGCAGAAATCGAGGTGATGTAATGGCTGTTCCCGCAATCGCAGCGCTTGCCGCTGCCGCAAGCCCCGCAGTCGAACAAACCGCCAAGGCGCTTTCGCCTGCGGCGCTGAAGAAGATCAAGGACGCGGCGCAGCAGTTCGAAAGCGTTTTCTTAACCAACATATTCGAAGAAATGTTTGCCGGCGTCCAGGAGAAGGAAGGCCCGCTCGGTGCCGGAGAAGGTCAGGGTCAGAGCACCTGGCGCTCGATGCTGACAGAAGAATACGCGAACACGATCGCCAAAAACGGCGGTGTCGGTGTCGCCGATCACGTCCAACGCGAACTTATAGCCCTGCAGGAGCGTAGCCGATGAACAACGAAGTGAAACGGATTTCCCAGGCGATTAAGAGCCGCGACGAAGCTGAAATGTTGCTGCGCCGTATCGGCGATTCCATGGTCAGGCTGGTCCAGATCTTCGAGAAAGAAACCAAGCTCGTGGAAGCCGGTCAGATCTCCGGCGCCGCGCAGTTGACGCAAGAGAAGACCGATCTCGCCGCGATGTATCTGCGCGAGATCGAACTTCTCAAGTGCAATGCAGGCTTTGTCGGCCAGACCGTGCCGGTGCTGGTGGATGAACTCCGCCGCGCCCATCAGACCTTCCGTGAGATTCTCAGCCACAACCTCCGCGTGGTGGCTACCGCACAGTCGGTTGCAGAAGGCATCATGCGCGGTGCCTCCGAAGAGGCCGCCCGCAAGGCAGCCCCGCAGGGCTATGGCGCGACCGGCAGCGTCGCGGCTCCGGCCAAGAGCGGCCGCCCGGTAATGGTAAGCCGCGCCAGCTGAGTCACTGATTCTCTCCGCAGCCTTTCCGACATAGCAAAACGCCGGTCCCCTGAGGCCGGCGTTTACTTTTTAACCATCTGTTAACCAAGGAATCCCTTGTCTGCTGCGAATTCCGGTTCCGTTGGTAACGCATTGTTAGCCACGTTTGTTTACAACCGGAGTCAAATCAGCGGGTGCCCTTAGCAGGCGCCAATCGAAAATTGTGAAGAAGGACACGTAGTCATGGCGAACGATGTAACTCTCTCAAAGGGCGTCCGCTCGAATCTGCTGTCGCTTCAGCAGACCGCAGAAATGATGAGCAAGGTGCAGGAGCGCCTTTCGACCGGCAAAAAGGTCAATTCCGCGCTCGACAATCCGGTGAACTTCTTCACGGCTGCCGGTTTGAACGCTCGCGCTGGCGATCTCGGTACCCTGCTCGATTCCATCGGCAACGGCGTGCAGACTCTTGCCGCCGCCGACAAGGGCATCACTGCAATCACGAGCCTCGTGGAAAGTGCCAAATCGACCGTCAAACAGGCGCTGATCGCAGGCTCCAACGTAACTTATGCCGATACTATCACCGGCGGCCCGCTCGCGAACGACGCCGCGGTGGCGGCCCTCACCGGCAACCTGACGATTCAGGTCGGCTCCGGCACGGTCCATACGGTGGACTTGGCCGCTGAGACCACTCTCGCCAGTCTTACTGCCACCCTCGGTGCACTGAACTTGGGCGCAGGCATCACGGCGACCCTGGGTGTCGGCAACGCAATCACGATCACCTCCACCAGTTCGGAGAATATCACGATCGGCGGCACCGGCCTGGCCGGCGTCGGCCTGACCGCGGGCGTCAACACTCCGACCCCCACCGTCGTCACGGTGAACTCGACCAGAGCCTCGCTGCAGGGCGATTTTAACGAGCTGCTGAACCAGATTACGCAACTGGCCCGCGACGCTTCGTTTAATGGCGTCAACTTGCTGAATAACGACGACCTCACGGTCACTTTCAACGAAGATGGATCCAGCTCGCTCGTCATCAATGGCGTGGACTTCACCGCCCTGGGTCTTGGCCTGACCGCGGTCACGGGCGATGGCTTCCAGGTGCAAGCCAACGTCCAGACGACCCTTGCCCAGCTTGACGCCGCTACCGCGACACTCCGCGCGCAGGCATCGGCGTTCGGCTCGAACCTTTCGATCGTCCAGGCGCGTCAGGACTTCACCAAGAACCTGATCAATGTCCTCGAGATCGGAGCCGACAACCTGGTCCTCGCCGACACCAACGAAGAAGGTGCGAACCTGCTCGCGCTCCAGACCCGCCAGTCGCTGTCCACGACTGCCCTGTCGATGGCAGCCCAGGCAGACCAGAACGTGCTGCGTCTCTTCCAGTAACGCATCCCTCCTAGGGGAAGTTTTTAGCGGCGGGGCCTCGGCTCCGCCGCTTCGCTTTTCGGCGTCCGCTTCTTCGGCAGCACGCGCTTTCTTAACCCAGCATTAAGGAAACGGACCGCGCAGCGGCAGTAACCCGCCGTTAGGAACGCGCGTGGGACAAACTCGCCCCGGCCACCAGAATGGCGGCCGCAGTAACGTGTAACTCCTAGGAAGGATTAGCTATGGCTGTAACTCTCTCGGCTGGCGTTCGCGCCAACCTGCTCTCGCTGCAGAGCACTGCGGACATGATGAACTCGGTCCAGCAGAAACTTTCGACCGGTAAGAAGGTCAACTCCGCTGTCGACAATCCGGTGAACTTCTTCACCGCTGCTGGACTTCAGTCCCGCGCCGGCGATCTGTCCACCTTGCTCGACAGCGTCAGCAACGCGGTGCAGACGATTGCCGCTGCCGACAAGGGCATCTCGGCGATCACGAAGCTGATCGAATCCGCGAAGTCGACTGCCAAGCAGGCGCAGACTGCGGCTGAAGGCACGATCACCTATGCGGCGACCATCACGGGCGGCGCGCTCGCGAACGACGCCGCCGTCGCCGCACTCACCGGCAACCTGACGATCCAGGTCGGCTCAGGCGCCGTCGTCACGGTCGACACGGGTGCCGAAACCACGCTTGCCGGCCTTACGGCTACCCTTGGAGCCCTGAACCTCGGTACCGGCATCACGGCGACCCTCGGCGTCGGCAACGCGCTCACGATCACTTCCACCAGCTCGGAAACGATCACGATCGGCGGTACCGGCCTGGCCGGCCTCGGCCTGACTGCCGGCACCACTACGCCGACCGCTACTGTCGTCACTCCGTCGGCAACGCGTACTTCGTTGCAGGCCGACTACAACACCCTCCTGACGCAGATCACGCAGCTCGCCGCTGACGCTTCTTTCAACGGCGTGAACCTGTTGAACGGCGACAGCCTCAACGTTGTTTTCAACGAAGACGGCACCAGCTCGCTCAACATCGCTGGTGTGACCTACTCGGCAACGGGCCTCGGCCTGACCGCGCAGTCGGGTAACGGCTTCCAGGTCACCGCGAACATCACCGCGGCGATCACTGCGCTTGACACGGCGACGGCATCGCTCCGCACGCAGGCTTCTGCGTTCGGTTCGAAGCTCTCGATCGTCCAGGCCCGTCAGGACTTCACCAAGAACCTGATCAACGTTCTTCAGGTTGGTGCGGATAACCTCACGCTGGCCGACACGAACGAAGAAGGTGCGAACCTTCTCGCCCTGCAGACCCGTCAGTCGCTGTCCACGACCTCGCTGTCGATGGCGGCCCAGGCGGACCAGAACGTGCTTCGCCTCTTCGGCTAAGCCTTTCCTTTTGCCCCGCCGTTTTGCTTTCAGAGAGTTGAAACCCCGCCAAGTTTCCCGCACCGTTCGCCGGTATAAGGGTGCGGTCGATTCGAGGGGAAAAACGATGGGCCTCAAAGTCGAATTAAGGCCGGGCGAGCGAATCATTATCGGGGACTCGATCGTCACTAATGACGATCAACGTACCCGCCTGATTATCGAGGGCGATGCCCCGATCCTTCGCGAGAAGGACATCATGACGTCCGACCTTGCCGACACGCCCTGCAAGAGGATTTATATGGTCGTGCAGCTCATGTACCTGAGCCGCGACCCCGCGGTGCACCACGACCTTTATTTTAATCTGATGAAACAGACGCTTGAGGCCGCTCCGAGCACCAAGCCGTACTTCGACCGGATCAATAATCAGATATTAACCGGAAATGTTTATAAAGCGCTCAAGGAAACCCAATCCCTGATTGAATACGAGAAGGATTTGCTCGCGAATGTCTAACAACGCGACCAAGACATATGCCAAGAACGTTCAGCAGACCGGCAGCCCGCGGGAGCTAGAAGCACAGCTTTTGATGCGCGCCGCCGCCAGACTTCAAGCCGTCAACGACGGCGCGGTCGTTGCGAGCGAAGAAGTCGTCTCCGCAATCCGTTATAACCGCCGCCTCTGGATCTTGTTCGGCGGCTCTGCGTGCCGTCCGGAAAATCCGCTTCCGCAACCGATCAAGCAGAACCTCGCCAATCTCACGAATTTCGTGGTGAAGCATTCGTTGAGCCTCGAGACTTCGACGGAAGTTGCAGTCTCCCGTGTCGGCGTTCTAATCAACATCAACCGCGAGATCGCGGCAGGCCTTCGCACGCAGGCGCAAGCCGCCTAAATATTCCGGAAATCAGAAATAGAAAACGCCGCGACGGGAAACCGCCGCGGCGTTTTGTTGTTCCGGACTTGCTAGATGTAGTTCACAAGCGAAAGCTGCGACAGCATCGAAGTCACCTGGAGCGACGCCTGCATACGCGTATTGAGCGCAAGCAGCTTCACGCTGATTTCTTCGTCGGAAATATCCTCGACTTCCGAGATCATATCCTGAAGCACGGGCGTCCGCTCGGTGAGGCGCTTCTTCGCGGCCTGCGCGGCAATGTTGGCGCCGGCGATCTCGGTCTGAATTGCTTCGATTTGCTGCATACTCGACGGCACATCCATGGCCGCGCCAACGCGTCCGGCAAGCGCATAGTAGGCATCGCGCGCATCGGGATCGCTCGCAGAAAAGGCCGCCGCTGCGAAAACGGCGGTGTTCTGCACGATCCAGCGGATGCCTTCTTCGTTGGCGCGTGCGCCGTAGTCCACGGTGATCGCATCGTCCACGCGCGCAACCGATGTCGCGCGCGCGCTATCGGTCGCATTGTCGCCGAGATACCAGGAAATCGTGTTCGCGGTCGTGCCGTTCGTCATCGCGGTCGCGGCGTAGAAGGGCGGCGCGCCTGCGATGCGTTGCGGAGGATTGGACGCGTCCGTCGCGAAGAAATCGTTGCCGGCCTTCATCGCCGACGCCGCCACCAATTCGGTGCGGCCGAGGCGCTGCAACTCGGTATCCATCGCGGCGGTGATATTGGCGGCGGTGGCCGTAGGGTTGGCGCCGATCGTAAATTGCTTTTCGCCGGGAGGCGAAGCGGTGGTTGCGGTAAGCTCGATCGCGGTTGCGCTGCCGTCCGGCATCGCAAGCGTGATACGCACTTTGCCGTCGACCGGCGGATTGGTTGCGCCAAGGTCGATGGAAAGTGAAGCGGGTGGAGCGCCCGGACCGGTAATCGTCGCACCGAAGCTCGTGGTGGCACCGGTGATCTTGAAACCGAAAGAATGCGCGCCGTCCTCGACGAGCGAGATCACCGCGCCGGCCGCCGGATTTACGGTAATGCGCCCGCGCTGATCCGCGCCCTGGTCGGCCTGCAACCGCTCATTCATGATTTGCTTAAGCCCGGCCTGCGCGCCTTCGCCTTCCAGAATGCGCGACATGGTATCGGTCGCGGGCATATCGTTGGCACGGCCCGAGAACAGATAGCGGCCGCCGGCATCGAGGTTGAGCAGGCTCAGCATTTCTCCGAGACGGCCGGTCGCGGAGCGCTGCGCCGCGGTCTGACCGCCCTGGACAAGTACATAGTCGAACGGCGCGTTGAGGTCGGCGCGCGTTTCGTTGCGCACTTCGCCGATGCGCTGCAAAGACGTATTCATCAGCTTCACGCGCGTTTCGATGTTGAGCGAGTTCGCCTGAAACACGTCCGTGCGCGTAAGTTGCGCGCGGAGATTGAGCACGAGACCGCTGCCAAGCCCAAGCCCGCCGTAGGTTTCGGATCTCTTGCCGGTGCCGAGCTGCCGCTGCAGATCGGCGAGCTGATCGCGCATCTGCGAGATCGTGCGCGCCGCGAGCGTAGTTGCCAGACTGGTTCCAGTAACCGACGACATTCGCTACACCCTCATCAGCAGTTCGAAGAGTTCTTTGACCGCTGTCATGACGCGCGCATTGGCAGCATAGGCATTCTGAAGCGACAGCAGCCGCGCCATTTCAGAGTCGATATTGACGCCGGTGCTTTCCGCCATCCGGTCTTGCAGCGAATTCAGCACGACGTCCTGGCCGTCTTTCAAGCGAAGCGCATTGTCGGTCGCAGTGCTTTGATGCGTAATCACTTGCTGCGCGAAGCTGACGACCGAACCGGAATAGGGCGTGCCAGCACCGCCGATGCCGGTCGACGGCGAGAACATCTGGCTTGTCGCAGTCAGGCGTTGCCAGAGAAAATCAGGCCGCGTCGAGTCGCCGGGCAGCGTGTTGGAGTCGATTTTGACAAGACCGGAAGGATCGGAGAGCAGCGCCGAGTTCACCGCGATCCGCGATGCAAAGCCGAGCTTCTGCTCACGGCCGCCGCTGATCACATTTGAGTAAATCGAATTTCCGCTGCCATCGACGAAGAACGAAAGCGTTCCGTCGCCTGACTGAATAGAGTCGGTCGTGACAGTCGCACTAAGCGCGTCGATGTTCACAAGGTTAGGCGCGCCGTCGTCAAGCACCCGCAGGATAGTACCGGCGCCCGGATTGTCGAACTGCACGTTCGGGCCGAGCGCGGTATTGAGCGCGGCCAGCGCGCCGGCAACGCCGCCGGCAAAGCTGATTCCGATGACCTGATCGCCGGGGTCGGCGGTCAGCGAATTGGAAAGCGGCAAAGACGACGGATCGTCCACGCGGACGATCGTGTAGCGCTGGGTGGTCGGCCCGGCGTTCGTAGTCACGGTCAGCGAGATCGAATTGCCGTTCTGGAGATCGGCAAGATCGATCTCAAAGCCGGTTTGCGCGCCGTTTGTGGCAGCGGTGCTGTCCACGGTTCTGTTCGAGAGCGAACTTGCGAGCGCGTGCGCAATCTCATCGAGCTGCGCTTGTGCCTTGACCAGAATATCGTCGCGCAGCTCGATCAGGCCGGCGATCTTTCCGGATCGGATCGACCGGTCCTGGATCAGATCAATCGTGTAACCGCTCGGCGATACCAGCTTGATCGAACCCGTACCGGACAACAACGGATTGGCATTCCACATCGACTGCGCGCTAAGCGGCTTCTCGTCAAAAGTAAGCTTCGACGCCTGCATATCGAACAGGCTGACGCCGGAATTCGTGAAAATCGAAACCTGGTTGGCCCCGGTGGCGGTGACCTGAATGTCGATCAAGCCGGCGAGTTCGGTGATCGCAAGATCGCGCTGGTCCAGGAGCGCGCCAAGTTCGACATCTTGCGCAGACAGCGCAATGATCTGGGTCTGCACGTTCTCGATGTTTTCCAGCAGCCCGTTTACGCGGTCGACTGCGTCGGCGATCCCTGACTCTGCCTGATTGCGCATCAAAGTCACGTCGGCGGACAGGCTATGGAGCTTCTGTGCCATGACCTGCGCGGCGTTGATTACAGCCTGCCTGGTCGCAACCGATTGCGGGTCGGCGGAGAGTGCCTGCAACGAGTTCGTGAATCCGTTGACGATGGTGTCGAGCGCACTCGAAGCGCCCGGCGTGCCATACATCTGGTCGATCTGCTGGCGGACCTGCGCGATGATGTCGATATAGTTTGCGCCCGCGAGCTCCGTGCGCAGTTGACGCTGCACATAAATATCCAGCTCGCGATTCACGTTCGCGACACGCACGCCGATGCCGGAGCCGCCGGCCATGGCGGCTTCGAGCGTCAACGTCTTTCGTGTGTAGCCCGGCGTCTCGGCGTTCGCGACGTTGGTCGCAACGACGCCGATGCCGACCTGCGTGGCGCGAAGCCCACTCAGTGCCGACGATAGCGCGGTAGTCAGCCCCATAGCTTACTCGCCTTCGTCCGCCTTAGCGGATCATATTGATTGTTTCTTGCAGCATCTGGTCCGCGGTGGTCACGATGCGCGTGTTCGCCGCATAAGCCTGCTGCGTCACGATCAGCTTCGTGAATTCGTCAGCGATGTCCGTATTCGAACCTTCGAGCGACTTGCCGATGATCTGGCCGGAAGCGCCGTAGATCGCCGGGCCCGATTCCGACGTCGCTTCGAATGCGCCGCCATCCAGCCGCTTCAACTGGTTGTCGCCAAGGAAACTCGCGAGCGGGATTTCCGCGATATCGATGGAGCGGCCGTTGGAATAGCTCGCAACGATGCGGCCCCGGTCGCTTACCGAGATGGATTGCAGTTCGCCCGCGGCGTAGCCGTTCTGGTTCAAGAGGTTCACCTTCGCGACGCCGTTTGCGTCGGCGAATTGCGTGACGCCCGAAGAACCATGCGAAAGGATCACGTCGCCGATGACGACACCGTCAATCGAGAGGGCGGTGATCGTTACCTGCGGAATGTTCGGCGCCAGAATACCGCTGGCGTTGAACGAATAGACTTGGCCCGCGTTACGCCAGGCGACCTGCGCCGCGCCGGCGTTCGAGTTTTCGAGGTAGAACAGCTCCCAGGTATCGGTGCCGCCGGTCGCAGCCGAGTCGGTCTTGGCCCAGCGCAACTGCACGTTCATCTCGTTACCGAGTGCGTCATAGACGGTGATTGCGCCACCGGCGATCGACTGCTCAAGGAAGGCGCTGACGCCCGCTCCGAGAACGGTGCCGGTACCCGCATCGAGCGGGTTCACACCGAACGCGGCCGGATTGATCAACTCGCTGTCCGGCGTATTTGGTGCGTTAAGGTAAGCCTGCGTGCGCGGAAGGCTCGCGAGGTTCGCGCGGTAGTCGATGATGGTTGTCGTTTGCGACGGCAGGAAGTCGTTGGTGAATTGCAGTACTTCCGGAACCGAGCCGACCGTATTGCCGGTGACAGGATCGACCTCGAGTGCCTTCAGGTAATAGCCGGAGCCGTTGACGAGAAAACCGTTCCTGTCGAGCTCGAAATCGCCGCGGCGCGTATAGAGATCGACACCGACGAAGGTCGGCACACCGTCAGGGAAAGCCGTGGGTTTCTGAACGACGAAGTAGCCGTCGCCCTTAATTGCCATGAAGGTATCGACGCCGGCGGTCTGAATATCGCCCTGCACGTTGTTGGTCTGGCGGGAGAGCGCGGTAACGCCGCCTGCGGTCTGGCGCTTGGCGCTGGAGCTTGCGACCATGTCGGCAAAGCTCGTGTCGACCCGCTTGAAGCCGGTCGTCTGCGAGTTTGCGATGTTGCCCGAGATGTTTTCGAGCGCGAAGGACTGCGCTTGCAGGCCACCGACCGCGGTCGTCATTGCACCGAAGATACCCATTACACTCCTCCGAAATCCGTTGGCCGCGCGTATGCGGGCCCCACAAGGCATTGGCAACGGCCATGCCATGTGAGCGGTCTATTTAAGCTATTGAAATTACTATGATTTTTTAGATACGGCGGCGGCTGGCGCCGTGCAGGCTTTGCCGTCCCGGCAAGTTCTGCCGGGCGGAATAAGTACGCTGCGGGCGTCGCCTGCCGCCTTGCCGAGGCTGATTGCGGCCCATAGGGTGCGCCGCCTCAAGAAATCCCGGAGCCGGAAATGCGTTTCGAAGGTACCAAGAGCTACGTCGCGGCCGACGATCTGAAAGTTGCGGTCAATGCCGCGATCGCGCTTGAGCGCCCGCTGCTGATTAAGGGCGAACCCGGCACCGGCAAGACCGTGCTCGCGGCGGAAGTCGCACAAGCGATCAAGGCGCCGCTGATCGAGTGGCACATCAAGTCGACAACCAAGGCAGCCCAAGGCCTATATGAATATGACGCGGTCGCGCGCCTCCGCGATAGCCAGCTTGGCGACCCGCGCGTTTCCGAAATCAGGAACTACATCAAGCGTGGCAAGCTTTGGGATGCCTTTACCGCCGAAGAGCGCCCGCTTCTTTTGATCGACGAAATCGACAAGGCCGACATCGAATTCCCGAACGATCTGCTGCAAGAACTCGATCGCATGGAATTCCATGTTTACGAGACCGGCGAGACGATTAAGGCGGCGAAGCGCCCGATCATCGTCATCACCTCGAACAACGAGAAAGAGTTGCCGGACGCATTCCTGCGCCGCTGCTTCTTCCATTACATCCGCTTTCCCGATGCCGACACGATGCGCGAGATCGTCGAGGTGCATTTTCCCGGCATCAAGCAGCGTCTGGTCGCCGAAGCGCTCCGTATGTTCTACGAAATCCGTGAAGTACCCGGCCTCAAGAAGAAACCTTCGACTTCGGAATTGCTCGACTGGCTGAAGTTGTTGATGGTCGAAGACATCGGCCCGGAAACGCTGCGCGAGCGCGACCCGAAGAAGCTGATCCCGCCGCTGCATGGCGCGTTATTGAAGAATGAGCAGGATGTACATCTGTTCGAACGGCTCGCCTTCCTGTCGCGGCGCGAGGGTTAAGCGGTTTTCACATCTTTGCGGTATTCGGCGAAGCCGCGTTTAGGGAACTTGTATGCGGCGTCTTCTGCTTCTTCGTCACGCGAAGTCCGATTGGCCGGATGGCTATGACGACTCTCTGCGCCCTCTCGCGGAGCGCGGTCTTCGCGACGCACCCGAGATGGGAAAAGCGATAACGCGTGCCGGGCTCATTCCCGATCTCGCGCTGATTTCGACCGCGGTTCGCACCCGGCAGACATGGGAGCTAGTCGGGCCGCAATTCGGAAAGCAGATTCCCTCGCAAGAGGTGAACGGCCTTTATGGCGCGTCGGAGAAGACGATTCTGGGGTTCGTTCACACCGCGCCGGATGAAGTGCAGACGCTCATTTGCGTGGGACATAATCCTGGCATGGAGCGCCTTGCGCGCAGCTTCGCGAAGTCCGGCAACCCGGACGCGATCCGCCGTATCGAGAAAAAATACCCGACCTGCGGGCTTGCCGTGATCGAACTGCCGATCAACCACTGGAAGCAAGCCGAGCCGCCCGCGGGCAGGCTCGAGATGTTCCTGACGCCGAAGACTCTTGAAGAATAAAAATTATTCGGCTGCAGCCGGCAAAACATCCGCTGGCAAATCATGCGGATCGTAGCGGCGCGGACGATTGCGCGTCACGATGTTCCAGACCTGCCAAAGAAACCATGCTCCAATCAGCACGATGACGCCGGTCAATGCGTAGTGCTCGCCACGCAACCCTTGCACGGCAATATAGGCAACAAGCAACACCGCGGCGACTGCGACAACCACGGAAGGCCACCAGCGCCATGCCGGGAGACCGGCTTGATAGATACATTCGCCGTTCGACGCGGCGACGCGGCGATGCAATTCACGAAGAAAGCGAACGTACTCGCTCCCCTGATCTGCCATGTCGATCAAGGAACGCGCGGAAACCGAGTGAATCGGAACCTTCGCGCTGTTCAAGGGCCAGATTTCCGCGATAAATCGCGCGCTCGCCATGTTGGTAGGCTTATAGCTGAGCCGGATTTGCCGGATCATCGGATAGCTGACACGGCCGCTACGCAGGCCGATCGCCCAGTCCAGCGAGTCCTTTGAGAGCGTAAACTCGTAAGCCGGGCCCATCAGGCGCGGCTTGTAGGCATATGTGAAATTTTCTGACGACATTGCGCGCGGCTTTTAGACCGCGCGCGATCAGGTTGCAAAAGAAATCGGGGCACAGGTTTTTCCTGTGCCCCGAGTCGAAAAAGCGGTGTTACCAGCCGTAATAGTAGCGCGGCGGTCCGTAGTAACGCCGGCCGTAATAGCCGCTGTAGTACGTGGGGTGCGGCTGATAGTACGGGTCATAGTAATGACGGCGGTGATAGCGGCGCTGGTATTGATGCGCCGCAAGACCTGCCGCTACTGCACCGAACACGCCAAGGGCGACAGCCGGGCCATAATGACGGCGACGCCACTGAACGTCTTCCGTCTGTTGCGGGATGGATTGCTTCACGGTGTTCTGGCTCGGCGCGATTGGAGCGGCCGACGCCGGAACCGACGGGATTGCGAGCGCGGTAAGACCGACGGCGCCGGCCAGACCGATCGCAGTAAGTTTCTTGTGCAGGGTGTTCATCAGAACCTCCATTTCACTACACGAGGCCAACGCATTTAGTGACGCTCGACCCGCGTTCAATGCCTGTAACGTGCGGAACCAATTATTGTTTCATGAACAGCGGTTCAGCTTGGCGCCGCCTTTTCGCCACGGCGCCACGAACGAGAAAACCGATTTTTTCCGCACGCTGTTCGTGCGAAACTTGGGTGGAGGCAGCGAGGAGAACGATAATGAGTAGCGACAACAAGCTCGTGCTGACGCGCCGCGACGCGATGATCGGAGCAGGAACGCTTGCTGCCACGAGCTTGCTTCCCATTCCTGCTCTCGCGAAAATGCCCCTCGCAAAAGCACAGGCGCCGGGTTTTGTCCGCCGCAAACTCGGCGCCTTCGAAGTGACCTCCGTGCTCGACGGTGACCTTGAGATTGAGCTCAAGTTGTTCTCCGGTGACGCCGCAGAAATCCAGAAACTGTCGGCACAAAGCTACCAGCCGTCGCCGCCGCGCTCGCACGTGAACGCGTTCGCCGTGAACACCGGCGAAAAGCTCTATCTCGTCGATACCGGCACCGGCGCGCTGTTGGGCTCATCGCTCGGACGGGTAACTGAGAATCTTGTGCTGGCCGGCATCAATCCCGACCAGGTTGATGCGATCCTGCTCACCCATCTGCATCCGGATCACTTCGGCGGAATGACGATGGAAGGCCGGCCCGTTTTCAAGAACGCCGAGATCTACGTCTCTGAAGCCGATGCCAAGTTTTGGCTGAGCGCCGAGAACGCCGAAAAAGCGCCCGCAGATTTCAAGCAGTTCTTCGACATGGCGGCCGCCGCAATCAAACCTTATGCGCACCGTCTGAAGCCGCTTCCCAAAACGGGTGAAATCGCGTCCGGCGTCTCCGCGCTCGCGCTTCCCGGTCACACGGTGGGGCACACGGGCTATCTGTTCGCTTCGGAAAAGGAGCAGATGCTCGTCTGGGGCGACATCATCCATAACGCAGCGCTGCAATTTGAGCGGCCTGAATGGACGCTTGCTTTCGACACCGATCAGACGCAAGCGGCAGTGGCAAGAAAACGCGCGTTCGATATGGCCGCAGCCGACCGGCTTCTTGTCGCAGGGATGCATCTTCCCTACCCCGGACTTGGCTACGTCGAACGAACAGGCGCGCAGTATCGCTATCATCCGGACTTCTGGAGCACGAGGCTCTAGATGCCAACACACACTAGACACGCATAGGTGGTGCGTGTTTGGGGCATTATCCTTTAAGGCGACGACGTGTTCGCCGCCGGATTGCGGACGCAATGTGTGCGCGATCCGCAACAGTATCTCTCTCCGCCTTCGACCTTCGTGGTGCATAAAGCGGGACGTATGCGCATACGCAACGAGCGCGTTGCATAACGACTTGAACATTCGCGACTCTCGCAAGCCCCTTTTCGCGTAAACGCCGCGTCTATTTTTGCTGTCACGGGTTCGTGATGCCGCAGCGCATCCAAATTCCCCATTCGCAGGATTACTTGTTGTCAGCCGCTGGTTCTCCAGCAGCTAATTAAACAGGAGACGAACCATGAAGAAGTTTATTTTTGCAACGCTCGCCGCTGCTACTATTTTCGCGTCCGTCGGCGCCGCTTCCGCGCAGACCGCGCAACAGAATTTGCAGGAGCATCAGCTCTCGCTGAATACCGGCGGCGCATCGTGGGGCTACAACGAAAACCTCGCGAGCTTCGACAAAAAAAACGGCCGGTGGAAACACCGGCCGTTCTTTTCCGAATATCGATGCTGAGAAGATCGCGAATTACTTTTGGTCGTCATCTTCGTCATCGTCGCCGCTATAGACCTGCTCTTGCAGATCGAGCACGGCATCGCGCAGTGCCTCAATGACCATTGCAAGCGCCTTCGGATCGGCTGTTCCGGATTGCAGCTTGCCGAGTGCGGCTTCGAATTCGGCGCCCTCGAGCGGATTTTCTTCGTCGGCCATGGCTATCTCCTGTTTCTTGAAACGGGAGTGAAGCACGTGCCCGCTGGGACGCAAACCGCAACGTTGGGGGCGAATTCGCTCTTCCGCCGGTTGGCTGCTACAAGCCGCAATGACAAAAAAGCCTCACCCGGCAAACACTCCACCGACGGAAGCCGAAATGGCTTCCAAATCGATTAGCGGGCTTACCCTCGATAACCTAGAATATCGCGTCGAGAAGCTGCGTCAGGCTTCCGAGCCGACACGTAAAGCGCGCGCCGCGACCAATAAAGCCTCGCGCGACGCACTCGCTGAAAGACAAAAAGCAAAAAATCAGAACGAAAAGAAGCGCTGATCCTCGTATCACGCACAAACAAAAAGCCCGGCTGTTGAGCCGGGCTTTCTCTATTCTCGTGCGAAACGCTTAGGCGTTCTGCAGGTTCGAAGCGGCAAGCTTGCCGCGCTCGCTCACGACTTCGAAGGTCACTTTCTGACCTTCGTTGAGCGTGCTCATGCCCGAGCGTTCGACTGCCGAGATATGAACGAACACATCCTTCGAGCCGTCGGTGGGCTGAATGAAGCCGAAGCCTTTTTGCGTGTTAAAGAATTTCACAACGCCGGTAACCATTTGTAGTCTCCATAAGTATCGCCATCATAGGCGAGATTGCAGGCGCTACGCAGTGCGCGCAGAACCTTTTCCCGATGCAGCGATGTCTTGGGGAGAGCTCTTTGGGCCCGTTGGCCAGTACAGCAGCAGATCGAACGGTTGCGCTATGCGCCAGATTTCGCGGAATAGCAAATATTGCTGCTGGCAGGCGAATATAGTGTCTTGGGCCGTGGAAGCGCCTCAATTGAAGGTAGTTGCACGCCTATAGTGTTCGCTATCGCGTTCCGCTTCGGAGCCGAAAGAAGGCTTGCAGCAATGATCGCTCGCGCGCGCCGCGGATGAATGACCACTCGAAGCTCGTCGGTTACCTGATACTTTCCATTCCGCTGATCGTTTTTGTCGCCTGGGCGAAATACTCGGCCGTTTCTCAATCTGTTTTCGTCGCGAGCCTGATCGGCACCTGCGCCTTTTTCATAGGCTGGCGCGTATTTACGGGCACCTGGCCCGGAAACGATGCACCACGATGAGCAAGCCGGTACCGCCGACAGGCACCAAACGGATTTGCACAGAGTGCGCCGCTAAATTCTACGACCTCGATAAGCGCCCGATCGTTTGTCCGAAATGCAAGGCTGCGCTGCCTGACGCGGTGGCGATCGTATCCTGACCGGCGAAAGAAATTCGATGCTTCACAAATTCCGGATTGGCCAGACCGTGCATCTCACACGCGATAATTTGCGCGTCGCAAACGACAATAGTTTCCGGATTTTGGCGCTGCGTCCCTCCGATGGCGACGATCCGCTCTATCTGGTGAAGAGCGACGCCGAAAGGTGCCAGCGCATCATTGCGCAAAGTGCGATCAAGCGAGACCCTAATTAAAGCGGCACCGCGAGCTTGAAGAAGCTCGTGAAGTTGAAGAGAAACAGGAAGCCCAAAACCAGCGCGGTTGTGAGCACTCCAAGCGTATAAAGAATATACCGCTGCACTTCGCTCTGCCGCTCTTGATCGGTAGCCATCGAAGAATCTCCGGCGCAGGACCGGGATGCAACAAGCTGCATACGCGAACGGGCGCTAGAGAGACCTTACGTGGCACCTGTAAGAATAGATAGCGCGGCCGCGAGATTATAAACCCGCGTTGACCAAATAACTCGTGCGCGATCTCCGGTAACGGAGAACTGCGCCGGGAGGAGGCCGCGCTTTTTACTATGCGCGGCCTCTGCCCTTTCATACGGGTATCGCGAAATACCTTCTACAGCCTTCGCGAAGCCTCATTTGCAGTTACCGCGCGTGGTACAAGAATTTCTTCTTGGAAATTTTTCTGGGTTGAACATGAAAGGTCATCTCCATGACCAATCCCGCAATTCTTGCTGCCGACACGCCGAAGCCGGAAGTAGCTCCCGTGGTGACGCCGGCAGTACAACCCGAACCGACCGCGCCCACACCGGTAGCGCCGGAAGTGAAGACCACGAGCAGCAAGTAAGTTGCCGCTCGGAAGCCCGGCGAAAGCCGGGCTTCTTCATTATCCGGCATAGGTTGAGGTGCGCCATGATTGATAAAAGAAAATTCGGAAACAAACTGAAGACGCCTTCGGTGGTGCAGATCAAGCACCAGATCCTGCTGCGCTGGCTAAAGGATCAAAAAGCGGCGGAAGCCGCGGAACCGCAGGCCGCCGCGTAATCCACGACTGGAGATGAAGCATCATGAGCGGCTGGGTAAAACTTACGAAAACCGACAATCGCCCGATCGAGGTAAATTTGGAGCGCGCACACGCGGTGCTGCGCGACGAGCGAAATTACGGCACGCTGATCACCTTCGGGCCATCGGATTCGGTGACGGTGTTGGAAACGCCGGACGAGATTTTCGGCAGGATCGCCAAGCGCGAAACGCTGAAGCCGCTCGCGAACGCGAACATCTGAGGAGAGCCAGCGTGGCGCAGCAGAAACCGCCGAAACCGCCGGGGCCTGAAACGCCGCCGCCTCAGGGCGATTTCAAATTCACGAAAGACAGTGCCGCTTCCAAGAAGGCGGGAAGTACTTGCCGCTGCGGTGGCGAAAGCTTCCGGGAAGTACACCGCATAACGCAGCCGAAGGGCGGCACGTCGGTCATGTACGAATGCACGCAATGCGGGGAATACAGCATCTAGCGGTCCTGCTCTGGAACTTTTCGCGCCGCCGGATATTCTTGATGGATGAAGCGCCTGTTCGACCTGTTCCGGAAGCAAAGCGCGGCAGCCCCCCTCGCCCGCCAGCCGGATTTCTTTTGTCTTTATTGCAACGCCAAGTTTCCGCACGACGACCTCGAGCGTGTGCTGGCGCACCTGAAGCCGCATAAAGACAAAGAAGAAGCCGAGGCGCGCCTCGCCGGCGAATAACCGCACCCGGCGCCTTAAAAAATATCGCCGCAGGAAAATGCTTCGATCAGATCAAGCACTGCTCCGGCAGGCGGAACCACACTCTGAAGTGTGGCCAAAACGTGCAGCGGATGCAGCGCGCGTAAAAAATAAAACCCGCAACCTTATCGCACTGCGAAGTGTTTCCTTGGTGAGGCTACAGACACAAGGAGACTCATTATGAAAAAGCTCATTCTCGGTACCATCACTGCTGCGACGGTTATCGCATCCGCGACGGCTGCTTCCGCGCAGGTCCGTCAGGATCGCCAGGAACGTAACTGGTTCGATCTCAGTGCAGCGACTTCGCAGCAGGGCCCGAACGCGCAGATGCCGCAGAAGAACTTTGCACCCGACTCGGTGAAGTAAACGCGTAAGCGCTTGCTTCGTCTCCAGAAGCGGCCGGCGGCAACGCTGGCCGCTTTTGCTTGCGCAACTTAAACTGCATCCAGATCGTTCTCCGAAGTGTTCCCGCGCACGCGGCTTATCTCAACTGGTCTCAACCGGGGCGCTTCCTCGTGGTTCTGTGTTCGATCTGCAAGATACCGATGAAAGCGGAGTTGGTAACGCCAAGGACGACGACATATCGCTGCGGCGAATGCAGGAGCGTAACCGCATCCCCCACTTCTCGAAAGATGCCGCGCCAATGAGCGCTAGCGGACACTACGTAATCGTTTAATTCGGAACGATCGCGAGACGCGCGCGTTTTCTATGTAGGCCCCACTTGAAGGGGCTTTTCATTTTTTGGAGGTTACACCCATGCGTAAGATCGCAATCGCTTCCGCCGCCGTTCTTTTCGGTACCTTGAGTATCGCTGCTGCGCAGACGCAGCCGACGCAGCCCGTGCCGCAGAAAGAAAATCCGAAGGTCGAGCAGATCGAAAAGGATAAGACCAAGGGCAACGTCGAGAACCAGAATCCGAACGACGTGAAGGCCAAGGAACAGGCTCCGGCGCCGAAGAAGAATTAATACGACTGCGCTTAACCTGGAAAGCCCCGCGCGAGCGATGTCGGGTTTACCCGACATCGCCAAACAAAAATACAAGTCGGCCAAGGCCGACTTGTATCGCGGGACTTTTCTTTTATGAGATCGCGAAGGATGTAGGGAATAGGGCGAACAGCTGTAGCGAGGAACTTCCAAAACGCTAAGGGCAATCCGGTCTCGCGCCGTCCGGACGCCAAGTATGAACGACTTTCACCTTGCAATCCGGGATCGCGAAAAAAGTTATGCCCCCGGCTTGCTGCGCCACCTTGGGATATTCCGTCTGTCCCGCTTTCGGCCCGCTTAGATATCTCACGCAGATCTCGATTCTGCGCGCGGCGGGGCCGCAATTATTCTTGAACTGAAAGACGTGAAAATACTGAAGGTCTTCCGTGCACGACGGCGTGCTGATGTCTTCCCAGCAATTTTGCGCAAATGCACTTGTGCTGAGTAACGCGAAAAAACCGATTACAAAACGTAAGATTCGCATCAGCTTCTCCCCAAAAGCTAGCCTTGCTCTTACCTCACCAACTCCCTCTTACCTCACCAACTCCCGCATCGCTTCATCCAGCCCTTCTAAAGTGAGCGGATACATCCGGTCCGAGAAAAGCTGGCGCATCATGCGGATCGATTGCGTGTAGTCCCAGTGCTCGCGCGGCACCGGGTTCAGCCAGACCGCGTGGTGATAGATGTTGGTCACGCGCTCCATCCACGCCTGCCCCGCCTCCTCGTTCATGTGCTCGACCGAGCCGCCCGGCATCATGATCTCATAGGGGCTCATCGAAGCGTCGCCGACGAAGATCACTTTGTAGTCGGACGGGAATTTGTGCAGCACGTCCCAGGTCGGCGTGCGCTCCGAGTGCCGCCGCACGTTCTGCTTCCACACGCTCTCATAGAGGCAGTTATGGAAGTAGAAAGTCTCAAGGTTTTTAAACTCCGTGCGCGCGGCGGAGAACAACTCGGAACATAATTCAATGTGCCAGTCCATCGAGCCGCCGATGTCGAGGAACAGCAAAACCTTCACGGCGTTGCGGCGCTCGGGCCGCATCTGCACATCGAGATAGCCGTGGTTCGCGGTCTCCTTGATCGTGCCGGGCAGATCGAGTTCGTCCGGCGAGCCGGTGCGCGCGAATTTACGAAGCCTTCTCAGCGCAATCTTGATGTTGCGCGTGCCAAGCTCGACCTGATCGTCGAGATCCTTGAACTCGCGCTTGTCCCACACTTTCACCGCGCGGTTGTTTCGGTTCTTGTCCTGCCCGATGCGCACGCCTTCCGGGTGATAGCCGTAGGCACCGAATGGCGAAGTGCCCGCGGTGCCGATCCACTTCGAGCCGCCCTGATGGCGGCCCTTCTGCTCCTTCAGGCGCTCGGCCAGCGTCTCCATGAGCTTGTCCCAGCCCAGTTCCTTGATCTGCGCCTTCTCCTCTTCGGTGAGATATTTCTCGGCGAGCTTACGCAGCCACTCCTCGGGGATCTGCGCGGTGCCGGCGTTATCCGACATCAGATCGAGGCCCTTGAAGACATGGCCGAACACGCGGTCGAACTTGTCGAGGTTGCGCTCGTCCTTCACCAGCGCCGTGCGCGAGAGGAAGTAAAAATCTTCCACCCGGCGGTTAGCTAAATCGGCATCGGAATTCAGCGCCTCCATCAACGTCAGGTACTCGCGCACCGTGACCGGAAGGCCCGCCGATTTCAGCTCGTTGAAGAAGTTGATGAACATGGGAGTTGGTTCGAACTTGGCTCGGTTTAACGCCGTACTTCTACAGGGAAATACCCGGCCCGTTAAGGATAGCTGATCTTAAAGCCCGCCCGGATGCCGTGGACAATGAATATTAAAGCGGCAAACGGCTAAAACAGGCCAACCGGAGACGCCAGAAGAAGACGCCGCCGATGCCTGTCGAAATCGCTCTCGAACTGCTCGCTACCCTCGAATCCTTCCCCGAAATCGCGGCGGGATTTGGCGAGACCGTGCGCCGGGCTGCGAAGCCCGATCGCGCGGCGGGCGACGCCGATGTGTATTCCGGCACGGGAGCATTGGACGCGGCGAGCGCCGACTGGCGCGAGATCGAGCGCGAAGGCGCGCTCTCCACTCCGTTTCAGTCTTTTGCCGTGGCAGACGCCGCGATCAAGGCGCATCTCGCGCACGGCCATGAGCCGCACATCGTCGTCGTTCGCGAAAACGGCATGGCGGTCGCGATCCTGCCGCTGGTCCTGACCTCGATGGCGGGATCGAAGGTGCTGCGCTTTCTGGGCGACCCCTTAATTCAATATGGCGACGCGATTTTGTCCCGCGCCGGCTCGGAGGCGCATCTGGTGCAGGCGCTGCTGGCCGCCGGGAAACTCGGCGCGGACGCGGCACTCTTGCGCAAGGTCCGCAGCGACGCAAAGATTTCTCCACTGCTTTCGCGCCGCGCTCATGTGTCATCCGTCGAGGAAGCGCCTTATGTCGATCTGCGCCGCGAGGCATCGCTCCCGCCGCGCGATGCACGTGAACTGCGCCGCTATCGCCGCAGGCTCGCTGAAACCGGTGAAGTGAAGCTGAACATCACGCGCGGCGCGGACGCGCTCCAATGCGTGCGCACCGCGCTCGACCTGAAACGCGGCTGGCTCGCTGCAAAAGGCTTCACGTCATCGGTCATCGGTGACGCGCATTGGGAATCGGCACTGGTTTCCCTTGTCACTGATCATTCCAATCTTTTGGCCTGCGCCCGCCTCGAAGTCGGCGGCAGGCTCGCCGCGATCGAAATTGCCGTCACGCACGGCAAGCGCTGGCACGCTTTCCTAGGCGCAACCAATCCTGAATTCGCAAAATCCGGCCCCGGCCAGGTGCAGATGGCCGACACCATCACGCACGCCCGCGAACAGGGCTTTCTCGCCTATGATCTTCTCGCCCCCGCCGACTCCTTCAAGCGCGTGATTGCGACCGGCGCGATTGCGGTCTGCGACTACGCTTTGCCACTGAGCCTCCAGGGCCAGGTCGCGGCCCGCGCGTTCCGCTTTGCCCCCCACGCGAAATCGCTGCTCGGCAAGCTCCCGGCGCCCATCCGTGCTGCCGCTCAGAACCTGTTACGCCTGCGGTAAAGCCCCGGATTACCGGGATTATCTCGCCACATAATAATCTTCTACGCCCTGTCGATTCCGGCCCTGCCCGTTCGTCGTGCTGGTAGAAGCCGCTTCTGCATCTGGAACCGGCGGAACAATCGAAGGAACTACGAAATGCGTTTTATGGTCATTGTGAAAGCCTCCAAAGACTCCGAAGCCGGAGTCATGCCGTCGCAGGAACTGCTCATCGCCATGGGCAAGTTCAATGAGGAGATGGTGAAGGCTGGCATCATGCTCGCGGGCGACGGCTTGCAATCGAGCGCGAAGGGTGCCCGCATCAAGTTTGAAGGCGACAAGCGCACTGTCGTCGATGGCCCATTTGCCGAAACGAAAGAGCTCGTCGCCGGCTTCTGGATGATACAGGTGAAATCGCTCGCAGAGGCGATCGAATGGATGAAGCGCTGCCCCAACCCGCATAACGACGGCGGCGAACTCGAAATCCGGCAGGTGTTCGAGCTTTCGGATTTCGAGCCGGGCGAAGGCATCCGCATTCACGAGAAGGTCGGAGAGGAAATGAAGAAGCAGAAGTAAACTTGCTTCGCGCATGACGCTGTGGTCGGTAGCCGCTCATGGCTACCGACCCGCATCGCGCAATTGTCGCCGTCTTCAATATCGAACGGCCGAAGTTGATCGCCTCGCTGACCCGCATCACCCGTGATGTCGGAGTCTCGGAGGAACTCGCACAGGATGCTTTCGCGACCGCGCTTGAGGAGTGGCCGAAGTCCGGCGTGCCTTCAAATCCCGCTGCGTGGCTGATGCTGACGGCAAAGCGCAAGGCGCTGGACGCGCATCGGCGCAAACAACTGGCAGCGAAAAAATACGACGAACTCGGCCGCGAACTGCGCGAAGAAGAAAACACGCCGCCCGATCTCGATGCCGCGCTCGATGACGACATCGGGGGCGATATGTTGCGGCTGATTTTCACGGCTTGTCATCCAGTACTGAGTCCGGAAGCGCGTGTCGCGCTCACGCTTCGTCTGCTGGGCGGACTGACGACGGACGAAATCGCACGCGCCTTCATCGTACCCGAGCCGACCGTCGCGCAGCGTATTGTCCGCGCGAAGAAAACGCTCACTGAGAAAGAGGTCGTCTACGAAGTCCCGCATGGAGAGGAATTATCCGAGCGTCTCGTGACCGTATTCGAAGTGATCTACCTCATCTTCAACGAAGGCTATGCCGCAACGTCCGGCGAGAACTGGATGCGGCCGCAGTTGTGCGAGGAGGCGCTGCGCCTTGGCCGCGTGCTCGCGGAGCTAGCGCCATACGAACCGGAAATTCACGGCCTTGTCGCGCTGATAGAATTGCAGATGTCTCGTTTCGCGGCACGGGTAGATACGAACGGCGAGGCAATTTTGCTACTCGACCAGAACCGCACCCACTGGGACCGCCTGCTGATCCGCCGTGGCCTGCAAGCCATCGCTCGCGCGCACGACGCCTGCGCAAAACTGTCGCGCCTGCCCGGCACTTATCTCTTGCAGGCCGAACTCGCCGCTTGTCACGCCCGCGCGAACAGGCCGGAGGACACGGACTGGGCAAAAATCGTCGGCATCTATGGCGCCCTTAGCGCGCTCTCGCCCTCGCCTATCATCGAACTCAACCGCGCGGTCGCGATAGGTATGTTGATGGGCCCGCAAGCCGGGCTTGAGATCGTCGATGCGCTCGCGAAGGAGCACACGCTCAAAAACTATTATCTCTTGCCGGCCGTTCGCGGGGATCTGCTCGCGAAGCTCAATCGCAAAAACGAGGCGCGGAAAGAGTTCGAGCGCGCGGCGGAGATGACGCAGAACGAGAAGGAGCGCGCGGTGATGCGGAAGCGCGCGAGAGAAGCCGGGTAAAACCGGGCCTTTTCTTTGTTCTCTTTTTGTTCTAATATGCCCGGCCTTCACAAGAGTGCCGCGTCATGGGCCGTTTCAGCTACCTGACCATCGACTTCAACTCGTATTTTGCGAGCGTCGAGCAGCAGATGGAGCGGCGCCTGCGCGGCCGCCCGGTCGCGGTGGTGCCGATCGCCAATACCGACAAGACCTGCGCGATTGCCGCGAGCTACGAAGCGAAAGCCTTCGGCGTGAAGACCGGCACCCGCATCTGGGAAGCGAAGGAGCTATGCCCGGATCTGATCTGCGTGCCCGCGCGCCATGACCTCTATGTCGATGTGCATGAAAAACTCAAAGAGCAGGTCGAGAACAACGCACCGATTTTATTCACCGGCTCGATCGACGAATTCACCTGCAAGCTGATCGGCGACGAATGCGAGCCGGACCACGCACGCAGGATCGCGCGCAGCATCAAGACAAGCATCCGCGACAATGTCGGCATTTGCCTGACCTCCTCCATCGGCATTGCGCCGACCAAGCTGCTTTCAAAAATCGCTTCCGATATGCAAAAGCCCGACGGCCTCGTGCTGATCGAGCAGAAAGACCTGCCGCATATACTCCACCCGCTACAACTCACCGACCTTCCCGGCATCGCGCGGGGGATGGAAGCGCGGCTGCATCGCGGCGGGGTGCGCGACATCGCGTCCCTGCTTTCGCTGGAGCCTAAGGAAGCGCGGCATATCTGGGGTTCGGTCGGCGGAGAGCGTTACTGGTACGAATTACAGGGCGTCGATATTCCGCGGCTTGAAGGCGGCCGCCGCACCATCGGCCACTCGCGCGTACTCTCGCCGGATATGCGCACTCCCGGCCGCACCCGCATCGTAAGCCGCGCGCTTTTGATGAAGGCCGGAACGAGGTTGCGCCGCTACGGCCTTGCCGCAAGCGCGCTTGGTTTATCCGCACGCCGCGCACACCAGCCGAGCCTGGTCGCAGAAACCACTTTTTCTCCGACCCAGGACTCTTTCACGCTGTTAGAGACGCTTGACGATCTTTGGCGAAAGTTTCCCCGCTCGCGCGAGCCGTTCAAGAAAGTATCGATCTGGATTTCGCGTCTGACACCGGTCGATACGCGCCCGCGCGACCTATTCATCGAAACCCGGCCGGACGGCTTCACCAAGAAAGAAGTGCTCTGGCGCTCGGTGGACAAGCTCGTCGCCCGCTACGGCCGTGAAACAGTTACGCTCGCTTCGCAAAAAGACCTCGGCCTGCAATATCTCGGCGCCAAGATCGCATTCACGCGCGTGCCGGATGCGCAGGAGTTTCGGGAGTAAAGCCGGTCTTGCCGCCGGCAATGTGAACGCTTGTTCACCAGAGCGCTGCTCAAACAAGCAGCGCAACGTCTCTATGTCCCTTTCTAAAGTTTAATGCGGTGTTCTGCACAACGCGGGAACTACGCCACATTTTGCGCGTTGTATCGACGCTTCACGGCAATTCCCGAAACTGCGCGCGGGCCGTGTTACCGCGCATCACTGGACCCGCGTATGGCTTTCGTGCGCCTGCCCCTGCTTCGTGTCTCGCCTGCGATGATCGCTGCTTTTCTGGCGGCGATTTTGCTGCTCATTGCGCCGGCAATCTGGAATCGTTTTCCGTTCCTGTTCTTCGATAGCGGCGCCTATTTCGAACGCACCTTCGATGGCAGCTTGAGTGCCGGGCGTTCGATGGCATACGGCGCGTGGCTCGCGGCTCTGCGCCTTCCTAATTTCTGGCCGGTCGCGATCGCGCAATCCGCGCTCAGCGTCTGGCTGATCTATCTCATGCTCCGCACGCACGGGCTTCGTGCGCGGCCTGTCGCGCTGCCGGTGACGCTCCTGCTGATCGTGGCATTTCTGGCCATTGCGACGGCCCTACCCTGGTTCGCAGGTCAGTTGATGCCGGATCTGTTCGCGGGCTTGGCTGTGCTTTCGTTTTATCTGATCGTCTTCAAGCGCGAAGAACTGCATCGGGTCGAGCGCTACGCCTTGATTGCGCTGATCGTGTTCGCGGGTGCTGCGCATAACGCAACCTTCGCGGTGATGATAGCGCTCACCGCTGCGGCCGCATTCTTTTTTGTGATCAATCGCGGCATCGTCAAAGCCGCCGGGCTGAAACTTGCAGCAGTCGCGGTTCTCTTGACGGCACTTACGGTACCTTCTTTGAACTTTTCGTTCTCAGGCCAATTCGCTTGGACGCCGGGCGGGGCGAGCTTCATCTTCAGCCGTCTCGTGCAGGACGGCATCGTCGCGCGCTATCTCGCGGACAACTGCCCGGACCGCACAATCAAGCTCTGCAAGTTCGAAAAACAGATACCGAAAACAGCCGACGACTTCCTCTGGCACCAAGGTCCGAAAGGCCCATTCGTCTCGATCGGCGGCTGGGTCGATGGCGCCGAGGAAATGAAGCGCATCACGCTCGACAGCCTGCTCCAGTATCCGGGTATGCATATCCGCACCGCGCTCTATTCCACGGGCTTGCAACTCGTGCGCGTGAAATCCGGCGACGGTCTCGTGCGCGAGGTCTGGAGCGCCTACGAAGCGATCCAGCGCCTGGCGCCGGAAATGAATGTAGCGGTGAATACCTCGCGGCAGCGCTTCAACCTGATCGGCAGAACGATTGAATCGTTCAACACGTTTCATGTGCCGCTGGCGCTTGGCGCAATGGCGTTGCTGCCTCTGCTTCTGCTGCTCGCGTGGCGGCGCGGAAGCCTGCGGGACACCGACTTGCTCGCGGCAACGCTTCTGCTTGCGCTGCTCGCCAATGCCTTCGTGACCGGCGTGCTGTCAAACCCGCATCACCGCTACGGTGCGCGCGTTGCATGGATAGCCCCGTTCGTGTGGTCGCTCGTGCTGATACAACTATTGGTTCTGCGGCGTGAATGGCAGCCCGTTATGACAAACTGGCTGATTGCGCTCGGCCTGTTGCCGAAACCCGCGACGATCGAGATTCCGGTGGAGCCGAACGAGAAGCGTTAGGACTTTGCGATCTGGTCGAGGATTTCGGCGAGCGCTTCCGGCGCGGTGACGTGCGGCGAGTGGCTCGCATCCATCTCGAAATTTTGCCAGCCTTCTTTCTTCGCGCGCTCGAGAAACGGCCGGAACGGATCGCCGGGATTGTGCCGCTGCGCATAAATATAAGTGCGCGGCATTTTCGGCTCACCGTTCTCGAGCAATAGCGGCTCCTGAAAACACGCGAGCGGCTGATGCACGCGGCGCGGAGTGATCCAGTCAATGTCGCGCGGGCTCGTATCCGGCGGCGGCGGCGATGGCGGCAGTTTCCAACCGTCGACCACGCCGGCGAGTCTGCGCTCCCGCTCTTCAGGAGAAACCATGTCGAGCACACTCTGACCGTGCGTCGGCACGAAAGCGTCGAGATAGACCAGTTTCGAAATACGCTCGGCCGCGAGATCGGCAACACCGGTCGCAACCATGCCGCCGTAAGAGTGCCCGATCAGGATCGCGTTGCGCGCGTCCTCCATCTGCAGGACCATCAGAATGTCCTGAATATGGCTCTCAAGGCCAATGGACGAAGACGCAAGATGCACACGCTCGCCAAGCCCCGTGTAAGTCGGCGTGATGAGTTCGTGGCCCTTCGCGTGCATAAGCGGATGCATTTTCTTCCACACCCAGCCCGCGGACCATGCACCATGCGCGACGACGAAGGTGGCCATTGTATTCTCCCTAGACGCCGAGCTTCTTCTGCAGGCTCGAACTCGTCGTCGTGTATTGGAACACAAGGCGCTTGTCGGGGAAAATGATTCTGTACGCGGCGTGTGACATCAATGCGGCCTCGTGGAACCCCGAAAGAATAAGCTTCAGCTTGCCGGGATACACGTTGATGTCGCCGATCGCGAAAATACCAGGCTCGCTGGTTTCGAACTTCTCGGTATCGACCACGATCCGCTCTCCATCCAGCTTCAAACCCCACGTGCCGACAGGCCCGAGCTTAATCGTGAGTCCGAAGAACGGCAGCAGCGCGTCAGCCTCGATGCCAAAGGTGGAATTGTCTTCGCGCCGCGCGATAACTTTGCGCAATATGCCGCCCTCGCCTTCCAGCGCGTGCAACTGGCCGAGTTCGAAATCGATCTTCTTTTCCGCGACCAGCGCCTTCATCTTGTTCACGCTGTCCGGCGCCGCGCGGAACGCATCGCGGCGGTGCAGGAGCGTGAGCTTCTTGGCAAGCGGCGCAAGGTTAAGTGTCCAGTCGAGCGCGCTGTCGCCGCCGCCGGCTATCACGATGTTCTTGCCGCGGAACTTCTCCATCGAGCGCACGAGATAGAACACGGATTTGTTTTCATATTGGTCGATGCTGGCAAGCGGCGGCTTTTTCGATTCGAACGAACCGCCACCCGCCGCGATCACCACAACTTTGGCTTCAATGGTGCCGCCGATGTCCGTCTTCAACCGGAACCCGCCCTCGATCCGCTCCAGCGATTCTACGCGCGAGCCATATTCGAAGGTCGGACCGAACGGCTTGATCTGCTCCAGAAGATTTTTGACGAGCCCCGCGCCCGTCACCACCGGCAGGCCGGGAATGTCGTAGATCGGCTTCTCCGGATAAAGCTCCGCGCATTGCCCGCCCGGCTTGTCGAGAATGTCGATCACGTGCGCCTTTATATCGACGAGACCGAGTTCGAAGACGGCGAATAGACCGACCGGTCCGGCGCCAATAATGACAGCATCGGTTTTTCTGACTTGGCTCATCGCGTCTCTTAAATCCCGGAATTTCGATGTGGTACGCCGCTTTCGCCGCGCGATATAGGACTACCCCCTCAAATTTCGCAACTTCGATCAACGCAGCACGGCTAATCTCGCTCCATGACCAAGCCCGAAACCCGCATGGATTATGGCCGCCGCATCGCGCGCGTGACCGATCACATTGCCGAGAACCTGGACAGCGATCTGAAAGTCGAGCGGCTTGCGGAAGTCGCGTATTTCTCGCCGTTCCACTTCCACCGTATCTATCGCGAGGCGACCGGCGAAACGCTGGCCGATACCGTGCGCCGTTTGCGGCTGCATCGCGCGGCAGTCGATCTCACCCGGGAAGAAACCTCGCTCGAGCGCGTCGCCAAACGCGCGGGTTACGGCACGCTTGCAGCATTCTCCCGCGCCTTCGCGTCCGACTATGGCGTACCGCCGGGCGCCTATCGTCTGCGCGGGAAACTACTGCCGCCTTCGCCCAAACGTCCGAACGAGAACATCATGCTTTATCGCGTCGAGATCGACACTTTCACGGGCGTCCGTTTGGCTGCGATCACGCATCGCGGCGACTATCAGAAGATCGGCAACAGTTTCGCGCAACTGCAAATATTTTTTTCGGCGCGCGGTTTGCCGCTTTCGCGTTCGTTCGGAATCTACTTCGACGATCCGGAAAGCATTCCTGAAAAGGAACTCCATGCCGAAGCCGGACTCGAAACGAGCGCCGAAATTCCAAGCGAAAAAAAGATTCACGAAACGATAATCCCTGCAATGCTCTGCGCGAGCGTGTTGCACAAGGGTCCCTACGCAGAACTGGAGCGCGCGTACCGCTATCTGTTCCGCGAGTGGCTGCCGTTGAGCGGATACGAAGCCGCGGACTTCTCCTGCTTCGAAGAATACCTCAACGACCCGCGCGAAACGGCGCCGGGCGAACTCCTCACCCGCGTTCATCTCCCCCTGAAAGGCAACCTATGAAAATCATGGACAGCTATCCGCTGATCACCGTCAAAGATATGCGCGCGAGCCGCGACTTCTTTGTGAAGCATTTCGGCCTCGGCGTGATCTTCGAAGCCAATTGGGTGACGATGCTCGGCGACACCGAGAGCGGCAAGATCGCGATCGGATTCATGACACCAGACCACCCGACCAATCCGCCGGGACCGGAAGTATTCGACGGCAAGGGCATGATCATGACAATTCAGGTCCGCAACGCCGCCAAGGCCTGTGCCGCACTGAAAGAGCAAGGCGTCCACATCTTCTACGATCTGCATGACGAACCCTGGGGCCAGCGCCGCTTCACGCTCAATGATCCCTCGGGCGTCATCGTCGATATCGTCGAGCAGACGCGGCCTGCGGAAGGTTATTGGGAAAAATATATGACCGCCGCATAACGGCACTCACATAATCGTTGATTGCAAAGGCGAAGCCGCGGGCGCAATCTGGCCCGCGTGAAGACTGCGAAGCGGATATTCGAGCAGCAGCGGCGCCTTGCGCTGCTGCTTTTCTTTCTGCTGGCGCTCGCGGTCCCCGCCGCCGCGCAGAACACATTCCGGGAAGAACTTCGTATCCCAATGGCGGAAGCGGGTGAGCGCGGCCTGCAAGCGCTTTTCATCAGACCGAGTGCGCCGGGCCGCTATCCGCTTGCGGTCTTCAGTCACGGCGCACCGCGCGATGCCGAGCAACGCCGCAAAATGTCGCGCCTGGGATCGCTGCCGATCGCAATGGAATTCGTGCGGCGCGGTTATGCGGTCGCGATCGTCATGCGGCGCGGCTATGGCACCTCCGGCGGTAATTATTCCGAAGGCGTTGCCTGCGAGCGCGACGGAAATTTTACGGCTTCGGGACAGCTTGCCGCCGCCGATATCCGCGCGGCGTTCGAGTTTCTGGCAAAGCGCGCAGACATCGACCCGAACGTAATGATCGCTGTCGGCGAATCCGCGGGCGGTTTCAGTTCCATCGCCCTTTCTGCCAATTCGCCGCAAGGGCTGAAGGCGGTGATCAGTTTCGCGGGCGGACGCGGCTCCACCGGCCCTTTTCAGATTTGCCAACAGGAGAAGCTGATCGACGCTTTTGCAAATTATGGAAAAACGTCGCGCATCCCGACGCTCTGGATTTATGCCGAGAACGACACCTTCTTCGAGCCTCGCGTCGCACGGCAATTCCATCAGGCGTTTATCAATGCCGGCGGCATGGCGGAATTCATCGCGCATCCACGGCACGGCGAAGACGGGCACAATTTTGCTTATCGCGGCATTTCGTTGTGGGTGCCTTACATCGACAGCTTCCTGCAAAAGTACAAACTGCCGCGCCGCGCCGAACTGTTGCCGATTACGGTCTCCGTGCTTCCGGCACCACCGCAACTCTCAGGAAGCGCGTTGCGTTCGTTTCAGGATTTTCTGCGCGGCGGAGAGAACCGGGCCTTCGCAGTTTCTCCGGCCGGCGCTTACGGCTGGCGAACGGGCGTGGGTTCGCGCGAAGACGCGATCAAGGACGCGCTCGCAACCTGCAACAAATACGGCGAAGGCTGCAGGCTCTATATCGTCAACGATGAGATCGTGACCCGGCTCAGCCCTGCTGCTCCGGGGTATGGACGATAAGGCCGTCGAGTTCGTCCGTCACTTTGATCTGACAGGAGAGGCGCGAAGTCGGGCGCACGTCGAACGCGAAGTCGAGCATATCCTCTTCCATGGGCGCGGGCTTGCCGACCTTCCCGGTCCAGGCGTCGTCCACGTGCACGTGACAGGTCGCGCACGAGCAGGCGCCGCCGCATTCGGCTTCGATGCCGGGCACGCCGTTGCGGATCGCGGCTTCCATCACCGTGGTGCCGGCTTCGGCATCAACGGTGCGGCTCGTGCCGTCGTGTTCGATGTAGGTGATCTTGGGCATTCGGGCGGAAAGACTTCAATGGAGCGCGGACCCGCGCGGAAAAAAGGCCGCCCCCTATATAATGTGCGGCTGCGAATTGCGAGCCTCGTCAACTTAATCCTTTGCAAGCAAGGTTGCCGCAGCCCGGTTGGCGTCGGCAACGCGCAAAACAAGCCGCTCAACCGCGGAGTTGTCGCCCTGCTCGATCTTCTCCGCTTCATCGGCGACCGCAAAAGCGCCAATGCCGCGCGCAGCCCCCTTCAGCGCGTGCGCGGCTTCCGACTGCGCTTTGCCCGATGCGGTCCTGATCGTCTCGAGCAGCGTCAAGGCTTGCGCCTCAAACAGGCCAAGCACTTCGCGCTGAAGCGCGCGATCCCCGAAGGTAACGGCTTCGAAATGCTCGATATCGATTGGCGGTTCCATCTGCGGGTTATCGCGCGCGCCGGTAAACGGCACCTCAAGTTTTCGGCAGCCGCTTGCGCTTGGCGGGGTCGAACCCGAGTACGCGGTAACCGTCGTCCGTTAGACGGCACACCAGCCAGTCGGGATGGATCGGGTTTTTGCTCCAGGGTTCCGCCCAGCCATGTTGGAGGCAGGCCCGAATGGTGACTTTAGGGATTTCCTGCCCGTCCTCGTCGAATAAAGGCAGTTTGCCGCCGGGCTGGCTGACCCCCCGCTGGAGGTAGCGGCGCTGCGCATCGGAGCCCCCGGCATCGCTATGCCAGGGCTTGGGGTCTTGCCCGTTGAGCCGCTTCCCCCGCGCCATTGCTCATTCCGTATGGTGAACAAGACGTTAAGCCATTAACGATGTTTCTAGACTGGGCGGGATTGCCGTTCCTTTTCCACACGCCAGCGCGGTAAGATAACGCAAGCGGTGGACCGGAGTCCCGGCCGGCCGGCATTTCTTTTATTTTTGAAAGAAAAGCCGCCTCGGGGCCGAAGAGCGTTGGTCCTTTGAGTAATTTCCGGCCCGAGCGGCATATTGCCGGTCGCGGTTTCGAGTACGGACCGGAGGCAAGTTGTGAAGAATAAGAAGTCCCAAGATCCGACCGAAGCAGCGCTATCTGCGATCGAAGACGCGTTGAACATCGGCAAGGAAGCTCCAGAAGTATCGCCGCCGGCAAACGCCGAACGGCGCAACGAGTCCGAGCGCCGCGTTGATGCGCGCGCACAGGAGCCCGCCGGAGAAGTTTTTGCACAGCGCTCCCGCGGCACCCGCGAGCGTTTGCCTCGCCCCGCCGCGAACGACGACCGCCAGTCGGTCGGCCAGATTTTGCAAGCGCTGCACCGCAAGCCCTCCGGCGCGCCGGTCATGTTCGCGCTGCTCGGCTCGGTCATCTGGATCATCGGCGGCGCGGCGATTGCCGCGACCCAATTCCGCACCGACAGCGGCGCGGTCATGCGCTTGAATGAAATTGCTTCGCAGCCGAGCTTCCTGCCCAGCCTCGCCGCGATCTTCCTGCCGCCGCTCCTGTTCTTCATGACGGCGATGCTGATCCGCCGCTCGCAGGAAATGCGCCACATCTCCCGCGCGATGACCGAAGTCACGTTGCGTCTTGCCGAGCCCGAAGGCGTTTCGACCGACGCCATCGTTTCGGTCGGTCAGGCGATCCGACGCGAAGTGGCGGCCCTCGGCGACGGCATCGAGCGCGCTATTGCACGCGCTTCCGAACTCGAATCCATGGTGCGCGGCGAAGTCGCGACACTCGAGCGCGCCTATGACGAGAATGAAGGCCGCGTGCGTGCTCTCGTTGGCGAGTTGCACGGCGAGCGCGATGCGATCGTCGAGCATTCCAGCCGCCTGCGCGACGCAATTGCGAATGCGCATGAAGCATTCTCGTTCGACGTGCAGAACATCGCCGACCGCGTTTCCGGAGCGCTCGATAACGCAACCGGCCGCATCACCGACAACATCATGCTGCGCGCCGAAGATGCGCGTACGCAACTGATCGAGTCCGGCAACACGATTATCGACAACCTGACCGAAAAGAGCGCGGAAGCGAACCAGCGCCTCCTCGAATCCGGCGGCACGGTCGTCGAAAGCCTTTCCAACAAAAGTGCGGAAGCAACGCAGCGCCTGACGGAAGTCGGCGTGCAGATCGCGAAAGCCATTGCAGACCGCAACGACAAGGTGTCCGAAGCACTCCAGCAGTCCACCACGGATATGCACGCAAAGCTCGCGGAACGCGCAGCCAGCATCTCGCAGATGATCGCGGAAAGCGGCCAGACCTTCGAGAACACCATTGGCCAGCAGCTTCAGAACCTCGCGGACAGCGTAGCCACGAAGGGCAACGAGGTCGCAAACCGCATCTCAGCGGATTCCGGTGCGCTCAGCGCGAAGATGACCGAGAGCGTGCAGACCTTCGACACCACCGTGAAGGTTCACGGCAACAATCTCGTCAACGAGATGAAGAACGCCATCTCCGGCGTCACCGAAGCATCCCGCGACAATCTCGCGGCACTCGATCAGCGCGTGGCGGCCAAGATCGGCGAAGTCTCGGAGCAGATCGACCAGCGTATCGTCCGGATCGAAAGCACGCTCGACGAGCGTGCGAAGTCACTCAACGAAACGCTCGCGAACCGCACCCTCGACTTCTCCAAGACCATCACCGACGGCTCGAAAGCCGCGACCGACGCGGTGGACCAGAGCGTCACCGGCATGGGCGAATACTTTTCGGCGAAGACCGCCGAGATGGCAGCGACCCTCTCCGAACGGGCGGCCAAGATCGACGAAACGCTCGGCAACCGCGCGATGCAGCTCACCGAAACGCTGGACACCCGCGTCAACAAGTTCGAGGAATTGATCGTCACCCGCCTCGAAACCGTGACCAGTTCGATCGAGCAGAAGGGCATCGCCTCGGCGGACCTCCTGGTCGAGCGCGTCAACTCGGTCAACGAACACATTCGCGGAACCGCCGCGCAGGTCGAAAAGAATCTCACCGACCTCGCCGACGGCATCACCAAGAACTTCATCGAGCGCGTCAACAACATCTCCGGCTCGCACGAAACGCTGCGCACGGAAGTGCGCGACGTTATTGCGGAACTCGGTCAGACTCACAGCCTGTTGCAGGCGGCGATCGACACCGCCTCCTCCACCCTCGGCCCGATCGAAGGCAAGGTTGCAGAGAAGGTCACGGCTTTCCACCAGACGCTCGAGAACGTCATCAATGCAACGCGCTCGACCGCGGAGCGGATGGACGGCCAGATCCGCGAACTGAACGCATCCTCGAACGGCGTGCTGCGTGACGTTTCCAACCTCGCACTGCGCTTCGAAGAGCAGGTTCGCCTCGTGACTTCCACGAGCGACGCGCTCAGCGAAACGCATAAGCGTATCGACGACGGCCTCGCTAATCGCCGCGATGCGATCGACCACATCACCGGCATACTTGCCGAACGGACCGGCGATCTCGAAGACCGCCTCACCCGCTTCAACAAGATGCTGGAAGACACTTTCGCGCACGCCCAAGGCAAGGCACAGGATGTCGCGCGGATGGTCGCAGAGTCGACCGCTGGCGCAACGCAGTCGATCGCACGTCAGTATGAACTGATCCGCAATTCTTCGGGCGAAGAGCGCGAACGGACAAGCGTCGCACTCAAGGACACCTACGACGAGGCAATGCAGTCGGTGAACGCCATGTTCTCGGAAGCGAATTCCCGCTTCCTCGAGGCGTCCCGCGATCTGCGCGAGATTTCGGACGATATCCAGCGCACGCTCGATACTACCCGTGAGGAAATCCGCCGTACCGTGTTCGAACTGCCGACCGAGACGAAGGAAAGCGCGAACGCGATGCGCCGCGTTGTCGCCGACCAGATCAAGGCGCTTTCCGAACTCAACGACATCGTTGCGCGTCACGGCCGCCACACCGACCAGGCCTACGACTATCGCGAAGAGGAAATGGCCGCTGTGGGCGGACGTGCGTCTCCGCGCAACGCGCTACCGCGCCCGCAATATGACGACGGAGGCAGCCTGCCGCCGGCACCGCCCCCGGCCCCGCCTACCCGCGCACGCGAGGAAACTCCGGTGCCGCAGCGCAAGCCAGCCGACCGCAGCGCACGTTTCGACGAAGCGTTGAACAAGAAGGCGCGCCCTGCTGAGCCTCAGGCGGAAGACACCTCGACCGGAATCGAGTCGCTCGACTCGCTTTCCATCGACATCGCCCGGATGATCGACCATGACGCCGCCGCCGAAGCGTGGGAACGCTTCAAGCGGGGCGAGCGTGGGGTCTTCAACCGCCGCCTTTATACGAATGCCGGCCAGAAGACCTTCGAGGAAATCCGCAAGAAGTATCGCCGCAATGCGAACTTCCGCGAGACGGTCGACCGCTATATCGACGAGTTCGAGAAGTTGCTCGAGCAGGTCTCGCGCGACGAGCGCGGCCAGGCGCTGACCAAGACCTACCTCACCTCGGAAACCGGCAAGGTCTATACGCTGCTTGCTCATGCAGCAGGCCGCCTCGGCTAACTGCGAGCAAAAGAAAAAGAAAATGAGAAAGCCCGCGATCGTCGCGGGCTTTTTTTGTTGTCAAAGATAAGCAATGAGCCTTCCGAGCGAAGGCACCGACAACCAGATCAGGATCGACAGCAGTGCCTGCGACTTGGCGAGCGTAGTTGCGTGACGCTCCCACGCACCGAGGTGCGGGTTCCATAGTTTCCGGAACAAGAGCGCATTCGCAATCCCAAGCGCGATCAGCGCGAGCTTGATCCACATCAACTTGTTTTGCGAAAGCGAGACCGCGTCAGCAGCAAAAAGCGCAAACCCGCTCGGTATTGCGATCAGAAGTCCTGCGACCGCAAACGGCGTAAGCAACCGCGATGCGCCCTCCACCGAAACTATGCGCGCAAATCCGAGCACACGAAAATCTAGCGCGACGATCGAGCCGACGATCAGCCCGACCGCAAGCACATGAAGAATATTGACGAAGGGATAGACGAAAGCCCCGCCCCTGATTGCCGCGGCGAAGCCTGAGTCCTGTAAGACTTGCGCCCAGTGGGCAGCCTGCATCAACGCAGCTCGACCGTCTTGCCGTTCGCAATAACCCGCTCGGCGCGGATTTCCGGCGTGCCGTCCTTGCGTGCGTAACCCTCGACCGTGACGGGTTTGCCTACTTCGATGTCCTCGCGCTTAAGGCCACGCGCCTCCATGCGCGAGAGTGGAGCGAGCACGATTTCCCACTTCTTGCCGTCGCGGTTCATCACGATCTCGGCGTGCGGATTCTGATATTTCAGGACTACCACCGGCCCTTCGACCTTGATGAGTTTCTTGTCGTCGTAGCTGCCCCAGCCGTGATGCGCTGCCGCGATGCCTGCGAGTGCAAAAGCGCCAAGCAGGCCTAGAATCCATTGCTTCATGTTCCGGCTCCTCAAGGTAAGAGTCGAAGAAATTGGCGCGTCAGATGCGGCGCGAAGTCCACTTCACCATCTGCACGAGCACGTCGGAGAACGCTTGATCGAGCGCGAGCGTTGCCGCTTCGCCCGAGGTTCCGCCCGCTGCGACGATCGACTTCAACACCGTGCCTGCCGCGATGCGTCCGCCGCGCTGATAGACGATCTTCACAGAAAGCTCGACCACCGCCTGCGGGCTTTCATAGGCGAGAATTCCGAACTGGCGGATTTCGACCACCAGCAGATAGTCGGCGCTGACACGATCCTGCGTCTTCGCCACCGCGCGAATGCGCGAAGAGTTCTCGAAGGATTGCACGATCCGCGCCTGCATCAACTTCGGCAGGCGATCGACCCACTGCGCGTCCGAAAGATACGCCATCTGTCCCGCGGCCGGCGAGATCACGATCTTTTCGGTGTCTAGGATCTGGAGCGCACTCGGTTGTTCGACGGCGAGAAGCCCGCGTGCCTGCGGCGGCAGCCTGCCGAAATTGGTGGGTGCGGAAAGATCGAAGGTCGGCGTCGGATTGTTCCCGGTGCCAACGAGGCCGCCGAGTACGCCGCCGCTGCACGCGCTGACGGAAACAGCCAGCACGAGGCAAAGCGCAGCCCTAGCCGCACCCGCAACTTTCAACTTCAACACGCCACCCAGCCTCAACTTCGAACGCCTTTTCGTGAAAAACTTTTCTTATCGATATTGCGGAACGGTTCCGCCGTTATTGAACAGAAACTGCCTCGGATTGCGCTCGATATTGCGCACCAGACGGTCGATTTCCCCAACTGCGCGCCGCGCATCGGAAGCCAGCGCCCGGTATTCGTTAAGCGCCGGCCCGGTCTGCTGCGAAACACCGTCCGCGAGCTTCTTGATCGATTCGGCCGCCGCCTGCACCTCAAGAAGTGTGTCGTTGGAGCGCGTCGCAAGCACACGCGACACCTCGGATAGATCCTTCATGATCGACGAGATGCGCTGCTCGTTCATCTCCACGAGCTTGTCGAGGCGCTGCATCAGCTTCGCCGCCGCCTGGAACGCATCGGTGGTCGGTTCCGCCACCAAACGCGGCGGACGATCGCCCCTCTTGGTTTCCATCAGCATCGAAGCGTTCGGGTCGCCGCCGGTAAGTGCAACCGCTGCGATGCCCGTGAGCCCCTGGTACTCGAGCGTCACCTTAGTGTCGGTACGGATCGGCGTGCTTTTGACGACCTCAACGATCGCGACCACTGCGCGCGGTATGTCGGGTACCAGCGCCAGGCTGCGGACTTCGCCTACCCGGATACCGTTGAAATTGACGGTCGCGCCGCTGCGCAGACCCGCCACCGGGCCGTCGAAATAGATCTCGTACTGCGCCTTGGCCTCGCCGGTACCGAGGCGCTGGAACCACCAGACGAACGCGAACACGCCGACCACGACGGCCAGCGTAAACACGCCGATCATCACGTAGTTGGCCCGTGTTTCCATCGCGTTCTAACTCCTAAGTCTTCTTGCCGTTCAGCCGGCTGGAGGCCCGTTTCCCGTGGAAATAGGCCCTAAGCCATGGATGATCGGATTTTAGCATGTCCCCAATGGGGCCTGTCGCAATGATCTTCCCGTCGGCGAGGGCCGCGATCCGGTCGCAAGCGGAATGAAGGCTGTCGAGGTCGTGCGTTACCATGAATACGGTAAGCCCTAAAGTCTGTTGCAGGGCCTTGATCAGGTCGTCGAACTCGCCGGCCGAGATAGGGTCGAGGCCGGATGTCGGCTCGTCGAGGAACACGATTTCCGGATCGAGCACGAGCGCGCGGGCGAGTGCGGCGCGCTTGATCATGCCGCCGGAAAGCTGGGACGGATATTTCTCAGCGACAAATGCCGGCAGGCCGACCATCTCGAGCTTCGCGATTGCGATTTCGTCCATCAGCCGTTCGGACAGATCGAGATACTCGCGCAGCGGAAACTGAATGTTCTGACGAACCGTGAGCGACGAGAACAGCGCGCCGTGCTGGAAGAGCACGCCCCAGCGGCGCTCGATCGCCTGCCGCTCCTGTTCGCTTAATCTATCGAGATCGCGGCCGAATACTTCGATCGTTCCCTTCTGCTTTTGCACGAGCCCAATGATGCTTCGTAGAAGCACGGACTTGCCACCGCCGGAAGCGCCGACGAAGCCGAGGATTTCCCCCTTCTTCACGTCGAGGTCGAGACCCTTCAGCACCGGATGATCGCTAAACGAAACCCAAACGTCGCGGACGCGAATGATCGGATAATTGTCCGGCACCTTCGAGGGCTTCGGCGTTCGTTCCTGTGCAATTTCTACATTCGCCATCTGCGTCACCAATCGATGCTGGCGAAGAAGATTGCGAACGCGCCATCGAGCACAATCACGAGGAAGATCGACTTCACTACCGACGCCGTCGTGTGTTCGCCGAGCGACTCCGCACTGCCCTGTACGCGGAAACCTTCGACACAAGCGACGAGGCCGATCACCGCGCCCATGAACGGGGCTTTGATCATGCCTACCCAGAAGGTCGAGGACGAAATCGCATCGCGCAGGCGGTCCATGAAAATTTCCGGCGCGAAGCCGCCATAGAGCCAGGCGATCATCATGCCGCCGAATAGCGCGGACATACTGCCGATGAAGGTCAAAAGCGGCAGCGCAATGATCAGCGCGATCATCCGCGGGAGGATAAGAATTTCCATCGGGTCGCGGCCCATGACCCGGAGCGCATCGACTTCCTCGCGCATCTTCATCGAGCCGAGTTCGGCGGTGTAAGCACTGCCCGAGCGGCCAGCGAGCATGATCGAGGTAATCAGCACGCCGACTTCACGCAGCACGAGGACGCCGACCATGTCGACGACATAGGTTTCGGCGCCGAATTTCCGGAAATGGAAAATGCCCTGCTGCGCGAGGATCGCGCCGATCAGGAACAGGATAAGCACAATAATCGGCACCGAGCGGAAGCCGACCCGGTCCATCTGATGCACGATCGAAGTGAAACGGAATGTCCAGGGGCGCACCAGCACGCGGAAGAACGAGACCACCGCGGCACCGAGGAATTGCACGAACTCGCCGGTATCCTTGGCGAAGCTGACCGCCATCTCGCCGAGTAAACTCAGCGTGCCGACGACCGGGTTCGGGTCGTCGTGCTCCTCAGTATGTTTGCCGGTGTTGGTCTGCTGCACTTCGTCGAGCAAGATTTTGTAGCGCGGGTTGAGGCCGACGATTTCGGCGCTCGCGCCTTTGTCCTCGAAATCCCGGCGCATACGCTCCAAGAGCCACGCCCCCGTGGTGTCGAGTTGCTCGATATGACTGACATCAATCGCAATGGACTTCGACTTTGAGCGCTTGCGCTCAAGCTCAGTCACGAGATGCTCGGCCTGACCAGCAAACGACGAAATCCAGCGGCCGGCCGCCGAAAGCATAAGCTTTCCGGCTTCCTCTTTCTGACTGAGGGAAACGGCCTGCGCTGCCAAAACCAACTCCAACCGGCTTACAAACCCTGCCCGCTTTCCGGGCCGTGTCTGGCTGCTATTACTTACCACACGGCTATCCAGAGGCCTGACGGGCCACCTAAGTTCCGGGAAAGAGTGACATTTATGCCGCGCCGCCTAGAGTTCCGGGTCGAGAAATGGCCGATTTCCGGGGCCTTCGCGATCAGCCGCGGGGCCAAAACCGAAGCCGCCGTAATTGTCGTGGAAATTTTGGACGGCCCTGTCACTGGCCGCGGCGAATGCGTGCCCTATGCACGCTATGGCGAGTCGCTGGAAAACGTCAGTTGGGAAATAGAAAAGCTCGCACCGGCGATTGCGCAGGGCTTGGACCGCGCGGCGTTGCAGTCGGCAATCGGCGCAGGCGCCGCGCGTAACGCCATCGACTGCGCGTTATGGGACCTCGAAGCAAAGCTCACAGGGACAAGTGTTGCAAAGCTCGCGGGTATTGCCGTGCCGTCTCCGGTGACGACTGCCTATACCCTCAGCCTCGACACGCCGGAGAAGATGGCGGCTAGCGCGAAGCAATGCGCGCGGCCGGTTCTGAAACTGAAGCTCGGCGCGGACGGCGATCTTGAAAGACTTGCCGCCATTCGCGAGGCCGCACCCAATGCAGTCCTGATCGCGGACGCAAACGAAGGCTGGAACGCGGCGAACCTGCGCGCGAATCTCGAAGCCTGCACCAAAGCGAACGTCGTGCTCGTTGAGCAACCACTGCCCGCGAACGACGACGAAGCGTTACGGGAAATTGCGCGGACAGTCCCGATCTGCGCCGACGAAAGTTTTCACGACCGCACCAGCTTTGCCGGACTCGACGGCAAATATGACGCCGTGAACATCAAGCTCGATAAGACCGGCGGACTGACTGAAGCGCTGCTCGTAGCAAACGAAGCCGAAGCGCGTGGCCTCTCGATCATGATCGGCTGCATGGTTTCGACATCGCTTGCGATGGCGCCAGCACTTCTGCTCGCTTCCCGCGCGAAGTTCGTCGATCTCGACGGTCCCTTGCTGCTCTCGAAAGATCGCGAGCACGGCCTTCGTTACGAAGGCTCCACGGTTTCTCGGCCAGAGCCCGCGCTCTGGGGTTGAGCCCATGCCAGCAAAGCAAGCACGCAGCCCAATGCCGCGATCAAGGATGACCCGAAGAAAGCATAGGCCCCGTAGCGTGCGTAAAGCGGTCCGGCCGCGAATGTCGCAAGCAGCATCGCGATGCTGACAGCGGTCGAGGAAAACGCCTGCGCGCGGCCCTGCGCTCCGCTGCCGCCGCTCTCGCCTGCAATCGCGACCATGCCGAGAAATGTCGCAGTAAAAGTGAAGGCGTGCATCATCATGAGCGGCACGAGCAATGCCTGCGGCGGGTCGAGCGCGGTCAGCGCAAAACGCAGGATTGAAGAAACACCGCCGATCAGAATGAGCCCGATCGGCGAGAAGCGCTTCAGCATCGCCGTCGCAAAATAAAACACTACCACTTCGGCAGCGACGCCCGCGCCCCACAGGAAGCCGATGAAACTCGACGAGATACCGCTTCCGCGCCAATGCACCGAACCAAAAGTGTAAAGCGCGGCATGGCTTGCCTGCACGCAGGCGGCGGCGAACACGCCGAGCAGAATGCGCGCGTTGATCTTGGGCGGTGCTTTTACTTCTTCCGCCGCGGGATGCTCCAGCCGCGGCAGCATTTGCACCGAGACCGCATAGATCACGAGCGTTGCCGCCATGAACCAGACGATGGACGATGGCGGCAGCACTTCGAGCGCAACCCCAAGCGCTACATTCGCGAAAATGAAAGCGACTGAGCCCCAGAGCCGCGCGCGGCCGTAATCGAAGCCCCGCTCGCGAGATAGCCTCACCGCGAAGGCGTCGGTCAGCGGAAACGACGGACCCGAGAAGATAGTGGCGACCGCCACCAGCACAATGATTGAGGCGTTCCCCGGCATGAGCGCCATCAGGATAAAGGCTAGCGCGGCGCCGGTGCCCAGCACGGCCAGAAAGCGCCGGGGCCGCCCAAGCCGATCCGACAGAATGCCGGCGATGGGGTTTGCAACCAGCCGCACAGCGATCGGCAAACCGATCGCGATGCCTATGGCCTCGGGCGTAAAGCACATGGCCTCAAGGAATACGGGAAAGAACGGCAGATAGATCCCGGCGGGAATGAACAGTGCCGCATAGACCCCGGCAAGGGTCAGGGAACTATTGGAACCGCTTAAAAAGGTGCGGCTGGGCCGGGAATCAGACAATGGTTATCTTTCGTAAGTGATTCATCGTTCATGGTCGAACAAGCCAGCGCCTTCTAGCTGATCCGGGCCCGCAATGCCGCTTCCGCCTGCAAGCCAGCCGATTTCAGAGACCGATTACGAAGCGATAGAAGCGGCGGTAAAAGAAACTGCGCGCGGGCGCTGGTTTCTCGAAGAATACGCGCAGCGCAACCGGCACGCCGACACCAAGCTTGTGCTCGACGCGATCCAGCGCCTCCAGCGCTCGGTGCTGGGCGCGGACGTCGTCAACGCACCCGCCCCAGCGCCGCAGATTCCGGTCATCCACGAAGAACTGAACGAAATCGAGCTTACCACGGACGCAACGCGCAAGGCGCTCCGCGAGATCGACGCCGCCCATCAGCGCGACGGCGATCTCGGCAAGGAACTGGACATGATCGTCGCGGTCTCCGGACAGGCCGTCTCCGGCGTGCTGTCGGATGCCGACCGCATCGCTGAAATTTCCTCGACTATGCGCGCGCAGGGTGTGGCCGAAAACATCTGCGACCAGATCGACGGGCTCGCCGAGCACATCAACACCGCCTGCGCGTTCCAGGATCTCACTGGTCAGCGCACGCAGAAAGTGGTCGCGGCACTTCGCCTGCTGGAGGCGCAGGTGCGTGGCCTCGTGAAACTCTGGCAGGCCGAAAGCCCGATGCAGGCACCGGCGACGAATGCACTCCTGAGCGGACCTGCACGCGATGGCGAAGGGTTGATGCAAGATCAGGTCGACGAACTGCTTTCGATCGACCAGAACCACGACATCTTCTGGGACGAGAAAGCCGCGGCAGCCGCGTCAAACGCTCCGGCAAAGGAAACGGCGCCTTCGAAGACCGCCGCTACTTCTGCTTTCGAAAAGCTGACGCCCGACGAGCGGCTCGCGCTGTTCTCGTAGCGCCCGCTACCTCCCGGTACCGCTGCAGAATTCCTTCAGGATCCGGCAATCGGTGCCGCCGTCATTGCGGCAATTGCGCAGCGCACGGCGCGAACGCTCTTCCGCGTCGTAACCGCTGACCCAATTCACGATGATATTCTTCGGGTCTTCGTTACGCGCGATGGCAACGCAGACGTTCTCAAAAACGCGAACAATCTGGCAGCCTCTGCCGTGTTTTTGGCACTCGGCGATTGCGCGGTCCTGCGCGATGTCGATTGTACCGAAGCTGGCGGAGTAGCCCCAGGCACCCTGCGGGTTCAACGCAAGCGCGCCGAACGGCGCCTGCGCCTGCGCGCCCGACGACACGCCGAACGCGGCGACAAATCCCAATACGAAAAGAAACTGCTTGATACTGAAACGGCTCATTGCCTTCCCCATAGTAGTGAGTTCGATAAACGGCTCTCTTTTTCTCGTAAAGCGCCTAGCGCGCCTTCCCGGTACAGAATTCGCCCGCAATTTCGCAGCTATTGCCGCCGCCGTCGCGGCAGTTGCGCAATGCGCGGCGCGAGCGCTCCTCGGCAGAGTAACCGCTAACCCAACTCGTCAGCGGCGGAGTCAGCTTCAGGTCGCGCACCAGCACGACGCAGGTATTCTGAAACACACGGACGATCTGGCAATCGCGCGCGTGCTTCGCGCATTCCTTCATCGCGAGATCCTGCGCCTGGTCGATATCGTTGTAGTTATAGGAATAGCCATAGGCGCCGTCGGACGCGATCGAAAGCGCACCGAATACGCCTTGTGCCTGCGTGCCCGATGCCGATCCGAAGACGAAAAACAATCCCAAAACAAACAGAAGCTGCTTAAGCCCGAAACGCGCCATAGCCTTCCCCGTGTACTATTTCCGGGCGAGCCTAAATCCGGGCTGGAAAAGCTGCAATACGGCGAAGATCAATAGCCGGTGATTGCCCGCGCGAAGATTTCCGGGTCGGCATTGCCGCCAGACAGGATAACGACCGCAACCTTGCCTTTGACGTCGAGCTTGCCGGCGAGGATCGCGGCAAGTGCCACCGCCCCGCCCGGCTCGACTACGAGCTTCAATTCGCGAAAGGCAAACGCCATCGCAGCGAGCACTTCTTCATCGCTCGCGGACACGCCCTCGCCCGAGAGCTTCTTCGTAATCTCGAAGGTGAGCCTGCCGGGGTCGGCCATAAGCAACGCGTCGCAGATCGAGCCGGTGATGCGCTCGTTCTTTTCGCGCCGGCCGGAGCGGAACGAGCGGGCGTGATCGTCGAAAAGCTCCGGCTCTGCCGTCACGATACGCGCCTTCGGGTGCAGCGCCTTCACGCTGAGCGAAATGCCTGCCGCAAGACCGCCGCCGGATGCCGGCATGGTGACGATGTCCGGAGCGAGATTGAGATTGGCAAGATCTTCGGCGATCTCGAACCCGATCGTGCCCTGCCCTGCGACGACATAAAAATCGTCGAATGGCGGCACTACGACCGCGCCGCGCTCGGCGGCAAGTTTGCGCGCAATCGCATCGCGATCTTCGGTCGCGCGGTCATAAAGCACGACCTCCGCGCCGTGCCCTTTCGTGCGCTCCTGTTTCACTTTCGGTGCGTCGCGCGGCATCACGATCACGGCGGGCACGCTGGCGAGCTTTGCCGCAAGCGCGACACCCTGTGCATGATTTCCAGAAGAGAAGGCAACGACCCCACCTTTGCGCTCGTCCGCCGTCAGCCGCGAGATGCGGTTATAGGCACCGCGAAATTTGAACGAACCCGTGCGCTGCAAAACCTCGGGCTTCAAAAAGACCTTGCCTCCGCTCAACTCGTCCAGCGGATCGCAGCGCAGCAGCGGCGTACGCACGGCAACGCCGTCGAGCGCGAGGGCTGCGTCCTCGATATCGGCCGCTGTCGGTAGTTTTAAATCTATCGGCGAATGCATGGCGCAGAACCTATGCGCCTATGCTGCTCCTGTCACGCCGCTGTCTCAAGTTCCTGGCGCAATGCGCCCATGTCTTGAAAGCAGATGCCGTTGGCTGAGAGCACATTGCCGAAGAATTGCCGCGCGCTTTCGCGCCAGGAAAATTGCAGTGCATATTTGCGGCAAAGATCGCGCGGGATCGCGAGCGCCCCGACAGCCGCGCGGCGCAGGTCCTTGTCGAGCACGCCGGTCTTCGAGTTCCCGATGACATCGCGAGGACCCGCCACCGGAAACGCCGCGACCGGCACGCCGGAGGCAAGCGCCTCCAGCAGCACGACACCGAAGGTATCGGTCAAACTGGGGAACACGAAAGCGTCCGCAGAGGCATAGATTTCGGCAAGTGCTTCGCCCCGATGCGCGCCGAGAAAATGTACTTCTGGAAAGCGCGCTTCGAGGTCCGCACGCGCGGGGCCGTCGCCTGCAACGACTTTCGAGCCTGGCAGATCGAGCGAGAGAAACGCTTCAAGATTTTTCTCCACTGCGATACGGCCCGCATAAAGAAAGATCGGCCGCACGAAGGGCGGGCGCACCGCTTTGCCGGGATGAAACAGATCGGCATCGACCCCGCGCGACCAGCGCATCAGGTTTTTGTAACCCTGCCCCGCCAGATCGTCTTCCAAAGTCTTCGTGGAAATCATCGTCGCCGCGGCGGCGGCATGAAAGCGGCGCATCAATACCGCGAACGGCCACGACGGCACCGGCAGCCGCGCCGAAAGATATTGCGGAAAGTGTGTGTGATAGCTCGTCGTAAATTTTTTCCCGTGCTTCATACAATAGCGGCGCGCGAGAATGCCGAGCGG